>Ga0209370_1002976_pt1 | contig 11347 bp, 11 predicted proteins | sample AgamicAtPrz_FD_187164 | JGI IMG/M metagenome (GOLD analysis project Ga0209370, IMG submission 187164) | Agave microbial communities from Guanajuato, Mexico - At.P.rz (SPAdes) (version 2) | ecosystem: Host-associated > Plants > Phyllosphere > Phylloplane/Leaf | place: Guanajuato, Mexico... | reverse complement strand
GATCGGCGCGTCGGGCTGCCGGATCCTGGTGACGCTGCTGCACGAGATGGCCAAGCGCGACGCGAAGCGCGGGCTGGCGTCGCTGTGCATCGGCGGCGGGATGGGCGTCGCGCTCGCGGTCGAGCGCGTCTGAGCAGCGGCTGACGACACGGTTCGCTTGCGGCGCGGGTCGGCGCGGCGGGCGAGCCAGGCGGTTTTCGGGCAAGACAGGCACTCAACAACAAAGCGCGGCGCCGGTGCGTGCCGCGCCCGCGACGCGGGCGGATGCGCATCGAAGCGGTGGGGCGGCAGCATGTGCGAGGCGGTCGCCCCGCCTTTTCATCGATTACTTTTTTGTCGGTAATTCATAGTATGACTAAGCGAATCGCAGTTGTGACAGGTGGGATGGGCGGTCTCGGCGAAGCGGTCAGCATCCGGTTGAGCGACGCGGGTCACCGGGTAGTCGTCACGTATTCGCCGAACAACGCCGGCGCGGACCGCTGGCTGACCGAGATGCATGCGGCCGGCCGCACGTTCGATGCGTATCCGGTGGACGTGGCCGATCACGACTCGTGCCAGCAATGCATCGAGAAGATCGTGCAGGACGTCGGCCCGGTCGACATTCTCGTGAACAATGCGGGCATCACGCGCGACATGACGCTGCGCAAGCTCGACAAGGTCAACTGGGATGCGGTGATCCGCACGAACCTCGACTCCGTGTTCAACATGACGAAGCCGGTCTGCGACGGCATGGTCGAGCGCGGCTGGGGCCGCATCGTCAACATCTCGTCGGTGAACGGCTCGAAGGGTTCGGTCGGCCAGACCAACTACGCGGCCGCGAAAGCCGGCATGCACGGCTTCACGAAATCGCTCGCGCTCGAGGTCGCGCGCAAGGGCGTGACGGTGAACACGGTGTCGCCGGGCTATCTCGCGACGAAGATGGTCACCGCGATCCCGCAGGACATCCTCGACACGAAGATCCTCCCGCAGATCCCGGCGGGCCGGCTCGGCAAGCCCGAGGAAGTCGCGGCGCTGGTGGCCTACCTGTGCTCGGAGGAGGCCGGATTCGTGACGGGCTCCAACATCGCGATCAACGGCGGTCAGCACATGCAGTGACGTGCGGCGGCCCGCACGGCGTTCGCACGCGTGCGGGCCGCGTTCCCCATTATCCCGTGCCGGAGCGGCGGCAGGCGCGCCGTTTCGGCCTCGCATTCCGGAGAACGCATGGGCGATACCTGGATGGGACTCGTGATCGGCGGCTCGGCGCTGGCCGTCGCGCTGACGATGGCGATCTCGCTCTACTGGCTCGAGCGGCGCCGCGCGCGGCTGCTGCGGAACTTCGATCATCGCGATTGCTGGTTCGTCGCGTACGGCAAGTGCTTCGCGCGCCGGCCGGCGAGGTCGCGGCGCCGCGTGCGCGGTGCACGCTGACGGCGGCGCGTCGCAATCGGCGAACGTTCGATGAACGTTCGATGAGCGGTCACGTCCCGCGCGCATGCCGTCGGCAGCGCGCGCGGTGCGTGATCAGTCGTGCTTTTCGCTCTTCCCGGTCGACTCGCCCGAGTCGTTCTTGTGGAAGACCCGCTTCGTCGTGCGCTTGGTGGCCTCCCAGCCTTCGCGCGACGCATGGGCGACGCCGTGCCCGACCGCCTTCGCGGCGCTCGCGGTCGCGTGGCCGAAGCTGCGTGCGGCCTCACCGGTCTTGTGCGCGGCTTCCTTCGAATCGCGCTTGATGTCCTGCTTCACTTCCGACATGTCCGCATGTGCGAGCGGGCTGAGCAGCGCCAGAACGAGCGCGGCGCCAATGAACCGACGAACTTTCACGACTGGTTTCCTTGAGGTAAGCCTCGTCACCGAGGATTCGGGTTGCCGGCAGGCGCCGGTTGAAACGCGCCGGCGGCCGATGCGTCGAGCATCACCGCCGCGCGGCCGGACAGCAGCACGCGCGCGCCGCAGCGCAGCGCGAAGCCGTACAGCACCAAGCGGCCGTCGCCGCTCATGCGTTGCGCGTCGACGGTGAGCGGCGCTTCGAACGTGTCGAGCCGGGCGACGAACGCGTCGACGTTGCGCACGCTCGCGAGATAGCCGACGCGCGGACGCGCTTCGCGCGCGCCGAGCAGCGCGCCGTGCACGGCCATCGCCTGCGCCGCGTATTCGATGCCGCAAACCGATGCGAGCCGGCCGTGCGCGCGCAGCGGGTTGTGCGGATCGCGGTGGCTCGTCGCGGTGCAGCGGATTCGTTCGGCATCCCACGCATCGACCGAATCGAGCAGGCACATCGTGCCGGCGTGCGGAATGTGCGCGGCAATCCACGCATGGTCGAGCGGCGGGGTCAATATGACTGGCGCGGTCATCGCGCGCGCTCCGCGACGGGTTCGGACATCGCGACGTCGACCTGCACGCGCGTATCGGCCAGGTAGTCGAGCACGACGCGCGTCGACCGCCGCGCGGCGAGCGCATCGAGCAGCGGCAGCACGCGGGCGGCCGGATTGCCGGCGCGCAGCGCGTCGAGTCCGGCATGCGCGAGCGTCGTCGCCGGCGCATCGGTGAGCTGCACGTCGATGCGGGCGAGCGCGCGTTCGCGGGCCTCCGGCGCGAACACGAGCGCGACGCCGAACGCGTCGCCGATCGGCCGCACCGTGCGCAGCGGTTCCGGATAGTCGGTGTCGTACGCGATCAGCAGGCTCGGCACGCGATCGACGACGACCTGGCACAGGCTTTCGAGCAGGCCGGCGGCAAAGCTGCCGTCGTGCGCGCACAGCACGTTCGACGTCGCCGTCGCGCGGGTCGCGATGCTCCAGTAGCCGGCGGGCGCGTTGTGCACCGAATTGTGGAAGCGGGTTGGCGACAGTTGGCGATCGTCGCCGGCCAGCGTTTCGCAGATCGCGTGGCAGTTCTGGCCGTCGCCGCCGGATGCGCTGAATACGGTCGCGAGCGTCGCGGCGTCGCGGCCGCTCGCGGCCACCGCTTCGTGGCCGACCGCGAGCGCGGCGCGCACGACGGGGCCCGTGCGGCGCCGTTCGGCCGACGGCAGCCCGGCCGGCGGCGGCAGCTCGGTGCGGGCCGGCACGTAGGGCGTGCGGCCCGCGAGCACGTCGGCCGCGTGCGGCCAGTCGTTCAATCCCGGCCCGACGAGGCCGATGCTTTCGATGAAGGCGGTCAGTGTCATGGCGGGCCTCAACGGCGGGCGTGACCGGCCACCCGCTGGGCGCGGCCGAGGATCAGGCTGCAATTCGTGCCGCCGAAGCCGAACGAATTGGACAGGACGGCGCGCACGCGCGTGTCGCGGCTCGCGAGCACGTAATCGGCTGCGAGCGCCGGGTCGGGCTGCGTCGTGTTGACGCCGGCCGGCACGAACTGCTCGCGCAGCGCGAGCGCGGCGATGATCGCCTCCAGCGCGCCGGCCGCGCCCAGCGTGTGGCCGGTCGCGCCCTTCGTCGAGCTGCACGGCGTGCGGGCGAACCGTGCGCCGAGCGCGCGGCTTTCCGCTGCATCGTTGCTCGGCGTCGCGGTGCCGTGCAGGTTCACGTAGTCGATATCGTGTGCACCGAGGCCGGCGGACGCGAGCGCCTGCTCGATCGCGGCGCGTGCGCCGAGCCCCTGCGGATGCGGTGACGACATGTGGTGCGCGTCGCTCGATTCGCCGATGCCGAGCAGCAGGATCGCGTCGCCGTCGAGCGCGGCGGGCGGGGCAGGGACGCGTTCGACGAGCGCGAACGCGGCGGCTTCGCCGATCGAGATGCCGTCGCGTGCGACGTCGAACGGCCGGCACGGCTCGCGCGACAGCAACTCGAGCGAGTTGAAGCCGTACAGCGTGGTCAGGCACAGCGAATCGACGCCGCCGACGACGGCCGCGTCGATCAGCCCTGCCTCGATCATGCGGCGCGCGGAGCCGAACACCTTCGCGCCCGACGAGCATGCGGACGAAATCGCCATCGCCGGCCCGCGCAGCGCGAAATACGCGCGTACGAATGCAGCCGGCGAATACGGGTTGTGCGTGTGCGCGTAGCGGAAGTCGGCCGGCAGCGCGCCGCTCGCCGGGTCGCGGCGCTGGTACGCGCGTTCGGTCTCGAGGATGCCGGCCGTGCTCGTGCCGACGAACACGCCGACGCGTGCGGCGCCGTAGCGCGCGACCGCCGCCGCGACGCGCGCGTCGAAGCCGTCCTGCGTCAGGCCGAGTTGCGCGAGGCGGTTGTTGCGGCATTCGAAGTCGGCGAGATCGGCGCGCACGGGCTGCGCGTCGACGCCGTCCACCGCACCGATCCACGTGTCGAGATCCGCGCGCTCGAAGTTGCACGGCACGAGCCCGCCGCGGGCGTGGCGCAACGCATCGAGGGTCGCGTCGAGGCCGCGGCCGATGCAGCTGGTGGCGGTGAAGTGCGAGAGCAGGAGAGGATTCACGAGGGTCGCATCCGGTGACCGGAACGGGCGCTGCAGCAGGGCTGGCACGCGCGCCGTTCGAGGTCAGATTTTATCAAACGGGGGTGCCGGAACGCCCGGCTGGCCGGACGATTCGGGCGCGAGCGCCGCGCGCAAGGTGGTCCAGTGCAGCTGCGCGTCGGCGGCCGCGCGCAGCACGGCGGGCAGCACGTCGAGCACGACCGGTTCGCCGCGCGCATCGCGCGCCGCGTGACCGTCGTGCACGAGCAGGATGTCGCGTGCATCGAGCCCGTGCAGCAGGCGACGCGTGACGGTCGCGGCGTCGTGCGCACGCGTGTCGAAGCCGCGCCGCGTCCAGCTCGCGAGTTGCAGGCCGAATTCGCACAGCACCGGTTCGAGAAACGGGTTGCGCAGGCCGGCCGGCGCGCGGAAGAACAGCGGGCGCGTGCCGGCGATGTCGGTCAGCGTCTGCTGCGCGGCCGCGATCTCGCGCCGCAGCGCGGCCGGCCCCGACAGCGAGAACGTATGCCGGTGCCGCTGGCTGTGGTTCTCCACGGCATGGCCGCGCGCGACGATCGCCTCGATCCACCGCGGATGGCGGCGCGCGAGATCGCCGATGCAGAAGAACGTCGCGCGCGCGTCGTAACGGTCGAGCAGGTCGAGCACGCGCGGCGTGACGTCCGGGTCGGGGCCGTCGTCGATCGTCAGCGCGATGCGGCGGCCCGCGCCGGCCGGCAGGCGCGTCCAGTTCGGGCCGAGCAGCGTGCTGCGCGGCCACAGGCCGGCCGCGGTCAGCGCCAGATGCGACGCGACCACGCCGCCGGCGGCCCACGGCCACGTGGCCGGTTGCGCGATCACGGCGGCGGCCGCGCCCGCATGCAGCGCGGCGGCGCCCGCGATCAGCGGCGTCGGTTTCCAGCGGCGTGCGTCGCCGGTATCGCGCGGGGGGATAAAAGGCGGCACGTTCATGCGCGGCCTCCTTGTTCGCGATTGCCGACCATCGTCGCGGCGCGCGGCGCGAGAATCGCCGCGAACGCGAGCGCGAGCATCGCGCCGGGGCCGACGGTCAGCCCGAAGGTTTCGAGCAGCGGCACGCGCGACAGCGCGAGCAGCCCGAAGCCGGCGACCGTCGCGAGGTTCGCGATCAGCAGCGACACCAGCGTGTACGGCGTGACGGGCTGCGTGTCGTCGCGCCGGCAGAAGAACAGCGCGTAGTTCGAGCCGACCGCGACGATCAACAGCATCCCGACGAGGTGCAGGATCGTCAGTTGCACGCGGGCCAGCGCGAAGCCGGCCGTCACGACCAGTACGGCCGCGACGAGCGGGGCGAGGGCGCGCACGGCGCGGCGCGGCGAGCGCAGCGCGATCAGCAGCAGCACGGCGATCGCGGCGAAACCCGCGAGCGACAGCCGGATGTCCTCATGCACGTAGCTCACGTACAGGCGATCGGCTTCGGCCTTCATGTCGACGAACAGCGCATCGGGCACGCCCGCGCGCGCGACGGCGGCGCGAATCGGCGTGGCGTCGAGCGGCGACGCCGGCTGCGCGGTGCGCGCGGCGTCCGGTGCACGCAGCGGCAGCATCGCGCTCCAGCGGCCGTTGCGTTCGGTCAGCAGCGCATCGACGGCGAGCGCCATCGACGTGCCGCGCAGGTCCGCGCGCGTCAGCAGCGGCGCGCGGCGCGCGGCGTCGACGTCGGCGACGAATGGCGCGAATAGGCCGGGTTTCACCGTGATCGGCTGGTGCGCGACGGCATCGCGCATCCGTGTGGTGAGCGCGTCGGCATCCGGCAGGCTCGCCTGGCGCGCGCGCTGCGCGGCGTCGCTCGGCAGGTAGCGTGCGGGGTTGTCGAAACCGCCGAGCGCCCCCTGATCGACGAGCGGTTGCAATTGCGCGGCGACTTGCTCCGCGCCTTCGAGTGCGGCCTGTTCGGTCGGCGCGGCAATCACGACCAGGTAGCGTACGTCGGGCGCGCCGACATCGGCGCGCAGCCGCGCGTCGAGCGCCTGCGCTGGCGCCGGCACGGGGCTGAGCGCGGCGAGCTCGCGGCTCCACAGGCCGTCGCGATGCAGCGCGAGCGTCGCGCACGCGGCGACCACGAGCACCGCGAGCGGCCCGCGCAGCCGCGGCGCGGCGTCGGCCGCGCGCGCGAGCACGGCGCCGACGCGCGATACGTCGCGGATCGCGACATGGTCGCCGCGCAGGTGCGGCAGCACGAAGCGCGTGACGAGCGCGGCGGCCGTCAGCCCGACGATCGAATACAGCCCGAGCTGCACGAGGCCGGGGAAGCCGGAGAACAGCATCGATGCGAACCCGCACACGGACGTCAGCACGCCGAGCCGGATCGTCGGCCAGTACGCGGCGACCCACGCGCGCGTCGCGTCGGCCGGCCGCGCCGCGCCGCGCGTGCCGGCCTGCGCCGATTGCACGAACAGGTAGATCGAATAGTCGACGGCTTCGCCGATCAGCGTGGTACCGAACCCGAGCGTCAGCCCGTGGACCGTGCCGAACGCGACGCTGACCGCCGCGATCCCGGCCGCGACGCCCGTCAGTACCGGCAGCAGGCCGAGCGCGAGCGTGCGCGGCGACCGGTACAGCGTCAGCAGCAGCGCGACGATCAGCACGACGCTTGCCGTCGACAGCCGTTCGACGTCGTGCCGGATCGTGTCGCGTGTGTCGACCGAGAACACGCCGGGGCCCGTCATCGCGAGCGTGTTTGCCGCTGCATTCGGCATGGCCCGTTTCGCAGCGGCGAACGCGCGGCGCACGGCGTCGATCGCGCGGGCCTGCGCGTCGGTATCGGAGCCGGCGGCGGCCGTCTGTACGACCAGCACCGCGCGCGTGCCGTCGCGCGACGCCCACACGCCGTCCCGGCTCGCCGGTTCGGCCGCGCTGTCGAGCCCGTCGACGAGCGCGGCGACTTCGCCGGTCGGGTCGCGCGGCAGCATCGCCTTCGCGACGAGGCCGGCCGACGAACCCAGCAGGTCGAGGCTGTCGCCGAGCGCCTGGTGCAGGCCGTCGGCGCTGAAGCGCCGCGGCGTGACGGCCGGGCTCAGCAGATAGCGGTGATCGAAGATGAATTGCCGGTCGCGCGCGTCGTTCGCGGCTTCGCCGTTGTGCACGGCCGCGAACTGCGGATCGGTGCGCAGCGTGCTGGCGACACGCCGCGACAGCGCGGCGCGCGTGCCCGCGTCGCCGCCGTCGATCGCGACGAGGATCAGGCGCGACACGATGCCGTCGCGCAACTGGTCGACGAGCACGCGTTGCCCGGCGCTCGGCGCATTCGGCAGGAACGCGGACAGGTCGGCCGTGAACTGCGCGCGCCCGATCGCGACGCCGCACGCGACGAGCGCGAGCAGCCACGCGAGCACCGCGCGCTGCCGCCATGCGGGCACGCGGCGGGCGATGGGGGCGGGGCGCGTACGATCGTCCATCAGTTCGCGTTCGCCGCGACGGGTTGCAGGCGCATCACCGAACGATCGCCGTCGGCCTGCCGGATCGCGACGCTGCGCAACACGTCGCGCGTGCCGTCGAGCGTGATCGTGCTGACGACCTTCAGCATCCGCGAATCGAGCGGCGTGAGCGTCAGCGTCCAGTCGTCGCCGCGTCCGGAAACGGCGACCTTGTACACCTGTTCGAGCGCCAGGCGGTTGCCGGCGAGCGTCGCGCGGATGCTGTCGATGAACGCGCCGAGCTCCGGATAGCGCGCGAGCGCGAGCGTGTACTTGCGGTTGTTGCGCTCGACGGTGAGCATGTCGCCGTCGACGACGAGGTGTTCGGGCTTCGGGCTCAGCGTGTGCTTTTCCAGATGATCGGGCGCGACGAATACCAGTTCCCCCGACGATTCGACCGGCTGCGTGGCGATCGACAGGGTCTTCGTCTCGGTGAAGGTCGCGCGGCCCGACTTGTGCTGCGCGAGCGTCGCCATCAGCCGGTCGAGGCTCCACGCCGAGCCGGCATCGGCCGCGTGCGCGGGCACGGCCAGCGCGAGCGCGGCGACGGTGACGGCGAGCACGCGGGCCACGCGGGCGATGCGGTGCAACGAGAACGGGAACAGGCAGCGGCGAACGGCGGTCATGCGTCGGAATCCCTCGTGGCGGGCAGGTCGGCGCCGGCGTGCGCCGCGGCGCGGCGTGCGGCCGCGGCATCGCCGCGTTGCCAGAAATCGAAATAGTTGAACCAGTTGTACGGCGCCATGCGGCAGTACGTGTCGAGCAGCGCGACGTAGCGCGCGAGCGCCGCGTCGACCGCCGCCGCGCGCGCATCGCGCCGCACGTCGGAGAAATCGGCGAGCGTCTCGAAGTGCACATCGTAGCGGTTGCCGTCGCGATAGAGGCCCGTCATGAAGATCACCGGGCGCTTCAGCATCGCGGCCATGTAAAGCGGCCCGAGCGGAAACGCGGCCGGCGTGCCGAGCAGCGGCACGCGCCGCAGCGACGTGGCCGCGTCGTCGAGCAGCGTGCGGTCGGCAAGCATGCCGACCATGCAGTTCGCGTCGAGGCGCTCGCGCACCTTCAGCATCGAGTCGACCTGCCCGAGCGGAATCACCTCCGGCTGCGCGGCCGGGTTCACCGCGGCGAGCGTCGCGTTGATCTTGCGCGCGTTCTGCTCATACATCGTGACGACCACGCGCAGGTCCGGACGCGTGCGGCCGATCGCGCGCACGACCTCGAAGCTGCCGAGGTGCGCGCCCATCAGGAACGCGCCGCGCCCGCCCGCGAGCGCGTCGTCGACGAGCGTCTCGCCGTGCAGCCGGATGTCGAACAGGTCGAAGCGCCCGTTCATCAGGTAGACGCGATCGTGGATCGTCGCGGCGAACGTGAACACGTGCCGATAGACGTCGCGCCAGCGCGCGGGGCGGCCGAGCACGCGGCGCAGGTAGTCGCGCGACGCCGCGCACGCGGCCGGCGAGAACAGCACGAAATACGTCGCGATCAGGTGCAGCACGATGCGCGCGCGCTGCCGGCCGAAGCGCAGCGAGATCCACGTCATCGCGCGCAGCAAGCCCGCGTTGCTGCGCTCCTGGCGCTCGGCCCACGCGGTGCGCTTCATGGCTGCGCGCCGTCCTGCGCGGCGGGCGGTGCGGACAGCACGCCGGTCGCGACCTCGCGCGACCCGGCGCGTACCGTGAAGCGGATCGCGCCGCTGGCCGCGGTGTCGTACGCGAGCGCGAGCGGTTCGCCGGGCGCGACCGGGCTCAGGAATTTCGCGGACCCGAGCCGCCACGCGTGCAGCGGACGGTTCAGCGCCGCGCCGATCGTGTGGATCGCATGATCGAGCAGCACGACGCCGGGCACGACCGGATGGCCGGGGAAGTGGCCGGGCAGCGCGGGATGGTCGGCGGCAATCGTGAACGCGAGCGCGGGCGGGCCGGCCGGGTCGCGCTCGGCCGGCGGAACGACCGTCGTGGCCGTGGCGGCCGTCGCGCGCGCATGGTGCGCAACGAGCGCGGCCAGCACGTCGCGCGGCAGCTTGCCCGTTTCGTTGCGCGGTAGCGCATCGACGAACACGAGCGGGCGCGGCATGAACGCGGGATCGATCCGCTCGCGCAGCGCGCGTTGCAGATCGGCGGCCGCGAGCGTCGGCGCGACGACGAGCGCGACGAGCCGCGTGACCGGTTCGAGCGCCGTGTCGCCGTGCGCCGGCGCGGCTTCGTCGGGCATGAAGAACACGCCGTCGACCACTTGCGGGATCGCGTTGAGCTGATGGTTCAGGTAGGCGAGCGACGTGCGCTTGCCGGCGATGTTGACGAGGTCGGCCTTGCGGCCGTGCAGCAGGAACCGGCCGTCGCCGAGCAGCTCGAGCGCATCGCCCATCGGCACCGGCGCCTCGACGTGCCCGCCCGATACCCACACGGTCGGCCCGCTGTCGTCGCCGGCCGAATCGTCGCGTGCGTCGCGTGCGTCGAGCCGGATGTCCGGGAACAGTTCCCACGCCGCGCCTTGCGACGTGCGACGGGTCGCGATCTGGCCGGTCTCGGTGCTGCCGTAGATCTCGACGAGCGGCGCATCGAGCGCGGCCTCGGCTTCGCACGCGAGCTTTTCCGACAGCGGCGCGGTGGCCGACAGCACGAGCGCCGCGCGCGGCAGCGCATGGCCGGCCGACAGCAGCGCACGCAGGTGGATCGGCGACGTGACCAGCACGCGCGGCTGCGGGATCGCGTCGAGTTCGTCGCGAATGTCGCCCGGGTAGAACGGCTGGCGGTTGCTGAACGCGAGGCCGCCGATCAGCGCGAGCAGCACCGTCGACTCGAAGCCGTACATGTGCTGCGCGGGCACCGTGCCGATCAGCGTGGCCGCGCGGCCGTCGAGCAGCCCGAGGCGGTCGGCCGCCGCGCGCACGCAGCCGACCAGGAAGCCCCAGGTCTTGCGGTGCGGCACCGGCGCGCCGGTCGAGCCGGATGTGAACACGTACGCCATGATCCGCGCCGCATCGATCTGCGGCACGGCGAACGGTGCATCGCCCGCCAGTTCGCCGGGCGCGGCATCGGGATACGCGAAGCGCGGCAGGTCGATCGTGCAATCTGGCGCGTCGTGCAGGCAGAACGCGTCGGGCGCGAACGACGCGAGCTGGCGGACCATTTCCGGCGTGTGCGTCGACGGCAGCAGGCTGATCTTGCCGACGACGAGCGCCGCGCACAGACTGACCGCGAAGCGATAGCGGTCGCGGCACACGTTGAACACGTGGCCGCCGGCGGGCAGCGCGGCGGCCACGCGCGCGACGTCGGCGACGAAGGCGCGCACGGTGACGGGCGAGCCGTCGCGCCAGGCAATCGTCTGGTCCGGCGAGGAATGGAATACCAGCGGGTGAGTCGGCATAAATCGGTCAAGACGGGAACGAAGGCCGGCGCGGCCGCGCGGCCGCGCCGGTCATGAATTCATCGCGAGCCCTGCGATGCGTGGGTCGACGCGCGATACGCGCGCACCGCGTCGACCATCCGCGGCCGCGGCTCGTGCGGCAGCGCGAAACGCCGGCACGCATGCTCGGC
>Ga0209370_1002975_pt1 | contig 11348 bp, 14 predicted proteins | sample AgamicAtPrz_FD_187164 | JGI IMG/M metagenome (GOLD analysis project Ga0209370, IMG submission 187164) | Agave microbial communities from Guanajuato, Mexico - At.P.rz (SPAdes) (version 2) | ecosystem: Host-associated > Plants > Phyllosphere > Phylloplane/Leaf | place: Guanajuato, Mexico... | reverse complement strand
ACGAAGACGATCGCCGTGGACATCGCGATCATCTGCGCGACGCACCGCGACTTGCGCGAGATGATCGCGCAGAACCGTTTCCGCGAGGATCTCTACTACCGGCTGAACGGCCTCGTGGTGCGCCTGCCGCCATTGCGCGATCGCACGGATCTCGCGGTCGTCGTGCAGAAGATGCTGCAACGCGAGGCGTTCGCGGGCCCGGGCCGGCCACCGCTGTCCGTCGCGCCGGACGTGATGGCGCTGTTCGTGCGCTGCACGTGGCCGGGAAATTTCCGCCAGCTCGGCAACCTGCTGCGCACGGCGGCGGCCATGGTCGACGACGATGGCGAAATCCGGCGCGAGCATCTGCCCGACGACTTCTTCGACGACCTGCGGCGCGGCGATGCGCAGGACGTGCACGCGGGCCAGGCCGCGCCCGATCTGCCCGGCGCGGCGAGCGCCGGGCCCGCCGCCACGGAGGCGTTGCCGCTCGGCGATGCGCGCCTGCAGGACGTCGCCGCGTCCGCGATCGCCGCCGCGCTCGCGCGTCACGGCGGCAACGTGTCCGCCGCGGCGCGCGCGCTCGGCGTCTCGCGCAACACGATCTACCGGAAGATGCCGGTAGCCGACGCGGCGCGCCATCCGTCCGACGAAACCTGACGCACAGCCGTCGCGCTGTGCGCGACCTGTCACAGCCGGTGTGTCAAGTTGCAACACCGGTGTTCAACGATTCAACACCTGTCACTGCTCGCGGACCTCGTGCCGTCGGGTCGGCGGACCGCATTCGCACGAATCGTGTCGGCTATTCGTAAGGATCCCGCCACGATGCCCGGATGATGGCCGTCTATCGCTGCCGGGCCGCCGAAGTGCGGCTTCGGCACGCTCCTTGCTGAAGAGAAACCGACCGCTCGATTGCCGCGGTCGTTCGACTCACCCAGCAACGCATCCATCATCAACTCGACAGGAGACACACCATGCAGTGGACGACACCGTCATACACCAACCTGCGCTTCGGCTTCGAAATCACGATGTACATCGCCAACCGCTGATCGCCGTGCGTGCCGCCCGTTTCGCCGTGGTCGGCGCGGGCGGCCTCGGGAGCTGACGCCATGAAGATCAAGATACTCGGCTCGGGAGCCGGCGGCGGGTTGCCGCAATGGAACTGCAATTGCGCGAACTGCCGCCGCGCGCGCAGCGGAAGCGGCCACGTGCTGCCGCGCACGCAGTCGTCGATCGCCGTCAGCGACGACGGCATCGACTGGGTCCTCGTCAACGCGTCGCCCGACATTCTTTCCCAGTTGCGCGCGGCTACGGACCTGCAACCAGCGCGCGCGATCCGCGACAGCGGCATCGCCGCCGTCGTGCTGTGCGACGCGCAGATCGATCACGTGACGGGCCTGCTGATGCTGCGCGAGCGCTCGACGCCGCTGCCGCTGTACGCGAGCGCGCCGGTGTTCGACGACCTGTCGACCGGCTTGCCGCTCGTGCCGCTGCTCGACCATTACTGCGGCGTCGCCGCGCACACGATCGTGCCCGGCGAGCCGTTTGCCGTGCCGGCGGCGAGCGGGATCCGTTTCACCGCGATCGCCGTCGACAGCAAGCCGCCGCCTTATTCGCCCCGGCGCGCGTCGGCCGCGCCCGGCGACAACATCGCACTGTCGATCGAGGACGTCGCGAGCGGGCGGCGCGCGTTCTATGCGCCGGGGCTCGCGTCGGTCACCGACGACGTGCGCGCGGCCATGGACGGCGCCGATCTCGTGCTGGTGGACGGCACGTTCTGGACCGGCACCGAGATGATCGATCTCGGCCTGTCGCGCAAGCACGCGGCCGACATGGGGCATCTCGCGCAGTGCGCGGAACACGGGCGGCCCGGCATGATCGACTGGCTCGACACGTTGCCCGCGCGAACGCGCAAGGTGCTCACGCACATCAACAACACGAACCCGATTCTCGATCCGCATTCCGTCGAGCACGCGCACCTGCGCGCGCACGGCATCGACGTCGCGCACGACGGCATGCAATTCCAGGTCTGACGATGAACGCACCGATCCCCGCTACGGCGTTGCACGCGACGCCCTGGACCGCGACCGAATTCGAGGCGCGCCTGCGTGCGCTCGAATCGCGCTATCACATTCATCATCCGTTCAACCGGCGGCTCAACAACGGCGCCTGTTCGCCCACGCAGATCCGCGGCTGGGTCGCGAACCGCTTCTACTACCAGATCTGCATCCCGCTCAAGGATGCGGCGATCCTGTCGAACTGCCCCGACCGCGACACGCGGCGGCGCTGGATCCAGCGGCTGATCGACCACGACGGGCAGGGCGACAACGAAGGCGGCATCGAGGCGTGGGTGCGGCTCGGCGAAGCGTGCGGCCTGACGCGCGACGAGCTGTGGTCGCTCGAACACGTGCTGCCCGGCGTGCGTTTCGCGGTGGATGCGTACGTGAACTTCGCGCGGCGCGCGCCGTGGCAGGAAGCGGTGTGCTCGTCGCTGACCGAAATGTTCGCGCCGCAGATCCATCTCGACCGGCTCGCGGGCTGGCCGTCGCATTACCCGTGGATCGAGCCGGCCGGGCTGCATTACTTCCGCAGCCGCGTGCCGCTCGCGCAGCGCGACGTCGAGCATGGGCTCGCCGTCACACTGCAGCATTTCACGACACCGGACGCGCAGCAGCGCGCGCTCGGCATTCTGCAATTCAAGCTCGACATCCTGTGGTCGATGCTCGACGCCGTCGAAAAGGCCTATCCGCAATGAACGCGATCGAAGCCGCCAGCGGCGTGCCGCTGCGCCCCTGCCTCAGGGGCATGTACCGCCTGCAATGGGAGGCGGCCCAGGATGCGTACGTGCTGCTCTATCCGGAGGGCATGGTCAAGCTGAACCCGAGCGCCGGCGAGATACTCGCGCGCTGCGACGGCACGCGCGAACTGGACGACATCATCGGCGAGCTCGAGCGCCTGTTCATGCAATCGGATCTCGCGACCGACGTCTACCGTTTCCTCGATCATGCGCGACTGCGCGGCTGGCTGGACTGACATGACGCCCGACACGCCCCGTCCGTCCGCGCCGCTGTGGCTGCTCGCGGAGCTCACGTACCGCTGCCCGCTGCACTGCGCGTTCTGCTACAACCCGGTCGACTTCGCGACGCATGGCGCGGAACTCGACACCGACGCGTGGCGCACGGTCATCAGCGACGCGCGCGCGCTCGGCGCCGCGCAAATCGGTTTCTCGGGCGGCGAGCCGCTGCAGCGCGGCGACCTCGAGACGCTCGTCGCGCATGCGCGCGGGCTCGGCTTCTATACGAACCTGATCACGTCGGGCATCGGGCTGAACGTCGCGCGCATCGAGCGGCTCAAGGCCGCCGGGCTCGACCACATCCAGTTGTCGCTGCAGGATTCGACGCGCGAGCTGAACGATTTCCTGACCAGCACGCGCACGTTCGAGCTGAAGCGCGACGTGGCGCGGCTGATCAAGGCGCACGGCTACCCGATGGTGCTCAACTGCGTGCTGCATCGCTACAACCTGCCGCACGTGGGGCAGATCATCGAGATGGCGCTCGATCTCGGCGCCGATTACCTGGAGCTCGCGAACACGCAGTACTACGGCTGGGCGATGCTCAATCGCGACCAGTTGATGCCGACCGTCGAGCAGGTGCGCGAAGCCGAGGATACGGTCAACCGCTATCGCAAGCTGGTCGGCGAGCGCTGCAAGATCCTGTTCGTCGTGCCCGACTATTTCGAGCGCCGCCCGAAGGCGTGCATGAACGGCTGGGGCTCGGTGTTCCTCGGCGTCGCGCCGGACGGCACCGCGCTGCCGTGCCATGCCGCGCGCGCGCTGCCGGGGCTCGCGCTGCCGAACGTGCGCGACCGGTCGCTGCGGGACATCTGGTACGACAGCGACGCGTTCAACGCGTTTCGCGGCGACGACTGGATGCGCGAGCCGTGCCGCACCTGCGACGAGCGGCATGCGGATCACGGCGGCTGCCGGTGTCAGGCTTACCTGCTGGCCGGCGATCCGAAGGAAGCCGACCCGGTGTGCGCGAAGTCGGCTCATCACGGCCAGGTCGAACAAGCGGTGCAGTTCGCGCGACGTCGCGCGCCGCGTGACGAGCAGCCGCTGGTTTTTCGCAGCAAGGAGAATTCGCTCGCGCAATGCAGCGCGGCGTGCGACGGCTGACGGCTGACGCGGCGCCGCCAGGACGACGGCACGGGCGAACACGGCGCCGCACTCGTCGAACGGGAAACCGATGCGGCCGGCCGGGTGGTCGCCGCGCGTGTCGTGACCGGCAGCGGCTATCCGCGCCTCGATGCCGCGGCGCGCGATGCGGTGCTGGCGAGCCGCTGCGCTGCGCATGGAGAAAATGGCACGCCGTTGCCGATGCGGGCGCGCGTGCCGATTACGTTCAATCTCGATGAATGACCGGGTACGTTGCCGCGATTACCCGTCATCCGCCTTCGCCTGCAAACCCTTCAGCCCCTGGATCACGACCAGCAGCGCGCGCCCGTGCTCGTCCGAGCCGTCCCACGCGTCGACGATCGCGTCGCGCAGCAGGTCGTTGTACCGGCGGCGCGACGGCTCCGTATCGACACCATAGAAACTGCATAGCTTGTTGAATGGCGCGCTGCGACGCAGCCGGCGCCCGTTCGACAGCCGAAGGCGCGACACGGTTGGCTGGCTGACCCCGGAAAGTCGCGCGATTTCGCTGGACGAGCGTGTATCTGCCATCAGGCGGCGCAACAGGTCTTGAACGGGAAAATCTTGGTCCGGGGCTTCCATGCGATGCATTATACCTATACAGTTACGGCTGTTGAATGGGCTTGCTGTCAGCAGCGAGGCTGTATCCCGAGAAAGTTGATGACACTGAAACACCTCCCTCCCACGTTCTGCTGGACCAAGATCGGCGCCGAGTCCGGCGAGGCACTGCCGACCGTCGTGCTCCGCAAGGAATGGGAGCGCCGGCTCGGGGGCGGGCGTTTTCTGTGGGGCATCAACCAGCCGCTCGGCAGCAGCGCGCAAGTCGCCGCGCATCGCACGGGTTCGCTGCTCGCGCTGTTTTCGCCGGTCGCGTCGCGTCCGCGCGCGGGCGAGCGCAAGGACGCGCTGCTGTGGAATGCGTGGGTCGACGCGAGCGGGCAGGTGCGGCCGTTGCCGCCGCATACGTTCATCGCCAGTCGCTCGACGTTGCCGTCGGGCCGGCGTCGCGAGCAGCACTACGCGCTCGTGTGCGCGTCGTCCACCGCGCTGACGGTCGGCACGCAGTTGCGCGTGTTTCCCGACCACCTTCGTAGCGTGAGCACCGGCAGGCCGCTGGGCGCCGCGCAGGGCGCGGCCGTGGTCGACTGCATCGGGCGTGCGAAGGAGCAGACGGGCAAGAGCTATCCGCTCGCGCTGTCGGTCGAGCTCGAGGCGCCGTATTTCGTGCGGCTCGCGCAGCCGTGCGTGCTGAAGGCGCGCGATCTCGCGGAAGTGAACAAGGCCACGCGCGCGGGCGATTTCGATCGCTTCGTCGAGCTGGTCGCGCGCCTGCGCGGCCGTTCGCCGACGGACGCCGTGCGCGGAGTCACGCGCGATCTGTTCGACGTGCCGCCGCTCGAAACGGCGGCCGCGTATGTGGCGCCCACGCATGTCGCGCGCCTGCGCAACCGGCCGGCGGCCGAGCATCCGCGCGATCTCACCGGCGATCTGTTCGACCTGTCACCGGGCGAGGCGGCCGCGTTCGCCGGGCTCGAGCATCCGCGCATCGGGCGCGCGTGACGACACGCGCGAAGCCGTTCGCGCAAGAATTTGTTGCAATCTCGCCGTAGCGGATCGGCGAGCGCGGAGGGACAATCGGCACGAAGCGCGCGGCGCGGCGGCCGATGCGTCGACACGCGGCGGGTCGTGGTTCACGCCGCCGACATGCGTACCACGCACACTGAGCGTCGGCGTGCTTCACACTGCAATCCTGAGGGAGGAGTGTCGATGTCGACCCACATCTGTTCGCCGGAAGCACGGGCCGCACAACGCTTCGTCGAAGCGACGCGCAACGTCGATCAGGCGTTTCGCGCGGTGCGCGGCGAAAGCGACGACGACGGCTCGTCGGCCGAATACGCACGCGCGATGTCGCGTCTCGATCGCGCGCTCGACGAGCTGGCGCGTGCGCAGGAATTCTTCGATCGCATCGTCGGCGCGGACGCCACGCACGGCAACTGACTGGTTTCGTCGCTTCTTTTTTTGCGCGTCGAGCGACGCGCGTTCATCTTCTTGCCGGGCGCGCTGCCTGGCATGCCGGTTCACCAGCCCGTTTCGATTGTCGACGTCAGGCCTTGCAGCCTTCGACCGGATCGCCGCCGCGACAAAACGGGCGGCCGTGCATCAGCCCGCGCGCGTCATGCCCGGCGCGGCGGGCGCGGCACGGTACGCATAGCCGCGATGCTGGAACGACGTCGCGAAGAACCGCATCTGGTAGCGGATCGCATTCGCCCAGTAATCCCACGTATGGCCGCCCGGCCGCTCCGCATAGTCGTGCGGCACGCCGAGCGCGACGAGCCGTTCGTGCAGCGTGCGGTTCGAGTCGACGAATGCATCGTCGCGGCCGCAATCGATCGTCAGGTCGAGATGCGCGCGCACGAACGCCCGCGCGTTTTCGACGATCACGTTGCGGTTCCAGAACGACGGGTGGCGGTCGGGGTCGCCGAACACGTGGGCGATCCCCGGCTCGTCCGTGCAGCAGCGCGGATCGACCGCGCCGCTGATGCTGCCGACCGCGCCGAACGTGTCGGGCCGGTCGAGCGCGATGCGCAGTGCGCCGAAGCCGCCCATGCTGAGGCCGGTGATCGCGCGCGCGTGCTGGGCCGCGATCGTGCGGAAATGCAGGTCGACATAGGACACGACTTCATCGCCGACGAAGGTCTCGTAGCGGCTGCCCGAATCGAACGGGCTGTCGATGTACCAGCTTTCATGCCCGCCGTCGGGCATCACGAGGATCACGCGATAGCGGTCGGCCAGCGCGGCGATGTGCGTATTCGACGTCCAGTCGGTATGGTCGCCGCCCGAGCCGTGCAGCAGATAGACGACGGGGTAACGTTCGCCGTGGTTGTCGCGCGCGTAATCGTCGGGCAGCACGATGGTGGCCTTCAGCGTTTCGCTCATCGCGGCGCTCGGAATCGCGACGACCCGCGCATGAAAGGCGAACGCAGGGCTCGTGACGGCGAGCAGCAGAAGCAGCCAGAAGGTACGTGCCAGGCGCATCGATCCGTGCATGTGTCGACCCAGTCCGGCCGGAGGCCGGGAAAACCCTGTTACGACGACTCTAGCAACCGCGCCTTTCAACCATATTTCGGCGAATCCTACGGGTTGTCAGGCAGACGGTTTGCATACGATGCGTGCGATGGCGGCGCGCAACGCATCGGGCCGTTCGGCCGCGATCAGGTGCCCGCAGCCGGCGATCGTGACGAAACCGGCGCAGCGTGCGAGCGCGTGCTCGGGAACGTGCCAGCCCGCACGGGAACGTTCGCCGGCGATCAGCCAGACGGGATGACGCTCGAACACTTGCGCGAGCGCCGGCAGGTAGCCCGCCGCGCCGGTCGTCTCGACCACCGAGCGGCCCATCGCACGCAGCGTCGATGCCGGCTGATGCGCGAGCCAGCGGCGTGCGTCGTCGAGCTGGCTCGCCGACGGCGCGTCGATCGCGCCGCGCAGCCAGTCGAGCGGCGCCGCGCGCAGGCCGTCGAGCATCGCGTCGGCTTCGCCGGGCGTCATGCGGCCGACCGAGGCCGACCAGAACGCATCGTCGAGCGTGAAGTTGCCTTCGATGTTGACGATGCGCCGCGCGCGTTCGGGGTGCGCGTGCGCGAACAGCATCGCGATCGCGCCGCCGACCGAATGGCCGACGACGTCGACCGGCTGCGTGCCGAAGTGCGCATCGACGGTGTGCCGCACGTGCTCGACCTGCGCGGCAAGCGAGATCGCGTCGGGCGGTGTGGCGCGATGCGCGCCGTAGCCGAGCAGGTCGGGGCACAGGTGCGGGCCGTTCCATCCGCGCACGTCGAACGTGCCGATGAAACCGTGAATGAAGACGACGGGCGTGGGCGGGATCATGCGGCCGCCGCTGAGGGCAGGGGCGGCAATTCGAGTTCGGCGAGCAACTCGTCGAGTTCGAGCATGTGCGCGCGGTCGTGATCGAGCAACTCGCGCACGAGTTCGTCGAGCGACATGCGGCGGATGCCGTCGCGCAGCCCGCAGCGCGCGAGTTGCGCCGGCTCCAGCGCGGCCACGGTGGCGCACAGCGCGGCGCGACCGCGGCCGAACGCCGCGACGGCGAGATCGAGCGGCTGTGCGAGATAGTCGCGTTGCGCGGCGAGCGCGGTGCCGTCGACGGACTCGATCACCGGTAGCTCGGCCGTGCGCACGGCGTCGATGCGCGCGGCGAACACCGCATCGAGGTCGCGCAGGTGGCACGCATGTTCGACCAGCGAGAAGCCGGTGCCGGCCGGGCGGCGCGTGGCCAGCGCGGCCGGCACATGCGCCGCGCAGGCGGCGAGCCGGGCCGGCATGCGGGCCAGTGCGACGACGACGTCGGCGAATGGCAGCCTGTGCGGGTGCGCGCTGAACACCGCGCCATAGCTGAACAGCGCACCGCCGAGCCGCCCGCGCACCTGCACGACCTCGTGGCCGTGGCGACGCATGACGTCGGCGACCATCGCACCGCAGAACTGACGGGCCGTCGTGTCGGCTTCGATTTCGGGGAATTTGTGTGCGATTTCGTGCTGGATCGCGCCGATCGCGGCAACGCCGACGCGCGACAGCGCCGCGAACTCGAGATAGCGCTCGGGCTGTTCGATCAGCGCTTCAAGCTGGGCGCCGAGCGCGGTCAAGCGGAAACGGTCGAAACGGGAATGCATGACGAAGCTGGGTTGAGTAACGTTTCAAAACGATACGTTATTCGGCCCGGCTTCGTCAACCGGCTCATCGGGCGCATGCGAGGCGCGCGCGAACCGCCGGCTTGCTCCGCTCAGGGCTTCTGCCGCGCGTCGATTTCCGCGAGGATGCGCGCTTCCTGCTCCTGCAGCTCGGGCGTGAATGCGTCGCCGAAATCCTCGAGATCGTACAGCGGGCGGATCTCGATGTCGGAGTCGCCGGGCATCGGGTTCGGGCATCGCTTCACCCACTCGACGGCTTCTTCCATCGATTTCACTTGCCACAGCCAGTAGCCGGCGACGAGCTCCTTCGTTTCGGCGAACGGGCCGTCGATGACGGTGCGGTTCTTGCCGGAAAAGTGCACGCGCTTGCCGTGGCTGCTCGGGCGCAACCCGTCGGCGGCGAGCAGGACGCCGGCCTTCATCAGTTCCTCGTTGAACTGGCCCATCGCGGCCAGCATGTCGGTATCGGGCATTTGGCCGGATTCGGAATCGGTGGTGGCTTTGACGATGACCATGACGCGCATTGTCGTATCTCCTTGAAAGGGGACGGGGCGTTTACCGGCGGGGCGACGGCAAAACGATCGGTTACGACAATACGACGCGCGGCGGCGACGCGAATCGACATCGCGGGAAAAAGTTTTCATGCGCGATGGAAGCGGCGATGCCGGCCGCCGCTCTTGCCGCGGGCGGCACGCGCACCGAGTACGCTGTGGATCCGGTCGGCAAGCGCGCTGCGCACCGTCACGTTTACAACAACGCTGATGTCGGATGCTTGATGTTTGATGCGTCTGCCATATAATAGTGATGCTTGATGTTTGATGCCTATCAGGAGAGAGACATGCGCACCACTCTGGACATTGATGACGACGTCCTCGCCTTCGCACGGGAGCGCGCGAAGCCGGGTGTGAGTATCGGCAAGGTTATTTCCGATCTCGCCCGCGCGGCACTCCAGCGGACGACGACGAACCAGTCGAGCCGCAACGGCTTGCCGTTGATGCCGGTCTCCGGGACGGCACGTCCCGTCACGCCCGACGTCGTTAATCAACTTCGCGACGATTCACTTTGATGACCTACCTGCTCGACGTCAACGTCCTCATCGCCTTGCTGGATCCTGCGCATGTTCAGCACGAGCCTGCACATGCATGGTTTGGAAGGGTAGGTCATTCCGCATGGTCTACCTGCCCGCTCACCGAGAACGGCGTGCTTCGGATCATCGGCAATCCGAAATACCCGAATACGATGGGCTCGCCGGTGTCCGTTGCTCCGCTCGTCGCGCAACTGCGGTCGCATGCCGGCCACACTTTCTGGCCGGACGACGTGAGCTTGCTGGACGAACAGCACGTCGACGCCACCCGTTTGCTGTCGTCCGCGCAATTGACCGATACGTACCTGCTGGCGCTGGCTCGCGCGCACAAAGGCAAGCTGGCGACTTTCGATCGGCGCCTGGTCGTCGACGCCGTGCCGAATGGCGCCAAGCACCTTGAACTGATTGCTTGACGCTCGATCGGAGAGGGCGCCGTGGCAGCGACGCTTGAACGGGTTGCTTTCGGGTTTCTCGCGGCGCCTCCCAGCCAGACAATCTTGTCCTCAGTGCCCGGAACAGCGCGCCATTCGCCCGTGCCCTTGTTTGGAAAGTTCGTTCGTGGGGCCGGTGCAGGCCCGTTGTTGGGTGCACCGGCACGACAGCAGACCGGTGCGCGCGGCGGCGCGTACCACTGTCACGGAGCGCCCGGGCAAAGCTGGTATGCTGATCCACACCACGTTCACGCGGAGGGCGCCATGGCTGTCAAGGAAGTCTCGAAGAAGAAGTACCTGAAAATCCTGAACAAACGCCTGCGCGCGGAGCCGGCGGCCCCGGCCGGCGCATCGTTCGTCTTTTTCCCGCTCGGTGCAAAGGCGAAGCATGCGACGGGCGTCGTGTCCGGCGATGCACGCAGCAAGCGCGAGCTGGCCGTGATGGCCGCGATCCAGCGCAAGGCGGCCGAAGAGTTCGTCGTCTCAGGCTCTTGACCGGCCCGGCCCGGCCGGGCACGGCGCTGAACACCCGCCCGGCCCGACACGGGCTGAAAGCCCGACCGACGATCAGGACGCCTCGTCCGCTGCCGCCGCCGGAAACCGGCCGCTGCCGCCCGCTTCGTCGCCTGCCGCCAGTTGCTCCAGCGCGAGCCCCTTCGTCTCGATTCCGAGCGTCCACACGGCGATTGCCGCCGCGATGAACGACAGCGCGCCGAGCGTGAACACGCCACCCTGGCCGAACACCGGCAACACGACGCCGACCACGTAAGGCCCGATCAGCGAGCCGATTCGACCGATCGCCGACGCGAAGCCCGAGCCGGTCGCACGCGCGCCGGTGCCGTACAGCTCGGGCGTGTACGTGTACAGCGCCGCCCACATCCCGAACAGGAAGAACTGCATCGCGAGGCCCGTGACGATCAGCAGCGTCGTGCTGCCGCCGTACAGCGCGCTCTGGC
>Ga0209370_1002974_pt1 | contig 11350 bp, 11 predicted proteins | sample AgamicAtPrz_FD_187164 | JGI IMG/M metagenome (GOLD analysis project Ga0209370, IMG submission 187164) | Agave microbial communities from Guanajuato, Mexico - At.P.rz (SPAdes) (version 2) | ecosystem: Host-associated > Plants > Phyllosphere > Phylloplane/Leaf | place: Guanajuato, Mexico... | reverse complement strand
TAGCGTTACTTCTTAAAATCGTCAAGAAACGTCAACCAATTCCATTTGGACCGTTTATTGCCGCAGGTACTTTAACCGCCTATTATTGGGGAACAGAAATAATTGACTTTTACTTGCGTTTTTTAAATAGGGGAAATTAATTAAGGGGTTTTTTTATGGCTTTTTCCTCTTTTTTCATCCAAAAACCGAATGATCAACCTGGTGGTCAATGAACATTCGATTTGTTTTCTTGAGCAAACGAATCCCTGACATACAAGGATTTAGAAAAGTTTATTGAAACAATTGAATCGTTACAAAGGATTGTTGTTGTCGAAGCGATTACTTATTCAGGTGAACAAGAAATAACTAGTTTGTTGCAAGATGAACTGCCAATAAACTACAGTCTTACGGTTTCAGCTTTTTAATGTCTTGCCTAGAAGCCCTGGAAGCTGAACTTCCAGAAATAGATGCACCAGAGCCTGTAAATAAAGAAAACCGACTTAGCCAGTTTTTCGATACAACAGGATCTAATTAACACCATGTCAAACTAGTAAATAATTTGGCGAAAGTCTACGATAACAAGACGACAAAAGTCTTGTTATTTTTTTTTGTCTTTGTGATAGGATGAAGCCAATGACCCATCGGAAGAGAGAGGAGTACGGTTTAGTGGACAAGCCTAACAAAGGCAATACAATTAAGATCAAATTAAATGCAGAAAACCCGCCCATTCAAGAATTACCTCCCGAAAAAGAGGTTGAACCTAACAGCGACCCTATTCCTAGAGTAATAAAAATAAATACGGAGCAGACAGAATCGGATGTTATTAGTGAGACGGCGGCAGCACAAGAATCGGTTGACGAAAGTTTTGATTGGATTATTCCTGAATCCTCCGACAATGACATTGAGGAGTTTAAAATTAAACCGAGTCAAACGAGTAAAAAAACGTCCCTTCCCAAAATAACAACATTCACATCGAATATCAAAAAGAAAAATGGCCGCCCCTTAGGATCCATCTTAATTTCTGCAGCCTTCGCTATTTTAATCGGAATAACAATTGGTATAGTGATGCTGAAGTTAGTCATCACATCTCCATCTGACAAAACGGTGACAACAATACCAACTGAGGTCACGGACAAGCCAGCCAGCAGCGCCGGAACGAAAACAGCAGAAGCCAAAAATACTTCTGCAGCTTCCATTTCCCAGTTAACGACCTATGTCATTCAAGGCGGTGTTTTTTCGTCAGATTCTGGAGCTAAAGAAACTTCGGATAATCTATCCTCGAAAAATGTACCAACCAAAACAGTAGAAATGGATGGCAAGTATTATTTATTTCTAGGTGTGGCTGACTCCATCGAAGGTGCTAAAGCCTTAGGAGCCCAATATAAAGAAAATGGTATTGATGATGTATTTGCAAAGCCTTTGTTATTAGAGGAAAGAAAGTTTTCTAATATTACAGATAAAGAAAAGACCTTCTTAAAAGCAGTACCAACCATTTATGAAACGCTCTCACTTACCACCTCCAATGCGGTAGTGACCAAGGATCTTTCGGAGGAAGCTAGTAAAGTTCTTACAGAAATTGAAACACCATTGAAAACTAGTGTGAAAAATGAAAAGATCAAAGATCTAAAAGCAGAATTGGTCAGTGCAAACGAAAAAGTAAAGGCATTTCAAGAATCAAAAGACGAGAAAAATCTTAGTGAAGCTCAAGAGCATTTACTAAACTTTTTATCGATATTTTTCTCAAAGTAATTTATATCGACACTCCTCGATATTTTCCGGGAAATAAGGCCTATCAAAAACTTGATAGGCTTTTCGTCTTTCCAAAAATAAAAAACCTCTGCATAATTTTACAAATTCCATCAAATTTTAATTATATAAAAATTGTTTGCTACTGTAATTTCTGATAGGATTGAATTGTATCTCCCTAATACGTACCATAAAGGTAAGGTGATCGAATGCAGAACCTCATTTTAGCCTCTTCTTCTCCACGGCGAAAAGAACTTCTAGAAACTCTCCGTTTAACATTCGCGATCTCAAGCAGTGAAGTTGATGAAAGTTTTGATCCAGCTCTCGCTCCTAAAGATGTAGTGATGGAGTTAGCCGACCGAAAGGCACAAACCGTTTTTAAAGAAAACCAGGATGCCTTTGTGATAGGCTCGGACACCATTGTTGTTGCGAATAATCAAATTTTAGGAAAGCCCGCAGATGAAGCAGAAGCGTTTACCATGTTAAAAAGCTTGTCGGGTCGTCAGCATGAAGTATTTACAGGTGTTTCAATTGTGTCGAAAACAGGTACAACAAAGTTTTATGAAAGAACAGAAGTTTGGTTTTGGGAGTTAACGGACGACTCAATACGGGCGTATGTAAAAAGTGGTGAACCGCTTGATAAAGCAGGTGCATATGGCATTCAGCAGCTCGGAAGCATGCTTGTCAAAAAAATAAATGGAGACTATTTTGCGGTTGTCGGACTGCCTGTTTCGCGTTTGGTAAGAGAATTGAAAAAGGCAGGCTACAAGTTGCCGTATTAAACTTTTTTGTTCATTAACTCCCTTAAAAAGGGAGGAAAAAAAGTGTCCACCAATACATTAATGATCCGTGATTTCCCTCAAGATGAAAGACCGAGAGAACGGTTTGTTCAACATGGCCCACAAAGCCTATCGAATCATGAACTGATCGCTATTTTGCTGCGAACCGGAACAAAAGACGAATCGGTCCTGCAATTATCGAACCGGCTGTTGACTCATTTTGAAGGGTTACGTCTTTTAAAAGCAGCTACTTTAGAAGAAATGACCGAGATCAAAGGGATTGGTTCTGCAAAGGCCATCCAAATCCTCGCTGCCGTCGAAATTGGCAGAAGGATTTCAAACCTCAACTATAAGGACCGTTATGTCATCCGCTCCCCGGAAGACGGAGCAAAGTATGTCATGAATGATATGCGCTTTTTATCACAAGAGCATTTTGTTTGTTTATACCTAAACACAAAGAACCAAGTCATTCATAAACAAACCATTTTCATCGGAAGCTTAAACGCCTCGATCGTCCACCCAAGAGAGGTGTTTCGCGAGGCGTTAAAGCGGTCTGCCGCCTCGATTATTGCAGCCCATAACCATCCTTCCGGAGACCCGGCTCCAAGCCGTGAAGACATTGAAGTCACGAAAAGGCTCGTCGAATGCGGAAAGATTATTGGAATTGATCTCCTCGATCATTTGATTATCGGCGAGAATAAGTTTGTGAGTTTGAAGGAAAAAGGTTATTTATAAACTATGATTTTATTTGACGTTGAGTTATAATAATGGTTATGATTTTTTAGGACTTCTTAAAGATTAAGCTAGATAAATATTAGGAAAAAAGACATGATAGTAAAGTGAATATCTATCTATTGGAGTTTTTGCATTACGGTTCAGAAAGGGAGATACAAAACTATGTTTGGAATTAGAGCAAGAGATCTTGGGATTGACTTGGGGACTGCAAATACCCTTGTATATGTAAAAGGAAAAGGAATTGTACTGCGCGAGCCATCCGTTGTGGCAATGCAGACTGATACAAAAAACATTGTCGCCGTTGGTAATGACGCGAAAAATATGATTGGACGGACGCCGGGGAATATTGTTGCAATGAGACCGATGAAGGATGGCGTCATCGCAGATTTTGAAACCACTGCAGCCATGATGAAGTACCATATTCGTCAAGCACAAAAAAGTAAAAACGTGTTTACCGGGAATCCTTATGTTATGGTTTGTGTGCCTTCTGGGATTACCGCAGTTGAAGAACGAGCTGTCATCGATGCAACGAAACAAGCTGGGGCTAAGGATGCGTATACGATTGAAGAGCCATTCGCAGCAGCAATTGGTGCCAATTTACCAGTCTGGGAACCAACCGGGAGCATGGTCGTTGATATTGGCGGGGGAACTACCGAGGTTGCGATCATTTCATTAGGTGGAATCGTTACAAGCATATCCATTAGAGTGGCTGGCGATGAAATGGACGATTCGATTATTACTTATATTAGAAAGAATTATAACTTAATGATCGGGGACCGTACTGCAGAGACGATTAAAATGGAAATTGGCTCGGCTGGGGAAGCTGAAGGCGTCGACAATATGGAAATTCGCGGTCGAGATTTATTAACAGGCCTTCCAAAAACGATTGAAATCACGGCTAAAGAAATTGCTGGTGCATTAAGAGATACCGTTACTGCGATTGTCGAGGCAGTCAAGAATACATTGGAGAAAACTCCACCTGAACTTGCGGCAGATATTATGGACCGCGGGATTGTTCTAACCGGCGGCGGTGCACTACTCCGTAATTTGGACAGGGTTATTAGTGAAGAAACGAAAATGCCAGTGCTGATTGCTGAGAATCCGCTTGATTGTGTGGCCATTGGGACAGGAAAAGCATTGGATCATATTCATTTATTTAGAAATAAATCAAGAGATTCGCGTTAATTTAGATTGTGCTATTCGGCACATAAGGCATATTTCAAATTAAAAAACGATACTTTTTATCTAGAAAAATAGAGGTGTATAATCATGCCACAGTTCTTTCTGAATAAACGTCTGATTATCTTGCTTGTCAGCATCATTGTTCTCGTGGCATTGATTGGGTTTTCTTTAAGGGAGAGAAGTAAACTATCCTGGCCGGAGCAATTTCTAAAAGATACCACCGGCTGGGTTCAATCCCTGGTTTCAAAGCCTACTCATTTTGTGACAGGCTTTTTTGAAAATCTCCAGGATTTGCAAAATACATACGATGAGAATAAGGAATTAAAATCGCGGGTCGAAAATCTTGTCAATCTTGAAGCACAAGTACAAGAGTTGAAACAAGACAATAAAGAATTACGTGACATTCTCGGTGAAAAAAGAACCCTGAGAGACTTCAAACCATTACCAGCTACCGTAATTGGCAGAAACCCTGATCGTTGGCATGAAATGATTATTATCGACAAAGGCAAATTAAATGGCATCAAAAAAAATATGGCTGTTGTTACGGCAACCGGCTTGGTAGGTAAAGTCAAAAATGTAACCCAATTTAGTTCAACCATTCAGCTGTTAAGTGCTATGGATCCTAAAAATCGTATATCAGCTGTTGTGCAGGGCAAGAAAGATGTCTATGGATTTGTCCAAGGATTTGATGACAAACGAAAACTACTTTTAGTTAAAGCCATACCATCGGGGGAAAAAATTGAAAAAGGGCAAAAAGTAATCACGTCTGGCCTAGGCGGAGTTTTTCCGAAGGGACTGCTGATTGGAAAAGTGGTTGACGTAAAGCCCGACCAGTATGGATTAAATCAAACGGCTTTAGTTCAGCCCGGTGCAGACTTTTATGATATTGAAAATGTTATTGTCATTAAAAGATTAATGACTCAGCCAGTAGATATGCAATCAACTGATGGGAAGGAGAAAGATTTTTGAGAAAATTCCTTCTTCCTCTTTTATTTTTGTTGCTTTTTATTGTTGAAAGTCTTTTTGTGGAGTATTTACCCGAGAAGGTTTTCGGGTTTGAACGAATATTTGTCCCTCACTTTCTTTTTATTGCTATTTTGTTTTTAACGATTTTTGTCGGAAGAAAACATGGAATTATTTATGCGGCCATTTTTGGACTTTTATTTGATGTCGTATATGTTGAAATTATCGGGATCTACTTTTTCTTATTTCCATTTATCTCTTATCTGATATATAAACTATTGCAGGTTTTGCAATCCAATATTATTACGGCGTTTCTTGCAGCGGTTCTCGGTGTTTCACTATTAGAGATTGGTGTTTATGAAATGAACTATTTAATTCATGTAACAGACCTTGATTTTATCGGTTATATGAACTTGCGTTTTTACCCAAGTCTTATCTTAAATGCAGGTGTTACACTCATTGTTGCCTACCCATTAAAGTGGCTTTTTGAAAAACATTCGGAAGCAATAAGAGCCGAATGATTTTTCATTAAAAAAGAGGAGAATGGACGCATCGTGTCGAAATTTTATTAGGATAGTATGACTATTGATTCGGAATAGGCTAGAGGGCCCGTATTCCTCTCGAACTGGCTTGTTTCGAAATTGCTTTCTTATTATGAGGTGAAAAATTCTCCATGAAAAAACGGCAAAATGTAACAATAAAAGGGACAAAGGAAGGACTTGTCCTTCATCTTGATGATAGTTGTTCCTACGAAGAACTAAAAAGGGAACTTGATCATAAACTTTCAGCCAACTCTAGTACACAGGATGAGCGTCATTTAACCTCTGTCAAAGTGGAAATCGGTAACCGCTATTTAACGGAACCGCAGCGGGAAGAACTAAAAGAATTAATTCGTCAAAAAAAGAATTTTGTTGTGGATGAAATTGAATCGAATGTAATCACGAAGGATGAAGCTGAGGAATTATTGGCCGAAACGGAAGTAATGACTGTTTCTAGAATCATTCGTTCGGGACAAGTCCTCGAAGTCCCAGGTGACCTGTTGTTAATTGGTGATGTCAATCCAGGCGGAACGGTCATTGCAGGCGGAAACATCTTTATCATGGGAACCTTAAAGGGAATAGCTCATGCGGGCTGCTATGGGAATGATGAAGCAGTCATTGCCGCATCCAGCATGAAGCCATCTCAGCTTCGAATTAGTGATTGTTTAAATAGTGCATTAGACAGCCTTCAAAGCAATGAAAAGCGGGAAATGGAATGTGCTTACATCGATGAAAACCGTCAAATCATTGTTGATAGATTACAAGTGTTAATCCAATTAAGACCTAATTTAACGAGATTAGAAGGGGGACATTAAAGTGGGAGAGGCAATCGTAATTACATCCGGTAAGGGCGGCGTAGGAAAAACAACAACTTCTGCTAATATCGGCACATCATTAGCCCTTCAAGGTAAAAAAGTATGTTTAGTAGATACTGACATCGGTCTTCGTAACTTGGATGTCGTCATGGGACTTGAAAACAGAATTATCTATGATCTTGTCGATGTTGTTGAAAAAAGATGCAAAATCCATCAAGCCCTTGTGAAGGATAAACGTTTTGATGGCTTATTATATTTATTGCCCGCTGCACAAACGGTTGATAAATCAGCCGTGAAGCCAGAGCAAATGAAAGAATTAATCATCGAACTAAAGCAGGACTACGATTATATTATTATCGATTGCCCAGCAGGTATTGAGCAAGGATTCCAAAATGCGATTGCTGGGGCTGACAAGGCGATCGTCGTGACAACACCAGAGGCTTCTGCCGTCCGTGATGCTGACCGGATAATTGGTCTCCTTGAGAAACAACCGAATATGGAGTCGCCAAAATTAGTCATCAACAGGATTCGAAATCATATGGTCAAGAATGGGGATATGCTCGAGATTGATGAGGTAACACAGCATCTTTCCATCGAACTCATCGGCATTGTCGCTGATGATGATGAAGTGATTAAAGCTTCTAACCACGGGGAACCGATTGCCCTCAATCCGAATAACAAAGCATCAATTGCCTACCGAAATATTGCGAGAAGAATTCTTGGTGAATCAATTCCATTGCAGTCACTCGAAAATGCAGACAAGGGAATGTTTACGAAAATTAAAAAGTTTTTTGGTGTCCGTTAAAAAAAGCGCCGCTATAAATCAGCCTGTCCACTCACTTGTGGACAGGCTGATTTATTTTAAAGTCATACTCTTTCATTCCTCTTCATAGACTTGTACAAATTAGTGTGAAAAGGGTGGATGGAAATGGCGCGGTCTACACCGGAAGAAATTCGGCGACGAATCGCAAAGCGAAAAAATGATAAAGGAACAACATCTGTAAAAAGTCCCGACCGCCAAATTGCTTGGCCTAGTGACGATGAAAAATATGGTTTTAATCAGTATACTCCTCCAGGGGGGAGTGATAGTGAGGACGGGCATCCTTTATTTAAGAAGGAAGTTTTCTTTTTCAAAATTTTGTCCTCTATCCTCCTATTTTTAGTGATTGCTATATTATTTCGGAACCATTCCACTACCTTTGACCCTGCAAGAGCCTTGGTGACTAAAACAATGGACCAGGATTTTAAGTTTGCAACCGTATCAAACTGGTACGAAAGTAAATTTGGAAAACCTTTAGCCCTGCTGCCTTTTTCGGATAAAGATCAAACGGAGAAAAAAAAGGTGGCTGAAACTGAGTTTTCCGTCCCAGCAATGGGGAAAATCCTTGAAAACTTCGAAAAGAACGGGCAGGGAATTATGATTGAAACGGGAAAAGGGGCGTCCGTCCAAACGATTAATGAGGGATTTGTTATGTCTGCGGGTGTAAAAGAAGGTCTTGGAAAAACAGTCGTCGTTCAACATGCAGATAAAACGGAAACATGGTATGGGAATTTGGATGAAATCGACGTTAAATTATATGAGTATGTCGAAAAACGACAAGTAGTTGGCACCGTCTCTGGAACCACAGGTGAAGATAAAAGCAAAGGTAAATATTACTTTGCCATTAAAAAAGACGATAAATTTATCGATCCCATTCAGGTGATACGCTTTGAATAAAGCCATAAATTTACTTCGACTGATTAGTATTCATCCATTATTATGGATTGTCATTGCCATTTCAGTTGCCACAGCTCATTTCCTTGAGGTTTGCTTATTACTTGGAATTATTTTCATCCATGAATTGGGGCATGCGGCTGCGGCTTCTTTTTTTTCATGGAGAATCAAAAAAATCACCCTGCTGCCGTTTGGCGGGGTTGCCGAAATGGATGAGCATGGCAATCGCCCGTTAAAAGAAGAGATGATTGTCGTACTAGCAGGGCCGCTCCAACATGTGTGGATGGTGGCCTTAGCGTATGGATTGGTTAGCATGGACCTGATATCTGTGGACCTTTTTCACCTATTTTTTAGCTATAATCTGATGATACTCGTATTCAATCTATTTCCTGTTTGGCCGCTTGATGGCGGGAAACTGGTATTCTTACTGCTTTCATTAAAAAGTTCCTTCCCAATCGCCCATCGCTTAACGCTTATCCTTTCCTTGGTAAGTTTGTCGATCTTTTCGCTGGTTATTGTTGTAGCAGCCCCAACTCATATCAATGTCTGGGTCATCATTGCCTTCCTTTATTTCTCGCTCTACCATGAGTGGAAGCAGCGCCGCTATATCTTTATGAGATTTTTATTGGAGCGCTATTATGGCAAGAAATCAAGTCTGCAAACATTGAAACCAATTGAGGCCAATGAAGAGGAATTACTTATTCACGTTTTAGAAAAGTTTCAACGCGGCTGCAAACATCCAATCATTGTCGAAGCCGATGGCAAGGAAAAAGGGATGTTAGATGAAAATGAACTCTTACACGCCTACTTTACCGAAAAACGCTTAACCGACAAAATCAGCGACCTTCTCTTTTCTTATTACTAAGGTATAATAAAAAGAAAAGCGAAAGCGACCGTTTAGCAATGTATGGACTGGAGCGCTTCGACTGAGATAAAGGAAACACGAAGAGCGAAGTGATTCGATGTTGACTTATCGTAGGGAGAAGTGCGAAGTACACTAGTTGCTGGGAGCTGGAGCTAGAAAGTAGAAAAAAGTGAGGTCGCTTGTTTGGAAACGTTAATCATTAACTACAACTCACGGGAAAAGCGATTGGCTTATATAAAAGATAACCGTGTAGAAAATATCGTCTTTGACCGGCCAGAACATCGATCACTGGTCGGTAATATTTATTTTGGGACTGTGACGAAAGTATTGCCCGGCATGAATGCCGTGTTCATTGATATAGGCGAGGAAAAAAATGCGTATTTACACCGGGATGTGCTTCCTTCCTATCTCTTTTCACAAGATAAACAAAAAAACGTCAGCTCGTTCGTTCATCAAGGAGAAAAAATGCTTGTGCAAGTCGATAAGGACGCGACTGGCACGAAAGGTGCCCGAGTTACGGGGATTATTGAAATTTCGGGGCCCAATCTCATTTACATGCCCAAGGGTCGTTATGTGGCCGTTTCAAAAAAAATTGCGGATGATAGGCAACAAGCAACACTACGCCGAATCGGCAGTCACTTAAAAACAGACGAAGAAGGGATGATTTTTCGAACTTCCTCCCTTTCAAGTACCGAAGAAGAAATACACTCTGAACTAACAAACCTGCGCGAGCAGTATCAACAACTGTTGCAGAAAACGGCAGGCCTTAAAAAGCCAGGGATTATTTTTCAAAAGGACACTTTCATCGAAATGGTCTTGGATAAGGTGGGGAGAATGAAAGACGGAGAGGTAATCGTCGATGACCTACCACTAAAAAAGCTTTCTGAGGAGCGAAATAATCAGGTCAAACATATTTACTACAATGGAAAAGAGAATATTTTTTCAGTACATAATATCGAGCATGAAATTGATAAAGCCCTCAAACGGATTGTCTGGCTTGATCACGGCGCCTACCTAATATTTGATGAAACGGAAGCGCTGACGATTATTGATGTGAACACCGGCAAATTTTCTGGAAAGACGGATTATCAGGAAACGGTGTTAAAAACCAACCAGTTGGCTGCAAAGGAAGTCGTGCGTCAGCTCCGTCTGCGTGATATTGGCGGAATCGTCCTCATCGATTTTATCGATATGAAACGTGAAAAGGACAAGCAGGCTATTCATGCTCTTATCGAATCGGAATTAGCCAAGGATCAAAAAAGAACAAAGATTATTGGCTTTACCCCGTTAGGCATTCTACAACTAACACGAAAGAAAACGAAGGTTACTCTTTCAGAGGCACTCGAGGTGAAATGTCCTGTCTGTAATGGGACGGGCCGAATTCTTAGTCCAGAAACGGTTGGTTTTCGGCTTGAACGAGAGCTATTAGAGCACCGCTATTCTGAATTTGAGGCTGTCCTGGTGGAAACGACCACTGAGGTAAAAGAAAAGCTGCTAGGGCCAAATGAAGCCCACCGGGAAGCCTTAGAAGAGCTCTTACATCTTAAGTTGTTTTTTTCGATTCAGCCGTCTAACCGCCATTATTATGTTATAAAGCAGTTTGGCAATGAAAATGAGATTGTTCAAAAATGATTGGATTGAAAATGATCTTCCTAAATTTCTATTGACACTTTTGCCTAGAATATGTTAGGATTTTAATGTTATGTTTGTAGCGCACCCGTGCTACAACCGCACAGAACAGGTCCTAAGTCTTTAGCATATGCTTAAAGCGCCTGTGTATGGCGAGTCTGAGTTTATAAGGAGGTGCAGTTCATGTACGCAATTATCGAAACTGGCGGTAAGCAATTGAAAGTTGAAGAAGGCCAAGCTATCTACATCGAAAAATTAGATGTTGAAGCTGGTGAAACAGTTACTTTTGACAAGGTTCTTTTCGTTGGCGGTGAAACTGTAAAAGTTGGAAGCCCTGTTGTTGCAGGCGCTACTGTTACAGCTAAAGTTGAAAAACAAGGCCGTGCGAAGAAAATCATTGTTTT
>Ga0209370_1002969_pt1 | contig 11372 bp, 14 predicted proteins | sample AgamicAtPrz_FD_187164 | JGI IMG/M metagenome (GOLD analysis project Ga0209370, IMG submission 187164) | Agave microbial communities from Guanajuato, Mexico - At.P.rz (SPAdes) (version 2) | ecosystem: Host-associated > Plants > Phyllosphere > Phylloplane/Leaf | place: Guanajuato, Mexico... | reverse complement strand
ACAGCCAGTCGGGCAAGGGCGGTATCGCGTACCTGCTCGAACAGGGCTACGGCGTCGCGCTGCCGCGCCGCATGCAGGTCGATTTCAGCGCGGCCGTGCAGCGCCTGACCGACGACAGCGGGCACGAAGTGACGAGCGCGCAGATCTGGTCGCTGTTCCAGCAGGAATACGTCGAAAGCGATACGCCGCTGCGCTATGTCGGCCATGAGCTGACCGAACGCGACGGCCGCGAGACGATCGTGCTGACCGCGGACGTGCACGGCGAGCGCCGCGTGCTGCGCGGCGAGGGCAACGGCCCGCTCGACGCGCTGATGCATGCGCTGCACACGCCGCTGCGGATCCAGCATTACGAGGAGCGCGCGCTGTCGCAGGGCGCCGATGCGAAGGCGATCGCGATCGCCGAGCTGGCCGGCACGGGTGTGCGCGGCAGTGCGTTCGGTGTCGGCGTCGATGCGAACCTGACGACCGCGTCGATTCGTGCGGTGATCAGCGGCGTGAACCGCGCGTATGCGCGTGCGGACGAGGGTGTGCAGGCAACTTTCTTTGCCGGTCAGCCGACGGTGCAGGCCGTCGCGTAACGGCGGCAGGGGCGGTCGCGCCGGAATTCTCCGGTGCGGCCGCGTCGCCGACAGGGGCGCTGCATGGCCCGCCGAGTGCCGCCTGTAGCGCCTGCTTCATGAAGTCCACCCAAGCGCGCGTTTTCGCATCGAGATGTCGGCGCGACGGGTACACCAGCCGGGGTAGGCCGCTGCCGTTTGTGACGGCAGCAGTTTTTCTTTTTGTGTCGAGCGTGTGCAGCAGTTATCGTTCGAACTTCACTTACCTGGCTCAGAGGGCATCGCCGATGGGCCATTGAAGGAGGAAGCCAACGATGACCAAGGCTCGCGGTACAAGCGTTCACGAGGATCGGTACGTGCCGGTGCGGCACACCGCGGCGGACACTGCACGCCTGCTCGCGGATTCGGCCGTCAAGGCTGCGTACGATCAGTTGGAGGAAGAATTCGCCGCGCTCCGTGTGCTGCTTTCGCAGAATCAGCCTGGTCCGATTGGTTGTAACAATCCGCCACGTTAAATTGATCGGGTGTGGCGGCGCCGGAGCCGCTTCGGCGGCGGCCGTTGGGCCCGGCTGTAGTCATGCTATGTAATTCGATAGCACCTACTCCTGACGCTGCCTCATGCGAGCGCTGATGCGCTTCCGGCTGCAACACACTTCTTTAAGCCGTGCTCCGGCCCGTCAGACCGAAACCGTGATGCCCGCCGGCCCAGATCCCCCCGCCGGCCGCACCACGATCTCCACATGCTGGCCGAACGACGCCAGCGTCAGCATCAGTTGGTCCAGCGTCACGTTCCGGAGCCGCTCGCGCTGTTCGGGGGTGACGACCGGCCGGGCCATTTCGGAGAGCGCTGCAGCCTCTTCTTCGGTCAGGCCGCGCGACACCATCAGCGCATTGAGCTTCAGTACGAGGACGGACTTGGCCGTCAGTTCACCGACGTCGTAGTAGTCGAAATCGTCCGGCACCTTGTCGGTGCGTTGATTCGATGCGTCGTAGTTCATTACGCTTCCTCCGTCATCATCGAAAGGCGCCGCTGCTGCCCGGTTCCGCGATCGATATCGGGGAGTCCCGCGCTCTCGACCGAAGCGCAATCCGCGTCGTCCATCGGCGTGATCACCAGCCGCTTGTGCGACACCTCGATTCGCAGGCGCTGCTCGGGATCGAAGCCTGCTGCCTCGATCCACCGGCCGGACAGCTTCATCCACACACACATGACAGGCGGCGCCATGTCGGTGAGCCGGATGTGCGGCACGATGCGGCCAGATTGAAGAGACGAGCGAGGGGAGACAAAACAATCGCGGAAATACGTCGGTGCGTTATGATTCGCGCCAGCCATGGTTAACTCTCCTGTGTGGAGTTGGTTATGGTCAGCGGCCTGCAGGTGCTGTTTCACCTACGGGCCGCGCTCGTTTACGCAGCGAGTTTCGAGCGCCATTCCATTACATGCATCGCATGCCGAAGCAGCCCGAGACGCTTCGCGAAAACGTGCAACCACTGTAGCGGAGAACATCCGGCGTCAGGCACCGGTCATGTACGAATTCATCGGCATTGGCCATTTGGCCGATGCTTCGAATGCTTGCTGCACAACGATTCCGCGACATTCGCATTGGCTGGACGCATCGCCACGTCATGGACGATGTGTCAGAAAGCGTTTCAGAGAGGGCTTCGATCAGCCGGCCGCGTACCGCACGAGTATCTCGTTCATCACGCGCCGTTGCTGTGTTCGCCGTGGCACGTGTCGACGTATCGCGGCAATTGAACGGTCGACCGACGAGGCGAGGGCGCGAGGGGGCGACGCAGGGGCCGTACGGGAGGCGCTGTCCGTTCGACTGCACGGGCGCGGGTAGGACCAGGCCGACTGTCGTTTCGGACCGAGACACCGGCCGTATGGTGGCGAGCCGGCGCGCGCGGCAACACGTGTTCGATATCACGCCTCGTTTTGACCGACAGACCGCCCCGGCGATGCCATGCCTCGGCATCGCTTCCCCTATTTCCATATTTCGACTATTATAGAAATATGGAAACGAACGAAACCATTGCCGCCCTCGCGGCGCTCGCACATGAATCCCGCCTCGCGGTCTTTCGCGCGCTCGTGCAGGCCGGGCCGCAAGGCATGCCGGCTGGCCAGATCGCCACGTTGCTCGCCGTGCCGCCGTCGTCGCTGTCCTTTCACCTGAAAGAGCTGGCGCACGCGCAGCTCGTGACGAGCTACCAGGACGGCCGCTTCGTGTTCTATTGCCCGAACTTCGACACGATGAACGGGCTGCTCGGCTATCTCACGGAGAACTGTTGCGGCGGCAATCCATGCTCGCCGGTGTCCGGCTGCTCGCCTTCCGCAAAAATCGACCGCTCCCGTCAATCCTGACGCGCATTCGCGTGCCCGCCCATGACCACGAACGTCCTGATCCTCTGCACCCACAACTCGGCGCGCAGCGTGCTGGCCCAGGGCATGCTCAATCACTGGGCCGCGAAGCTCGGCAAGGATGTGCGCGCCTACAGCGCCGGCAGCGCACCGAGCGGCCGTCTGAATCCGTTCGCGCTGGAAGCGTTGACGAACGCCGGTGTCGACGTCGGCGACGCTCGCAGCAAAAGCTGGGACGAATTCGTCGGCGACGGCGCGCCCGAGATGCGCGTCGTCATCACGGTCTGTGACAGCGCGGCGTCCGAGACGTGCCCGTACTGGCCCGGCAGCCCGGTCAAAGTGCATTGGGGCTACGCCGATCCGTCGAACGCGACGGGCGGCGAAGCAGGCAAGCGTCTCGCCTTCGAACTGACTCGGCAAGCGATCGGCTATCGAATGCTGCAGTTGCTGGCGCTGCCGCTCGATCGCATGAGCGACGACGCACTTCACGCGGCGCTGATCGAGATTGCACAACACTGACCGCGCGCAGCGCGATGTGCGCGAAACGAGCGGCCGCTCATGACTTCAAGACGGAACCTCGTCCGATGAATACGCCCAATGTCGCGCCGCCCGGTACGGCGGTCACGCAACCCGCCATCAACTTCTTCGAACGCTACCTGACCGTATGGGTGGCGCTGTGCATCGTCGCGGGCATTGCCTTCGGCCAGGCGCTGCCCGGCCTGTTTCACGCGATTGGCCGGATGGCGTACGCGCAGGTCAATCTGCCGGTCGGGCTGCTGATCTGGGTGATGATCGTGCCGATGCTGGTGAAGGTCGACTTCGGCGCGCTGCACGAGGTGCGTCAGCACGTGAAGGGCATCGGCGTCACGCTCGTCGTGAACTGGCTCGTCAAGCCGTTCTCGATGGCGTTCCTCGGCTGGCTGTTCATCCGCCATCTGTTTGCACCGCTGTTGCCGGCGGATCAGCTCGACAGCTATATCGCCGGGCTGATCCTGCTGGCTGCCGCGCCGTGCACGGCGATGGTGTTCGTGTGGAGCCGGCTGACAGGCGGCGATCCGCTCTTCACGCTGTCGCAGGTCGCGCTGAACGACAGCATCATGGTGATCGCGTTCGCGCCGCTGGTCGGCCTGCTGCTGGGGATGTCGGCCATCACGGTGCCGTGGGCGACGCTGCTCACGTCGGTCGTGCTCTACATCGTCATTCCGGTGATCGTCGCGCAGATCCTGCGCAAGCGGTTGCTCGCGAAGGGTCAGGCCGCGTTCGATGCCGCGATGACGCAGATCGGCCCATGGTCGATCGCCGCGCTGCTGGCCACGCTCGTGCTGCTGTTCGCGTTCCAGGGCGAAGCGATCCTGAAGCAGCCGCTGGTGATCGCGCTGCTCGCGGTGCCGATCCTGATCCAGGTGTTCTTCAATTCCGCGCTCGCCTACTGGCTCAATCGCGCGGTCGGCGAAAAGCATGACATCGCGTGCCCGTCGGCGCTGATCGGCGCATCCAACTTTTTCGAGCTGGCGGTCGCGGCCGCGATCAGCCTGTTCGGTTTCCATTCCGGCGCAGCGCTGGCCACCGTCGTCGGCGTGCTGGTCGAGGTGCCGGTGATGTTGCTGGTCGTGCGCATCGTCAACCGGTCGAAGGGCTGGTACGAGCGCCGGGCTCGAGATCACGAGAGAAGCGCTCCATGACCGACTCCCTGAAAGACCTGCCGCAACTCGACGCCACGCTGTTCCGCGTGCCGGACGCCACGCAACTGCGGCCTGCCGCGCCATCGACCCATCCGCCTCGGCTCCTGCTCCTGTACGGGTCGCTGCGCGAGCGTTCGTTCAGCCGCTTGCTGGTCGAGGAAGCTGCACGCCTGCTCACGGCGATGGGCGCCGAGGTACGCGTGTTCAATCCGAGCGGATTGCCGCTTCCGGACGATGCGCCCGACAGTCATCCGAAAGTGGTCGAGCTGCGCGAGCTCGTGATGTGGTCGGAAGGGATGGTGTGGTGCTCGCCGGAACGGCACGGCGCGATGACCGGGATCATGAAAGCGCAGATCGACTGGATTCCGCTGTCGACGGGCGCCGTGCGGCCGACGCAAGGCAAGACGCTTGCGGTGATGCAGGTGAGCGGCGGCTCGCAGTCGTTCAACGCGGTGAACCAGATGCGCGTGCTCGGGCGCTGGATGCGCATGCTGACCATCCCGAACCAGTCGTCGGTGGCCAAGGCGTTCATGGAATTCGACGAAGCGGGGCGGATGAGACCGTCCGCGTATTTCGACCGCGTGGTGGACGTGATGGAGGAACTGGTGAAGTTCACGCTGCTGACGCGCGACGTCGGCCCCTATCTGGTCGACCGGTACAGCGAGCGCAAGGAAAGCGCGGAGGCGCTGTCACAGCGGGTCAATCAGCGCAGCATCTGAGATCGTTGACGAGCCGGGGGCGACGTCGCCCGCCGCGCATGCGGCCTTACGCGTGCCCGTCGAATTGTCCGGCGCTCAGCAAAATCAGACTCGACTGATTTCCATCCCGACTCAGATTCCCGACAATTCAGTTTCTGCGGCCCGGCATACACCGTGTGCCGGATCATGGAGACATCTCCTTTTTGCGGCCGGTCTTCTCGACTGGCCGCTTTTTTATTCCCGTTCGCTACCGGAGAGCACGATCGCGATGCAGCTCGACCGCCTGATCCCTGAAATCCTGTTCGGCTTCACGGGCCTGATCGGCATCATCAATCCATTCGGCATGGCGTTCGTGTTTCTCGAACGCACGCAATCGCTGACCGAAGCCGAGCGCGCGATCCTGTCGAAGCAGCTCGCGACGAACGTGTTCTTCACGCTGCTCGTGATCTTTTTCGTTGGCGCGCCGGTGCTGAACTTCTTCGGAATCTCGATGGAGGCGCTGCGCATCGGCGGCGGCCTGGCGGTGGCGGTGGCCGGCTGGTCGATGCTGAATGCGCCTGACGTACCGGCCGGCGGCGATGTCGCCGCGCACGGCGACGATCTGCCGAAGCTGATGTCGCGCGCGTTCTTTCCGCTGACGGTCCCGCTGACCATCGGCCCCGGCTCGATCGCGGCCGGCATCGCGCTGCATGCGAACCGTGCGCATACGGCGAGCGATTACGTGTTGTCGGGCATCGTGTCGGTGGCGGTCGCGGCGCTCGTCGCGTTTACGATCTGGCAGATCTACAGCCGCGCGACGACGCTCGCGCGCTATCTCGGCAGCGAAGGGACGAAGGTCGCGATGCGCGTGTCCGCGTTCCTGCTGCTGTGCGTGGGCGTGCAGATCATGCTGACGGGACTCGCCGCGTTCGTGCAGATGCTGGGCGGGCAGACGGGGTGACCGATGGCATAGGCGCCGACCGTTCGTGCATGAAGTGTTTGCTCGTCTATAACTGAGTAAGGTGATAAAATTGGTGCGTTATCGCATCAATTTTGATGGAGGTAGGCAATGCGAACCACGGTCACTATCGACGACGATCTCTACACGAAGGCCCTCCAAATGGCCGAGCCCGGAATGGATAAGGCGGACTTGTTCAGGGAGGCAATCAAGACGTTTGTACGTGTCCAGGCCGCCAAACGCCTGGCAGCACTGGGCGGATCCATGTCCGGCATGGCAGATATTCCGCGACGTCGCCAGGAACCGGAATCGCAATGAATGTGTTGATTGACACGTCAGTCTGGGTTGATCACTTTCGAAACAGAAATCAGACACTTTTCGAGCTGCTTGCGCTCGATGCCGTACTGATGCATCCGATGGTGCTGGGTGAACTTGCTTGCGGGACGCCGCCGGCGCCACGACTGCGAACGCTGAACGACCTCGGATTGCTTCAGGAATGCAATCAGGCCAGCATGTCTGAGGTAATGGCATTCGTGGAGCGCGAGAAGCTCTACGGGATGGGGTGCGGTCTCGTCGATCTGACCTTGTTGGCGTCCACGTTGATCACGCCGGGGGCGCGCTTCTGGACCCTGGATCGTCGTCTTGCAGCGTTGGCGGATCGTTTCTCGGTCGAATTCCGTCCGACTTCAAAGTGAGCTAAAGACGGCATGCGCCGGCGTCGGCCGCAGGGAAGGAATCGGAATAGAACAGGGCCTACTCTGGTCGTCGTGGCGCGGCAGCGTCAACTGGCTCGGGCGGCGGAACCGCCGCGCCGCAGTTCGGGCAGCAGCGTGTATCCGTATCAGCATTCGGGCGCTTGCGCTCCATCGCCGATGCAACCAGCTCCGCGCCCATGATCCCGGTCGGAAACGCGATGATCCCGTAGCCGAGCAAGATCGCGCACGACGTGATCAGCCGGCCGAGCGGCGTGACGGGTGTCAGGTCGCCGTAGCCGGTCGTACTCATCGTCACGGCCGCCCAGTAGACGCCGACCGGAATGCTCGTGATCCCGTGCTCCGGCCCTTCGACCAGAAAGATCACGGTGCCGAGTATCACGACGAGCACGAACATCCCGCCGATGAACACGAAGATCTTGCGCCGCGCGCGCGTGAGCGCCCGCATCAGCAACTGCCCTTCCTCGAGATAGATCGACAGCCCGAGGATGCGGAACACGCGCAGCAGGCGCAGCAGCCGCACGTCGATCAGCGCGTGCAGGCCGGGGAAGAAGAACGCGAGATAGGTCGGCAACACCGACACGAGATCGACGATGCCGAAGAAGCTGCGCGCATACGCGGCCGGCTTCTTCGCGGCGCAGAGGCGCAGCAGATACTCGGCGGAAAACAGCAGCGTGAACGCCCATTCGGCCGCGTAGAGCGCGTGGCCGTATTGCTGGTGCAGCTCCTGCACGCTGTCGGCCATCACGACGAGCACGCTCGCGACGATCAGCACGAGCACCGCGATGTCGAGCTTGCGCAGGAACGAAGGGCGGCGCGCGACTTGCGTGACGGCATCGCGCGCCGTATCGAAGGAGGACTGGATCAGCGAAATCATGGATCCGAGTGTACGGACCGCGTATCGCCGGGCCTATCGGACATGTCTGATTTGAGCCGGGCGGCATCCAGCCGCCGCGCTAGCGGTCAGATCAGCAGCGTGAGCGTGTGAAACAGCGCGAGATCCTCCTTGCGCGCCGAGCGCGCATGCTGGCGGATCACGTGCAACAGGCAGTCGATGAAGCAACGCGCCGCATCGCCGAGCGTGCTGCTGCGCCGCGTGACGATGCCGAGTTCGCTCGGCTCGAAGGTCTCCTTCAGCGGCAGCACGCGCATCCGCTCGCCGAATGGCGGCACCGCGGCGAGGATCGTCGGGCACCACGTGCACATGCCGGCCTGCTCGAGCATCGTCTGCAACATCGCGACCGACTGTGCGCGCACGATGCGCCGTTCGTCGATCCGCGCGCCGTGCCGCGTGAACAGGTAGTCGATCAGCGCGGCCTGGCCGTCGGCCGACGAATTCAGCACCCAGTCGCAATCGAGCAAATCGTGCACCGACGTCGCGCGCTCGCGCGGATGCCCGGCGCGCACCATCACCGACGTGTCGTAGCGCAGCAGCGGCTCGAACGCGAATTCGCGCGCGCCGCTGCCGGGCTGCACGTGGCCGAGCGCGAAATCCATGCTGCCGTCGCGCAGCAGCGGCTGCGCGACGGCCATCAGCGCTTCATAGAGTTCGAGGCGCACGTCGGGCATCCGCTCGCGAAACTGCAGCACGGTCTCCGCGAGGAACGTCATCGTCAGCCACGGCGTGACGCCGACACTCAGCCGCCCCTCGACGCGCCCGCGCATCCGTTCGAGATCGCTCTGCGCATGCTCGAGCTGCTTGAGCACGAGCTTCGCGTGCGTGAGCAGCGTCTTCCCGTAGTCGGTGAAGCCGATGCCTTCCGGGGCGCGAACCAGCAGCGGCAGGCGCTCGCTGGCCTCCAGCTCGCGCAGCGCGCGCGTGACGGCCGCCTGCGACAGCCCCAGCGTGCGCGCCGCGCCACGGATGCTCCCGGCTTCCGCGCTCGCGACGAGCGCCTGCAACTGATGCAGCTTGATCGTGCTCATGGTGCGGGATGGTGTGAGAGGGGATGAATGCCGACAACGAAAGGTTGTCATCATAACGAAACTGCGGCTGTTCGCCGGTTTTTTCGCTGCCTACGATTTCGCCACGATCCGCCATTCCGGCGATCGGAAACCGGCACGTATCGAGGAGTATCGACGGTGGATCGAGCACGAATTTCGCCTGAAATGGCGGCTATCGAGGCGGAGATGATCGCGCTGCGCCGCCGGCTGCACGCGCATCCGGAGCTGGGGTTCGAGGAACACGCGACGAGCGCGCTCGTCGCCGACTGCCTGACAACATGGGGTTATCAGGTGACGCGCGGCGTCGGCGGCACCGGCGTGGTCGGCACGCTCGCGCGGGGCGCCGGGAAGCGCCTGGGGCTGCGTGCCGACATGGATGCGTTGCCGATCCGCGAGACAACCGGGCTGCCGCATGCAAGCCTGCACGACGGCGTGATGCATGCGTGCGGCCACGACGGCCATACGGCGATGCTGCTCGCAGCGGCTAGGTGCCTGGCCGAGCGCGGGCGCTTCACCGGCACGCTGAACCTGATTTTCCAGCCGGCTGAGGAAGGGCTCGGCGGCGCGAAGCGGATGCTCGACGACGGGCTGTTCACGCGTTTCCCGTGCGATGCCGTGTTCGCGATGCACAACGTGCCGGGCCTGCCGGCCGGCGTGCTCGGCTTCTGCGACGGTCCCGCGATGGCGTCGGCCGACGAGGTGCGCGTGCGCGTGATCGGGCGCGGCGGCCACGGTGCGGCGCCGCACACGACGATCGATCCGGTGGTGGTCTGCGCGTCGATCGTGATGGCGCTGCAGACCATCGTGTCGCGCAACGTGAATCCGCAGGAGCTGGCGATCGTGACGACCGGCTCGATCCACGCGGGCACCGCATCGAACGTGATTCCGCCTCATGCGGATATCGAACTCAGCGTGCGCGCGCTGTCGCCGGACGTGCGCGCGCTGCTCGAACGGCGCATCCGCGCGATCGTGCACGGCCAGGCCGACAGCTACGGCGCAACGGCCGAGATCGACTATCGCTACGGCTATCCGGTGCTGGTCAACCATGCAGCGGAAACGGCATTCGCGCGGGACGTCGCACGTGAATGGGGCGGCGACGACGCGCTGATCCCGCATCTGCGGCCGATCGCGGCGAGCGAGGATTTCGCGTTCATGCTCGACGCGTGTCCGGGCAGCTACCTGTCGATCGGCAACGGCGACGGCGCGGCCGGCTGCGGGCTGCATAACCCCGGCTACGATTTCAACGACGCGTGCCTTGCAATCGGCGCGAGCTACTGGATCGCGCTCGCGGAGCGCTACCTCGCGTGAGCCGGACAGGCGGACACGCGGGACATACGGATTCGATTCACCTTCAACGACGGAAACAAGGAGACAGGCAATGAAACCATGGATGGCCGCGCTCGCAATGGCGCTGACGGCAACGACGATCGCAGGCGCCGCGCACGCGGGCGACTGGACGGGCAAGGAGATTCGCCTCGCGGTCGATCCCACGTACCCGCCGCTCGAATACAAGCAGCCGGACGGCACGCTGACGGGCTTCGGGATCGACATCACCAACGCGTTGTGCGCGGAGCTGCATGCGCGCTGCGTGTGGGTCGAGTCGAGTTTCGACGGGATGATTCCGGGGTTGCTCGCGCGCAAGTTCGACGTGATCGCGTCGTCGATGACGATCACGCCGAAACGCATGCAGCAGATCGCGTTCACGAACCGGATCTCGAATGCGCCGGCGCGGCTGGTCGCGCGCAAGGGTTCGCCGTTGCTGCCGACGGCCGCGTCGCTGAAGGGCAAGCGCGTCGGCGTCGAGCAGGGCTCCGCGCAAGCCGACTATGCGATCGCGAACTGGCAGCCGGCCGGCGTGCAGATCGAGTCGTACCAGAACCAGGACCAGGTGTACGCCGATCTCGTGACGGGGCGGCTCGACGCGGCGTTCCAGGCGTCGATCGCGGCCAGCGACGGCTTCCTGAAGAAGCCGCAGGGCAAGGACTTCATGTTCGTCGGCGCGGCGATCGACGACGCGAAATACTTCGGGCAGGGCGACGGCCTCGGGCTGCGCAAGCAGGACACCGACCTGCGCGACGCATTCAATCGCGCGCTGGCGACGATCCTCGCGAACGGCACGTATCAGCGGATCAACCGCAAGTACTTCGACTTCGACATCTACGGCGCGAAGTAAGCGGCACCGCATCATAGCGAGCGGGTGGGGATAATCAAATCAATAAGGAAGGCGAATGAACTGGAGATTGTTTTTCGTCGTGATGCCGGCACTCTGTGCGGTGCCGGCGTTCGCGCAGAGCAGCGTCACGCTGTACGGGCTGATCGATGCGGGCATCGACTATACGAACAACGTCGGCGGGCACGGCGCGTGGCAGATGGCGAGCGGCTTCGCGCAGGGCAGCCGCTGGGGGCTGAAGGGCACCGAGGATCTCGGCGGCGGCTACAGTGCGCTGTTCCAGATCGAGAGCGGCTTCAACGTGAACAGCGG
>Ga0209370_1002966_pt1 | contig 11377 bp, 14 predicted proteins | sample AgamicAtPrz_FD_187164 | JGI IMG/M metagenome (GOLD analysis project Ga0209370, IMG submission 187164) | Agave microbial communities from Guanajuato, Mexico - At.P.rz (SPAdes) (version 2) | ecosystem: Host-associated > Plants > Phyllosphere > Phylloplane/Leaf | place: Guanajuato, Mexico... | reverse complement strand
GCTCGTTGACCACGTCCTGGAAGAACAGCGGGACGATCTGGGTGAGGCCGCCGATGCTCACGGCGATGACCATCAGCAGGGTCATCAGGCCGAGGTTCTTTTCGATCAGGTCGTGCTTCATCGGCCGATCTCCCCGTTTTGCACCAGGGGAATTCGCGCGCCGGCATCGTAGTCGGCCGGTTGGGCACCGCGAATGGTGCGCCAGGTGTTCCAGGCCATCAGCAGCATGCCGCTGAAGAAGATCGCGCCGCCGATCATGCGCACTACGTAGCCCCAGTGGCTGGCCGCCACCGACTCGATGAACGAGTAGGTCAGCGTGCCGTCTTCCTGCACCGCGCGCCACATCAGGCCCTGGGTGATGCCGTTGACCCACATGGCGACGATGTACAGCACGGTACCGATGGTCGCCAGCCAGAAATGCAGGTGGATCGCCGCCAGGCTGTGCATCTGCTCGCGACCGAACACCCGGGGAATCAGGTGATACAGCGAGCCAATGGTGATCATCGCCACCCAGCCCAGGGCGCCGGCGTGCACGTGGCCGATGGTCCAGTCGGTGTAGTGCGACAGCGCGTTGACCGTCTTGATGGCCATCATCGGGCCTTCGAAGGTGGACATGCCGTAGAACGCCAGGGAGACGATCAGAAAGCGCAGGATCGGGTCGGTACGCAACTTATGCCAGGCACCCGACAGGGTCATCATACCGTTGATCATGCCGCCCCAGCTCGGTGCCAGGAGGATGATCGACATCACCATGCCCAGGCTCTGGGCCCAGTCCGGCAGGGCGGTGTAGTGGAGGTGGTGCGGGCCGGCCCAGATATACAGGGTGATCAGCGCCCAGAAGTGCACGATGGACAGCCGGTACGAGTAGATCGGCCGGTTGGCCTGCTTGGGCACGAAGTAATACATCATCCCGAGAAAGCCGGTGGTCAGGAAGAAACCCACCGCGTTGTGGCCGTACCACCACTGGATCATCGCGTCGGTGGCACCGGCGTACACCGAGTAGGACTTGAACAGGCTGACCGGCACAGCGGCGCTGTTGACCAGGTGCAGCATGCCGGTGACCAGGATGAAGGCGCCGAAGAACCAGTTGGCCACGTAGATATGCCGGGTGCGGCGCTTGAACAGGGTGCCGAAGAACACGCCTATATAGGCGAACCAGACGATGCCCAGGAGGATATCGATCGGCCATTCCAGCTCGGCGTACTCCTTGCTGCTGGTGTAGCCCATTGGCAGGCTGATCACCGCCGAGACGATCACCGCCTGCCAGCCCCAGAAGGTGAAGGTCGCCAGGCGGTCGGACGCCAGCCGCACCTGGCAGGTGCGCTGCACCACGTAATAGCTGGTGGCGAACAGGGCGCAGCCGCCAAAGGCGAAGATCACCGCATTGGTGTGCAGCGGCCGCAGGCGGCCGAAGCTGGTCCAGGGCAGGTCGAAATTCAGTTGCGGCCACACCAGCTGTGCGGCGATGAACACCCCCAGCGCCATGCCGACCACGCCCCAGAACACGGTCATCACCGCGAACTGGCGCACCACCTTGTAGTTGTAGGCAGCCGGACTGCTTGCTGGGCTCATACTGGGTTCCACGCTGGGCTGGGCGCTGCCGCGAGGCGACAGGCATTTCAGGCGGCGCGAGTATCCCCGACCGGCTGGGGCGGCGCAATGCGTGGGAAATGTGGTGCAAGGGTTCTGTCAGCAGCCTTGGCTGACGCGGACAGTGCTCGGGCAAACGGGGGATTGGAGATGGTTTCCTGGGTTTGCTGCGCTCGATGCCAGGCTACGGAATCAATGATCGGCTTTTGTAGCCTGGGTAGAGCGAAGCGAAACCCGGGAATCGCTCCCGGTGGTATCGCTGCGCTCAACGCCAGGCTACGGCGCGGTAGGTGGCGGGGTTATTTGGCAGCGTCCTTGGTGCGACTCAGGCTCAGCACGTAGGCCGCCAGCAGATGCACCTTGTCGTTGCCCAAATAGTGCTCCTGCGCCGGCATCTGGCCGTTGCGGCCGTAGCGGATGGTCTGCTGCAGTTGCGCCAGGCTCGAGCCGTAGATCCAGCCGCTGGGGCGGGTCAGGTCCGGCGCGCCCAAGACCGCCATACCGGTGCCTGCCGGGCCGTGGCAGGCCACGCAGGTGGTGGAGAACAGCTGCTTGCCCTGTTCCAGGTCGATGTTGTTGCCCTCGGCCAGCGGCAGGCCCGCCAATTCGTGGCGCACGTAGCCGGCGACGTTGCGCACGCCGTCATCACCGAGCACCTGGCCCCAGGCCGGCATCACGCCGATGCGCCCGTTGAGGATGGTGGTCTTGATGGTTTCGGCGTCGCCGCCCCAGCGCCAGTTTTCGTCGGTCAGGTTGGGAAAGCCCACCGCGCCCTTGGCGTCCGAGCCGTGACAGATCGAGCAGTAGGTGGCGAACAGCCGGCCGCCCATCTTCAGCGCCTGCTCATCCTGGGCCACCTGTTCCAGCGGCATGGCCGAGTACTTGGCGAAGATCGGCCCATACTGGGCATCGGCCTTGGCCACTTCCCGTTCCCACTGGGCGACCTGGGTCCAGCCGTCTTCATAGCCGGGTAGCAGCCCTTTGAAGTTGCCGAGCCCCGGATACAGCGCCAGGTAGCCCGCGGCGAAGATCAGCGTGCCGAGAAACAGCATGAACCACCAGCGCGGCAGCGGGTTGTCGTATTCCTCGATGCCGTCGAAGGAATGACCCATGGTCTGGTCGGTGGTGTTCTTGCGTTCCCCCTTGCGTGTGGCGAACAGCAGCCAGAACAACGCGACCAGGCTGCCGAGGGTCAGCAGCGTGATGTACCAGCTCCAGAAAGTGCTCATGGGGTGTCTTTCCTTACTGCAGCTTTGTTGGGTTCATCGGCGAAGGGCAGGTTCGCCGCATCCTCGAAGGCCTTGGCGCGCTTGCCGCTGTAGGCCCACAGCGTCACGCAGGTGAAGGCGATCAGTACCAGGGCGGTACCGATGCCGCGCACCATGCCGATGTCGATCAGGTCGGTAAGCATGGGATCACCTCTTGTTCTTCAGCGCAGTGCCGAGCACTTGCAGGTAAGCGACCAGGGCGTCCATCTCGGTCTTGCCCTTCACGGCAGCGCTGGCGCCGGCGATGTCGTCATCCGTGTAGGGCACGCCGAGAAATTGCATGGCCTTGAGTTTTTTGGGCGTGTCCTTGCCGTCGAGCACGTTTTCGACCAGCCAGGGGTAGGACGGCATCTTCGATTCCGGCACCACGTTGCGCGGGTTGTAGAGATGCGCGCGGTGCCACTCGTCCGAGTAGCGGCCGCCGACCCTGGCCAGGTCTGGCCCGGTACGCTTGGAGCCCCACAGGAAGGGGTGGTCCCAGACGCTTTCGCCGGCTACCGAGTAGTGGCCGTAGCGCTCGGTCTCGGCGCGGAACGGGCGGATCATCTGCGAGTGGCAACCCACGCAGCCTTCCTTGATGTACACGTCGCGGCCTTCGAGCTGCAGCGCGGTGTAGGGCTTCATGCCGGCGACCGGCTCGTTGACCACGTCCTGGAAGAACAGCGGGACGATCTGCGTCAGCCCGCCAATGCTGACGGCGAACACCATCAGCAGGGCCATCAGGCCGACGTTCTTTTCGACGATTTCGTGTTTCATCAGTGGGCTCCCTCAACCGAATAAAGCGCAGCGGCTTCGAGTTCTTCCGGCTTGCTGGCACGCACGGTCTGCCAGGTGTTCCAGGCCATCAGCAGCATGCCGGTGAAGAAGATCGCGCCGCCGATCACCCGCACCACGAAGCCGGGGTGGCTGGCTTCCAGCGCCTCGACGAAGGAGTAGGTAAGCGTGCCGTCGCTGTTCACCGCGCGCCACATCAGGCCCTGGGCGATGCCGTTGACCCACATCGAGGCGATGTACAGCACGGTGCCGATGGTGGCGAGCCAGAAGTGCGCGTTGATCAGGCCGATGCTGTGCATCTGCTCGCGACCGAACACTTTGGGAATCAGGTGATACAGCGAGCCGATCGACACCATGGCGACCCAGCCCAGGGCGCCGGCGTGCACGTGGCCGATGGTCCAGTCGGTGTAGTGGGAGAGGGCGTTGACGGTCTTGATGGCCATCATCGGGCCTTCGAAGGTCGACATGCCGTAGAACGCCAGGGAGACGACCAAAAAGCGCAGGATCGGGTCGGTGCGCAACTTATGCCAGGCGCCCGACAGGGTCATCATGCCGTTGATCATGCCGCCCCAGCTCGGTGCCAGCAGCACCAGGGACATCACCATGCCCAGGCTCTGGGCCCAGTCCGGCAGCGCGGTGTAGTGCAAGTGGTGCGGGCCGGCCCAGATGTACAGGGTGATCAGCGCCCAGAAGTGCACGATCGACAGGCGATAGGAATACACCGGACGCCCGGCCTGCTTGGGCACGAAGTAGTACATCATCCCCAGGAAGCCTGCGGTCAGGAAGAAGCCCACCGCGTTGTGGCCGTACCACCACTGGATCATCGCGTCGGTGGCACCGGCGTACAGTGAGTAGGACTTGGTCAGGGTGACCGGTACTTCCAGGTTGTTGACCACGTGCAGCAGCGCCACGGTGAGGATGAACCCGCCGAAGAACCAGTTGCCCACATAGATGTGGCTGACGTTGCGCTTGATGATGGTGCCGAAGAACACGATCGCGTAGCTGACCCAGACGATGGTGATCAGAATGTCGATCGGCCATTCCAGCTCGGCGTATTCCTTGGAGCTGGTGTAGCCCAGCGGCAAGGTGATGGCCGCCAGCAGGATCACCAGTTGCCAGCCCCAGAACGTGAAGGCCGCCAGCTTCGGTGCGAACAGCGTGGCCTGGGAGGTGCGCTGTACGGCATAGTAGCTGGTGGCGAACAGGGCGCAGCCGCCGAAGGCGAAGATCACCGCGTTGGTGTGCAGGGGCCGCAGGCGACCGAAACTGGTCCACGGCAGGTCGAAGTTGAGCCACGGCCAGGCGAGCTGCGCTGCGATAAGCACGCCGAGCCCCATCCCGACTATGCCCCACACCACCGTCATGATGGCGAATTGGCGAACCACCTTGTAGTTATAGGCGGAACTGGTTGTTGTGTTCATGTCTGGGTTTCCATCCACGGTTATGGGCAGATCATCTGCAGCCCCCGCGCACGGACAAATCCGTACACGAAAAAGGGCTTTTTTATGAGCGAGGCAAGCATGCGAGAAGGGCAGCGAAGCGGTATTGACGCCGGTCAACAGGCACAGGAAAGCCCAGCGCCAGCGCTGCTCTGGGATCGGCCGACGGGCGCCAGCCAGGCCACCCTGATCCTCGCCCACGGCGCCGGCGCGCCGATGGACAGCGACTTCATGAACCTGATGGCCGAGAAGCTCGCCGCCCGCGGGCTGACGGTGGTGCGCTTCGAGTTCGACTACATGGCCGCGCGCCGACAGGACGGCAAGAAACGCCCACCCAACCCCCAGGCGAAACTGCTCGACTGCTGGCGAGCCGTATACGCCGCCGTGCGACACCAGGTCACGGGGCCGTTGGCCATTGGCGGCAAATCCATGGGCGGGCGCATGGCCAGTCTGCTGGCCGACGAACTGGATGCTGACGGCCTGGTTTGCCTGGGCTACCCCTTCCACGCCATCGGCAAGGCCGACAAACCGCGCACCGCGCACCTGGCCGACCTGAAAACGCCGACCCTCATCGTGCAGGGCGAACGCGACGCCATGGGCGACCGCCACACCGTGGCCGGTTACCAACTCTCGGCGGCCATTGAACTGTGCTGGCTGACGGCGGGCGACCACGACCTCAAACCGCTGAAGGTGTCCGGCTACAGCCACGAACAGCATCTGGAGTCGGCGGCGGATGCGGTGGCGGGCTTTCTGCGCGAGCACGCCAAGAAGCGCTGAAAGCAGGCCTGCGTCGCAGCCCTGATGCACCTCGCTGGTTAACATCGGCAGTTGGGATTGGGAGGCAGGAAATCAGGGATGCATTACCGCGACGTGCTGCAGATTCACCGAAGCGCCAAGCGCTTCAAACGCCTGGCGCTATGGGCGGGCATCCTGTTGTGCCTGATCATGCTGCTGGGCAAGAGCAAGTGGTACCTGGCGGGCGTGCCGGCGAATCCAGCATCCGTCGAGATGATGAAGGACTACGTGCGCGGCGCCGGCGCCGACCCCGCAACACTGATCCTCAGTGACCACCACGGCACCTGCGGCCGGTTCAGTTATATCGGTAAAGACGGAAAGCGCACCGCGCCCATGGGCTTCGTCGCCATTCCCGGCCAGGGCGTGGTGCCAAGCTTGCTGACGGACGAGTGGAACAAGAGCCGCTGCGCCGGGCCGCGGTCGGCGCCTTGATCGTCCAGTTTGTAGGGTAGACGACGCTTCACCTACGCGGCCCGATCCGTCCACCGTTCTGAGATCGCTGATAAGGCGTTGAGCGATCTCGGGACGAAGCAGATAAGGATTGCTGTCCGCTTTCAACTCACCACTTTTGAATAGCTGGCGCGATCAATATCCGCGACTTCAACAGTGAGCGAGCAGTGAGGCCGTTCGATCGTTTGCAACTGAGCGAGCACGGATTTCGACAGTATCTGTTTCTGCTCGGTGGTTCTGCCGGACAAGATTTTTATCGTGACATGGACGAAATCGCTTCTTTCTGGCCCCGTGAGATAGCTTTGGTAAGCGATGGATCGGACTTTTATATCGCTGCCATCAGATTCAAAGAGTCCGGTATTCAATGCTCCAGAAAATATCAAGGGTAGAAGAGCATCGCCGTTCAGAGAGGCCGAGTGTTCAATAATGCAATGTGGCATAAAGTTGTCCGCAGAGAGCGCAAGTTAAAGTAGATATCGGAATCATTGTGGTGCGATGTCTCATCCGTCTACTGTTTTGAAATCGCGATGGTGAATGGAAGGCATCATCCACACTACATATTATTCCTTCAGTCGCTGCCCACAATGCAGGCAGTTCGCGGTCGCCGGGTCATGGTAATAGCCGGCCCGCTCGTCGACCCTGTGATGGGGCGACTCGCCACAATTGGGGCAGCTATAACGCTCCAGTAACTGATGCTGGCGATACAGATTGAGCAGGCCGCCGCCGATGATCACGGCCAGAGTGATTACCGCGAAATCCGGAGCGCCAACGATAGCCAGCGCGAACAGGGCGATCACCAGCACGGCGAGCAGTGATTCCAGAAAATCCACCTGGCTGCGCAGGCGGTTGTATGCGTTCTGGCTCATGGCAGGGCGTCCTTGTTAGTGGGTAGCCATTGCCAGTGTGGCTTCAGTCACGCAGCTCTATGCCTTATGGAAAACAAATGAAGCAGTTTGCGTTACTCGACGGCGCTGCTCGGGCTTTCAGTCGCCTCGGCTTCCAGCTTCGCCCGATCCGCCTTGCTGATGTATTTGGGCTTGTTGCTCTTGGGTGCCAGCTTGGCATTGGCCTTCTTGGCGTGGGCCTCCAGCAACTGCTTGATCTTCTTGCGGCGATTCATCTGGGTACCTGTGGTAAGTGTCGAGCGCTTCAGCCTGCGGTTTTCTTCAGGGCCATGCCCTGGCTTGCCGGTGCCGTCAGCGCAAAGCCGAACTGCTGGTACAGGCGGTACGCTTCGCCGTCGGCGATCAAACTGACGTAGCCTGACTCCGGGACCTCGCGCGCGATGTAATCGCTGATCGCCGCCATGATCATTTTCCCCAGGCCGCGGCCTTGATGCTCCGGCAGCACGGCGATATCCACCACCTGATAGAACGCGCCGCCATCGCCGATCACCCGGCCCATGCCCACCGGCTCGCCGGCGCAGAGCACCTGCACGGCGAACAGACTATTGGGCAGGCCGCGACTTGCCGCCTCGACGGTCTTGCCGCTCAGCCCGGCTGCAGTGCGCAGGTGGCGATAGGTTTCCGCCGACGGAGTGGCGTGCACGAGGGAGTAGGCGGTGTCGGTCATTCGATGGGTCCTTTGCTGGGCATGATACGGAGCCTGCGATAAACGGCTGCCGGGTGATTAAGAACGCGCGTCGCCGAGGATAAAGGCTGCATGGTAGCGCGCGAGCAACAAGGGTACGGCCGTCTCGCGCCAGAACTTCAGGCTAATATGGCCCGACGACATGCCGCCATGGGCGTGCCGCTCGACGAACACCGTGGACACTTCCGCGCTTGTCGGCAAGCCAACCAGGCGTTCGAAGGTGGCCTCGAGGATTTCGGCCAGTTGCGCCTCGCTTGGCGGAAGCGGCAGGGTGGCCAGCACCTCGCTCATTTCCTGCCACAGATAGGGATCACCCCGGCAGCCCCAAATGATGGGCTCGGTTTGGAATAGGTCGGATAGGCTAGTGATGGACATCGATTCAGGTGGCCTTTGCTGTGGTCTATGCGGCAAGTCAGTCTACGTCTGTGGCATCGCGCAGCCTTATCGCCTGGGCCGCCATATAGACGCGGTTAGACGCCTCATCCAGCGACTCCATGCCGGCAATGAAGCGACCATTCTGCCACGGCGCGTAATCGTTGAAGCTGCCCATGCCGCCGTAAACGGACATCACCGAACACGCCAGGCCGGTCAGTTCATCCCCAACGTGACTGCTGCCCGCCAGCGCTCTGGCGGTCGCTAGGCAATTGCGGAAATGCGTGCCCCAGTGGCTATCTGGGTCGAGGGCGAGAATATCTGTGAGCGCCGCTAGGTGAGCGATCAGTTCATTCAGTTGGTTTTGTGGATTGGTCATGGTGCGCCGGGTGGTGAGTCTGTATCGAACGGGGAGTATGCCTCAGGCGTTTCTACGCTCAGGCTCTGACTCATGAATAAACACCGTGTAGGTGTCGGCGGGTCGGTTGCCGTCCGCCCGGTCAAGGGCATGGCCGATGGCGCCGCGATGATAGGTGCCATGGTTGACCAGATGAAAGATCGCTTCCTCACGGCTCAGCATGCCCTGCTTGCCATCCACGAAAACGAAGCGAATAGGCTCCTGAAGCTGCCCAGGCGTGAGGCCATCGAGGTACGCGGCCAACCACCGATTGGCCGCCATCAGCCGGCGATCCAGCTCATCGAGCTGGGGCAGGGTATCGGTGTTGGTACTGTCATGGGGCGCCGGCTCCCCAAGCAACCGTGCGCGAAACAGCTCTTCAACTCGAACCATATGGTTGAGCTGCTGCCGCGCGAAGGCCAGCGCTTCGGACTGCGCCAATGGATCGAGTTGAGCGACCGCGTCCAGCGTTCGACGGTCTGCCCAGGCTTTGTATTTAAGGGTGTTGTGGGTGAGCATTGAGTTGACCTTAGGCACTGTTTGAAGGGGAGAGTCCAAAACATCGTCAGGCATGCATTACCTAAGGTTTGTAGGATAGCGAAACGCGTAGCTGAAGTCTTATCCGTCCACCACTTCAAAATTGCAATGGTGGATGAAAAAGGCGTCATCCACCCTACTTGCTAAAGTTGCCCTGGATTAAGCAATCGAGGTACGTGGTCAGCCAGTTTCGTAGGGTGGACGACGCTTTATCCGTCCACCAGTTTCAGAGAGCAATGGTGGATGAAAAGAGCGTCATCCACCTTACTTGCTACCTTCTTTCGTCTTTGCTCAATATATCGATCTAGGCCGGGCGAATAATTAAACAAAATACTATTCCTTGAATAGCTAACGTTAAGCTAAGAGGACGGGCTTTAGCCCGTCCCAGCGAACGAAGTGAACGCTTTGAGCGCATTGTTAGAAAAGCATTCACCTCGATTTTATTAGACCCAACCAGTATCACCTTCGAGGCGATATGGGTTCTGTTCTTTCTTTGGTGAAGTGTGTTCATCAATTACAACATCTTCTCTTCTGATCTTTGGTTGGCATGGCATTGAAGTGAACGTGCTGAGCACGCCTTGCTTTTGCTTACTCTTTTTGAGTTTTACTTTTCCGCTGCGTAGAAATTTAACTGTCTTTTTAAGCTGCTCTGCTGCTCGTTCTTTCTCAAGAGCACGTCGTTTCTCTGCTTTTGCAAGGTCTCTTTCTTTTTCCTGCTGGCGTTTTTGAGCGCCTCCGGATTTCGCTTTTTTGCTCATGAAGGTTCGACGTGCCTCCGATGTTTTCTAACATTTGGTTAAGAGGCGGGCTTTAGCCCGTCCCAGTGAGCGCAGCGAACGATTTGAACGAGTTGTTAGCCGCACTGTTGCACAATTAAATTCTGCATATAGCCATTTTCTTCAGTGGCGAGTGGGTATTTATTGTTGTTAAGCAATTGTTGAAGCTTAGGAAGACTGCTGGCTTCTTCGTATGCGACCTGGCATGAAGCCGAATCAAATAAATTTCTTAGCTTGGCCTTGACGACTGGAGCTAGTTTCGGGGAGGCGCTAACAAAGATAGAAACTATGTCTAGTTGATCCGTGAGGTCTCGGTACATGTCAATTGCAAAGAGGTTTTTAGGCTCATTCCTGTTTAAGAAAGCATATACATCGCCTTGGCCGATTTCTGTTTGATAAAAATATTTCTTATATAGATGGTTTATGTCCACATCTAGACCTAAAAACTCAATTGCCGACTGAATTTCTGTGTTGGCCTCAAAGTCATCGTCGCCGTTGCCACGCCAACGCACTAAATCGCTCATTGATACTGTCAGGTGAAACTGATGCGTTTCGATTATTTTCATAGGGTGGCTAATGTTTGGTTAAGGCGCGGGATTTAGCCCGTCCCAGTGAGCGAGGTGAACGATTTAAACCAATAGTTAGAGCTATAGTGCACGTGTTTTATATGCATATTTTTCTCTTTGTTCGGGGCGTATGACATTTTTAACCATGCTTGGATGGCATGCCCCAAAGGTTGCAAAATTTGCTCTTGCTTGGCGAATAGTAAGGCCATGATTTGCACCTGATTCTAAATCTGGTTCCTCAATACCAAAGTAATCATTCTCCCAAAAGCATACAGCGCATATTTCATAATCTTCACCTACGGCTAGGGTGAAGTAGTCGCAGCATGGACATTGGCAAAGATTCATTGCGTAGCTCTAACTATAAATAGACACCAAGTGGTGCATAACTTTTCCGGGCGGGGCGTGGTGTACAACATCCCATGCCCTTTTGCCGAGCCCGTCTAGCTCGAGACATACAGCGAGGTGCTGGGATGCTTGGCGAGTTATACACCACGTTTTCGATACGTTAATAGGTGCTGAGTCTGACGTCATCCCTGAACCTGACGCCAGCGAAAAGGCGCAACATTACGCTGCGCCTCAATTGCCTACCGATTAAACCGCGCCACCAACGAATACTGCCCCTGCGCCGTACTGGTCAGCTCCTCACTCAACAAGGCCGTACTCTGTGCCTCACCGGCCGTCTGATCGGACAGCTGCGCGATGGTGGTGATATTGCGGCTGATTTCGTCGGCCACGGCGCTTTGTTCTTCGGCGGCGGCGGCGATCTGGTCGGCCATTTCGTTGATATTGGCCACCGCGTCGCTGATGCCGGCCAGGGCCTGGT
>Ga0209370_1002965_pt1 | contig 11379 bp, 12 predicted proteins | sample AgamicAtPrz_FD_187164 | JGI IMG/M metagenome (GOLD analysis project Ga0209370, IMG submission 187164) | Agave microbial communities from Guanajuato, Mexico - At.P.rz (SPAdes) (version 2) | ecosystem: Host-associated > Plants > Phyllosphere > Phylloplane/Leaf | place: Guanajuato, Mexico... | reverse complement strand
CTGCCGCGGAGCAATTGAGAGAATGGCTGAATCTTTTTCCTACGAACAACTGATCGCGTCCGGCGAAGGCAAGCTGTTTGGTGCCGATAGCGGACGTCTGCCCCTGCCTCCCATGTTGATGTTCGATCGCATCACACATATCTCCGAGGACGGCGGTGCCCACGGTCTGGGCAAGATTGTTGCGGAACTGGACGTCAAGCCCGACCTGTGGTTCTTTGATTGCCACTTCCAGGGCGATCCCGTCATGCCCGGTTGCCTGGGCCTGGACGCCATGTGGCAGCTGATCGGCTTTTACCTGACCTGGCTGCGTTTGCCGGGTCGTGGTCGTGCCCTGGGTGCAGGCGAAGTCAAGTTTACAGGTGAAGTAGGTCCTGATGTCAAACTCGTGACATATGAAATTGATATCAAGCGAGTAATCAAGCGCAAGCTGAACATGGCCATTGGCGACGCACGCCTGCTGGCCGACGGCAAGGAAATTTACGTGGCCAATGACCTGCGCGTGGGTCTGTTCCTGCGTGAAGGTGATGCCAAGGGAACGGCAGCATGAGCAAGAAGCGGGTAGTGATCACCGGCGCGGGCATTGTCTCGTGCATCGGCAATGACCTGGCAACCGTGGAGGCCTCGCTGCGCGAGGGCAAGAGCGGTATCAAGGCCATGCCCCAGTTCACGGAGCTGGGCATGCGCTCGCAGGTGGCAGGCATTCCCGAGATCGATATCGAAGCGCGCATCGACCGCAAGCAGTTGCGCTTCATGGGCGATGCTGCGGCTTATTCGCAGATCGCCCTCGAAGACGCGATCAAGCAAGCGGGCCTCACGCCCGAGCAGGTGAGCAGCCCGCGCACCGGTCTGATCATGGGCTCGGGCGGCGGATCGCCCGCCAACCAGATCGAGGCAGCCGATACGCTGCGCGAAAAAGGCATCCGCCGCGTCGGTCCCTACCAGGTCACACGCTGCATGAGCTCCACGGTGTCGGCCTGCCTGGCAACCAACTTCAAGGTCAAGGGCATCAACTACTCCATCACCTCGGCCTGTTCCACCTCGGCCCACTGCATCGGTGCTGCGGCCCAGCAGATCGCCTGGGGCATGCAGGATGTGATGTTTGCCGGCGGCGGCGAAGAGCTGTCCTGGGGCATGTCGCTGCTGTTCGACGGCATGGGTGCCATGTCCAGCAAGTACAACGAGACGCCTGATAAGGCCTCGCGTGCCTACGATGCCAACCGTGACGGCTTCGTGATCGCTGGCGGCGGCGGTGCCGTGGTGCTGGAAAGCCTGGACCATGCGCTGGCACGCGGTGCCAACATCCTGGCCGAAGTGGTGGGCTTTGGTGCCACCAGCGACGGTGAGGACATGGTTGCTCCTTCGGGCGACGGCGCCATCGCCTGCATGAAGCAGGCCATGGAAACCGTGGATGCGCCCATCGACTACATCAACACCCACGGCACATCGACCCCTGTGGGCGATATGCAGGAAGTGCGTGCCATGCGCGAGCTGTTCGGTGACCAGGTACCTCCGTTCTCGTCCACCAAGTCGCTGACCGGCCACTCGCTGGGCGCGACCGGTGTGCAGGAGGCGATTTACTGCCTGATCATGCTGAACAAGGGCTTTATCGCAGGGTCCGTGAACGTGGAGACGCCCGACCCGCTGCTGGGCGATATGCCTCTGGTCACCCAGACCCGCGATGCCGAACTCAAGACCGTGCTGTCCAACAGCTTTGGCTTTGGCGGCACCAATGCCTCCCTGGTGCTCAAGCGCTGGGAAGGGCAGTAAGCGCCGGAGTCTTGGATCGCGAGCCCGCTTGGCCTTGAGGTAAGCGGGCTTTTTTCTGTCGTCGACTACTGTCTCCCCCATGAAGATCGCAATTCTTGACCGTGATGGCACCCTGAACCAGTGGGGAGCTCAAGGTTTCATTGGCCGGCCCGATGAGTGGGTTGCAGTCCCCAGTGCGCTGGAGGCGGTTTCGCGCCTGAACCGTGCCGGCTGGCATGTGGTGGTCGCCACCAATCAACCTGGGCTGGGTCGCGGGCTGTTCGATGTGATCGAGCTCAACGCCGTGCACGCCAAGATGCACCGGGAGATGGCAGCCGTCGGGGCGCGGGTGGAGGCAGTGTTTTTTTGTCCGCACGCTCCCGATGAAGACTGCCAGTGCCGTAAACCAGGCGTAGCGCTGTTCGAGCAGATTGCCGATCGCTACGGCGCGGAGGGCCATGAAATCTGGGCCATTGGCAGCGGTGTCGAGCATTTGCAGGCGGGCAAGGCTCTTGGCGCTCATCTGGTGTTCGTGGAGTCCACCGCCAGGCCCGAGTGCAGCAGCGATGCCGACCTGCCTGAAGGCAGCGAGCGCTATCCGGATCTGGAGGCTGTGGTGAATATGCTGTTGCCGCTGGGAGGGGATGAGGATGCTCAGCCCCTGGATTCGGCGCCTGCCCCGCATTGAGCCTGGGTTTCAGGTCAAAATAGACTCAACTGCTTGAAAGAGCAGCGCAAGCTGCTATGTTTCTTGTCGATAACCGTGCCAAATCATGGGCCAGACTTCAGGTCTGTGCTCACGTCATTCGATTGCTGTCATGTCCCTGATTCGCTCCGTCCTCCACATGTTGTGGATGGCTATTACCGTCATTCCCTACACTTTCGCGGTGCTGCTGGCCAAGTGGACCAGCGGCTCATCGGCCAAGGCATACAGTGCTGCCCGCGCCTGGCTCAAGCTCTCGGTGGACAGCGCCCGCGTGATCATGGGGGTCCGGTATCAGGTGCAGGGCATGGAGAACCTGCCTGCGGACCCGAATCAGGGGGTGGTGCTGCTGGTCAAGCACCAGTCCACTTACGAGACCTTTCTCATGCCTGCCATCATGCCGCGCCCGCTGGCCTATGTGTTCAAGAAGGAGCTGCTGAAGGTGCCATTCTTCGGTTGGTCCATCGGTGCACTGGACATGATTCACATAGACCGGGCCCAGCGCTCGCGCGCCTTTCACAAGGTGGTGGAGCAAGGCAAGCGCCTGCTCGATCAAGGCATCTGGGTCATCATGTTTCCCGAAGGTACACGTGTGAATCGTGGAGAGGTGGGCGAGTACAAGACCGGCGCCACCCGTCTGGCCATCATGACGGGTGCGCCCGTGGTACCCATCGCTGTTACCTCGGCCAAGTGCTGGCCGCGCAAGGCCTTCATTAAAAAGCCCGGCGTGGTGGATGTTTCCATTGGCAAGCCCATTTCTTCGGTGGGCCGCAAGCATGACGAGCTGATGGTCGAGGTCGAGGCATGGATCGAGTCCGAAATGCAGCGCCTGGACCCAGAGGCTTATCGCAGATAAGGCAAAACTGCCCATGTCCACAGGCGATAGCTTGCAGCAAGCTTGGCAATGGCTGGTGCCGCCTGTGGTGGGGGATGGGCGGGGCGGGTTGATGCCGCGCAAGCGCCGGCGCAGCGGCCCTGAAGCCATTGAGCAGCGTTTGGATCAATCCGAGCTGGAATTTGAGAATAGTCAGCTTGTAGCACCCGTCAATATTTCAGTGGGTGCTATTGATTCTGAAGAGAATGAGCTGCCTGCAGAGCCCACACTTCTGGTGCATCCGGAAGCTAGCCACAGCGCCCGCTTGCAAGGGCGTGAGGTGGCTTATCTGCTGCGCCGTTCGGCGCGCCGCAGCATAGGCTTCAGCGTAGGGCTGCAAGGGCTTGAAGTCACCGCTCCGCAATGGGTGGCCATGCGCGAGATCGAATCAGCGCTGCAGACCAAGGCCGGCTGGATTGTGCGCAAGCTGCAGGAAGCCGGACAGCGACAGCAGATCAAGCAGGAAGCGCGCATTCTCTGGCAGGATGGAGGCGTGCTGGACTATCTGGGCCAGCCCATGAGTTTGCGGCTGACCGGGGATGGGTCACAACTGCTGCGTACGCGCCAGACGCATAGAGAGCAGGGGGGCGATGGCCCGCAAAGCCTGCATCTGCCCTTGCCGACAGGGGCACCGCCTGCCCAGGTGCGCGCGGCCGTTCAGGCCTGGATACTGCGGGAGGCGCGCAGCTATTTCACGGCCCGTATGCTGCACTATGCCGCACTCATGGGCGTGCGCTGGAATGCGCTGCGCCTGACAAGTGCCAGCACGCGCTGGGGCAGTGCCAACAGCAGCGGGATCATTCGTCTGAACTGGCGGTTGATGCAGCACAGCCCGCAAATCATCGACTATGTGGTGGTGCATGAGCTCGCCCATCTGCATCATATGGATCACAGCCCGCAGTTCTGGGCTGTGGTGGCTCAGGTGCTGCCCGACTGGAAGCATTTGCGCAGAGCATTGAGAGACAGGCCCTTGCCCGCTTGGGAATAGCGGCAATGATCGAGACGAGGAATGAAATGAGCAATACAACCCAAATCCAACCCGCTGCCGGCTATGCCGGCGATGTGCCGGCGGAGCTGGCCTGGCAATGGCTGCAGGCTGGTGAAGCGGTTCTGGTCGATGTGCGCACCGATGCCGAGCGCGAGTGGGTGGGCAAGGTGCCAGGCGCTGTTGCCGTGGCCTGGAAGCAGTGGCCCGGCATGGCAGCCAACCAGAACTTTGACGCCGAGCTGCGAGCAGCGGTACCCGAGGGCAAGAAAGTGGTGCTGCTATGCCGCAGCGGTGTGCGCTCTGTTGCGGCTGCCCAGCGTGCTGCGGGCCTGGGAATCGAGGCCTACAACATTCTTGAAGGTTTCGAAGGCGACGTTGACGCCAACGGCCAGCGAGGCCAGTTGGGTGGCTGGCGCAAGCGCGGCCTGCCCTGGCATCAGTAATGCGCAGGGCTTGGCCTGCAGCTTCTAGACCGAGCGATAGCCGTTGGGGTTCTGGCTTTGCCAGCGCCATGTGTCGGCGCACATGGTGTTCAGATCATGCTCGGCTTGCCAGCCAAGGGTTTTCAGGGCGTGGTCGGGGTCTGCATAGCAACTGGCCACATCCCCTGGACGGCGGTCTGTAATCGTATAGGGCAGGGTCTTGCCGCAGGCTTTTTCGAAGGCATGCAGCACTTCGAGCACGCTGTAGCCATTGCCTGTGCCCAGGTTGATGGTCAGCAACTCGGGCTTGGCCAGGCCGGCCAGCTTCTCGAGTGCCTTGACATGACCTCGGGCCAGGTCGACGACATGGATGTAGTCACGCACGCCGGTGCCGTCCACGGTGTCGTAGTCGCCGCCAAAGATCTGCAGCTTTTCACGACGGCCCACGGCGACCTGTGCCACAAAAGGCAGCAGGTTGTTGGGAATGTCCGAAGGGTCTTCACCAATCAGGCCGCTGGCATGGGCACCAATGGGATTGAAGTAGCGCAGCACGGCCAGCGACCATTGGGAGTCGGAGTGGTAGAGGTCCGACAGAATCTCTTCCACCATGAGTTTGCTGCGGCCGTAGGGATTGGTGACCGAAGTAGGGTGTACCTCATTGAGAGGCAAATATTGTGGCGAGCCATAGACTGTTGCCGAAGAACTGAACACCAGATTGCGCACATTGTGCTTTTTCATGGCGCGCAGCAGCACCAGGGTGCCGTTGACGTTGTTGTCGTAGTAGTCCACAGGCTGGGCAACGGACTCGCCCACTGCTTTTTTGCCGGCAAAGTGCACGACACTGTCAATGCCATGCTCCTGCAAGGCCTGCTCAAGCGCAGCTTGATCGCGGACATCGCCATTGATCACGGCAATGGTGCGTCCAGTGATTTGCTCCACGCGGCGGATTGCTTCAGGATGGCTGTTGCTGAAGTTGTCGAAAATCACGACTTCATGACCGTGGCTGATCAGTTCGATGGCTGTATGGCTGCCGATATAGCCGGCACCGCCTGTGAGCAGAGTTTTCATAAGCTGCAGTCTAACTTCGAGTCAAATGAGAAAAGCGCTCATGCGAGCGCTTTTTGCGGCTGTATTTACAGAGCCTGATTCAGAGCGCCGGAATGCGCAGTTTCTGGCCAGGATAGATCCTGTCCGGGTTGCTGAGCATGGGCTTGTTGGCTTCAAAAATCACGTTGTACTTGTTGGCATCACCATAGTACTTCTTGGAGATGGCCGACAGGGTGTCACCGCGTACCACATCGTGGTACTGGGCTTCTGGCTCGGGGTTGGTGACCGCCATCAGGTTGTCCACGGACTGGACATTGGCCACATTACCGCAGCACAGCGTCACTTTTTCCTTGACAGCCTGAGTGGGAGCCGTGCCATTGACTGTTACCTTGCCTTGAGAAGCATCGAATTGAACCTGCAGATCGGATACGCCCAGATTCTGGGTGTTGATATAGCTGGCGATCGCCTGAGCCGCCTTGGCATTCAAGTCTTCGGCCGGTGCGGCTGCATGTGCGTCGCTGCCGCCAAACAGTTTTTCTCCGGCTTCCTTGATGAAACTGAACAGACCCATGGTTTCGACTCCTCAAAAGTAGTGGAAGAAAGCAGTTCACTTTAACGGGAAATCGAAATGATTTCTTGCAGGAGATGGACTGAGCGCTTTCTTTGACAATTTCCTGCGCACTTGTAATGAATGTGACAAGCGGCTGTCTGTCACAGAGAAAAGTGCTGATAATCCGCCGCATGACATTTTTGGCCATAGACATTGGCAACACCCGTTTGAAGTGGGCCATGTATGAAGATCATCGCCCTGGTGCTGCCTTGCTGGCCCATGGAGCGGAGTTCCTGGAGCATATAGAGCGCCTGGCAGAAGGTGCCTGGGCCGGGCTGCCAGCTCCCGAGCGCATGCTGGGCTGCGTGGTTGCCGGTGAGACGGCAAGGCGCAGGGTGCACGAGCAGATCGAACTCATGCTGGGATGGAATCTCGAGCCTCAATGGGTAGTCCCCTCCATCGCAGAAGCAGGGGTGACCAATGGCTATGACCATCCTTCCAGGCTGGGTGCGGACCGATGGGTGGCCATGATTGGTGCACGTCACCACATGTTGCAATTGGGCGATGCCCGGCCCTTGATCACGGTTATGGTGGGTACGGCAGTGACGGTCGATGCCATGGATGCGCAAGGCCGATTTCTGGGCGGCCTGATCATTCCCGGGCATGGCATCATGCTCAGGGCCCTGGAAGGCGGCACTGCGGGCCTGCACGTGCCTACGGGTGAAGTCAGGTGCTTTCCCAAGAACACCAGCGATGCGCTGACCAGCGGCGGTACCTATGCCATCGCAGGTGCGGTGGAGCGCATGTACCAGCATCTGGCAGAACACTGCGGTGCAGAGCCGATGTGCATCATGGCGGGCGGCGCCGGCTGGAAAATGTCTCCCAGCATGACCAGGCCTTTTGAGCTGATCAACAACCTGATCTTTGATGGCCTGCTGGTGATGGCTGAAAAGCGCTGGGGTTGAGTGTGCTGGCTTGATGGCCGTGGGTTGGGCTCTTCTATCGCTATCACTGAAATTTAGAGGCAGCTCTCTATGATTTTCGTAACCGGCGGTGCAGGCTTTATCGGCGCCAACTTTGTTCTCGATTGGCTGGCGCATGTGAATGAGCCCGTGATCAATATCGACAAGCTGACCTATGCGGGCAATCTGGAGAATCTGGCCAGCTTGAAGGGTGATGCCCGTCATGTGTTTGTGCAGGCCGATATCGGCGACAGTGCACAACTGGCGCAATTGCTGGCGCAGCACCAGCCTCGCGCCGTGGTGAACTTTGCGGCAGAGTCGCATGTGGACCGCTCCATTCATGGCCCCGAGGATTTCATCCAGACCAATGTGGTGGGCACTTTCCGCCTGCTGGAGGCGGTGCGTGCCTATTGGAATGGCCTGGAAGGCGAGGCCAAGTCCGGTTTTCGCTTTTTGCATGTCTCCACCGACGAGGTCTATGGCACGCTTGCGCCGACCGATCCTGCATTTACCGAAGAGCACAATTACGAGCCCAACAGCCCGTACTCGGCCAGCAAGGCGGCTTCTGACCACCTGGTGCGAGCCTGGCATCACACCTACGGCCTGCCGGTGCTGACGACGAACTGCAGCAACAACTACGGCCCGTTGCATTTCCCCGAAAAGCTGATCCCGCTGGTCATTGTCAATGCGCTGGCCGGCAAGCCGCTGCCCATCTACGGCGACGGCATGCAGGTGCGTGACTGGCTGTATGTGCGCGACCATTGCAGCGCCATCCGCCGTGTGCTGGAGGCCGGCCAACTGGGCGAGACCTATAACGTGGGCGGCTGGAACGAGAAGGCCAATATCGATATCGTCAAGACCGTGTGCAGCTTGCTCGACGAGTTGCGCCCGCGCGCCGATGGCAAGGCCTATGCCGAGCAGATCACCTATGTGACCGACCGTCCTGGCCATGATCGCCGCTATGCGATCGATGCGCGCAAGCTGGAACGCGAGCTGGGCTGGAAGCCTGCCGAGACCTTCGAGACCGGCATTCGCAAGACCGTGCAGTGGTATCTGGCCAACCCCGAGTGGGTGGCCAATGTGCAGTCGGGAGCCTACCGTGACTGGGTGCAGAAGCAATACACCGGCGAGACTTAAACATGAAGCTGCTGCTGCTGGGCAAGAACGGTCAGGTCGGTTGGGAGCTGCAGCGCAGTCTCGCCCCTTTGGGTGAGGTGATTGCGCTGGATCGCCAGAGCGTGAATGTGGATGGAAATGGCCTGTGCGGCGATGTCGGCGATCTGCAGACACTGACGCAGACCATTCGCAGCGTACGCCCGGATGTGATCGTCAATGCCGCAGCGCATACGGCAGTGGACAAGGCCGAGAGCGAGCCGGATCTGGCTTGGCGCCTGAACGCCGAAGCCCCTGAAGCCATGGCGCTGGAAGCCAAAAGCCTGGGAGCCCTGCTGGTGCACTACAGCACCGACTATGTCTTCGACGGCTCCGGCAGTGCGGCACGCAAGGAGGGTGATGCGACCGGGCCGCTATCGGTCTACGGCCGCACCAAGCTGGAGGGCGAGCAGCGGATTGCGGCCACGCATTGCCGTCATCTGATTTTTCGCACCAGCTGGGTCTATGCAGCGCGTGGCGGCAACTTTGCCAAGACCATGTTGCGCCTGGCGCAGGAGCGCGAAGCGCTCAGCGTGATCAACGATCAATGGGGTGCCCCCACCGGCGCCGATCTGATCGCCGATGTCACGGCCCATGCAGTGCGCCATGTGAGCGCCCACGAAGGCGATGGAGGTCTCTACCATCTGGTTGCGGCAGGGGAGACCAACTGGCATGCCTATGCCAGCCATGTGATTGAGCGCGCTCAAAGCCTGCGTCCTGATCTGGGCTGGAAGGTGCAAAGCATTGCCGCCGTGCCGACCACGGCCTTCCCGACAGCGGCGGCGCGGCCCTTGAACTCGCGCCTGGATACGCAAAAGCTGCAAGCGGCCATGCAACTGCATCTGCCCGCATGGCAGCAAGGCGTGGAGCGCATGCTGCGCGAAATTCTGTAATTTTCAAATAACTCGCTTCGGGCGCTTATCTGCAAGGCGTTGGAAGCCATCCATTGATTCATCATGACGACACAGCGCAAAGGCATCATTCTGGCTGGCGGCTCCGGCACCCGTCTGCACCCCGCCACCCTGGCCATCAGCAAACAGCTGCTGCCGATCTACGACAAGCCCATGATTTACTACCCGCTGAGCACGCTGATGCTGGCGGGCATCCGGGACATTCTGATCATCAGCACCCCGCAGGACACGCCGCGCTTCCAGCAACTGCTGGGCGATGGCAGCCAGTGGGGCCTGAACCTTCAGTATGAGGTGCAGCCCAGCCCTGATGGTTTGGCCCAGGCTTTTTTGATTGCCGAGTCTTTTCTGGGAGGGGGCTCCTGCGCGCTGGTGCTTGGAGACAATATTTTCCACGGCCATGATTTGCAGACCTTGGTCAAAGTTGCCAATCAGACCCAGGGTGGAGCGACGGTGTTTGCCTATCATGTGCAGGAGCCCAGCCGCTACGGGGTGGTGGAGTTTGACCAGCAAGGGCAGGTGCTCTCGATAGAGGAAAAGCCGGTCGAGCCAAAATCCAATTACGCAGTGACGGGGCTGTATTTCTACGATTCGCAAGTGGTCGAGATTGCAAAGACTCTCAAGCCCTCTGGCAGAGGCGAGTTGGAAATCACAGACATCAATCGTATTTATCTGGAAAGAGGTCAGCTCAATGTGAAGCTGATGGGGCGAGGCTATGCCTGGCTCGACACTGGCACCCATGACAGTCTGCTGGAGGCAGGTCAATTCATTGCCACCCTCGAGCAGCGTCAGGGGTTGAAGGTGGCGTGCCCGGAAGAAATCGCATTTCGTGCCGGCTGGATTGACGCCGCTCAGCTCGCCGAACTGGCAAAGCCGTTGCTCAAGAACGGCTACGGGCGGTATCTGATGCAATGTCTGGAGGCTGGAGTGCGATGAAGGTCGTTCCGACTGCGATCCCCGAGATCAAGCTGTTCAAACCCACGATTCATCGGGATGGGCGAGGGCTTTTCGTGGAAAGCTTTCGCCAGGATATCTTCAACCAGGCCACGGGCACGAACCACGAGTTCATTCAAGACAACCACAGTCGCAGCAGCAAGGGCGTGCTGCGTGGGCTGCACTACCAGCTGCCGCCCCATGCCCAGGGCAAGCTGGTACGTGTGATCTCCGGTGCGGTGTTTGATGTGGCAGTGGATATTCGCTGCAGCTCGCCCAGCTTTGGCCAATGGGTGGGAGCCGAGCTGAGTGCCGAGAATCACCACCAGCTCTGGATTCCGCCGGGCTTTGCCCATGGCTTTGTGGTGCTCAGCGATACGGCGGACCTTGTATACAAGGCCACAGCCTATTACGCGCCCGAGTCGGATCGGGGCCTGCTCTGGAATGACCCCGACATAGCTATTGCGTGGCCACAGCTCGATATCGACTTTTCCTTGTCCGAAAAAGATCAGCATCAGCCTGCATTCAAGCAGGCCGAACTGTTCGATTAAGTCTGGTCTGATTCGGCCATCTGCAGAAACGGCTGAATCAGCTGTGCATCGCGCCGCTCGCGCAGGCAGTACAGGTATTCGGGAAGACAGGGAACCTCGCCTTGCAGGTCGAGAACGACGAGGTCCGGATGGGCCGATGCTTCGTGCCGCGCAAAAATGCTGATGCCCATCTGGCGGATCACGGCTTCGCGTATGGACTCGCGGCTGGCAATTTCCAGCACTCGTTGCGGGCTGACCTGGGCGGCTTCCAGCATCTGCTCGGTCAGCTGCCGGGTCATGGAGCCGCGCTCGCGCAGGATCAGCGTGTTTTCTGCCAGATCCTTGATGGCTACGGACTTCTGCCTGGCCAGCGCATGCTGCCGGTGCACGACCAGGGCCAACGGGTCGCGCCCCAGCTCCAGGCGCAGCAGGCGCGGGTCGGTGTCCAGGTGCGAAGAGGTTGCCAGATCCACCTGGTACTCGGCCAGCGCCTGAATCATCTGGCGCGAATTGCCGTTGACGATGCTCACTTCCACCAGCGCATATTGCTGCTGATAGCGCTTG
>Ga0209370_1002963_pt1 | contig 11382 bp, 11 predicted proteins | sample AgamicAtPrz_FD_187164 | JGI IMG/M metagenome (GOLD analysis project Ga0209370, IMG submission 187164) | Agave microbial communities from Guanajuato, Mexico - At.P.rz (SPAdes) (version 2) | ecosystem: Host-associated > Plants > Phyllosphere > Phylloplane/Leaf | place: Guanajuato, Mexico... | reverse complement strand
TGATCGACGGCCAGGAAGCTGGCCACGACGCCGTGTCGATCAGCCGTGAGGAAGCCGAACGTCGCCTGGCGCACCTCAAGGCGCAGACCCATGCGGTCTACAGCGGCGAAGCGCTGGACGACCCGGCATTCGCCGCCTTTCGCCAGGTGGTGCTGGCCCACGATATCCCCCAGCAACACGCCCTCGAGCACCTGGCCGGCTTCGAGATGGATGTCCTGGAGCGCCGCTACCTGAGCATCGATGACACCCTCGAGTACTGCTATCACGTCGCGGGCGTGGTGGGCCTGATGATGGCGCGGGTGATGGGCACGCGTGATGAGGCGACGCTGGATCGCGCCTGCGACCTTGGCCTGGCGTTCCAGCTGACCAATATCGCCCGCGACATCATCGACGACGCCGCCGTGGGCCGCTGCTACCTGCCCGAGCAATGGCTGGAGGAATATCAGGTGCCCCGTGACCGGGTAGCAGACATTCATCACCGCCCGGCGGTGGCGGTGCTCGGCCAGCGTCTGGTCGAACTGGCCGAGCCCTATTACGCCAGCGCCCAGGCAGGCTTGAGCGCCCTGCCCTGGCGTTCGGCCTGGGCGGTGGCGACAGCGGCGGTGGTGTATCGGCAGATCGGCATGAAGGTGCTGGACGCTGGCGATCACGCCTGGGACGAGCGTATTTCCACATCCAAGGCGGAGAAGATCGGTGCGGTGGTAATCGGCCTGTGGCAGGCGGTCACGAGTCGTTTCGCGCGCTGGCCGGCTCGCTCCGATGGGCTGTGGCAACGTCCCCGTCCGTCCTGCGCAGCGGACCAGCATGCATCGCCCGCAGCTGGGCCTTCAGACGCGCCGTAGTCGGCGCGTAGAGAAAGCCGAACGACACGCAGCGCTCCTTGCCTTCCACCGCGTGGTGCATCAGATGGGCCTGATACAGGCGCTTGAGATAACCGCTGCGCGGCACGAAGCGAAACGGCCAGCGGTGATGCACCAGGCCGTCATGCACGACGAAATACAGGAAGCCGTACGCCGTCATGCCGGCGCCGATCCATTCCAGCGGATGCCAACCCTGGGTGCCCAGGGCAATCAGCACGATGGCCAGCCCGGCGAACACCGCGGCGTACAGGTCGTTCTTCTCGAACCAGCCTTCGCGCGGCTCGTGATGGGAGCGATGCCAGCCCCAGCCCCAACCGTGCATCACATACTTGTGCGCGAGGTAGGCCACGCCTTCCATGGCGGTCAGGGTGGTGAGAAAAACCAATGCGTTGATGATCATCGGGTAACCGGCGCGTGAGCGCTGAAAAGGTGAACAGGCGGTTTTGCCCAGGTACAGGACGCGGCATGCGGGGCACTGCTATCGACCCTGCCAGGCGCCATCCGATCCATCTGTTTCAGATGCCGGGGCGCCTGCGATTGTATCCGCAGATGGTGATCATCGTGTGGCCCAGGTCAACAAACGGCAGGCAATAAAAAACCGGGCGCGTGGCCCGGTTTTCTCGTTCAGGGGCGCGGATCAGCCGCGGCCTTCACGGTACAGGTTCTCGAAGCAGTAGTTGGTCGCCTCGATGTAGCCCTCGGCACCACCGCAGTCGAAACGACGGCCCTTGAACTTGTACGCCAGCACGCAGCCTTCCTGGGCCTGCTGCATCAGCGCGTCGGTGATCTGGATCTCGCCGCCCTTGCCCGGCTCGGTGTTCTTGATCAGGTCGAAGATGTCCGGGGTCAAGATGTAGCGACCGATGATCGCCAGGTTCGACGGTGCCTCTTCGGCCTTCGGTTTCTCGACCATGTGGCTGACGCGGAAGATGTCGTCGCGGATGGTTTCACCAGCGATCACACCGTATTTGTGGATCTCGTCCATCGGCACTTCCTGCACCGCCACGATGGAGCAGCGGAACTGGTTGTACAGCTTGACCATCTGGGTCAGTACGCCGTCACCGCCGACGTTCAGGCACAGGTCATCGGCCAGTACCACGGCGAACGGCTCGTCACCGATCAGCGGGCGGCCGCTGAGAATGGCGTGGCCCAGGCCCTTCATTTCCACCTGGCGGGTGTAGGAGAAGGTGCAGTTGTCGATCAGACGACGGATTCCGACCAGGTACTTTTCCTTGTCGGTGTTGCGGATCTGGTGCTCGAGCTCGTAGCTGATGTCGAAGTGGTCTTCCAGCGAGCGCTTGCCGCGGCCGGTGACCATAGCGATCTCGTTCAGGCCTGCATCGAGCGCTTCTTCAACGCCGTACTGGATCAGCGGGGTGTTGACCACCGGCAGCATTTCCTTGGGCATGGCCTTGGTCGCCGGGAGGAAGCGGGTGCCGTAACCGGCGGCGGGGAACAGGCATTTCTTGATCATGTGGTTTCCTTGAATGGTCAATGTTGCTCAAGTCGCTGAACCGCCTGCGTCAGGAAGTCTGGCGCAGGCGCTCGTAGTAATAAGGCAGGCGCAGCAAGGCATGGCGTGCGGCGGCCGCACGTCGTTCGTTGTTGTCTCCGGGGAAGGTCACCGTCTCGCTGGTCACGCCCTGGTGCTCGGCCAGACGCGTGGCGCAGGCGAAGCACATGGCGCCGTCGTAGACTTGCTGACCGCGCTTGTCGTCGGCGGTAGGAGCGCCAGTGATGGCCAGGATGATGTCGGCGCTGCTGGTCATCAGCACGCCAAGGGCCATTTCGCGGGCGACCTCTTCACTGTTCATGCCATAGGTTTCGATGGTCTCCGGTTTCACACCCAGGGAGGCCTGCATGGCGCGTTTGGAATAGACCACGAAACCGCCTTCGAGCACGCCATCGCAACCCGGCACGGCAGCCACCGTAGCGGCCAGTAGACCGGCCGTGGCCGACTCCGCGGTGCTCAGCACCAGGTTGTACTTTTCCAGGAAATGAACCGCCTGCTCGATGTTTTGCATGCCCGCGAATGTCTCCTACTCGATTGTTACCGTGTGCCTATGGCAGTGGCCGGGGCCTACAAGTTCCGAAGCATTTGCCGCAGACCGCCGATCCTGCCGGCTGAACTCCACGGGCCGGCCGGTTTTCCCATCTCAGAGAGTTGAGAAATCGAGGGGAACGACAGGTGAATACACTGCGCAAACTGCAAGATAGTCACGAGCTGGATGACGTCAGCGACGGCTCGCGCCGTCAGGCGTTCGTCCAGGCGCTGAGCGAAAAGGCCCGCCCCTTGTTCGAGGAAGCGGCCAGCTACGCGCGCAATCATGATCTGGACGTGGTGGTCGACCTGGTGCTGGAACACGACAGTCCGCGCCTGATCCTGGCCGTCAGCCGCCCGGGCGAAGACGCCGTGAGCAGCTACAGCCTGGTCGCCAACCTGGCTGCGCAACGCATGCTGCACGAGGAGTTCTACGCCGACAGCGGCGATATCCATCGCCAGGAGTCGCCCCTGGCCTCGGTCAATGAAAAGGTCATCGACACACGCCTGGCCAACTTCTTTCGTAAGGGCTTCGCCCTGCCCCTGGACTACATCAACGAACGTCATCCCATCGGTTTCTGGTAATCCAGCGATTTGGCTGATCCTGAGCAAGGCTTGCCGGCAGGTGCCGACCTAGACTCTCGGCTGGTCAATTTGCGAGGGGAACGCCATGAAAGCCGATGTCGTCATCGTGGGCGCCGGGCCGGCCGGGATGTGCCTGGCGCGCTCGTTGTCAGGTCAGGGATTGTCGATCCGCCTCATCGAACGTCAGACCGAGGCTGAACTGGCAGCGCCGCCGTTCGACGGCCGCGAGATCGCGCTGACCCATGCCTCCGAGAAGATTCTCGAAAAACTGGGTATCTGGCAGCAATTCACCCCTGAGGAAATTTCGCCGCTGCGTGACGCCCAGGTGCTCAACGGCCCTTCTCCTTACGCTTTGCGCATTGCCGCTGCGGCGGTCGGCCAGGAACGCCTTGGCTGCCTGGTGCCCAACCAGGCGATTCGTCGCGCGGCCTACGGCGCAGCACGTGAGTGTGTGGATATCGAAGTACGTTGCGAAAGCACGATCAGCGAGCTGAGTTGCTCCGAACGAGGTGTATCGATGCGGCTGAGCGATGGGCAGACACTCGAAGCCCGATTGATCGTCGCGGCAGACAGTCGCTTTTCGGAAACCCGCCGGCGCTTGGGAATTGGCGCGCGTATGGAGGACTTCGGCAAGACCATGCTGGTATGCCGCATGGCCCACGAGCGCAGCCATGAGCAAGTGGCCTGGGAGTGGTTCGGCTACGGGCAGACCCTCGCCCTGCTGCCCTTGAACGGCAACTGCGCCTCGGCGGTGCTGACTCTACCGCCCACCGAAATGAATCGGGTGATGAGCCTAGATGCAGAGGCATTCGCTCGCGAGATGGAGCGGCGCTTCGACGGGCGCCTGGGGCGCATGGAGCTGGTCGGCGAACGCATCACCTACCCACTGGTGGGCGTGTATGCGGAGCGCTTCGCCGGTCTGCGTAGCGCACTGATCGGCGACGCCGCGGTGGGCATGCACCCGGTCACCGCCCATGGTTTCAACTTCGGCCTGCAAAGCCAGAAGCGCCTGGCCGACACCCTGCTCGGCGCATTGCGCCAGGGCCGGGACATCGGTGAGCCAGGTGTCCTGCAGCGCTACGCCGGTGCCCAGCAGCGAGCCAGCTGGCCGCTCTACCAGGCAACCAGCCTGCTGGTGCGGCTGTACACCGATGATCGCGCTCCTACCCGCCTGCTGCGCAATGCCGGCCTGCGCCTGGCGCAGAACCTGCCGCCGTTCAAGGCCGCACTGGCCCGACACCTGACCCAGATTGCGCGCTAGGGTCTGTCTGAAAAGTCTCCGAGCGAAGGTCAGGCGAGGCAAAAATCGGTGAGGAAGCGGAGTTTACGAGCTGTAAATGAGCATTCCGAACCGATTTTTAACGAAGCATCACCGAGCGCAGGTACTTTTCGGGCAGAGCCTAATCAGCTGTCGGCGGCGCGCTGCATGCTCACCCGCTGCCGCCATTCCATGTAAGTCTTCAGCAGCAGCGTGAGCAGCGCCATGCAGGCCAGCAGCGCAGCCGCGGTGAAGGCGGCGACCGGTTTGTAGTCGTTGTTGAGCTGGTCGACCAATAGCGGCAGGGTCAGCGTCTGGTTGAGAATGGTGCCGGAGACCACCGACACCGCACCGAACTCGCCGACGGCCCGCGCATTGGTGACCACCACGCCATACAGCAGCGCCCACTTGATGTTCGGAAGCGTGATGTGACAGAAGATCTGCCAGCCGTTGGCGCCCAGGCACAGCGCCGAGGTTTCCTCGTCATTGCCCTGGGACTGCATCACCGGAATCAGGATGCGCGCCACGTAAGGCGCAGTCACGAATACCGTGACCATGACGATTCCCGGCCAGGCGAACATCAGCTGCATGTCGCGGGCGTAGAACCACTGCCCCAGGGCGCTTTCCAGGCCGTAGACGACCAGATAGCAGAGGCCTGCGACCACCGGCGACACCGCATAGGGAATGTCCACCAGGGTGGTGAGCAGCTTGCGGCCGCGGAAATCGTAGTGGGTCACGCACCAGGCCAGCAGAATGCCGAAGCACAGGTTCAGCGGCACGGTGAGCGCGGCGACCAGCAGGGTCAGGCCGATGGCGTGCTGCATGTAATCCTGGGACAGGTTGTCGACCAGCATTGCCCAGCCACCGCTGAGCGCCCGGGTGAAAATCAGCGCCAGAGGCACCAACAGCATCAGCGCGACCGCGCCGAGGCCCAGGCCGATCAGCAACCATTGATGCCAGTGTTGGGGCTTTTTCATCGGCCTTGCCTCTGCCATTTGAACAGTCGGCCCTGCACCACCTGCAGGCTGAACAGCAGGAACAGCGAGGCCAACAGAATCACCGAGGCGATCGCCGCCGCGGCCGGGTAGTTGAATTCCTGCAGGCGCACGAAAATCATCAGCGACGACACTTCGGTCTTATAGGGAATGTTGCCGGCGATCATGATCACCGCGCCGAACTCACCCAGGCTGCGCACGAAGGCTTGCGACGCGCCGGTGATCAACGCTGGTGCAAGGCTCGGCAGTACCACGTAGGCAAAGCTCTGCCATTTCTTGGCGCCCAGGGTGCGCGCGGCTTCCTCGTACTCGCTGCCCAAGCTCTGCAGCACCGGCTGCACGGTGCGCACCACGAATGGCAGGCTGGTGAACACCATGGCGATCAGCAGGCCCGGGTAGGCATAGGCGATCTTGATGCCGGCGGCCTCGAAGTACTGGCCGAGCCAGCCGCCAGGCACCAGCAAGGTCGCCAGGGTCAAACCGGCCACCGAGGTCGGCAGCGCGAATGGCAGGTCCACCAGGGCATCGACCAGGCGGCGGCCCGGAAAGTCGTAACGGGTGATGATCCAGGCGATCAGCAAACCGATCAGCAGCACGATCACTGTCGAGTAGAAGGCGCCGCTGATGGTCACCTTGTAACTCTGCACCACGCGCGGATCGCTGATCGCCTGCCAGTACTGCGCCCAGCTCATGTCGCTGACGTACAGCAACAGGGCGGACAACGGAAACAGAATGACCAGCGACAGGTAGAAGACGCTGAAACCGAAGCTCAGGCCAAAACCCGGCAGCAGCGGATTCTGCAGAAAGAAAACGGGGGTCTTGCTCACTCGGAAATCCTTGAATGCACAAACCGCCGGAAGTCGGCGGTTTGTGAGATACGGCTGATGCGGCTCAATAATCAGGGTGGTTCGCCGCTCACGGCCCGCAGCAGGCCCCTATTTCCTCTGTCGCGGTAACGCCCTCTGCATTGACTGCAGGTGGCGTGGCGAGAGCGGACATCTGTAGGGTGGACGACGCTTCATCCGTCCACCGCTCCGCGATCGCAACGGTGGATGAAAAGAGCGTCATCCACCCTACGTAGCGACCGCTTCCTTATCGCCGTCGGTCGACTGCGAGCCGATTACCGGCCTTCGGCCAGAAGCTGGTCAAGAATACCATTGCCATCGAAGTGCTTGGCAGTGATCTCGTCCCAGGTGCCCAGCACGTCGGTCGGGTTGAGCAGGCGCAGATCCTTGAACTGGCTGGCGGTCTCGGCTGCCACTTCCTTGTCCTGCACGCGGTAGTGGTAGGTGGTCAGCAGCTTCTGGATGTCCTTGCTGTACTGGAAGTCCAGGTAGGCCTTGGCCACGTCGCGGGTGCCCTTCTCGTCCACCACCTTGTCGACGATGGCGACCGGGAATTCGGCCAGCACGCTTACCGGCGGCACGATCACCTCGAACTCGCCGGACTTGAATTCCTCGCCCTTGGCGATATTCACCACTTCCGATTCGAAGCTCAGCAGCACGTCGCCCTGCCCGTTCTGTGCGAACGCCACGGTGGCGCCACGGCCGCCGGTGGGGAAGTTCTCGACGTTGCGCAGCACCTTACCGACGAATTCCTTGATCTTCGCTTCATCCCCCTTGAACGCTTCGTTGGCGTACAGCCAGGCGCCCAGGTAGCTGTAGCGGGCGTTGCCGGAGGTTTTCGGGTTGGGGAATACCAGCTTCACGTCGGAACGGGCCAGGTCGTCCCAGTTCTTGATGCCCTTGGGATTGCCCTTGCGCACCAGGAATGCAGTGGTGCTGTAGTACGGCGAGCTGTGGTTGGGGAACTGCTCGGCCCAGTCCTTACGCACCAGGCCACGCTTGGCGAGGATGTCCACGTCGGTGACCTGGTTGAAGGTCACGGTGTCGACCTTCTTGCCTTGGATGATGTCCTGAGCCTGGCGCGACGTGCCGGCGAACGACTGGTCGATCTTCAGATCCTTGCCGGTCTCGGCCTTCCAGTGGGCCTGGAACTTGGGGTTGATCTCGGCGAACAGCTCGCGGGCAACGTCATAGGAGGCGTTGAGAATCGGCTTGTCCGCAGCCAGCGCTGCAGCGCTACCGAGCAGCGAGGTGGTGACGGCAGTCGCCAGCAGGAGTTTCTTCAGCATGATCCAGGGTTTCCTTACGAGGGGGCAGATAAGGCCGGTAGCCTGCCTGATGGCCTTATGCCTTAAAAGAACCCTTTTATCATAACCATATTCCACTACGCACTAGGGGCTGTTGACGTTTCACGCACGGCTGCGCCATAGCCCATTTTGCAGGGAGGCAAGGAACGCCTTCATCACGGCAGAACGACGCCGGGCGCCGCAGGTCTGAATCCTCAGACAGACGGGCCTCCGCTGTTCACCCATGAAGGTAACCGGTATGCAAGAGCAAGCAGACGGCAAGACACCCGGCCTGTCAGCCGAGGAAGAGCGCGAGATCGACGAGAAGCTGCCGCCGCGGGCGGCGGTGTTGCATGAGACCATCAGGATCCAGGGCGACCATGAGCTGGAACGCAGCATCGCAGCATTATGGTGGTCGGCGCTGGCCGCCGGGCTGACAATGGGCCTGTCGCTGATGGCCATGGGTTTGTTCCGCTCTCGGTTGGGCCCCAGCGATGAAAGTCATGTGATCGCCAGCCTCGGTTATTCGGCAGGCTTTCTGGCGGTGATCCTCGCCCGTCAGCAACTGTTTACGGAAAACACCCTGACCGCCGTGCTGCCGGTGATGACCAAGCTGACCCTGAACAATGTCGGGCGACTATTGCGTCTTTGGGGCGTGGTGCTATGCGGGAACCTGGCCGGCACGCTGCTGGTGGCTTGGGTGATGCTGCGCCTGCCGATTTTCGATACCCAGACCGACCTGGCGTTTCTGGAAATCGGCCGTAAGGTGATGGAAAACGACGTGTCCAAGATGCTTGCCAAAGGCATCATCTCGGGCTGGATGATCGCCACCATGGTGTGGATGATCGCCTCGATGGAAAGCGCCAAGATCGCCATTATCGTGCTGATCACTTACCTGATGGCATTGGGTGACTTCACCCATATCGTGGTCGGCTCGGTAGAGGTGTCTTATCTGGTGTATGCCGGTGAAGTGAGCTGGGGCGATTTCTGGCTGTTGTTTGCGGGACCTACTCTGGCCGGCAATATCATCGGCGGCAGCTTTATCTTTGCCCTGCTCAGCCATGCCCAGATCCGCAGCGAGCGTGACGTAATTGCCAAGCGCGAGCGCGACAAGCACAAGTTGCTGGAGGAGTTGCGCCGCACTCGCAAGGACTGACGGTGCAAGATTGCCAAAGGCCTCACGGCCTCGGTCGAAGTCGAGCCTTCGAAAGCGTTGCACTGATGCCGGCGCGCCAGCAACCGAGTCGCCACGCTGCCAGAAGTGAAGCGCCCAGTATCCAGGGCGCTATCCAGTTCAACGCTGATCAGCTACCCGGATTGGCGTAGGCTTCTTCGAAGAAGTAATCCTTCCAGGAGCTGGCCTTGTTCTTCAGCACGCCCAGTTCATGCAGCTTCTCGGCGTAGATGAAGGTGCGCTGCGGCGACACGATGAAGTCGTTTTCCGGGTCCTCGATGATTTTCTTCACGAACTCCAGCGGCAACTTGGAGTTCTCTACCCGGATATAGGTCTCGGCCGCAGCGGCCTTGTCGGCCTTGATGATCTGCGAGGCCTCGACCAGCGCATCGTAGAAGGCCTTGTAGGTCTTCGGATTGGCGTCGTGGAATTTCTCGGTGGCGTAGAGCACGTTGAAGGTAGCCTGGCCGCCAAGGATGTCGTAACTGCTGATCAGCTTGTGCACCTTGGGATTTTCCAGCGCCTGGTACTGGAACGGCGGGCTGGAGAAATGCGCGGTGATTTCCGAGCCGCCCTTGGTCAGTGCCGCGGTGGCGTCCGGGTGCGGCAGACTGACGGAAATCTTGTCGAAACGCTGGAAGTCGGCATTTCCATACAACTTGGCAGTCTCGATCTGCAGGGTGCGCGACTGGAAGCCAACACCAGCGGCCGGCACGGCGATGCGGTCTTTCTCGGACAGATCCTGCAGCGTCTTCACCTCTTCGCGGTTGCTCAGCAGGTAGTTGGGCAGCGAGCCAAGCGAGGCCACGGCCTTGACGTTCTGCCGGCCGTGGGTGCGGTCCCACACGGTGAGCATCGGCGGCACGCCAGCCGAGACCACGTCGATGGCACCGGCCAGCAGCGCTTCGTTCATCGCCGTGGCGCCGGAAATGGTGCGCCACTCGACTTCGATGTCGTCCAGGCCCTGAGCCTTGGCGTGCTTCTCGATCAGTTGCTGGTCCTTGACCACGTGCAGCACCAGATAACCGATGCCGAACTGCTGGGCGATGCTGATCTTGCCTTCGGCCTGGGCGGCCAGTGGAATCGCCAGGGCGCCGAGCAAACCCAGTGCGGTGGCCAGGCGGCCAAGTTTGAACGTGTTGGTCATGGTCGTTTCTCGTTATGTGATTCAGTTTCGTAGGGTGGATGACGCTTTTTCATCCACCATTGCGGTCGTGGATGGTGGATCGGTGAAGCGTGATCCACCCTACTGGGCCCTAGCGCTGCATCCCCCAGCGCTTGACGGTCACCCGCTCGATGCTGGCGAAGATCAGGTTCTCCACCAGCAGGCCGATCAGGATCACCGCCACCAGCCCGGCGAACACCTTGTCGGTGTACAGCTCGTTACGGTTCTGGAAGATGTACCAGCCCAGGCCGCCCTTGCCGCTGGAGGCGCCGAACACCAGTTCGGCGGCGATCAGCGTACGCCAGGCAAAGGCCCAGCCAATCTTCAGCCCCGAGAGGATCGATGGCAGCGCCGCCGGGATCAGGATGAACAGCACGAAGCGCAGGCCCTTGAGGCCGTAGTTGCGCCCAGCCATGCGCTGGGTCTCGGAAACGCCGAGAAAGCCGGCATAGGTATTCAGCGCCAGGGCCCAGAGCACCGAGTGCACCAGCACGAAGATCAGGCTGTTCTCGCCCAGCCCGAACCACAGCAGCGACAGTGGCAGCAGCGCGATGGCCGGCAGCGGGTTGAACATCGAGGTCAGCGTCGACAGCAGGTCGCGGCCGAGCTGAGTCGAGACCGCCAGGCTGGTCAGCAGAAAGGCCAGAACGATGCCGATCAGGTACCCCTTGACCAGCACCGACAGCGAGATCGCCACCTTTTCCAGCAACTCGCCGCTGCCGATGCCCTCGACGAATGCCCTGGCCGTCTGCAGGAAACTGGGCAGCAGCAGGTCGTTGGCCTGGTAGCGGGCCGCCGCCTCCCAGATCAGCGCGAGGGCCAGCAGAATCAGCGATTTGCGCAGCCAGCCCTGTTGCCACAGGCGCTGACCGAGCGACAGCTCGCGTTCCAGCTTGAGGCCGGGCAGCGGCTGCAGGGGGATTTCGTATTCCTCACGCCGTGCGGGGGAAAGACTCATGATCGATGCTCCTCAGTAGGCGATGCGGATATCCTGAAAACCCAGCTCGGCAGCGGTGCCGCCATCGACGTCTTCATCGAACAGCAGGCGGTGAATCCGCTGCGCGGTGTGCTGGAAGCCCACACCACCGAGGCTGTGCAGGTCGAACTGGTGGCTGTTGATTTCCGCCCGCACGCGGCCCGGATGTGGCGACAGCAGCAGGATGCGATTGCCGA
>Ga0209370_1002962_pt1 | contig 11382 bp, 26 predicted proteins | sample AgamicAtPrz_FD_187164 | JGI IMG/M metagenome (GOLD analysis project Ga0209370, IMG submission 187164) | Agave microbial communities from Guanajuato, Mexico - At.P.rz (SPAdes) (version 2) | ecosystem: Host-associated > Plants > Phyllosphere > Phylloplane/Leaf | place: Guanajuato, Mexico... | reverse complement strand
CATGATGCGCGGCCACGTAAAGGTCTCCAGGAATGAGCAGCACGTCGCCGGTACCAAGAGTCTGATCAAATCCGCCGAACTCCAAGTGTATGTCACTTACCACTCCTATTTTGAGACTCATTTGCGGCGATCCATCACACGTTCGAAGCGCTCTTGGATGTCCAAGATGGTGTTGTTGTAGGTCTTGATTTGAGCCACGGTCCAATCAAGCGTCTGCAGGAAGAACTTTTCCTGGGCAAGCTGAGCCCTTTCCTCTTCTCGTTGCATTTCCCGCTCAAATCGTGTGAGAAAATCATCGAACATGGCTTAGGTCTCTGAGGATGGTGGGCCTTACAGGATTCGAACCTGTGACTTTCGCCTTGTAAGGGCGATGCTCTACCGCTGAGCTAAAGGACCGGATTGATTAGTTGTGCCAGACAACCTTGGGTGGAATCTTTTCTTGCGCAACCTGTTCGACTTGCTGCTGGCAGTACGCGATTGCGTCCTCCAGGTTGTCAAGCACGACATCGGAGTAGGGGTGATTGAGTTCGCGGTAGTTGTTCCAGCGCCACAGCGCGAAGCGCTGCGGGTAGAACTTACCGTCCTTTGTGACGACCCGGACTTTCATAGCCAAATCAAGAACGCGAAGACGATTCCCACTACTGCGACGACCTTCAGGGCGAACTTGTTGTTGTTGTAATGGGACTGCGCCGACATGGTCATTCTCCTTTGGTCTTTTCGTTCACCCACCGCATTAGGTCCATGACCTTGACGTTCGATGGGCGTTCGTTGGTGTGACTGATGTAGGCCGCGAGCAAGATATCGAGGCTTTCCTGTAGTTCCTGATACTGTTCTGGCGTCATGTGAACTCCTTTGGTGCTGGGTACAGGACTCGAACCTGTAGTCTACGGATTACAAAACCGTTGCAGTACCAATTGTGCTAACCCAGCGTTAAATTAACCCATGTACCACTTTGCGACTACGCCGTCTTTCATTTCCAACGACACGCGATCAGACCGCAGATCGTGCGTCACCACACGTGGAACGTCATCAACGGACACCACGCGAAAGGAGTGCTCGTTGCCCAACTTACTTGCAACCTGCGCGAGTGTCAAACCAGTAAGATCGTGACGCATGAATCCCCCTAACTTGTAAACGCTTCCCTTAGCGCTCGTTGCGCTCGCTGCTATCATACGACGTTGCGTGTATGGGTGCAGCTTACAAGAGCTAAGGGAAGCGCTGCCGTGCACGCGGCACGACAACGCTCGTTCTTACTTCTGCGGAGCAAGCAACTGCAAGATCGGCGACTGACCGCCACCCGACAGTACGACTTGGTTCGGCAGCTGACCGTTCCAGGACTCGGCGATCGTCAGATCGACCAGGTTCGGGTTGTTGCGCAGAGCGTCACCTCGAATACGAATTGCCTCGGCGTCGGCTTGTGCCTTCAGGAGCGTCGAGTCTGCGATACCCTTCGCCTCTTCACGAGCCTTCTCGGCTTCAGCGATTGCCTGCTGGACTTCGTTCTCACGCTGCTGGGCCTTCTGGGTCGCCTCGATCTTGGCGTTCAGAGCCGTCGCAACGTTCTGCGGCAAGCGGGGCGGACCCAGCCATGACAGCTTCTCGATGCGGATACCCTTCGGTGCCAGCTGTTCACGAACACGAGCCTCAACCCGTGACAGCATCGCTTCGCGACCCTTGCCGTAGATCGACTCGACCTTCAGCTGACCCGCTTCACCGTTCAGGGCGTCCACCACACGCTGTCGAACGACCTCGTAGGTAATCTCATCGATGCCCTTCCGATACTCCTGAAACAGAGCGCCCGCCTTGCTCGGATCGACGTTGAATGCCGCACCGATGTCAGCGTTGATCGGCGTGCCGTCGGAGTCGCTGAACGACAAGGACCAATCGCCCTGATCACCGTTGCGCCACTGGACGTTCTGGGTGAAGGTCGGGTACAAGTACAACTCCTGCTGCCACCCGATGAAGTGACGACCGACCGGGCGAACCACAGCATCCACGCCCTTGTCACCACCCAGGAGATACACGTGGACACCCACGTTACCCGCAGGAACCTTCTTCCATGAAGCGATCGCCCACAAGCTCCACATGGCAACGATTGCGGCGAGAATGATACCACCTACGAACGCGACGGTGGACCTGCCACTTTGCTTGTTCATTTGCAACAACCCTCTTTGTTGTGAGACCCATTGAGACGCCACAGGTAAACACCTGGGACGATTACGCACAGGGCCAACAGTGCGAATCCGGCTACGACTGCAATGGTTGACTTCGCGCTAATCAGCGCGGGCACAACGATGCAGACGATGATGAAAAGAATGACCAGTGCAGCGACAGCGCCGACGACCGAAAAGAACAGGTTGGTTGCACTGCGAGGCTGGTGATGATGGTGGCTCATTTGTTTTCCTTATTGCGTTCGATCAGCTTATACAGAAGATACGCAGGACTAACCTGGTAATTCATGTGGCGTGAATTAAAAACGCGGAACGAAACGTCTTTGCGCTCCCACAAAGCCTCCATGCGGTCGTTGTGCGCAACCACGTGCGTGTCGGAATGAAAAACGAAGTAACACGTGCCGTCTCCAAACACTTCATTGCCATCGAAGGCCAACATGAAGCGTGGGAATTCATGTTCTTGCTCGTCGGACACCCAACGGTAATCTTGGGGTTCGTACGACATTACCAAGCTCCCTTTTCTGGGGCGAAAACTTGTTCCAGTTCCGCTTGCAGGAGTTCATTGGAACGCCGTTCGCGGCCGTACGCAATAGCCTGCATGAATTCGGTTGGACTGCTATACCCCGGCATTCCCGGTGTGTACTTTTCAGACCGCATGATCTGCATAACGGCTCGAATCACCGTTTCGCCTAAACCAACCACGACATCGCCGTTATCTCCGTCAGTTACGGAAACGGCGATAACGTTCGCTTCCGTATCAACACCGAGTTTGACCATCGGCATGTATTCCCGATTGGAAATGATCTTGCCCTTATAGCCGCGATCCAGCAGATCCTTCCAGGAGACCTCCTCGACATCGGGCGTCGTCATGAGAACCTCGACCAGCAAATCGAGAATGGACATCCCCGGACGAGAACTAAATTTCTTACCCGTCTCCAACACAATCTCCATTGTGTCGTCAGGGTGATGGATAACTTCGGTGATATTGTTACTCATTGGGATTTCGTCGTGTCGTCGTTGCGATGACAAGATCATACGTGGCGCTTTACTGGGTATTTTAAATCCCGAGCAAAAGAAAACCCGCCAGGGTTAGTGGCGGGTTTATGTAATTGATTGGATCACTTGTGACTTGCGATGCCGTTCCATTCAAGCACGCGGGCCATCAAGTCTGCGTCCACTAGGACATCGTAATCGCCGGGGTGTTTTAGCGCCCTATACAACGCTTGGATTTCCCCGTGCAAGAAAGGCTTACCGACCATGAAAAGGTCCCACCCTACGTGCGCGCGACCAGTAGCGGTCAATTGCTTGTGGATGTCTTCATAGGTTCGGTACTTTAGGTATTGGATATCCTTTCCAAACAACCACTTTTGAAATTCTTGCCAAAAGGTCCCTTCACGGCAGTTCTGCCACGAATCAAACGCTTGGATGGCCTTGGCATTGATCCTGGTCTCCAATTCGTTTTCCGTGTTGACACACGCACGCTCAACCAGCGGTCGTAATTCAGATGCCTTCAATACAATTTGGGCGGTCATGTAAATCTCCTTATTCTCATACAAGAAAGCCCGATCACGAGGACCGGGCTTTCAGGGAACGTTGGGTAATAAGGTGTTCAGACCCCAGATGGATTACGCCGCGAGGCGCAGACCACCGGTGTAGCTATCGTCATTGGCATTTAGCTTAGACTAGCCTGTTCATCGGGCTTTTGCAAGCCCGCACGGTAGTGCAATACCGAGTTGTCTGCTAGGTTATCTACGCCTGTCGAAACCTGGGCACCCCCATCAGTTGCACCCTTCTAGCTTGTCTTCTACTAGTCCAATGCCCCGCTCGCGCGACAAAGTGAACCAACAAACATCACGGAAAGGTGCATGTGGTGGAGGTGGCGGGAATCGAACCCGCGTCCAAACGTCCTTCACTTTGCTTCATACAACCATAGATCGACCCACTCGTGCTCAATGGGGCCAACCTGTCCACAATCTTGATACTGGCGCCTGACTGTCCCTCGGCCCTAGAGGGGACCTATGCGAGGGGTGCCAGAAAGACATGAGTGGGTCGATCTATGGTCTCGGCATTCCACCGAGGTGGACGCAAACGGCGTCTCGTTGCAGGTCGATGCCATGACACACCTAGCTGCACTTCTAGCCCCAACGACAGGGTTGTTCTTGACGAGTAGGCGTGTTCCGACGCCTCGTGTTATTTGATCATCAGGTTGTAATCCTAATGCTATCTTTTGAGCAGTGGGGATGTTCTACCATTAAACTACCGCGCTGTCAGTTACAGCCGGGCTGGATTCGAACCAGCATCTCCCCCATAGAAGCACGCACTTCTCACCTCAAAAGCTCTCGCCTTTGTATAGCACCCATCGCGCTACTTCCATTTTTGTGTAGCCTCGGTGTCACGCGATGGGTGGTTTGTTTCCGTCAGGCTCTCCACCTATAAAGCGCCACAGTCTGGAGCTACCAGGGGTGGTGACGCACCGGAATTTGGTAGCGGGTGCAGGATTTGAACCTGCGACCAAGCGATTATCGGTCGCTTGCTCTACCAACTGAGCTAACCCGCTGTTTCTTAACATCCATCGTGCTGCACCCTACGACTGTATGTTGGGATATGTGACTTTCCCGGAGCCGTGTGTCGTTTGCGCCGACAAGCGCGACGGTCGTGCACGCCAGCTTTAGTCCGATGTCGAGGGTCGATTAACTCCTCTCTGTCACCCCTGCTATTACCCCTACAGCTAGGTAGATTATCAATCACTTTTGCACCGCAAGGTGCAGCACGATGGATGTTATTTGGTCCGTGTTGCAGGATTTGAACCTGCGACCCTTTCGCCCCAAACGAAATGCGCTACCAGACTGCGCTAAACACGGGAATTCTTGATTGTTAAGGAACTGACTGCGACCTCGTTGTCGCGTCGTTCGTTGCGTGTCGCTGCAACGTGTTGAAACTATAACGCATTGAAGTCTGGGCGTGCAAACAACAGTGCGGTACGGGTTTTACTTGGCGGGCAGCGTAGGATTCGAACCTACATCGCAAGGATTTGGAGTCCCGCATCTTGCCGTTAGAACAGCTACCCTTGGTGCCCTCGGTCGGACTCGAACCGACACGGATTTCTCCACTGAATTTTGAGTCCAGCGCGTCTACCTGTTCCACCACGAGGGCTTCTCGTGTCGCACGTATGAAGCGTAACGTGCGTGATGATACTATACGTGGGCAAGACTTGGCAATCGTTTGACCGTGAAGTCGTTTTGTAGGACAATATGGGAATTGTCCATCGAAGGAGTTACTGCGAATGCCTGTCCAGACCGTGTACGTCGATCCCGCACCAGGTCCAATTCAAGACCTGTCTCAGCGCCTCGCCGATCTTGAAGGCGACGAAGGTTCTACTCTTGTAATTGGTACGACTGCCACTACGGCAGCTGCTGGTAATCACAATCATGCCATCACTGCAAACGCCGCTTCTGGCTTGGCTGCTGCGGCTAACCTCCAGGCCGCTTTTCAGGCGCTATCGGCTCGAATCAAGGCTCTTGAAGACGCCGCAACCTAATCTTCTAAGTCTGCCAACAAAAAGCCCCGCAGTGCGGGGCTTTTCTTTTGGTGCGAGTAACAGGAATCGAACCTGCACGGGATCACTCCCACTGGTACCTAAAACCAGAGCGTCTACCAATTCCGCCATACTCGCTAATAGGTCGTGTTATCGTCCGGTCACTTTACCAAATTAAGTTATGACGATAACACGGAGGGCAAATTATATGGCAACTATGAGTATCCCAACTCATATCTCGCGATCGCAACCGCGTGTCGTTATCAAGCCTTATAAGGCTTGACTTTTAGACCAAGTCCCTAATTTGTGATCCCTCGATCTTCATTGAACCGGAAGATGGTCGCTTAGAATGCGATGGCCCTTGTGGTCAATGAACGATTCTTAAACCTTTGTCTCACCACTGCAATTTTGCCTCGGTGGCCCAGTGCTTGGTGCGTGCGACTTCCGCAGCTAGTGTTGCGCGGGCTTCGTCTTCACGAGCCTTCTGGGCACAAATAGCCCATGACCTCCGAAATTCCGATTTGCCCTTGCGCGAGCCGTTCAGCCACTTGACTTCGTAGCCGCCCTTGAAGCGACCACACGGCGAGTCAACGCCGGTCTTAGTGACCACGCCCATGCGATTGGGGACGCGAGTGCAATATACCACTTCACCTACTGTATACGACATTTTAGAACTCCTAATGGCAGGGGATGTTGGATTTGAACCAACGATCACGGCGTCAAAGGCCGTTGCCTTAGCCCAGACTTGGCTAATCCCCCGAATCTTATTTGCCGGCGAGTCTTCGCGCAGCTTCGAACTGTCTATTCATCCGACCCGATTTAAGCAGTCCTTCACGATCAAGCGCCAATCGACCGTCACGATTGACCCCGTAGAAGGTGTCATTTTGTTCGCCACTAAGGGTGAACTGTGATAGCCATGCTCGGAACTCTGTCAGGGCAACGGTGAAGAAACAGTTATTCCTCATCGCCGACGTCCTCGTTTTCACTTTGAAAATAGGATTGCATCAGATCGGCCAAATGGCGCTGTGACGACGGGTGCAAATACGTTTCGGGCAGACGCCAGAAAGGTGCTCGACCAGTGTTGATCGCCATGTTGGTCCCGACGATCAGACCGACGACGTGACGTTGTGCGATATTGTAGTCGCGCAGATGACGTGGGTCCGCGACGATATCGAGGTCGGGGAAAACGATTCGCAGGCGAGACTTGAAGTCTTCATCCAGCTTAGCCTTTTCCCAATCGCCATCGCGGAAGCTAGCCGCAATTTGCAGAGTGAACTCGGGGTTGATTTCCAGAACGTCCGAGCGGTCGTTGACCACCTCGATGTCGTCCTTGTGGCAGATCACGTTGATGCGACCCGCAGCCTCGATACTGGACAGCTTGACGCGACCGTGGTCGTCTTCGATCACTTTCGACCCACCCATTTTGCCTGCTCCTCTGTGGCGATGTACGTGTAATTACCCTTGTTGAAAGCCGGGGCAACGCACTTGCCTTTACGCTTGATTTCTTCCTGTGCAGCGGCCTCACGGGCCGCGAAGTCACCCTCGTATTGCACAGGCACTTTGTTGGTAGGCTCCCTGGATTCAAGGTATTCATCGATGTGGGATTTGATCCCACTCGTATCTTCCGCACGGTATTTTTCAACCTTCGGCTGATACTCTTTGAATTCCTTGCGCGTCTTACGGACCTTGGCCGGAGCTTTCGCAGGTCGCCTTTTAGCCTTTTTACTAGGTACTTTCGTGTAGACCAGCATTGAAACTACCTCTTGAATATGTCACCGACCCGTGGACTCGAACCACATTCTTCGCGAGTCATTGTCTGCTAGGCTTCAGGGCTTCGCCGACGACCTCTGTGCGACGTTCTAACCATAGATGAACTAAATCGGTATAGAAACTACAGTCATATTGTAACGTGGGTGCAGCTGGGTACAACTTGCCAATTTGGCGGAGACGGTGAGATTCGAACTCACGGGACCTTTCGGACCTTCGGTTTTCAAGACCGACGCAATAAACCAGGCTCTGCCACGTCTCCGTAATCGAGGTTTGTTTTGCAACCAAGAGACTTGCGGCTCAGGACGTCCGCAAACCTACCTCGCTTGGCACTATTTGGTGGATGATCAAGGTATCGAACCTTGCGGACCCGCTAGGGTACCGGGGTTACAGCCCGGGCGTTCTCCTTAAACGTCTAATCATCCTGAATTGGTGGATCGCCTGGGACTCGAACCCAGAACCTCGAAATTAAAAGTTTCTTGCGCTAACCAATTGCGCCAGCGATCCATTAAGGTGGGCTACTTTATAGGTAGCCCACGTGCTTGTCAATCATCTTCTCCATAGATCACTGCCGCGATTTCATGCGACAGCTTCAAGATGATTGCGCGGGTCTCCGGCTTCAGACCCTCATCAGCCGCCTCTGCTGCCTTGAACAGCGCGAGACCTGCTGCCCCGATCGCCTTGGTCTCGGCGTCTGCCGTCGTGCTGTTGACCAGCTTCAGGCATTCTTCGGCGTTGAGTGTGATCTGGCCCACGATTAACCCTCGACGCCGTTGTTCACCAGGCCCTCCGTCGAGGCTGCCTTCGGACGACGCAGCGAGAACTCGCGGGTCAGGTTCTGGTCGGCGTACGAGGCGTTATACAGCCCCACCTGCTCGTCGGCGAGAGCCAGGAACTGGTCGCGGGTGACACCCTTGGACTGGATCAGGTAGTCCGGCGACTGCAGACGACCGGTTGCGACCTTGCGACCGCGCTTGCGGTTGAAATTGTCGTTGTTGTGGCACTTGGCGCAGGCGCTGTAGATGGTGTTGCCATCCTCGTAGAAAGCGATGGTCAGACCACCACGGGGCGAAACCTTTCCATCTTGACCGCGCTGACGGTAATGGATGAACTTGACATCGGGCTGGATGCTCACAATGATTCTCCTAAGTTGTTTTGGGGTTGGTGTTACTTGGTAAGATCGCTGAACCGACTGGCGATCGTGATGGCACGCTCGGCCTCATCTGACTGCCGACGGGCGTGTTCCAGCAGCTTGCGGGCTCGCTCTTCCTCCTGAACAGCAAGGGTGCGGCATCGAGCAGCCATCGCCGTCAGCTGGCCCTGGTACTTGTTGAACTGGGAAAGCACCGAGTCCACGGACTCGTCACGGCGCAGGATTTTATTGATCACGCGTCGCAGGGTATCGGAAAGGCTCATCTTGATCCTCGGTTATGAAATGTGTCGTGTGACGACTTGATTTTACTTGGCTACGACGTGGGGCAAGAATCGAGCGATACGGTTTTCGACGTCATTAAGGTACTCTGCGGCTTGACGTAGATACTGCAGCCGCACCAGGTCCGACAATTCTTCCCAGGAGCACTTTTGGTTCTTAGGCATCCAACCAGGAGTCTCGGCAAAGAACGATCGTGCCAAGGCTTCTACCCGACGAGACCGTTCTAATTGGCTACCAAAGAACCACTTACGGAGACGGTTGCGAATGCCCATAAAGAATATCTCCGTAGTGCCGACCATGTTCGTTCTTGAACTTGGCTTCCAGTTTGTCTGCATGACGGCGCCAGTATTCTTCCCGATCGGGGTTTTCAACGGCGTTGTTCAGGCTTTGCCAGATCGCAGACTCAACCGCAAGTGCCAGCAAGCGCAGTTGGTCCATCACTCTTCCCCACGATAGCCCGCGGGCACGGTTTCTCCCGTCTCGGCCTCGTAGTTTCGATTCAGCCGGTCGCGAACGTCACTGTCGGCAGGTCCGAAATCGGAATTGGCCCAGAACCAGCGAAGGTATCGCAGTTCAGCCTCATCGGAATCGAGACCGGCGCTCGTAATACAGGTTGGCGTTGAGACGAAGGTCACACCCGGAGGTAGACGAGCTTCGATTGATTGGATACGAGCGGTCATTATTTCACCAATTTCTGAAGGGCTGCGACGAATGCATCGAAGCCGTGATGTGCGCGCGGGATGCTGATCACCGCTTCCTCGTCCACCTGGACGACAACCATATGTTCGTCAGCCAGAATGGTGATGTCGCCGATGATCGCCTTGGTTTCGAGCGGGGCTCGTGCCGCTCTGGCGTTGGCAATCATATCTTCGATACTATCGCGGCTCATTGTTGCTCCCCTCCGAATTTTCCACCTTCAGCGGAGGCTCGCCAGCACGATTGATCAGCCGATAGCCGGTGTTCTTGGTGATCGCGATGCCCTTGGTTTCATCGAACAGGGTGATCGCACTGGTCTGCTGGACTTCGGTTGTGAATTCCGCTTGACGCGGGTGGTTCTTCACCTTGCCCATCAACGCGAAAGCTCCATCGCTGCGACGGGTCAGGACGTAATCGTGGATTTCAGCCACGATGTCCACCGTGGTATCTTCTTCCAGAACCACTCGCTCGGGACGATAAAGCTCCAGGTCCTCACGCTTCTGTTCCTGGGACTCGTCAACCTCTACCTCTTGGATTTCATGCGACATTGATGGCTTTACCTTTATTCGTTCGGAAGAAATTAAATGACGCTGGATCGTGCGGGTAGGTCTTCATGTCGCCCATCTTTGCTGCAAGGCTTTGATAAGCGAGACTACCTAGACCCATACGACGATAGTCGGGGTGTGTGAAAAATTGTCCAGCGGGCTTCGAGGACTCGCCGTGCAGCCTAGACGCCAGACCCCAAGAGACGATTTGATTGGTGTCGCGCTCGATCACCATCGCTGCGCGTGAGCCTGACATCGGTCGTTGCAAGCAGCCATCGAGTTCATCCTTGATGCATCCCATGTCGCCGGGAAACGCGAGCGTCTTGCAAGCAGCAACCTCATCTGCGGTCATGTTCTTGACCAAGATATTTCGGACTGTGAACTTGGGCTTTAGGTGCATGGTGATCAGTCAATTGGTAGAGAGTGTTGGATTCGAACCAACGATCTTCGGGGCATGAACCCGACGGGGACGACCAGACTCCCCTAACTCTCTATGTGGCGGATTCTTCAGGGATCGAACCTGAAACCCTCGCCTTAACAGGGCGATGCTCTAACCTATTGAGCTAAGAATCCGTGTGTCTTGACTGTATCTTAATTGGGAGCGATCTGGGAATGCGCTGCGTGTACGAGGTCATCAAGCATTCTTAGACGGTCACTTGTAATTGCCGTCAGAACAGCCAACTGATTTTCTCGCCCAATTAGGACCTGACCAGGAACAGAACACTGGTACAGGGTTGCTACATTAATACCTTCCATAATCAGTGTCAACCATGCGCCATCGGAAGTTTTGATTTCGATCCTCCAACGATCATGGTCGTCAGCTGCAGGGTAAGGCTTATCGGTATAAAAATGGGTGATACCCGATTCACCGTCAATTAGGTTCTCAATAATTGTCTGGGCCAATTTAGCCTTTTGTGTCATGTGTACCTCAGGGAAATTACAGCCAAAAAATAGCGCAAGTGTCTCTTGCGCTATTTTAATCTGGGAGTAACTTGGGACTACTTGCGCAGGCTATTGCCCCGCGTAGATCACGGCGCGGCGGACAGGGCGGCTTCGATATCCGACACCGGGACGTCCGTCCCGCGCACCGCATCCCCAGCTACGGCGACGGGCTTCAGATCGGTCATGCTGCGTCTCCCTCGGCGAGGGCGATTATTTCCAATTCAGCTTGCTCCAACTTTTCGAGCTTCGCCAAGTAATTGGCTTTGGCGAGGTCGTGTTCGAGCTTCGCCTTCG
>Ga0209370_1002959_pt1 | contig 11389 bp, 10 predicted proteins | sample AgamicAtPrz_FD_187164 | JGI IMG/M metagenome (GOLD analysis project Ga0209370, IMG submission 187164) | Agave microbial communities from Guanajuato, Mexico - At.P.rz (SPAdes) (version 2) | ecosystem: Host-associated > Plants > Phyllosphere > Phylloplane/Leaf | place: Guanajuato, Mexico... | reverse complement strand
CTGAAACACAGGCGCAGCGCAAGCACACGGAAGTGGCCGTGGGCGTGCTGTTGCGCGAATCCGATGGGGCGCTGCTGATTTCAAGCCGCCCTGCAGGCAAGCCTTATGCGGGCTACTGGGAGTTTCCTGGCGGCAAGCTGGAGGCAGGCGAGAGCGTGGAACAGGCTTTGCGCCGCGAGCTGATCGAAGAGCTGGGCGTGACCATTGGCCAGGCCCATGCCTGGAAGGTGACCGAGCATGACTACCCGCATGCGCTGGTGCGTCTGCATTGGTGCAAGGTGACGGAATGGACGGGCGAGTTCGAGATGCGCGAGGGCCAGCAAATGGCCTGGCAGCAGTTGCCGCTCGATGTGCACCCCGTCCTGCCCGGTGCCTATCCCGTGCTGCAATGGCTGAGCGAGGAGCGCGGCCTGGTCTTTGATCAAAGCCATTACGAGGCGCAGCAGCCTCTGGCCTGAAACGGTATGCTCTGAAATAAAGAGCGCCTTGCGCTGGTTGAATCTCGATTTTCTTGGTCAATCAAGCTGAAATCAAGACATGCCAAGCGCAAGGCGCTCTTGTTTTTTGCTGCCTTGCTTAGTTTTCCGTGCGTGGATCACCAAACGGCGCATCTTCGGGAGGTGTCTGAGCCGGGACGCGGAACTCTTCATTGCCCCAGGCGCCCAGGTCGATATTGCGGCAACGCTCGCTGCAGAAGGGGCGGAATTTGTTGCTGGGCAAAAAAACGCTGGGGCCGCCGCAGGTCGGGCATTTCACCATGGTGGGGGATTGCTTGTCAGTGCTCATGGCGTAGATGTATCACAGCTGGAAAACACGGGTGGCCGACCCTGAAAGCCATTGAGCCGCAATGTGCGGCTCAATCGGGACGAGAAGACTGCCGGGGACTTATGCGCAGAGCGTGAGCTCGAAAGTGGCGTCGTCATTGCTGGGCTGGGGCTTGCTGCCATGGGCCAGCTTGAGCAGGCGCACCGACACCAGCAGGCGGTTGCCGCTGATTTCCGGCACCAGATTCAGATGTGGGTCTATGCGCAGGCGCAGCAGCTGGAAGCTGCGGCCGGCCGGCATGGCCTGCTGGAACACGCCTTGCTCGGCCACCACGCGCTGGGGAATGCCGGTTTCGCGCAGCAGCTGCAGGATCAGCTCAAGCGCCTGACCCAGCGGGGTCAGCTCGCCGGCCCAGTCTTCGAGGTCGCGCTGGCGGTAGCGCGGATCGAGATTCTGCCAGGCGTGATAGGCCGGCAGGTCAAAGCTGCAGGTGCCGCCGGGTATGCCCACACGGCTGCGTATGGACATCAGCCATTCGTTTTCGGTCAGCGCCTGGCCGGTCTTGCCGGTCTGTGCATTGATGGTGGCAAAGCAGCTCTCCACTTGGCGCGCCACCTGATGCAGCATGTGCTGGGAAATATCGGGGTTGTCGCGCAACACGTCCAGCAGGTGCTTCTGGCGCTCCAGGTCCTTGATGACGTCGGCCCGCAGATCGCTGCGCGAGGCCACATCCATGATCTCGAAGATGGTGATCAGGGCAAAATGATGATCGACCGAATGCGCGCGGGTCAGCAGCTCGCGCAAACGGCGATACAACTGCTCAAGACGCAGATAAGTTCTCAGACGCTCGTTAAAAGGATATTCGTACAGGATCACGTTTGCTGGGCTCCTCGGGGTGCACAGGAATCAGCGGTCAACGTGCACATGCGGCGATCACACGCACAGGCCAAGCCATGGTCTGCATCATAGCCCGAACCATGCAGCGATTTGATCGGTATATGCGTGGAGAGTTTCGATTGTGACCCCGTCATCGTTATAGATGACCCAGTCGGCCGTGGCCAGACGCTGAGCACGCGTGGCCTGGGCGTCGATGATGGCCTGCACGGCCTCGCGTGTGAGAGCGCTGCGTGCCATGACGCGCTCTGTCTGAGTGCTTTCGCGGCAGTCCACGACCAGCACGCCATCCAGGCGTGTTCGCCAGTGGCCGGACTCGACCAGCAGCGGAATGTCGTGCACGATGAGTTTGCTGCCCGCAGCCACGGCTGCTTCATGCTGCTGACGGGTCTGCTCGGCGATCAGGGGGTGGAGAATGGCTTCCAGGCGCTGGCGCGCGGACGGATCGGCGAAGACCAGCTCGCGCATGCGGGCGCGGTTGAGGGCGCCCTGTGCGTCGATCAGATCGGCACCAAAAGCCTGAGCGATGAGGGGCAGGGCCATGCCGCCGCTTGCCGTCAAGCTGCGCGAGATATGGTCGGCATCGATCAGCGTCGCGCCGCATGCCTGCAGCCTGGCAGCAACCGTGCTTTTGCCGCTGCCGATGCCGCCCGTCAGCCCCAGTCTGAATGGTGAGCGCTCAGGTGCGACTTTCATGGCTTACAGGCCTGCAAAGCTGAGCACCGCCTGCGGGCCCCAGATCAGGCTGACGAAACCGCCGCCGGCAAGAAAAGGGCCGAAGGGCACATAGCCGCCTTCTCGCAGCTTGCTGTTGATCTTGAGTGCAATGCCGATGACGGCGCCCACGACCGATGCCATGAGAATGATGGGCACCAGTGCCTGCCATCCAAACCAGGCACCGAGTGCGGCAAACAGCTTGAAGTCGCCGTAGCCCATGCCTTCCTTGCCCGTTGCCAGCTTGAAGGCCCAGAAGATCAGCCATAGCGACATATAGCCTGCGACGGCGCCCCACAGCGATTGTTGCAGAGGCACGCTGGTCCACTGCAGTGCGGAGGCGATCAGGCCGGCCCAGAGCAGGGGCAGAGTGATGGAGTCCGGCAGGAATGTGGTGTCCCAGTCTATCAGTGCAAGCGCCAGTAGCGCCGCGCTGAAGCCGCACCAGGCAAAGCCGGTGGCGGTCAGGCCGTCGCGGCCCAGGCAGAAGGCAAACAGCGCGGCGCAGACCAGCTCAACCACAGGGTAGCGCAGGCTGATGGGCTTTTTGCACTCGGCGCAGCGTCCGCGCAGAAACAGATAGCTCAGCACGGGAATGTTCTCGTACCAGGCGATCTGATGGCCGCAATGCGGGCAGCGCGAACGAGGCTGGCTCAGCGTGATGGCAGGCTTGGCTGGCGGCAGCTCGATCCTGGCGCCCTTGTCCTTTTGTTCCTCGGCCCATTGCGCACCTTCGGCATGCCATTCCTGCTCCATCATCAGAGGCAGGCGGTGGATCACCACATTCAGAAAGCTGCCGATCAGCAAGCCCAGCACGCCGCCGGCAGCGGCATTCAACACCAGTTCGGAAATCATCAGACCACTTGACCCAGCTTGAAGATAGGCAGATACATGGACACCACGATGCCGCCGATCAAGGTGCCCAGGAAGACGATGATGATGGGCTCCATCAGGCTGGAGAGGCCCGCCACCATTTCGTCGACTTCGCTTTCATAGAAATCGGCTGCCTTGCCCAGCATATGGTCGATGGCGCCCGATTCCTCGCCGATGGCACACATCTGCAGTACCATGGAAGGGAAGATGTTGGCATTGGCCATGGCAACCGTGAGGCTGGTGCCCGTGGAGACTTCCGACTGAATCCTGTCGGTGGCATTTCTGTAGAGGTAGTTGCCCGAGGCGCCTCCCACGGAGTCCAGCGCCTCGACCAGCGGCACGCCGGCGGCAAACATGGTGGACAGCGTACGCGTCCAGCGGGCCACGCAGGACTTCTCGATCAGCACGCCGAAGATGGGCAGCTTGAGTATGGTGCGGTCCATGAACTGCTGCACGCGCTCGTTGCGCTTCCAGGCCTGCATGAAGAAATAGATGCCGCCGCCCAGCACGCCGAAGATCAGCCACCAGTACTGAACAAAGTAATCGCTGATGCCCATCACCAGCAGCGTGGGCGCGGGCAGGTCGGCGCCAAAGGAGGTGAAGACCTCTTTGAAGGCCGGGATCACGAAGATCATGATCACGGTCACCACGACAAAGGCCACGATCATGACCGACGTGGGGTACATCAGCGCCGACTTGATCTTGGACTTGATGGCTTCCGTCTTTTCCATATAGGTGGCAAGACGGTCCAGCAACGATTCCAGAATACCAGCGGCCTCGCCGGCCTCCACCAGATTGCAGTAGAGGCTGTTGAAATAGAGCGGAAACTTACGAAAGGCAGCGCTCAGCGAGGTGCCGGTTTCCACATCGGAGCGAATGTCGTTGAGCAGCTTGGTGACGTTGGGGTTGGTGTTGCCCCGACCCACAATGTCGAAAGACTGCAGCAGCGGCACGCCGGCCTTCATCATGGTGGCCAGCTGGCGAGTGAACAGCGCAATGTCCTTGGGCTTGATCTTCTTGCCGCCGCGGGTCCTGCGCTTCTTGATCTTGGACGGAGTCACGCCCTGGCGGCGCAGCATGGCCTGGATCTGGTTTTCTCCGCCGGCACGAGTTTCGCCGCGAACGATCTTGCCGTTGCGGTCCTTGCCTTCCCACTCGAAGAGAAATTCCTTGATTCCCTTGGACGCTGCGCTTGCCATGGCGTTCCCTCACTGATACTGGTTTTATTCGTTGGTGACCGCCAGCACTTCTTCGAGTGAGGTCAGACCCAGCTTGACTTTATGCAGGCCCGAGCCGCGCAGAGAGCGTACTCCTTCGGCCTTGGCCTGTGCGGCAATCTCCAGGGCGCTGCCGTCACGCAGGATGATGCGCTGAATTTCTTCGCTGATGGGCATCACCTGATAAATACCGACACGTCCCTTGTAGCCGTTGTTGCAGGCAGGGCAGCCGACAGGCTTGTAGCTGACCCAGCTGCCGTCGAGTTCGGCTTCGTCGTAGCCGGCATCGATCAGGGCGTCGTGCGGTATGTCGGCGGGCTCCTTGCACTGCGCGCACAGGCGTCGCGCCAGACGCTGGGCGGTGATCAGGATCACGCTGGAGGCAATATTGAAAGGGGCGATGCCCATATTGCGCATGCGCGTCAGCGTGGTCGGAGCGTCATTGGTGTGCAGCGTGGACAGCACCAGGTGCCCGGTCTGGGCGGCCTTGATCGAGATGTCGGCGGTTTCCAGGTCACGGATTTCACCGACCATGATGATGTCCGGGTCCTGGCGCAGAAAGGACTTGAGCGCAGCGGCAAAGGTCAGGCCGGCCTTCTCGTTCACATTCACCTGGTTGACGCCGGGCATGTTGATTTCGGAAGGGTCTTCGGCGGTGGCAATGTTCACGCCCGGCTGGTTGAGCAGGTTCAGGCAGGTGTAGAGCGACACGGTCTTGCCCGAGCCCGTGGGGCCGGTAACCAGAATCATGCCGTAGGGGCGGTTGATGGCCTTGAGCAGGCGCTCTTTTTCCTCGGGTTCGTAGCCGAGGGCATCGATGCCCATCTTGGCCGAGCTCGGGTCCAGAATACGGATCACGATCTTTTCGCCAAACAGCGTGGGCAAGGTGCTGACACGAAAGTCGATGACGCGATCAGGGCCGACCTTGAGCTTCATGCGGCCGTCTTGCGGAACGCGTTTCTCCGAGATGTCCAGGCGCGAGATCACCTTGATGCGCGAAGCCAGCTTGTCCTTGATCGCAATCGGTGGAGAGGCAATCTCGCGCAGCTCGCCGTCGATACGAAAGCGCACGCGGTAATTGTGTTCGTAGGGCTCGAAGTGCAAGTCGGACGCGCGCATATTGAAGGCGTCCAGCAGCATCTTGTGCAGAAACTTGACGACCGGCGCATCTTCGACCTCGGCGCCGACGGCATTGTCTTTTTCCTCGGGGGCATCCTCGATCTTGACGTCGTCAAAGTCAAAGTCCCCAGAACTGGAATAGGTGTCCAGAGATTCGCTGACGCTCTTGCCGGTCTGCTCGACGAGCTTTTGCAGCTTGTCGGCCTCGACAACCACCCAGTCCACCAGCAACTGAGTCGTGAATTTGATCTGTTCGGCAGCTTCCTGCTGAGTAGGGTCTGCCGTGGCAATGGTGAGCCGATTGCCGCGCTTGCTGAGTGCCAGCACGCGATAGGCGTTGCTGATTTTCGGGTCCAGCAGCTCGCGCGGAAGTTGTTGGACGTCGATGGCGTTGAGGTCCAGCAGCGGAGTGCTGAACATCATGGAAATGGTTTCGGCAATTTCCAGCGCGCTGATTTCACCAGACTGGCTGAGCTCGGTGATGAACGGGGTCTTGCCTGTGGCGGCTTTCTTGGCTGCGTTCTCGGCGGCTTGCTGCGAAACCTTTCCTGCAGAAATCAGGGCCCTGCCCAAACCTGGGATGGCAATGGGCGCAGGAGTGTTCTTTTGCAGAGTGTCGGCAGCAGCCATGTATCCAAGTCTGGGAGGGGAGTAGAGGATCTATCCTACCATTCTTGTTGTGGTAAACGGCAGGTCGCCAGGCGCGCATGCATGCGTCAATGCCGCGTCATTGAACATGGCGCAAGAAACTGCGACAAAAATGAGATTGGTCGGGGTGAGAGGATTCGAACCTCCGGCCTCTACGTCCCGAACGTAGCGCTCTACCAGGCTAAGCTACACCCCGCAGGCTTTGTTTGTCGAGCACCGTGGTGCACCTGGCGATTCAGGTGCGGCGCTCCAAAAGCTGAGAGGCCAATTGTAGCAAACTTGCGGTGTATGCATTGCTTGGCAGCGAGGCCAGTGCATCAATGGCGCGCTGGGCTTCCGCGTGCGCGGCGGCTCGGGCGACGTCGAGGGCACCGGTGCTGCGCACGATTTCCACCACGGCATCCAGTTGATCCGTAGAGCCTTGTTCGATGGCGTTGCGCACGATGGCGGCCTGCTCGGCGCTGCCGCGCTGCATGGCGGCGATCAGGGGCAGGGTGCATTTGCCTTCGCGCAGGTCATCGCCAAGGTTCTTGCCCATTTCCTGAGTGTTGCCGGTGTAGTCCAGCACATCGTCAATGATCTGGAACGCCGTTCCAAGTGCCTGGCCATAGGCGGCACAGGCCTGCTCCACTTCAGGCGTGGCACCCGCCAGCACGGCTGCCAGCTGGGCGCTGGCCTCGAAGAGCTGGGCGGTCTTGGAGCGGATGACGTGCAGATAGCCGGCTTCATTCAGCGAAGCATCATGGGTATTGATGAGCTGCTGGACTTCGCCTTCTGCGATCACGTTGGTGGCGTCGGACAGGATTTGCAGCACGCGCATGCTGCCCACTTCCACCATCATCTGGAAGGAGCGGGTGTGCAGAAAGTCTCCGACCAGAACACTGGCAGGGTTGCCAAAGGTCTCGTTGGCCGTGGCCCTGCCACGACGCAGCGTGGATTCGTCCACCACATCGTCGTGCAGCAAGGTCGCGGTGTGAATCAGCTCCACCACGGCGGCCAGAATGTATTTGTTCTTGCCCTGATGCCCCAGGGCACCGGCGATCAGCAGCAGCAGCGCCGGGCGCAGGCGCTTGCCGCCCGCTGCAATGATGTATTGGGAGATCTGTGCGATCAGGGGGACGCTGGTTGTCAGTCGCTGAGCAATGACGATATCCACTTCGCGCATGTCATCTGCGATCAAGGCAAGCGGATTGGATGTGGAAATTTCTGTAGTCAAGGTGATGAACCGCCAAGTGGACTCACGATTATAGGAAGATGCAACAGGGTTTTGCGTGGTGTCCTCAGAGCCCGTTCAAGTGAACAGAGGCTTTGCGGGCAGTCTGTGGCATTGCGGTCGCTTGCAAGGAGCAAGCCTTGCCACGCACCTGCGTGGCATCCCATTCCGCGCGGCCTCCGGAGATCCTGAATCGGTTCCTAGGGGTATGACAGCAGAAAAAATGCATGCGTGCTAGAATTGCCGGCTCCGTGGAAATCATTTCATGGAACTCTCAGACTTTAGAGGTTTTCAATGTACGCAGTCATAAAAACCGGCGGCAAGCAGTATCGCGTTGCAGCTGGCGAAAAGATCAAGGTAGAACAGATTGCTGCGGACGTAGGCCAGGAAATCGTGATCGACCAAGTTTTGGCCGTCGGCAACGGCGCTGAAATCAAGGTTGGTGCCCCCCTGGTGTCCGGTGCATCTGTAAAGGCAACTGTGGTTGCTCACGGCAAGCACGACAAGGTGCACATCTTCAAGATGCGCCGTCGTAAGCACTATCAAAAGCGCCAAGGCCATCGTCAGCAGTTCACCGAACTGCAAATCGTGGCAATCGCTGCTTAATTTTAGGAGCTAAGTCATGGCACAGAAAAAAGGCGGCGGCTCTACGCGTAACGGACGTGATTCCAAGCCAAAAATGCTGGGCGTGAAGGCCTTTGGTGGCGAGCTGGTGACAGCTGGTTCCATCATCGTGCGTCAGCGCGGCACCAAGTTCCACCCCGGTGAGAACGTTGGCGTGGGCAAGGATCACACCCTGTTTGCACTGGTTGACGGCCACGTGTCGTTCGGTGTGAAGGGCGCTCTGTCCAAGCAAACAGTCAACATCACGGCTGCATAAGTCGTCTGTGACTCCAACAAAGCCCCGACTTGTCGGGGCTTTGTTGTTTGAAAAGGCTCCAGGCAGCAGATTTCTGGCAGATGGGGCATGGTAATAGAGCACTCAAGTGTGGCCCGGAGCTTCTGGTGCACACTGATTTTGTAGACTGGATGCCTCATGAAGTTCGTTGACGAAGCTTTTATCGACATTGCAGCTGGTGACGGCGGCAATGGCTGCGTGTCTTTCCGGCACGAGAAATACAAGGAATTTGGCGGCCCCGACGGTGGTGACGGCGGCCGTGGCGGTCATGTGTATGCCGTGGCCGATGTGAACCTGAATACGCTGGTGGATTACCGCTATTCGCGTCGCCACGAGGCCAAGCGCGGCCAGCACGGCATGGGCTCCGACATGTTCGGTGCAGCCGGCGACGACATCACGCTGAACATGCCGGTGGGCACCATCATCAGCGATGCGGATACCGGCGAAGTGCTGTTCGAGCTGCTGGAGCCCGGCCAGGTCATCACCATCGCCAAGGGCGGTGACGGCGGTTTCGGCAATCTGCGATTCAAGAGCGCCATCAACCGGGCGCCGCGCCAGAAGACTCCCGGCTATCCCGGCGAGCGCCGCAACCTGAAGCTGGAGCTCAAGGTGCTGGCCGATGTGGGCCTGCTGGGCATGCCCAATGCCGGCAAGTCCACTTTCATCACGGCCGTCTCCAACGCCCGTCCCAAGATTGCCGACTATCCCTTCACCACCTTGCATCCCAATCTGGGTGTGGTGCGCGTGGCCGCGGAGCAGAGCTTTGTGGTGGCCGACATCCCGGGTCTGATCGAGGGCGCCTCCGAAGGTGCGGGCCTGGGTCACCAGTTCCTGCGCCATCTGCAGCGCACGCGTCTGCTGCTGCATATCGTGGACATTGCACCGTTCGACGAGGGCGTGGACCCGGTCGAGCAGGCCAGGGCCATCGTGGCCGAGCTCAAGAAGTATGACGCCGAGCTCTATGACAAGCCGCGCTGGCTGGTGCTCAACAAGCTGGACATGGTTCCTGCGGAGGAGCGTGCCGCCAAGGTCAAGGACTTCGTCAAGCGCTTCAAGTGGAAGGGCCCGGTCTATGAGATCTCGGCGCTGACCCGCGAAGGCTGCGAACCGCTGATCCGCAAGATCTACGAGCATGTGCACAACCAGCAGCTGGCGGAGCAGGCGCCCAAGGAAGTGGACCCCCGTTTTGCGGGAGGCGAGGATTCTGGTCTGGATATGACCGATCCGCGTTTCGCCTCCTACGATCCGGAATAAGCTAGAGGGTACAACCCAGCAGCGCACTTGGTGCGCTGTTTTGCTTTGAATTTAATAGCTGCTTACGCTTTATTTATAAGCGTTAGAGGCCTAAAACACTGTAAATTCTCATGTCTTCCAATGTGCTGCGTGATGCCCGTCGCATCGTCGTCAAAGTCGGCTCCAGCCTGGTTACGAATGAAGGTCGTGGTCTGGATGAGGCCGCCATTGAAGAGTGGAGCCGCCAGCTGGCGGCATTGGTGAATGGTGAAGACGGCGTCAAGCGCGAAGTCATCATGGTCTCCAGCGGCGCCATTGCCGAAGGCATGAAGCGACTGGGCTGGGCCACGCGGCCGACAGAAGTGCATGAGCTGCAGGCCGCAGCCGCCGTCGGTCAGATGGGGCTCGCCCAGATGTACGAGACCAAGCTGCGCGGCGAAGGCGTGCCCAGCGCCCAGGTGCTGCTGACCCATGCTGATCTGGCCGATCGCGAGCGCTATCTGAACGCCCGCACCACGCTGCTGACGCTGCTGCAGCTGGGTGTGGTGCCCGTCATCAATGAGAACGACACGGTGGTGATCGACGAGATCCGCTTTGGCGACAACGACACCCTGGGTGCGCTGGTGGCCAACCTGGTCGAGGCCGATGCGCTGGTCATCCTGACCGATCAGCGCGGCCTCTACAGTGCCGACCCGCGCAAGAACCCCGATGCCAAGTTCATCGACGTGGCCGAAGCCGGCAACCCAGAGCTGGAAGCCATGGCCGGCGGAGCAGGCCTGTCCATAGGCACCGGCGGCATGATCACCAAGATCCTGGCGGCCAAGCGTGCGGCGGGCTCCGGTGCTTCCACCGTGATCGCCTGGGGGCGCGAGAAAGACGTGCTGCTGCGCCTGACGCGTGGCGAGTCCATAGGCACGCTGCTGGTTGCCAACACGCACAAGATGCAGGCGCGCAAGCAGTGGATTGCCGATCATCTGCAACTGCGTGGTTCGGTGACCGTGGATGCCGGTGCCGTCTCCAAGCTGCGTGATGAGGGTAAAAGCCTGCTGCCCATCGGCATGATCGCCGTGGAGGGCGATTTCTCGCGTGGTGAAGTGATTGCCGTGCGTGATGAGGACGGCGCCGAGATCGCCCGTGGCCTGGCCAGTTATGCCAGCGCCGAAGCGCGGCTGCTGTGCCGCAAGAGCTCCTCGGAGATTGAATCGCTGCTGGGCTACTCGGCCGGTCCCGAAATGATGCACCGCGACAATATGGTGGTGGCCGGGCACTGAGTACCGGCGGTCATCGAAAAAGCCGTAATGCTGCGAGGCATTACGGCTTTGTTCATTGCAGAGGCTTGTGATCGGGCGGATTGTCTATGCCGGTCTGCGGGTCAGGGTCAAAACTGGCACCGGGCGGCAGCTCTATGCCGGGGTTGATGCGCAAGCTTCCTGTACGGGCCGGGTACATGACCTGGTGGTGCTGCGGCAGATGCGCAGTGCCGCCAGTGGTCTGGCCCGCTTCCTGCTCGCGTGGCCGCATGCCGCTGCGCAGATAGCGGTTGCGCTGCTGCTCGCCGCGCGGCAGAAAGCGCGCCAGCTCGGTCAACGCCATTTCATAGACGCCGCGTTTGAATTCGACCACCACATCCAGAGGAACCCAGTAGTCATTCCAGCGCCAGGCATCGAACTCAGGGTGATCGGTGGCACGCAGGTTCAAGTCCCAGTCATGCCCGACCAGTTGAAGCAAAAACCATATCTGCTTCTGGCCTTTGTAATGCCCGCGCGCGTCGCGGCGGATGTACCTGTCTGGCACCTCGTAGCGCAACCAGTCCCT
>Ga0209370_1002958_pt1 | contig 11391 bp, 9 predicted proteins | sample AgamicAtPrz_FD_187164 | JGI IMG/M metagenome (GOLD analysis project Ga0209370, IMG submission 187164) | Agave microbial communities from Guanajuato, Mexico - At.P.rz (SPAdes) (version 2) | ecosystem: Host-associated > Plants > Phyllosphere > Phylloplane/Leaf | place: Guanajuato, Mexico... | reverse complement strand
CACTCTTAAGCGCATTTTCACTGAGCGCAGTGCCATACACCTTGAGCTCATCAATATTGCCCTTGAAGTGAAAATCACTCTGAGTTCCTTCACCGGCCGTCTCCCCACCGATGGCAACCGGCCCGGAGCCATTCGCCCATATACCTGCATACTTACCAGTTACGCGAGCCTGTACTGCGCCAGAGCTGTTGAAGACATACAGGGAGACATCCCTGCTCGCGACATTCACCGTCGCAGCTACAAAGTACCAAGTATTATTTGCAATGACGTTATCGGTATCGATACAAAAGACGCCGCAGTTGCCATTAGTACCAGAGCCGGTGACGGTGCCATCATTAGTGATATTGCGATTGAACAGGCGTAACTTGCCGGTACCTCCATCTCCCAGACTAAAACCCCAGCCGTTCTGATTGTCGTCATTGACCAAAATGCGCTGCCCAGAGGCCGACGCGTTTGTCGTACGCACCCAGCCAGCGAAAGTAAACTGCGCGCCCAGGGCAGGGAAGCTTCCTAACTGTACATAGGTATATGTTTGCGCGGGATTGCTGGTGTTGTCGAATAAACCGTAGCCACATGTGCTGAGACCACTGCTAGAAATCGTATAGGCTGCCGAACCCGACGACGTACTTGGACGGGGGCCGCTACCCGCCGCATAGCCGGCAACGCCATGATAGCTACCCACGCTATCCAGCACTTGATAGGGAGAAACCGTCCAGGTTGACTCATCCATGCGCCATTCGGCGACAGGCGTCGCGTTGGAACAGCTGTTGTCAGGGGCGCCGCTAGGAGAACCGCTGGTTTCACCTATCGCATACGTCCCCCACGCCGCAGAGCCCGCCGAAGGAGCAACCGTCAAGGTCGTAGAGGTCGAAGTACGTCCGTTTTGGGCCGGCGTCGCCCAGCCGCCCGAGTAACGGCCAACCGCAAAGGCACCCGTATTGGCAGCACCCTGGATATCGCCCGGCACATAGGTGAAGGTGGCGGTATACCCAACATTGTTAGCGCCGTTCACACACGAGAAACTATCGCCAGCCGAACCTATCGTCCAGTAACGCTTCACGTATTTGGTTGTACTGAGCCCAGAAGAGGCCAAGTTCGGGTGGGCCGCGCCCGTCGTGCTGGCCGTCAGAGTACCACCTGCACCGTTTGAATTGATGCCACTGAACCAGTTAACGTTCAAGGTTATCGGTGCGTAGTTGCTTGCATCGCCGATCTTAAAAGTGCAGGCGCCATTGTCGCCCGGGAAGTTGTACTGCAGATTGCCATTGACCCACCCCCCCTGAATGTTGGTGTGGTTCTGATTGCACTGCGTCGCGGTAATGGAAACCTTGCTTGAGCTATCAGTCGAAATACGAGCAGTGGTCAGATCAAGCTTGCCATAGTCCTTGATGGTAAAAGTTGTACCACTGACCACGGTCACACCGGTTGCGGCATTGCTATTACTTATTTTGACGTTGGGAAACGCCACATCGCCCTTGATGATTTGCGATGTTGTACCGTTAAATTCCCAATACCCCGAGTTAGAGGCATTGGTATTAAAAGCGCCGTTGTTGACCAGATTGCCGCCAATCTTGTTGTTGCCCCCACTCGAATTTGCGAGTTGGGCATTAAAAACAGCACCCGAGCTGATGGTCAGATTGCCGGCAATCGTGATCCAGAAATTGGCAGAGTTGCCATTCAAGGTGCCGTTGACCGTCAACGACTTGGCTACAAATCCCGCGGGGCTGTTATTCAGCGTAACGGTGTCTCCGCTACGGATCGTGACATCATCGTTGATGTCCGGCTCATGCCCGCAACTCCATTGCCCGCCCGCCCCCCAGTTGTGGTTACCGTTACTTGTACAACTAGCAGCAAGCCCTGCCGACGACCACAGCATCGGCAACGCAATCGTCAATACCAGAAAGATGGTTTTTTTCATTTTCTCTGCTGCTATCGCGTTAGAGGCGCAATTCCAAGGCGCCTATTCGAGAGTCGGCACTGAGCTTACCTGCTGCATTATAGGTAGCATCGACCCTACATCTGATGCACCACAAAGCAACACTACGCACCAATTGTGTGTGCAAAAAGTACAACTTCTCCTGGTAAATCAAGTTTTTGTTGATTATTACTGTCCTTGTTTCTAGAATCAACACAAAATTTGGAGAAATTGATTTATGCCACGTCCGCCGGAGCGCATCCGACTAGGCGATTTGCTGATTCAACAAAACCTGCTCAGTGCTGAGCAGCTTCAACTCGCCCTTACGGAACAGAAGCGCAGTGGACGTCGACTTGGTCGCATTTTCGTAGACAGTGGCTACGTTACCGAGGAAGGCATTGCCAAGGCGCTGGCGCATCAGCTCAAGGCAGACTTCATCGACCTTCAGAATTTCCAACCCCGTGCCGATTTGCTCAAATTGCTACCTGAGGGCCCGGCGCGGCGCTACCGCGCCATTCCGCTCGATGAAAAGAACGGCGTTCTGCGCATCGGCTTTGCGGACCCCACTGACCTCACCATCTATGACGATGTTGCACGCATCGTCAAACGCGATATTGATCTGGCCGTGGTCACCGAGAGCCAGCTCATGCCGCTGCTCGATCGCGTCTACCACCGCACCGAAGAGATTTCCGGTCTGGCACGCGAACTCACCGCCGAAATGGGCGACCTGCCGACGGAGTTCGGCGTCGGCCTTAATCTCACGCCAGGCGCCGAAGACGCGCCTGTCGTCAAGTTGCTGCAAACCGTGTTTGAGGAAGCCATGCGCTTGCGCGCTTCTGACATTCACATCGAGCCGCAAGAAACCTCGCTGACTATACGTTTCCGTATCGACGGCGTGCTGCACATCCAGACCGAAGCTGATAGCAAAATTGCTAGTGCTCTGGTGTTGCGCCTCAAGCTTGCATCGGGTCTAGACATTGCCGAGAAGCGCCTACCGCAGGACGGTCGCTTCAATATGACGATACGCGGCCGTGAAGTCGACGTCCGTCTATCCACCATGCCGACCCAGTACGGCGAATCGGTGGTTATGCGTCTCCTGGTGCAGGATGGCGCTCTGCTCTCGCTTGATCGTTTACACATGCCTGAGCATGTGTTGACGCGCTTCCGCCACGCTATTCACCAGCCTGCAGGAATTGTGCTGGTAACCGGTCCGACCGGCTCCGGCAAGACCACCACGCTGTATGCGGCCCTCAACGAACTGAACCGTCCCGAGAACAAGATCATCACGGTCGAGGATCCGGTCGAATATCGCTTGCCCGGTCTAAACCAGGTACAGGTGCACGAAAAGATCGACCTGTCATTCACGCGTGTACTGCGTACAGCGTTGCGCCAGGACCCGGACATCATCCTGATCGGCGAAATGCGCGATGAGGAAACTGCCGAGATCGCCATGCGCGCCTCGATGACCGGTCACTTGGTGCTGTCCACCCTGCACACTAATGATGCATTAACCACGCCCATCCGCCTGCTCGACATGGGCGTACCGCGCTACATGGTTGCACTCTCGGTCAAGATGGTACTGGCTCAACGTCTGGTGCGTACCATCTGCGACAACTGCAGCAGCACCTATACGCCGGATGCGAATGAAGCCGAATGGCTCAAGTACGAGCTCGGCGACAAAGTTGCGCAATACAAGTACAGCAAGGGTAGTGGTTGCAATCACTGCGCGAATACGGGCTATATCGGACGTCAGGCTGTCTATGAATTTCTGGAAATGACGCCACCGCTGGTCGAGGCTGCAAACCAGGGCGACCCAAGCGCATTCATGGCGGCTGGCCGCGAACAGATGGCTGGCAATACACTGCGTCGCGACGTTGTACGCCTTGTGGTCAGTGGCCGCACCACCATCAGTGAAGCCATGCGCGTCGCTAGTCAGGTTGAGGACGCCGCCTGATGCCCTCCTACGCCTACAAAGGCCGCAACAGCGCCGGCGCAGTAATTGAAGGGGTACTTGAGGCCGGTAGCGCCAGTCTCGCTGCCGACGCTCTGTTCGGTTCAGGCGTCACACCATTGGCGATTGAAGAAAAAGCCGCTGGCAAGAGTCTCAATATCGAGTTGTTCCCAGCACGTATCGGCCATATCGATATCCTGCTATTCACACGCCAGCTCTATACCTTGCTCAAGGCTGGCGTGCCCATCATGCGTGCACTGTCTGGATTACGCGACTCAACCAGTAATACGGCTATGCAGGGCATGTTGCAGTCGGTACGTGAAAGCCTGGATCAGGGCCGCGAGCTCTCGGCCTCCCTGGCGCGCCACCCCAAGGTCTTTACGCCCTTCTATTTATCCATGGTGCGCGTAGGCGAAATGACTGGCCGACTGGAAGAGATTTTCCTGCGCTTGTTCGACCATATGGCCTTCGAACGCTTCATGCGTGAACAGGTCAAAGCGGCCCTGCGTTATCCGGCGTTCGTGATTGCCGCCATGGTTGTCGCCATGGTCATCATCAACATCTTCGTGATTCCCGCGTTCGCCAAGGTATTTGAGGGTTTTGGCGCTCAACTGCCCTTGATGACGCGAGTGCTGATTGGCACATCCAATTTCTTTGTTAATTGGTGGCCAGCCATGCTGCTTGGGGTAGTAGGTATCGCCGTCGCCTTCCGCCAGTGGATACATACCACTGATGGCCGCTACCGTTGGGATCGCTTCAAGCTCAAAGTACCCATTGCAGGAAATATTGTGCAGAAGGCCACCATGGCGCGATTTGCCCGTTCCTTTGCACTGGCTGCGCGCTCGGGTGTTCCCATCATTCAGGCACTAACGAATGTTGCAATGACGGTGGACAATGCTTGGATCTCGGAAAAAATAGAGCGCATGCGCGACGGAGTCGAGCGCGGCGAGTCGGTGCTGCGCGCAGCAATCGCCACCGGGGCATTTACGCCTGTAGTGCTACAGATGATTGCTGTCGGCGAGGAGTCAGGCGCTCTTGATGACATGATGGAAGAAATCGCCAACATGTACCAAAACGAGGTCGAGTATGAACTCAAGACCTTGGCACAGCAGATTGAGCCTATCCTGATTGTGATGTTGGGCGCCATGGTGCTCGTGCTAGCACTAGGCATTTTCCTGCCGATGTGGGATCTGGGTCGAGTCGCAATGGGCCGCAAATAAGGGGGCATTAAAGGTGATGAACAATATGCATGTCCGGCAACAGGGTTTCACACTAATCGAACTGATCGTCGTCATCAGCATTATCGGCATTCTTGCTGCTGTAGCCATGCCGCGACTAATCGAAGCGCAACGTGATGCGCGCACAGCCAAGGCACAGGCCATATACGGATCCTTGCGCTCGGCCTCGGCGCTCGCCCATGGCCGTTGTCTACTGGACCTTTCTGCCGTCGCACCCAGCCAGACTGTGGTGGACTGCCGCTCCACGCCCCCTATGGTCAATATGGAAGGCACTATGGTGCGTATCGTTAACCAATATCCGGCTGCAACTGCTGACGGCATTGACGCGGCCGCTCAAATCCAGGCTGCCGACGGCATAACTGCGGGATCTGCCGGTAGTGGCGTCGCGACCCGCACCTTCGATATTGTTGGAGGCACAACGTCGCTCTGCCGCGTCAGTTTCCAGGAGGCCATTTTCAACGGCGGGGCCATTATTGCCCCTGTCATTTCAGTCGTCACCACCGGTTGTTGATTTTCAAAAGGAGTACTGCAATGAAGAAACAAGCAGGTTTCACCCTGATCGAACTGATCGTCGTTATCGTCATCCTCGGCATTCTTGCCGCCACCGCACTGCCTCGCTTTGTCGACTTCCGTCAGGATGCCGGCAATGCTGCAGTATCGGGCATCGCCGGTGGCGTAGCTTCGGCCAGTGCCATCAATCAAGCAGGTGCTCTGTTGAATCGCCCTAACCTGACCCCCCTGCCCGGCGTTCTGATCGGCGCTCCGGCAGATGTCTGTACTACAGCAAACCTGGGGGCGCTTCTGACAACTGGCTGGCCGGCAGGCCCTGCTGCAAACCAGCCCTACATCGTCGCCCCGGTTGCCGGTGCCAACTGCGCAGCTGGTGGTACGGTTAGCTGCAGAATCATTCTCGACAACGACAACAATGGTGCCTTGACTGCCGGGGAACCCAATGTTGTTTCCGTCGTAACCTGCTACTAAACCAACGCATGGCCCTATTCGGCAAAACAGCCCCCCAAGCCGGTATGACGGCTATTGCTGTCGGCCGCGATCGTCTTGACCTGATCGGTGTGGAGACGAGGCGTGACGCGCGACCACATGTAACGCGCTGCGAGTCATATCCGCTCGATGATGGCCTTACTGCCACCCTGTCGCGCTTGCGCCAGGGTGGCAAGCTGAGTAGCCCCTGCCTGACCTTGCTGACGCCGGGTCAATATCAGTTCCTGACCATAGAAGCCCTGCCTCTACCCGACTCGACGCCGCGCGCCGAATTGAATGCGGCTGTACGCTGGAAGATCAAGGACATGGTGGACTTCCCAGTGACGGCCGCGAGCGTGGATGCTCTCCCCATCCCCGCACAACCCGGGCGCCCGGGCCAGCTGTTTGCATTGGCGGCCAACTATTCCGTCATCAAGCCGATCATTGAAAGCTATGCAGAGGCGAAGCTAGGACTGGACACAATCACAGTTCCGGAAATGGCCCAGCGCAATCTGGCCCAACAATTCGAGACCCCTGATCGCGCCCTGGCCCTGCTCAGTTTTGGCACAGGCTTCGGGCTCCTGACGCTAAGCTGCAATGGCGAGTTATATGCCACTCGCCGTATTGATACCGGCGCAGCAGAGCTTGCCGCCGATAAGAGCCTGTATGAGCGAGTAGTGCTCGACGTTCAGCGCACACTCGATAATTTTGACCGAAATTTCAGCCATTTGAGCCTGCAGCGCCTTCTGGTGCTGCCCGTACCGGCGGCGGACGACTTCATCGTCCACCTCAAGGACAACCTCTATCAACCAGTAGAAGCCCTCAATATCAACGACGGCTTGGACATTAGTGCAGCCCCCATGCTAGCCAATGCTGCAACGCTAGCGGACGCATGGCTGTTGCTTGGCACGGCCCTCGAAGCCGGAAAAGACGCGGCCCATAGGGTCAACCTCTTCGACCCTGCCCTGCAACCGCAAAATGACCCCTGGACATCGCGCAATCTGGGGCTGGGCATTGCCGCTTCTATTTTGTTCTGCTCAATCGGTGCAGGCTGGGCACACTGGCAACACACACTGGCTGCTAGTGCTTTGCTTGAGCTGGAACCACAGTTGCAACAGGCCCGTAATGAAACCAAGCAACTGAGCCAGCAGATTGCCGGTTATAAGCCCAGTGTTGACCTGCTGCAGGAACTTGAAAGCGGACGTCTGCGCCTGCAGACACGCACTGAGGTGCTCTCGCTCCTTAGGAAGGGGCTGAGCGCACAAACCGACAATCCGGCCGAATGGCTGCGTGGACTCGCACGCCAGATTCCTTCCGGACTGTGGCTGACGGGCTTTAGCATCAATGCCGACAACGGTGCACTGCAGATCCACGGCCGCACGACAGACCCCAAGCTGGTCGCCGAATACGTACGTCGTCTGAACGCGGAAAGCATCTTCAAAGGCCGGACTTTTGCCGCCCTTGAAATCAGCAAGCCAGATGAAAAGTCCACGCCAGGTAATACGACAGCGGGCGGCCCGGCTGTAGCCGCACCGCCTCCTAGCCAAACGGCAGGCGCAGCGCTCCCGCCGCTACTGCGCTTCCATGAATTCGCCCTCAGCTCCAGCCCAATCGAGAACAAGGGGGAAGCATCGTGAGCCTCAAGCAATACACCGAACGCTTTGACAAGCTGCAATTGCGCGAACGCCGCCTGATACTGATCGCTGCCGTCGTCGGCGTTCTGCTGCTCGGGTTTTCCCTCTTTATCGAACCGACACAACAAGAGAGCAAGGCTAAACGCACACAGCTCGCCGCGCAGCAAACTGAACTAAGCACGCTACAGCAACAGTTGGTCGGCCTACGCGAACAGGCCAGCAAACCTGATGCCGCATTACAGCAGAGCATTATCGACATAAAGCGCAATACGGCCGCCATCGAAGCCGAACTGCGCCAGTTCGATACTTTACTGGTTACGCCGCAGCAGATGCCGCAAATGCTGCAATCCATGCTGGCCCGCCATCGTGGCTTGGAGGTTATCCGCCTCAAGACGCTGGCAGCAGCACCGTTATTGCAGCCGATCACAACCACTAACCCATCGGCTCCACAGTCCAACCAAGCACAAGCAGCCCCCAGTGGCAGCAAGCCGCCCCCACCGCCAGGGGGCATCTATCGGCACGCCATCGAGGTTACAGTCTCCGGCAGCTATGCCGAACTCACCGCCTATGCTGACGAACTGCAACGCATCTCGCCGCGTCCTCTATGGAGCGCCATGCAGCTCAAGGTGGTTGAATATCCTCGCAGCGAACTGACGTTCACGCTCTACACCCTTAGTCTGGACCTGCCATGGCTTGCCGTTTGAACGCCTTTCTCATCGCCCTCTTCACCGGCATTGTCGCCCCGGCATCGGCACAGGCATTGCCTGACCCCACCCGCCCGCCCGGTGGTAGTGAAGCAGGCGCAAGTGAAGCCGCCGACAGCGGGCTTCAAAGCATCATCCGTCCCACCAACGGCAAACCTCGAGCAGTCATCAACAGCGAGGTCGTTACGCTGGGTGAAAAAATTGGCGAATCGCGCCTTATCGCTATCAATGCAGACAGTGTTGTCCTGCAAAACAGCGACGGCAGCCGTGACACGCTGTTCCTGACGCCGGGCATCCGCAAGAAGCCCAGCACCACTCCTTCCAAATCTGTACCCGGCAAGCCATGATGAAGCGAGCTCATACCCTGCCCCCCCTCCTTCTTGCCGCGCTGTTGGCTGGATGCTCCATCCCGGGCTTCCGTCATGATCCTACGCGCGACCAGATCGACAACGAGCTGCGTGCAGTACGCGATCAAAAGGTCAGCGATGCCGCCACCGAAAAGGCGCTACTGCCGCCGTTGATGGTTGCCAGCCCGATACAGCCCGCCAAGGAGCCGCGCTTCGACCTTTCCGTCGTCAACTCACCGGCCAAGCAAGTCTTTATGGCCATCGTCAGCGGCACACGCTACAACATGCTGATCGGGCCCGATGTCGCTGGCAATATCACGATCACCCTCAAGGACGTGACGGTACGCGAAGCGCTGGATTCGATCCGGGAACTGTACGGCTACGAGTACCGCATCCAGGGCAACCGCATCAGCATCCAACCTAATACCCTGCAAACCCGCATTTTCCAGGTGAACTATTTGGCGGCCATTCGTGCCGGCGAAACTGAACTGCGCGTCACCTCCAGCTCGATCGGCACGCCTTCGTCGCCCACCGGGACCAATAACGCCGCTGTCCCCAACTACAACAATATGTCGCCGCAGCAACCTGGCGGAACTTCGGGCACACAGCAACCTACGTCGATCACCTCGCGTGTGCGCACCCTGTCCAAAAACGACTTCTGGGATAGCTTAACCACCTCGCTACAAGCCATCGTGGGCACGGAAACCGGTCGCAGTGTGGTCGTCACCCCCAACTCCGGGGTTGTACTGGTTCGCGCGATGCCCAGCGAAATCCGCGCAGTAGAAAGCTATCTGCGTGCTACCCAGGCCATTGCTGATCGGCAGGTCATGCTGGAAGCCAAGATCATCGAAGTCACGCTCAATGACTCCTTCCAGGCAGGTGTTAATTGGGCCACCTTCAATGGCGTAAACAATCGTGTAACGGGCGGCAATATGCGGCCGGGCACCACGCTATCGCCCACAGGCACGAGTACGCCTAACCTCAGCAACCCCTTTGTTGACACGATACCAGGCGTTGCCGGTGGCATCGCGACTGCAACGGCCAGCGCACTCAACAACGGCTTCTTCGGCCTGGCCTTGCAGACGGCCAACTTTGCCGCACTGATCAACTTCCTAGAAACCCAGGGCTCGGTCTCGGTGCTATCCAGCCCGCGCGTCGCCACGCTGAACAATCAGAAGGCCGTGCTCAAGGTGGGTACCGACGAACTCTACGTCACCAACGTCACTACCAACACCACGACCAACGTGACCGGTAACTCCACTTTCTCGCCCAGCGTCACGCTGCAACCCTATTTCTCAGGTATCGCACTGGACGTCACGCCGCAAATCGATGAGGACGACAATATCGTCCTGCATATCCACCCAGCCGTCAGCGTGGTGCAGGAAAAGGAAAAGTTGATCGACCTCGGCGAGCTCGGCACGTTCAAGCTGCCTCTGGCTTCCTCCAACGTCAATGAAAGCGACAGCGTAGTCCGCGCTCGTGACGGCCTGATCGTCGCTATTGGCGGCCTCATGAGCCAGACCAGCATCATTGACCGCAGCGGCATGCCGGGTACGCTAGGCAGCGATGCCGGCTCGTTGGTTGGTCAACGGGCTCGTGCCACCCAGAAGCGCGAACTCGTCATCCTGCTAAAGCCGACACTGGTCCGCGATATCCAGTCGGCGCAGCGTGACCTCGAAGCGATCGCGGATCGCGTGGAAAAACTGGGGCGCTGATGTATCTCGCACACTTCGGCCTCAGCGAACTCCCGTTCGGCATCACGCCGGATACGCAGTTCATTTATGCCGGCAGCAGCCACCAGAGTGCGCTGAACACCTTGCTCATCGCTCATCAAAGCGGTGAAGGCTTCATCAAAGTCACAGGAGAGGTCGGCACCGGCAAGACCCTGCTGTGTCGACGCTTTCTCTCCTCGCTCGACGACAAGACGGTCGCGGCCTATATCCCTAACCCCATGCTGGAACCACGTGCACTGCTGGCCAGTGTGGCTGAGGAGCTGGGGGCTGAGCCGGGCAATGATGCCGCCTTCCTGATCAAAAGCATTAGCCGCCGCCTGCTCGCGCTCGCAGCCGAAGGCAGAAACGCGCTGGTCTGCATCGACGAGGCGCAAACCATGCCACCGATGACCCTGGAAAGCCTGCGTCTGCTCTCTAACCTCGAAACTGAGAAGCGCAAGCTGCTGCAGATCATCCTGTTCGGCCAGCCCGAGCTGGACGAAAAACTGGCCTCACCCTCGGCGCGACAACTCCTGCAGCGCATCGTCTTTCACCACGATATTGCCCCCATGCCAAAGGCCGAGCTGCAGTCCTATCTCGATCATCGTATGCAAGTTGCCGGCTATCGCGGCAACTCGCTCTTCCACCCGGCGGCTACCCGCTTACTCCATCGCTACTCGGGGGGAACACCGCGTCTGGTCAATGTCCTTGCTCACAAGGCGCTGATTGCAGCCTATGGTGCGGGACAACATCAAATTACACCCGCCATGATCAAGCGCGCCGCCACCGATACTCAAGGTGCCAAGCCCGGCCGCTGGTGGTGGCAATTCGCCCTGTAAGCCCGATACCCACATGAGCCTGATCAATGACATGCTGCGCGATCTCGACTCGCGCAATGCCGCCGGCAGTGAG
>Ga0209370_1002957_pt1 | contig 11398 bp, 9 predicted proteins | sample AgamicAtPrz_FD_187164 | JGI IMG/M metagenome (GOLD analysis project Ga0209370, IMG submission 187164) | Agave microbial communities from Guanajuato, Mexico - At.P.rz (SPAdes) (version 2) | ecosystem: Host-associated > Plants > Phyllosphere > Phylloplane/Leaf | place: Guanajuato, Mexico... | reverse complement strand
ACGTGCGCGTCGGCTACCTGCTGGCCAACCCCGAGCTGACCCAGCAACTGCTGCACCTGAAGATGCGCTCGGGCCTGACCACCTCGCAGGTGATGGAGCGGGTGGTGTACGCCGCGATCATCGACGGTCGCTGGCGCAAGCACCTCAAGCGCCTGCGCCAACGCCTGGCCGAGGCGCACCAGGAAGTGGGCCGGCACCTGCATCGGCTGGGTTTCGAGCTGTTCATCGAGTCGGACGAAGGGATGTACATCTGGACCCGCCATCCGGCGATCCCCGACAGCGCCGCGCTGCTGGACGATGCGCTGGAGAAAGGCATCATGCTCGGGCCCGGGCAGTTGTTCATGGTCGATGCCAAGGCCACCGGGTGGATGCGCTTCAATGTGGCGTTCAGCACGGACCCGGCGATGTGGGAGTTGCTGGAGAAGGTGCTGGTGATGCATGTGCGCCGGGGCGCTTGATAACCTGAACGACGCTGGGAAGTTCTACCGGACAGATAATTGCTGGAGCGAGACGACCTGCGGCAAGCCGATAGACGGCGTATGTTAATTACGCCAAAACGGGCACCGTTCAGATGGAGGGTTTCGGACAGTGCACGTTCGGCTTGAAGTCTTCTCTCGGAAAATCACTTTGTTAGTTGGGCTAGACGTGCCTTTTCATAGGCCTCATATGTGATTTCATCCCCACTAATTCCAAGGTAATCCTTGAAAAGCTTGAACTTTTCTTTTGCCTGGTCCTCGAAGGACCGCGCTCCTAGCGGAACAATCGCCTCAGAGTAGAAACTTTCATAGGTGATGGTATTTTTACCTTTAGCCTGCCTATCAAACTCCTTTTTTATCATCATCTTCATCGGATCGTTTGCTGTTGTCATGACGCAATCTCCAGTACAGGGTTTGGGCTCAAGCACATGAATGATCCGGCCGACAGGTACCACCTACAACTGGCAAAAATGACAGGGCTACGGCTGCGGTGAACCGATGGGGTGAAGAGATTCGCTGTTGATGATTTGGGATAGGCCTCGCTGACATTCGAAACAGCAAATAGACGCCAGGCTAGAGCGGCTGCGGCATACCCCCCCTTCTGGCCCGCCCCAACCAAGCATACGCCAGAGCCAGCCCCCCCAACCCCAGCGCGGCGAACAACGCCACCACCACCTGACTGTAGCGCGCCAGCAGCGCCGGGAACCCCACCACCTCGCGGGTCACCTGGATATCGGCGCTGCCATCGGCATCGCGGATGCTGATTCCGCCCTGGCGGATCTGCGAGTAGTCGGCGTCGAAGTACACCCAGACCTTGCTCTCGCTCACCCCGTCGATGGCCGGCAGGTCGATGCTGCTGGTCGGCGTGGCCACCAGCGTGTCGTTGCCGGCGGCATCGCGCACCTGCACCAGCCCCTTGGCCGGCAGGCGAATGTGCACGGCCTTGAGCGGCGCCTGGGCGGGGTTGTACAACTCGATGAGCAGGCCGGTGCGGTGGTCCACCAACCCGGCCTCGAACGGCCTGGCGAACAGCTGCAGGTACGGCGCCTGGGCCAGGTCGACCAGCTTGTCGATCTGCGGGTGGCTGAGGGCGCCTGCGCCGATCTCCCTGATCTGGGCATGCAGCCGCTCGTACTTGAGCAGATCGTTGGCCTGGCTGATGCGCTCGCTGAACTGGCCCGGATAGGTGAGATGGGCATAGGTCAGGCGTGCCTGCAGGCGGTCGTCGTCGCGCAGCAGCGCATAGAGCGCGGCGGCGACGGTGACAAGGGCCAGCAGGCCCACCAGGGATTTACCGACTTTTTCCCAATTCACCTTGAAGGTTCCTTGTTTTACAGGGGTGACGAGACGCAAGGCAGGCAAGGGTGCCAAGAACACCGGGTTCGGGCAAGGGTTGCTTGCCCCACGAGCGGCCGCATCAGCCCCGCGCCAGCAAACCCGGCACCGCCACTACCAGCATCGCCAGCCCGGACAGCGTCAGCAGCCCCAGCACGATCCGGCGGAACGCCAGTTCACTGATCCCCAGGTACAACCGCGTGCCCAGCAGCGTCGGCAGTGCCATCGCCAACGCCACTACCGCGAACGCCGGCAGCAACGCCGGGGTCACCAGCCCGCTGCCCAGGTACGTGAGCATGGTCACCGCCAGCATCGACAGGTTGAAGTTCTGGATCACCGCCCGCTGGGTGTCGCGCTCGAACCCGCGCAGGGTGCACCAGAGCGTCGGCACCGTGCCGGTAAAGCCACCGATGCCGCCCAGCACCCCGCCAACCATGCCCACCGCGCCATCGGCCAGGCGCCCGCCCCGCAGGCGCGGCAGGCGCGGTGCCAGCAGCATCAGCGGGCACCACACCACCAGCAGCGTGCCGAACACCGCCTTGAACCACAGCATGTCCAGGTAAGGCAGCACCCACACGCCCAGCGGAATCCCCGCCAGCCCGCCCAGCACGAAGGGCCACAGCAGCGTCCAGCTGAAGCCGCGGCGCACGCTGAACACGGCGATCAACTGCCCGGTAAGGCTGCCGAACACGGTCAGCACCGCCGCCACTCGCGGCTCCAGCCCCCAGGCCCAGAACGACATGGCCACCATGCCGAAGGCAAAGCCCGACAGGCCCTGGACGAAACCGGCGACAATGGCGCCAAGGGCGATGAGATAGAGCGGATCCATGTGGGCTCCCTGCGACGATCGATGACAACGGCTGGGGAGCATTCCCCACCCAGCAATGGGTGTCCAGCCCCAGATTTGCGGCAAAAGACTGAGCGTATCTCGTTCGCAATAGTGCAACATCTTGAAACAACTGGCGTTTGGCCATTTGCCGATTGGCACAGCCGTTGCTGACCCCTGTTCAAGGCACATCGCCGCTCCTCGAGTGGCGACAGATGCCAGCCTGCACAACACAGGGCATACGGCAATGAACAAACCAGCTGCAACATCGACCCAGGTGTTCAGGTTGTCCTCCGTCACGACACTGCTGCTCAGCCTGGGGCTGGCCAGCGCGTTCGCCGGATCGCTGGACGACGTGAGCCAGCCACCACCCACCGACCCTTCGGCCTTCAGCGACCCGGCCGCCGACCCAGTGGCCCAGGCCGCCGCACTGGAGGCCTTGAAGTCGATGCCCGAGGCCAACGAAGGTTCGCTGGAACTGAGCAACGGTGCCTACGGCACCCGCGCCACGGTGACCAGCAACAACGTGCTGCCCCCCGCTCTGCAGACTTCACGCAAGTACCCCACCAACGGCAAGCCCAGCCCGTTGTTCGGCGCCGAGCCGTTTACCCAGCAGCTGCTGTTGTTCGAAGAATTCGGCCCGGAGAAACTCGACCCGGCCACCCCGCCCTACGCCATGACCTTCCCGCCGCCCGTGATCGGCGCGGCCCCCGCCCAGGACCCGGACTACGCCGCGCGCAGCAGCCCCAACGGCAATGCCCTGGAGGCGTTCCTCACCCAGCCGGGGTTGACCCCGTTCCCGTCGCAGTACGCCAACGTGCTCGACCGCAACCCGTGGAAGGCGCAGATCGAGATGTTCCTCAACCGCAGCGGAGTCGGCTCGCCCGCCGAGGGCCGCCCGCCCGGAAAGGGCTGGTCCCACCAGCGCTGGAACGAGTTCTACCCCCAGGCCGCATTCAAGACCGCGCAGGCCGGCGCACGCATCAACCAGGGCCTGCGCGACCGCAAGCAGCTGCACAACTACGCCAAGGGTGAATTCGCCCCGGGCGGGTTGTACTACCAGACCTCCGACATCCCCAACACCCTGGGCACCACCAAGGGCATCGATACCCGCTTCCATCCGAAGATGCCCTTGCAGGGCCACAAGGCGCTGTGGACCTTCGACGGCACCTTCCCGGTCAAGCTGCTGATGGTGCGCTATGGCCAGCCGGTGCTGATGCGTCACTACAACGCCCTGCCGATCGACCCGTCGGCCAACAATGGCTTCGGCCTGCACACCCTCTCCACCCACGAGCACAACGGCCACTCGCCGGCCGAGAGCGACGGCTTCGCCAATGCCTACTTCTTCCCCGGCCAGTACTACGACTACCGCTGGCCGATCCAGCTGGCCGGCTACGACACCATCAACACCCGTGCCCAGGACCCGCGCGCCGCCTTCCCCTGCGCGCCGGGCGAGACCCTGTTCGTCAACGATGCCTCCCCGGGCCTGAAGACCTGCGACAACGGCAGCATCAAGATCCGCGGCGACTGGCGCGAGACCATGAGCACCCACTGGTTCCACGACCACATGCTCGATTTCACCGCGCAGAACGTCTACAAGGGCAACGCGGTGATGATGAACTACTACTCGGCCATCGACCGTGGCAACGAGGCCCTGCAGGACGGCGTCAACCTGCGCTTCCCCAGCGGCGCGGCGATGCCGTGGGGCAACCGCGACTACGACGTCAACCTGGTGATCGCCGACAAGGCGTGGGACGCCAACGGCCAGTTGTGGTTCAACCCGTTCAACACCGACGGCTTCCTCGGCGACCAGATCCTGGTCAACTGGCAGTACCAACCCAAGCTCAAGGTGCGCGCGCGCAGCTATCGGTTCCGCATTCTCAACGGCTCGGTGTCGCGCTACTTCAAGTTCGCCGTGGTGCGTGAAATCGCCGGCAACAGCGGCGAGTTCAAAGGCCCGAGCGGCTCCAACGTCTCCTATGCCCGCGTGCCGTTCCACATGATCGCCAACGACGGCAACATCATGGAACACGCCGTGCCGTTCGACGGCACCCTCGACCTCAACGGCGACGGCGACCTGCAGGACAACAACGCCATCCTGCCGCTGCAGGGCATCGCCGAGCGCTATGACATCATCATCAATTTCGCCAGGAACGGGATCAAGGTCGGCGACAAGCTTTACTTCGTCAACCTCATGGAACACGAGACCGGCAAGGGCCCGAAACAACCCATCGCCCTGGCCGACGTGCTGTCGGGCAAGTACAAGCCAGTGATCAAGCAGACCAGCAACGGCCCGGAATGGGATGGCGGCGATCCGGTGGTCGGCAAGTTCATGCAGCTGATCGTGCAGCCCTACACCGGCCAGGACCTCAGCATGGACCCGAGCCTGTATGAACCGGCCAAGCCCGGCAAGGCTGCTGGGCTGGTGATGATCCCCCTGCCGATCGACCGCAATGGCGCCAGCGACCAGGTCAAGATCAAGGCCGCCCGCCACCGCGAGTTCATCTTCGGCCGCTCCGACGGCACCGACAGCAAGCCTTGGACCATCAAGACCGACGGCGGCTTCGGCTACAGCATGGACCCGCGACGCATCAGCGCCGCCCCGCAACTGGCCAACGAAGCCACCGATGGCGGCTTCAGCGGCGACGGCACCCTGGAGGTGTGGAAGATCAAGAACGGCGGCAATGGCTGGAGCCACCCGGTGCACGTGCACTTCGAGGAAGGGGTGATCCTCAGCCGTGACGGCAAGGCGCCGCCGGAATGGGAAAAATGGGCGCGCAAGGACGTCTACCGCATCGGCCCGGATGCTGATTCGTCGGAAGAAGTGGAAATGGCCATTCGCTTTCGCGAGTTCGCCGGCACCTACATGGAGCACTGTCACAACACCCAGCACGAGGACACTTCGATGCTGCTGCGCTGGGACCTGGAGCACCCCGGCCAGTTCCAGATGATGCCGACGCCACTACCCGGCTGGGATGGCGTTGAATACGTCAACTCCGCCGCCCTGCCGACCTTCCGCACCTCGAGCAGCGGCCCGGGCAACGACAGCAACAAGCCGCCGGTGGCGGTCAACGACAGCGCCGCGACCATGGCCGGCAAGCCGATCGTGCTCAACGTGCTGGCCAACGACACCGACCCCGACGGCAACCTGCCGCTGAGCGTCAGCAGCCTGGCCCAGCCCGACTCCGGCCAGGGCACGGTCAGCAGCAACGGCACCCAGGTCACCTACACCCCACCGGCCACCGTCGCCACGGCGTTCACCGCCAGCTTCACCTACGCCGCACGCGACGCCAAGGGCCTCGAATCCCTGGCCCCGGCCACGGTGAACATCGCGGTTTCGCCCGCGGTGCCGATGGACGAGATCCAGGTCAGCAGCGCCACGGTGCAGTTACGCAGCAACAGCCGCTGGACCTGGGAAGTCTCCGGCACCACCTCGGTGGCCGCCGGCAACAGCATCCGGGTGACCAGCAACACCACCAGCGGGCCGCTCGACCTGGGCCTGGCGACCCTGAGCACCAGCGGCAGCGGCGCGCGCTGGAAGCTGTCGGTGACCACCACCGGCAGCGGCCCGGCCTCGCCGCCGGCGGTGACGGTGAAGTCGGCACTGGGGCAGAGCGTGACGGTGCCGCTGAGTATCAAGTGACGTCGTGCAAGGGGCCGCTACGCGGCCCTTTCAGGCCAACCCAAGAGGGTCAGACCATGCCCCGCCTCTGCCGCCTGCTGCTCCTGCTGCCGCTCGCCCTGAGCCTCGCCTGGTCGCTGCCCCCCAGCACCCGCGCAACGCCCTCCACCCCCTGGGGCGCCGACTACTTTCCCAACATCCCCCTGCTTACCCAGGACGGCCGTCAGGTCCATTTCTTCGACGACCTGATCAAGGACAAGGTGGTGGCCATCAACTTCATCTTCACCGGCTGCGGCGACTCCTGCCCGGTGGAGACCGCCCGCCTGCGCCAGGTGCAGAAGCTGCTGGGCGAACGCGTCGGCCAGGACATCTTCATCTATTCGATCAGCATCGATCCCTACAACGACACCCCCGCCACCCTCAAGCGCTACGCCGAGAAGTTCGCCATCGGCCCCGGCTGGACCCTGCTCACCGGCGAAGCCGCCGACATCGAGCAACTGCGCCGCAGCCTCGGCCTGTACATCGAGGGCCTGGAGAACGGCCGCAGCAAGGACCACAACCTCAGCCTGATCATCGGCAACCAGGCCACCGGTCGCTGGATGAAGGCCTCGCCCTTCGAAAGCCCGTATATCCTCGCCGACCGCCTGGCCAACAGCCTGCACAACTGGAAGACCGCCAGCGCCCAGCGCCGCGACTACACCCAGGCCCCTGACATCCGCCCGCCCAGCGCCGGCGAGCAACTGTTCAGGACCCGCTGCTCGTCGTGCCATACCCTGGGCGATGCCGAGCCTGGGGCCACCCATGGCATCGGCCCGGACCTGCTGGGGGTGACACGCCAGCGTGACGAGGCTTGGCTGAAACGCTGGCTGATGGAGCCCGACCGGATGCTGGCGGAGAAAGACCCGCTGGCGATGCTGCTGTACGCGCAGTACAACCAGCTGGCGATGCCCAACATGCGCCTGGGGGAAACCGAAGTGGTCGCGCTGATCAGCTACCTCGAGCAAGAGACGCAACGGCTCCAGACACCCTCGGCGCAGCGTTGACCTACGACCCTTGACCACCACCGCCGCCCCAGCCCATGCTCAGGCGCTTCCACCCCACGCTCAAGGAACGACCGCATGAAGCTGGAAACACTCGCCATCCACGCGGGCTTCAGCCCCGATCCGACCACCAAGGCGGTGGCCGTGCCGATCTACCAGACCACCTCGTTCGCCTTCGATGACACCCAGCACGGCGCCGACCTGTTCGACCTCAAGGTGGCCGGCAACATCTACTCGCGCATCATGAACCCCACCAACGATGTGCTCGAGCAGCGCATGGCCGCTCTCGAAGGCGGGGTTGGCGCGCTTGCTGTGGCTTCGGGCATGGCCGCCATCACCTACGCCATCCAGACCGTCGCCGAGGCCGGCGACAACATCGTCTCGGTGGCCAAGCTGTACGGCGGCACCTACAACCTGCTGGCCCACACCCTGCCGCGCCAGGGCATCACCACCCGCTTCGCCGCCCACGACGACATCGGCGCCCTCGAGGCACTGATCGACGAACGCACCAAGGCGGTGTTCTGCGAGTCGATCGGCAACCCCGCCGGCAACATCGTCGATATCGCCGCGCTGGCCGAGGCGGCCCACCGCCATGGCGTGCCACTGATCGTCGACAACACCGTGGCCACGCCAATCCTGTGCCGCCCGTTCGAGCACGGCGCCGATATCGTCGTGCACTCGCTGACCAAGTACATCGGCGGCCACGGCACCAGCATCGGCGGCATCGTCATCGACTCGGGCAGGTTCCCCTGGGCCGATCACAAGCAACGTTTCGCCCTGCTCAATACCCCCGACCCGTCCTACCACGGCGTCACCTACACCGAGGCCTTCGGCCCCGCCGCCTTCATCGGCCGCTGCCGCGTGGTGCCGCTGCGCAACACCGGCGCCGCGCTTTCGCCGTTCAACGCCTTCCTGATCCTGCAAGGCCTGGAGACCCTGGCCCTGCGCATGGAGCGGCACACCGACAACGCGTTCAAGGTTGCCCGCTACCTGCAGGAACACGACCAGGTGGCCTGGGTGAAATACGCTGGCCTGCCCGATCACCCCGAGCACCAACTGGCCCAGCGCTACACCGGCGGCAAGCCGGCATCGATCCTGTCGTTCGGCATCAAGGGCGGCCAGGCCGCCGGGGCGCGCTTCATCGATGCGCTGCAACTGGTGGTGCGCCTGGTGAACATCGGCGACGCCAAGTCGCTGGCCTGCCACCCCGCCTCCACCACCCATCGCCAGCTCAACGATGAAGAGCTGGAAAAAGCCGGCGTGCCGCGCGACATGGTGCGCCTGTCGATCGGTATCGAGCACAGCGACGATATCATCGCCGACCTCGCCCAGGCCCTGGAGGCCAGCCGCGGCTGATTCACCCGCGCCCCACCCAATGCCGACGGCGGGCGCCCCCCTGCAGAACCGGAACTGCGCGCAATGACCCTCTTGTACCTGAAACTCTTTGTCACCCCGCTGCTGATGTGGGCCATCTCCCTCGCCTCGCGGCGCTGGGGCGGCCTGCTCGGGGGCTTGCTGTCCGGCCTGCCGATCACCTCGGCGCTGGTGATGACCTTCCTCTGTCTGGAACAGGGCAGCGCCTTCGCCCTGGGCGCCGTGCCGGGTGCGCTGGGCGGCCTGGCCGCAGTGCAGGCCACCTACACCTTCTACCTGTTCGCCACGCGCAGGCTCGGCATCGCCGCGGCGGTATCGCTGGCGATCCTGTTCTATGGCCTGGCGGCCTATGCGTTCACCCACTGGGGTGGGCTGTACCTGTCGGTCGGCGTGGCGCTGCTGCTGATCGGCGTGCTGATCCGCGCCAGCGGCCGCGAACCCAGGCCCGACACCCTCGCCCGCCCCCGGCATCGGTACTGGGAGATTCCCCTGCGCATGGTGTCAGCCACCTCGCTGCTGTTGCTCACCACCAGCCTGGCCAGTTGGCTGGGGCCGGCGACCAGCGGCATGCTGGCGCCGATCCCGGTGATCGCCTGGCCGTTGGTGGTGTTCGCCCACGTGCAGGGCGGCCGCGCCGGGATGGCGGCGATGGTGCGGGGCAATGCCATCGGCGCGGTGGGGGTGATTGCGTTCTATCTGGCGATGGCGGGATTGCTCGAACACACGGGCGTCGCCTTTACCATGCTGGTTGCGATGGCGACCGCCGTTGGCCTGACCATCGCCCTGGCAGCCCTGTTGAAAGGGCGTACCTAGCTGCCGCCATTGACGGCACATCGGTATCGTCGACCTTGATACCCCCGCAATGCGGCTGTTGATGCAATTCGAAGCCGAAACGCGCTGACGTCAAGCGACGATGGGCAGGCTCTCGCGCTTGCGGCCCTGCTCAACTGTCGCCCTGTTCCTTGCTTACCGGCAACTGCCCATCGATCATCGCCTTGGCCATCCCGCTGATGTAGTACGTTGCCCGCATCAGCGTCTGTGCCTCTTTCGGCTTGCTCAACGCCTGCTGCGTGAGCGCGGTGATACAGCCCAGGATGATCGACGTTTCCTGCAGCACCTCGGCCATCGGCAACCCCGGTATCGCCTGCACCCAGTCGCATACCGAGCGGCGCCGGGTACGGCCGGCCAGACTGACGATTTTCAGTTCGCCGCTGCGCTTTGCTTGTTCGTCCTTATCCATGATCCACCCCCTGAAAAAAAGAAAGTGCCCGCCGCATCTCACCGCCCGGGGCCAACGGGCCAAACCGCGCGATCCTTGCGCGGTGCTCTGCCCAAAGGCCCGGCCAACCCTGGACGGCGAAACACGACGAGCAGGGCGAGACTAAAGGGCCTACCCACTCGCCACAACGGGCCGGCGGGTGGAAAAGCTACCTTTAGGAAAAGGACTACACGAACAGCGGAAGAATGGATGTAGGACCTACAAAACTTGCCTGAGCAAGTGGTCGTATAGGCCCATCGCAGGGCATGCGCCTACCGAATGTGCGCTGCCCTGCTCCGCCACTTCAGGCTAGGATGACACCTCGCCCCTCCAGGCCCAGCTACCGCCATGCCCAGAACAAGCAAAGTCACCGACCCGTCCTACGAACTGATGGACGACCACGAAGGCGCCTCGCTGATCTACCGCCAGCACGGTTTCCCCAGCCCGCTGGTGCGCTGGCATTTCCACAAGGAATACGAGCTGCACCTGATCGTCGCCAGCGCCGGCAAGGTGTTCATCGGCGACTACATCGGCAACTTTGCCCCCGACACGCTGTTCCTCACCGGCCCCAACCTGCCGCACAACTGGATCAGCCAGGTCGGCCCGGACGAGGTGGTGGGCAAGCGCGACATGCTGGTCAACTTCACCGACGAGGTACTCGAGGACGGCAGCCAGGTGTTCGCCGAGCTCACTCAGCTCGCCCCGCTGCTGGCCCGGGCACGCTATGGCATCGAGTTCCGCGATCCGGCACTGATCAAAGAGAGCCGCCAGCTGCTGCAACGCATCGCCGACAGCCGCGGCATGACCCGCCTGGGATACTTTTTTATCCTCATGGAACAGCTCGCCGCCTGTGAGGACTACCAGCTGCTGTCCACCGTCACCTCCTCGCAGTTGGCCGACGAGCATAACGTCGAGCGCATCAACCGGGCGGTGGACTACATCTTCCAGCACTACGCCCAGGACCTGAGCCAGAACGAGGTGGCCGAGCACCTGGGCATGACGCCGACCTACTTCTCGCGGTTTTTCAAGCAGGCCGCCGGGCGCGGCTTCGTCGAGTTCGTCAACCGGCTGCGGGTGAGCAAGTCGTGCGAGCTGCTGGCCAAGGGCGAGCTGCCGGTGACCGAGGTGTGCTTCGAATCGGGCTTCAGCAACCTGTCGAACTTCAACCGGCGCTTCCTGCAGCTCAAGGGCATGACCCCTTCCGACTACCGCAGCCTGGTGGCCCAGCGGCTGACCGAGCAGAACCGCGCCTGAGCCTTGGGGCTGCGCGCGCCTGCTCAAGCACTGCAAAAAAGTATCAGCCAAGGTGCAGGCGAGGCTTTGTCGGCATCGCCGTGCAAGGGTGTAATCAGCGCCGAGCGATACAAAAACAATAAGGGAGTTCACTGATGAACGACTCGATCAAGGCCTGCCTGGCCGCCGCCTGCCTCAGCCTGCCGCTGCATGCCCAGGCCGCCGACACCCTGA
>Ga0209370_1002955_pt1 | contig 11403 bp, 14 predicted proteins | sample AgamicAtPrz_FD_187164 | JGI IMG/M metagenome (GOLD analysis project Ga0209370, IMG submission 187164) | Agave microbial communities from Guanajuato, Mexico - At.P.rz (SPAdes) (version 2) | ecosystem: Host-associated > Plants > Phyllosphere > Phylloplane/Leaf | place: Guanajuato, Mexico... | reverse complement strand
ACCACCTCGGCGCGGTCAAGCTCGGCCTGTAGGGCTTCGGCGGTCGGACCGAACTCATCGAGGCCATCGAGCAGTTGCTCCAGGCGCTGCAGATCGAGGCGGGTAATGGTGATGGACGGTGTGCTGGCCATGGTGCGGGCATATCTCCTTTGCTGGACGCCAAAAAAGCAAAACCCCATCGAAACGACGGGGTTTTTGCAGAAGCTCATTTTGTAGAAGCTGGGCTGACCGTAACACAGCCACCCAAATAAACAAGGGCCGACTCATCCGCTCATCAGGCGCTGCTCGGCCAGGTCACAGATAACCCGCCGACGCTCGTTGCTGGCGTTGCCCCATTCGAGGATTTCCGCCAGCAGGCGCCCGCAGCCCAGGCAGCGCTCGGCCTCGTTCAGGCAGCAGCGCCGGCGACAGGGCGAGGCCACCGCAGTGGCGCCTGGCGTGGGCTTGCCGGAGTATTCAGATTTCATCGAACTCGAGTTCGGCGCCGGCCTGTTCGGCGACGATGCGCTCAAGCATTTCGCTCAGCAGTTCGTCGCTGCTGTCGCAGATCCAGCGCTGGTTGTCCTCGTCGTAATCGAAGTGAAAACCTCCCGAACGGGCCGCCAGCCACAGCTGACGCAGCGCCGGCTGGCGGCTGAAGATCAGTTGCGAGCCGTTGTCGAAACGCACTGTCAGCACGCCCGCGGAGTTCTCCAGATCGATATCCAGGTCGCTGTCGTCGAAGATGTCTTCCAGCGCCTGCTGCACCGCATCGACCAGGTCGTGGAAACGGGCTTCGCTCAAACTCATTGCACTTACCTCATGAAAAATTCAGCTGCATCGGGCCGACGCCAGGCCCAAGACCGCGGTGCCTGCATAGGTCAGCCAGCCAGGGCAAAGCCCCGCCGGACGGGAACCCCGGCGCATAGGCAACATGCCGGGGGGTCGGTATACTCGGGGGCAATTATGCTTTATTACAAGGATTTGACCATGAAGCGGCTGTTCACTGCCCTCATCGCGCTCGTCGCCGTTACCACCCTGCTCAGCGGCTGCGGCCAGAAAGGCCCGCTGTACCTGCCGGATGATAACCAGTCCGGCTCGTCGCACGATCACCACAAATAAGGGCCGACCATGAACACCTTCGAATACCGCGACGGTTCGCTGTTCGCGGAAGGTGTGGCGTTGTCCGCCATTGCCCAGCGCTTCGGCACGCCCACCTACGTTTACTCGCGCGCCCACATCGAAGGGCAGTACCGCGCCTACGCCGATGCCCTGGCGGGCATGCCGCACCTGGTCTGTTATGCGGTCAAGGCCAACTCCAACATCGGCGTGCTGAACGTGCTGGCGCGCCTCGGCGCCGGCTTCGACATCGTTTCCAGCGGTGAGCTGGAGCGCGTGCTGGCCGCCGGTGGCGAGCCGAGCCGCATCGTTTTCTCCGGCGTCGGCAAGAGCCGCGACGACATGCGCCGCGCCCTGGAAGTCGGCGTGCACTGCTTCAACGTCGAGTCCAGCGTCGAGCTGGAGCGCCTGCAAAAGGTCGCCGCGGAAATGGACGTCAAGGCGCCCGTCTCGCTGCGGGTCAACCCGGACGTGGACGCTGGCACCCACCCGTACATCTCCACCGGCCTCAAGGAAAACAAGTTCGGCATCGACATCGAGCAGGCCGAGGCGGTCTACGCCCGCGCCGCCGAGCTGCCGAACATCGAAGTGATCGGCGTCGACTGCCACATCGGTTCGCAGCTGACCACCCTCGAGCCGTTCCTCGATGCCCTAGATCGTCTGTTGCTGCTGGTCGACAAGCTGGCCGCGCGCGGCATCGTCATCAAGCACCTGGATCTGGGCGGCGGCCTCGGCGTGCAATACCGCGACGAGCAACCACCGCAGGTCGGCGACTACATCGCTGCCGTACGCCAGCGCCTGGCAGGCCGTGACCTGGCTCTGGTGTTCGAGCCGGGCCGTTTCATCGTCGCCAATGGCGGCGTGCTGCTGACCCAGGTGGAATACCTCAAGCACACCGAACACAAGGACTTCGCCATCGTCGATGCGGCGATGAACGACCTGATCCGCCCGGCCCTCTACCAGGCCTGGATGGAAGTCTCGGCGGTGCAGCCCCGTGACGGCGAGGCGCGCAATTACGACCTGGTCGGGCCGATCTGCGAGACCGGTGACTTCCTGGCCAAGGATCGTCAGCTGGTGCTCGAAGAAGGCGACCTGCTGGCGGTGCGTTCGGCCGGTGCCTACGGCTTCGTGATGAGCTCCAACTACAACACCCGCGGCCGCGCTGCCGAGGTGATGGTGGACGGCGAGCAGGCCTACGAAGTACGTCGCCGCGAAACCCTGGACGAGCTCTTCGCGGGCGAAAGTCGCCTGCCGGAGTGATGCCCATGTTATTGCGCTTTACCAAGATGCACGGTCTGGGCAACGACTTCATGGTCCTCGACCTGGTCAGCCAGCATGCCCACATCCAGCCCAAGCACGCCAAGCAGTGGGGCGATCGCCACACCGGCATCGGCTTCGACCAGCTGTTGCTGGTCGAGCCGCCGCAGCACCCGGACGTGGATTTCCGCTACCGAATCTTCAATTCCGACGGCAGCGAAGTGGAACAGTGCGGCAACGGCGCGCGCTGCTTCGCCCGCTTCGTGCTGGACAAGCGCCTGACGGTGAAGAAGAACATCCGCGTGGAAACCAAGGGCGGCATCATCGAGCTCAACGTGCGTGCCGACGGGCTGATCACCGTGGACATGGGCGCGCCGCGTCTGGCCCCCGAGCAGATCCCGTTCCAGGCTGACGCCGAAGCGCTGAGCTACGCCGTCGAGGTCGATGGCAAGAGCCATCAGCTGGCCACCGTGTCCATGGGCAACCCCCATGCGGTGCTGCGCGTCGATGATGTCGACAGCGCACCGGTTCACGAGCTGGGCGCGAAGCTGGAACATCATCCGCGCTTCCCGCAGCGAGCCAACGTCGGTTTCCTGCAGGTGATCGACCGTCAGCGTGGCCGCCTGCGCGTGTGGGAGCGCGGCGTTGGGGAAACCCAGGCCTGCGGCACTGGCGCCTGTGCGGCCGCCGTCGCGGCGATCCGCCAGGGCTGGATGGATTCGCCCGTACAGCTGGAGCTGCCTGGCGGCAAGCTGCACATCGAGTGGGCAGGCCCCGGCCAGCCCGTTATGATGACCGGCCCCGCCGTGCGCGTGTACGAAGGACAGGTTCGCCTATGACTGACCAGCAGGATTCGCCCAAGCCCCTGGACTCGGAAACGGTCGCCGCCTACCTGCGCCTGCACCCCGAGTTCTTCATCGACCATGACGACCTGATTCCCGAGCTGCGCATTCCGCACCAGCGCGGTGATACCGTGTCGCTGGTCGAGCGTCAGGTCAAACTGCTGCGCGAGCGCAACATCGAGATGCGCCAGCGTCTGTCGCACCTGATGGACGTGGCCCGTGACAACGACCGGCTGTTCGACAAGACCCGCCGCCTGGTGCTCGACCTGATGGACGCCAGCAGCCTCGAAGAAGTGGTCAGCTGCGTGGAAGACAGCCTGCGCCGCGAATTCCAGGTGCCGTTCGTGGGCCTGATCCTGTTCAGCGATACGCCACTGCCGGTCGGCCACAGTGTCAGCAGCGCCGAGGCGCATCAAGCCATCGGCGGCCTGCTGGCCGGCGGCAAGACCATCTGCGGCGTGCTGCGCGAGCACGAGCTGAAGTTCCTGTTCGGCGAAGCCGGTGCCGACGTTGGCTCGGCGGCGGTGGTGGGCCTGTCCCATCAAGGGCTGCACGGTGTGCTGGCGATCGGCAGTGCCGACGCGCAGCACTACAAGAGCTCGCTGGGTACGCTGTTCCTGGGCTACATCGCCGAAGTGCTGTCGCGGGTGCTGCCACGTTTCTCCGCGCCGCTGCGCTCGGTACGCTAGAAGCAGCGGTAAGCCGCAGGCCATAAGCGGCAGGCCCGGAACGGAGAGGCATTAGAGATATGACGCTTGTGCCTGGAGCCTGCAGCCTGCAGCTTGAAGCCACTTTATCCGCCTACCTCGAACACCTGCGCAGTGAACGGCAGGTGTCGGCCCATACTCTGGATGGCTATCGCCGCGATCTCAGCAAACTGCTCGCCTACTGCGAGAAAGAAGGCCTGGCCGACTGGGCGGCGCTCGATATCGCCCGTCTGCGCCGCCTGGTCGCCCGCCTGCACAAGGAAGGTCAGTCGGCGCGCAGCCTGGCGCGCCTGCTCTCGGCGACCCGCGGTCTGTACCGCTACCTGATCCGCGAAGGCCATTGCAAACACGATCCAGCCACCGGCCTGACGCCACCCAAGGGCGAGCGCAAGCTGCCAAGGGTGCTGGACGTGGATCGCGCCACCCAGTTGCTCGACGGCGCCCAGGAAGACGACTTCATCGCCCGCCGCGATCACGCCATGCTCGAGCTGTTCTATTCCTCGGGCCTACGCCTCTCGGAGCTGGTCGCGCTGAACCTCGATGGCCTCGATCTGCCGGCCGGTCTGGTACGCGTCACCGGCAAGGGCAGCAAGGTGCGCGAGCTGCCGGTGGGCAGCAAGGCCCGCGAAGCGTTGCAAGAATGGCTGCCGCTGCGCGCCTTGGCCAACCCGGCCGATGGCGCGGTGTTCATCAGCCGCCAGGGCCGCCGAATCGGCGCCCGCGCCGTGCAGCTACGGGTACGCCAGGCAGGCGTCAGCGAACTCGGCCAGCACATTCATCCGCACATGCTGCGCCATTCGTTCGCCAGCCATATGCTCGAATCGTCCCAGGATCTGCGCGCGGTGCAGGAGCTGCTCGGCCACGCCGATATCGCCACCACCCAGGTCTACACCCACTTGGACTTCCAGCACCTGAGCAAGGTCTACGACAGCGCCCATCCACGGGCCAAACGCCGTAAGGAACCGGATTCATGAGCATTCGCCTAATCACCTTCGACCTCGACGACACCCTGTGGGACAACCGCCCGGTGATTCTCGGTGCCGAAACCGCCATGCGCGACTGGATCAGCCAGCATGCACCACGCTTGGCCAGCCAGCCGGTGGATCACCTGGGCCAGGTTCGCGGCCGCCTGCTGGAGGCCGAACCCAATCTGAAGTACCGCCTCAGCGAACTGCGCAGGCGTACGCTGCGCCATGCGCTGGAAGGCGTCGGCCATGCGCCCGACGAAGCCGCGCAGCTGGCCGAAGGTGCCTTCCAGGCCATGCTCGAAGCGCGCCACGCCATCACCTTTTTCAGCGACACGGTCACTACCCTGGAGCTGCTGGCCAACCAGTACAGCCTGGGCGTGATCACCAACGGCAACGCCGACGTGCGTCGCCTGGGGCTGGCGGACTATTTCAGCTTCATCCTCTGCGCCGAAGAACTGGGCGTCGGCAAACCCGATCGCAGGCCGTTCGAGGAGGCCCTCGCCCGCTCCGGCATGCAGGCCGAGCAGGCGGTGCATATCGGCGACCACCCCGGCGACGATATCGCCGGGGCCCAGGCGGCTGGATGGCGTGCGGTGTGGTTCAACCCGGAGGGCAAGACCTGGGCCGGCGAGAAAGAGGCCGATGCACAGATTCGTAGCCTGGGTGAGCTGCCGGCGCTGCTGCAGCGCTGGACTTGAGAAGCCTTGAGCGAAGCAAAATCGGCTGATTTTCGGCACTGATGTACACCGGGTCGTCGAGCCTGCGTAAGGGTGCTTTGGCGGGAGACAAATTCGTGGGAGCGGCTTCAGCCGCGATCAATGTTGGAGGCACCGGAAGCCTCGCGGCTGAAGCCGCTCCCACACCGTCTGCTCAGTCAGCTCGTGTTTTCGCAAAACATGACAGCCGCCAAAAACGCAAAAGCCCGCCTGGAGAGGCGGGCTTTTGCATTCAAATCCAGCGTTCGCGTCAGATGGGGCGACTGCCGTACTTGCTGTCAGGCTTCTTGGGCGGGTCGGATACGACGTTGGGCTCCACTTCCTGAACCTTGCCACCACGGGCCAGGAACTCTTCCATGGCGCGCGCCAGTGCATCGCGTTCCTTCTGCTTGGCCTCTACGCTGGGCAGCTCTTCGACCTCGACGGCCTTCTTGGCTTTGCCCTTGGCAGGTGCCGCGCTATCGGACTCGCTGTCGTCATCGGCAACATCACCATCAGCGGCCGCCAGCTCCTCGCCGTCGTCCTCGTCTGCGCCTTCCAGCTCGTCTTGTTCCAGTTCTTCGTCGCTCATGTTCAGCCTCATGACTTGCGAAAAGCAGGTTAGTTATAGCCCAGTCGTCCGACGTTGCCGAACGCCTGGAAAAAATTCAATTTGCCGTACCTTGCAAGGTTGCCAGCACGCGGCGAGCGCCACCCTGTTCGCGGTGTTCGCCCAGATAAATCCCCTGCCAGGTGCCCAGCGCCAGGCGCCCGTTACTCACCGGCAAATGCAACTGAACGCCGAGCAGGCTCGACTTGAAATGCGCCGGCAGATCGTCCGGGCCTTCGTCACAGTGCTCAAAGCCTGTCGCATCCTCGGGGACGAGGCGGCGAAAGAAGCGTTCGAAGTCGCGGCGTACCGCAGGGTCCGCATTCTCGTTGACCGTCAGGGACGCCGAGGTGTGCTGCAGCCACAGGTGTAACAGACCCACCCTGTAGCTCGCCAGTTCCGGTAATGCATCCAGCAGTTCATCGGTCACCAGGTGGAAGCCTCGCGCCCGTGGACGCAGGGTGATCAGCCGTTGCTGCCACATGCTCGTCGCCCTCGTTTTTCAACGCGCGCATTCTAGCGTGCCGGACAAAAAAGCAAAGGGCGCCTGAGCGCCCTTTTGCCGGTGCGGACCATCATTTTTACTGATGACGGTCGGGCGCCAGGCGCCTCACCTTCACTTCTTGCCGGTGAACTCGGGATAGGCTTCCATGCCGCACTCGACCAGATCGACGCCCTCGTACTCTTCCTCCTCGGAAACCCGCAGGCCGGCGACCACCTTGATGATGCTCCAGACGATCAGGCTGGCGATGAACACCCAGGCGAAGATGCAGGCGATGCCCAGCAGCTGCGCGCCCAGGCTCGCTTCCGGATTGGTCAGACAGACCGCCAGGGTGCCCCAGATGCCCGCCACGCCGTGCACGGAGATGGCGCCGACCGGATCATCGATCTTGATCTTGTCGAAGCCAACGATGGCGAACACCACCAGCACGCCGCCCACACCACCGATCAGGGTGGCCTGCAGCGCGGTCGGCGTCAGCGGCTCGGCGGTGATCGACACCAGGCCGGCCAGCGCACCGTTGATGGCCATGGTCAGGTCGGCCTTGCCGAACAGGATGCGTGCCACGATCAGCGCGGCGATCAGGCCGCCGGCGGCTGCCATATTTGTGTTGACGAACACCTGAGCCACGGCGTTGGCGTCCTCGATGGTGCTCATCTTCAACTGCGAGCCACCGTTGAAGCCGAACCAGCCCATCCACAGGATGAACATGCCCAGGGTCGCCAGCGGCAGGTTGGCGCCCGGAATGGCGTTGACCTGGCCGTTGGCGCCGTACTTGCCCTTGCGTGCACCGAGCAGGATCACCCCGGCCAGCGCAGCCGCGGCGCCGGCCATGTGCACCACGCTGGAGCCGGCGAAGTCGAGGAAACCGGCCGCGTCGAGGAAGCCGCCGCCCCATTTCCAGAAGCCCTGCACGGGGTAGATGACCGCGGTCATCACCACCGCGAAGGCGATGAACGACCAGAGTTTCATGCGCTCTGCCACAGCGCCGGAAACGATCGACATGCAGGTGGCGGCGAATACGATCTGGAAGAAGAAGTCCGAGCGGGCGGCGTAGTACGGGGCGTCTTCGCCACCGGCCAGTACCGACTCGACGGTGTTTTCGTCACCGATCAGAAACCCGAAGCTAGGCAGGATGCCGCCCTCAGGGCTGGAGTACATGATGTAGTAGCCGATCAGCAGGTACATGATGCAGGCGACGGCGAACAGTGCCACGTTCTTGGCGAGAATCTCGGTGGTGTTCTTGGCCCGAACCAGGCCCGCTTCGAGCATGGCGAAGCCGGCGGCCATCCACATGACGAGGGCGCCGCAAATCAGGAAGTAGAAGGTATCGAAACCGTACTGCAGAGCAGTCAGTGCTGTGTTGTCCATTTTTTATTCACCTCAGGCCGTTGCGCAGGGGGTGCGCTGTGCGGTCGAGGCGCCCGGGTTGGCTCCGGGCGCACTCCGTGTGCTGTCGGCCCGCCACAGTCAGCGGGCCGCTGGTACTTACAGGATGTAGCCGCGCTCGTTGTGCTGAGCCAGGTCGAGGCCGACCGACTCTTCTTCTTCGGTCACGCGCAGGCCCATCACGGCATCGATGATCTTGAGGATCACGAAGGTGACGACGGCGGTGTAGATCACGGTGACGGCGACGCCCTTGAACTGGATCCACAGCTGCAGGCCGATGTTCTCGACCTCACCGAAGCCGCCCAAGGCCGGAGCTGCGAAGGCACCGGTCAGCAGCGCGCCGACGATACCGCCCACACCATGCACGCCGAACACGTCCAGCGAGTCGTCGTAGCCCAGCTTGCGCTTGAGGCTGGTGGCGCAGAAGAAGCAGATCACGCCAGCCGCGAGGCCGATGATCAGCGCGCCCATCGGGCCGACGGTGCCGGCAGCCGGGGTGATGGCGACCAGGCCGGCGACCACGCCGGAAGCGATGCCCAGTGCGCTCGGTTTGCCGTGGGCGACCCACTCGGCGAACATCCAGGCCAGGGCCGCAGCGGCGGTGGCGATCTGGGTGACCAGCATGGCCATGCCAGCGGTCTGGTCAGCCGCGGCAGCGGAGCCGGCGTTGAAGCCGAACCAGCCGACCCACAGCATCGCCGCACCGATCAGGGTGTAGCCCAGGTTGTGCGGCGCCATGGCCACGCTCGGGAAGCCCTTGCGCTTGCCCAGCACGATGCACGCCACCAGACCGGCGATACCGGCGTTGATGTGCACCACGGTGCCGCCGGCGAAGTCGAGCACGCCCCAGTCCCACATCAGGGCACCGTCGCCACTCCAAACCATGTGCGCGATGGGCGCATAGACCAGCGTGAACCATATGGTCATGAACACCAGCATCGCGGAGAACTTCATGCGTTCGGCGAAGGCACCGACGATCAGCGCCGGGGTGATGATGGCGAAGGTCATCTGGAAGGTGATGAACACGCTTTCCGGGAAGGCCGAGGTCAGCGATTCCTTGGTCAGGTTGCCGAGGAACATGTTGCCCAGGCCGCCCACGAAGGAGCTGAAGTTGGTGACGCCGGCTTCCATCCCGGTGGTGTCGAACGCCAGGCTGTAGCCGTATGCGAACCACAACAGGGACATCAACGCGGTGATGGCGAAGCACTGCATCATCACCGACAGCACGTTCTTGGAACGCACCATGCCGGCGTAGAACAGTGCCAGGCCTGGAATGGTCATGAACAGCACCAGCGCGGTGGCGGTCAGCATCCAGGCCGTGTCACCGGAATTCAGGGTTTTCTCCTGAGCCATGACCAGGCTTGGGAAAAACAGGGACGAAAGGGCTCCAAGCCCTGCGATTTTTCGCAGAGTCATGATTTAACTCCTGGGACGTTAAGGGGGTAGGGGCGGAGCTTTAGATCGCGTCGGTATCGGTTTCGCCGGTACGGATGCGGATCGCCTGTTCCAGGTTTACGACGAAAATCTTGCCGTCACCGATCTTGCCGGTGTTGGCGGCCTTGGTGATGGCCTCGATGACGCGATCCAGCTGATCGTCGGCGATAGCCACGTCGATCTTCACCTTGGGCAGGAAATCGACGACATACTCGGCGCCGCGGTACAGCTCGGTATGACCCTTCTGACGACCGAAGCCTTTCACTTCGGTCACGGTGATGCCTTGCACCCCGATTTCCGACAGCGATTCGCGGACGTCGTCCAGCTTGAACGGCTTGATGATGGCAGTGACTAGTTTCATGAAACTCTCTCCCGTGTAAGGTGGACTTGCCCCAGGAATTGTTACCCCGGCCCAAGTCTAAGCTCAGTGTCTGGCTTTTGTATGCATCGGTTGCCAAGACGGGCTGATCCGATACCACCGACTGCTCCCGGTGAACCACGTCCGCCCGCTCGCGACATCCGAACCGCATCGGTGCATGGGTCATGAGCCTCTAAGCAGAAATCTTGCCAATACCGGCAAAACGCCGCTTTTCAGGAACTTACGGGCCTGCAGGCGGTTGTGATCGGCGTCACGCGAAAACCATCGCACCAGAAGAGCGCCAAACCGCACCGCATCACGCACATCATTGGTGCAAGGTCACTGCGCCGGTCAGCAAAAACCGGCGTGCTACACTGCTGCCAACTCATTCTGGAAGGTTCCCATGCTGCCACCCAAAGCGTTGCTCGATGCCCTCAGCAGCCAGGCCAGTCGCCTGCTCAGCGGCGAAAACCCGCTGCCCCGCAGTGAAATAGAAGCCCAGCTCAAGGCGCTGCTGCAAAGCAGCTTCAGCAAGCTGGATCTGGTCAGCCGTGAAGAATTCGACAGCCAGATGATCGTGCTCGCCCGCACCCGCGCGCGCCTCGAAGCGCTGGAAGCCAAGGTCGCCGAACTGGAAACGCGCACCGCAACGACGCAGCACGCCCCGGCCGAGTAATCCGCTCGGCCGGCAGACGATCAAGGAGTGATCGATGTCATTGGCCATAGTCCACAGCCGCGCTCAGATCGGCGTCGATGCACCCAGCGTCACGGTCGAAGCGCACCTGGCCAACGGCCTGCCCTCCCTGGCGCTGGTCGGCCTGCCGGAAACCGCCGTAAAGGAATCCAAGGACCGCGTACGCAGCGCCATCCTCAACTGCGCCCTGGACTTTCCGCCGCGTCGCATCACCCTCAATCTCGCGCCGGCGGATCTGCCCAAGGACGGCGGCCGCTTCGATCTGGCCATCGCCCTGGGCATCCTCGCCGCCAGCGGCCAGTTACCCGCTGAATCCCTCACCAGTCTGGAATGCCTTGGCGAGCTCGCGCTCTCGGGAGCGATCCGCCCGGTGCAGGGCGTTCTGCCCGCCGCGCTGGCCGCCCGACAGGCCGGCCGCACCCTGGTGGTGCCAAAGGAGAACGCCGAGGAAGCCAGCCTGGCTACTGGCCTCAGCGTGCTGGCGGTCGAACATCTGCTGGAACTGGTCGCCCATCTCAACGGCCAGACGCCGCTACCGCCATACCAGCCCCAGGGTTTGCTGCGCCACACCCAACCCTATCCGGACCTCGCCGAAGTACAGGGCCAGATCGCTGCCAAACGCGCGCTGCTGGTGGCCGCTGCAGGAAATCACAACCTGCTGCTGAGTGGCCCCCCAGGCACCGGCAAAACGCTACTGGCCAGCCGCCTACCCGGTCTGCTGCCGCCGCTGACCGAAGAGGAAGCCCTGCAAGTCGCCGCGATTCGCTCGGTAGCCAGCCACACGCCGCTGCAAAGCTGGCCGCAAAGGCCTTTTCGCCATCCGCACCACAGCGCATCCGGGCCGGCTCTGGT
>Ga0209370_1002954_pt1 | contig 11406 bp, 9 predicted proteins | sample AgamicAtPrz_FD_187164 | JGI IMG/M metagenome (GOLD analysis project Ga0209370, IMG submission 187164) | Agave microbial communities from Guanajuato, Mexico - At.P.rz (SPAdes) (version 2) | ecosystem: Host-associated > Plants > Phyllosphere > Phylloplane/Leaf | place: Guanajuato, Mexico... | reverse complement strand
CGGTGTTCTATCAGGTGCGCGCCGAGAACCTGCCGTTCTACATGGACATCGGCCTGACCGCGCTGAAGCTGGGCGAAGAAGCCCGGGTCGACTTGCGCCGCTTCGACCTCGAAGCCAAGGGCAAGGAAATGAAGGACCTGCGCTACACCTGGAACCGTGGCGGCCGTGACGGCCTGAGCCTGGAGATCCACGAGCCCGGGCATGCTCCGCTGGCAGAGCTGAAGGAAATTTCCGACGCCTGGCTCGGCGGCAAGAACGTGCGTGAGAAAGGCTTCTCGCTGGGGCGCTTCAGCCCCGAGTACCTGCAGCATTTTCGCATTGCCCTGATCCGCTTCCAGGGCCGCCCGGTGGCTTTTGCCAACCTGCTGGAAACTCATGGCAATGAACTGGCCAGCCTTGACCTGATGCGGGCTCACCCCGAAGCCCCGAAGCTGACAATGGAATTCATGATGATCGGCCTGATCCTGCACTACAAAAGCCATGACTACGCCCGCTTCAGCCTGGGCATGGTGCCGCTTTCCGGGCTGCAGCCGCGGCGTGGCGCGCCCTTGACCCAGCGCCTGGGCTCGATGGTGTTCCGCCGTGGCGAGCAGCTTTACAACTTCCAGGGGCTTCGACGCTTCAAGGACAAGTTCCAACCGGACTGGGAACCCCGCTACATGGCCGTGCCGGCCGGGCTCGACCCGCTGGTGGCACTGGCCGACACCGCCGCCCTGATTGCAGGCGGCCTGACTGGATTGGTGAAACGTTGATGACCCGACGCTTTTGGCTGTACCTGCTGGTTCCCCTGCTGTTGGCCGCCGCGGGAGGCGCGCTGGCGTTCTGGCTATGGACGCGCCCGGCCCCCGAGGCGCGCCTGGAACAACTGAGCATCAATGGCATCCCTATCACCCGCGTGACCCCAGGCGTGCACCCCAAGGCCCGGGTGGCCATCGGAGTCCCCCAGGACCAGGCGCTGACCGACAGGCAGCTGCTGGACCTGGCACAGGCCGGCGAAGCGCAACTGGTACAGGTGATCGTGCCGCCCAACGACTGCAGCAAGCAGCAACAGGCCCTGGACCAGGCCCTGGGCCAGTTGTCGGAGAAGCCGACCCTGGTCGCCGGCATCGGCCCTGGCGCCGCCCAGGCCTGGCGCTGGCTGGCCAGCCAGAACAACGACAAGGCGCGGGCGATTTCCGTGGACTTCAGCCTGGAACAGCCCGGCTGCCAGGCACCGCTGCCGAAGTCGGCCGCCCATGGCCACTGGAACGTCGCCTGGAACGACAACCCGGATGACGCCAGCGCCGCTTTCGTGCGCGACCAGGCCAATGCCGAAACCAGCATCAGCGACTACGACATCCACCTGCCACAAGTGCTCAAGGCCCAGCTGACCCAGGCCCTGGTCGGCCACGATGGCAACGCCCTGGCCATCCCGGTGGTCGAGGTGCCGGCCGGGCAGACCACCGACACGGTCACCCTGTTCCTTTCCGGTGATGGTGGCTGGCGGGACCTGGACCGCGACGTGGCCGGGGAAATGGCCAAGCTTGGCTACCCGGTGGTCGGCATCGATACGCTGCGCTACTACTGGCAGCACAAGACCCCGGAACAAAGCGCCGCCGACCTGTCCGAGCTGATGCAGCACTATCGGCAGAAGTGGGGCACCAAGCGCTTCGTGCTGACCGGCTATTCGTTCGGCGCCGACGTGCTGCCGGCGATCTACAACCGCCTGCCGGCCGAGGACCAGCAGCGTATCGACGCGGTGATGCTGCTGGCCTTTGCCCGCAGTGGCAGCTTCGAGATCGAAGTCGAGGGCTGGCTGGGCAAGGAAGGCCAGGAAGCGCCAACCGGGCCTGAAATGGCCAGGCTGCCGGCTTCCAAGGTGGTGTGCGTGTATGGTGTGGAAGAAACCGACGAGAGCGGCTGCACCGACAAGACTGCGGTGGGTGAACGCCTGAAGCTGCCAGGGGGGCACCACTTCGACGAAAACTACCCGGCATTGGCCAAGCGCTTGATCGGCGAGATCGAGACACGCCAAGGCAAGTCGAGTGTGGCTGAGCAGAACTGATAAGACCTTGCGGCCCATTCGCGGGTAAACCCGCTCCCACAGGTACAGCGCAAGCTTTGAAAGCTATGCGGTCCATGTGGGAGCGGGCATGCCCGCGAACACCGGCGAAGCCGGTGCCCTACACCGAGTTGCCGGCTTCGCGGGCACGCCCGCTCCCACATGGGGCGGGTACTGCCTTGAAATCTGTGCTGCTCCTCAGATTTCGACCTGGGTCCCCAACTCGATCACCCGGTTCAACGGCAGGTTGAAGAAGCGCAAGTTGCCGTTGGCATTCTTCAGCAGGAACGCAAACAGGTTGCCCCGCCAGCGCGACATCCCCTCCAGCCGTGAGGCGATCACGGTCTCGCGACTGAGGAAGAACGTGGTGCGCATCGGGCTGAAGTCCAGGTCTTCCAGGTGGCACAGCTTCAACGCCGCGGGCACGTCCGGTTCGTCCATGAAACCGAAGTGCAGCAACACGCGGAAGAACCCGTCACCATAGGCCTCGACCTCAAAGCGCTCTTGCTCCGGCACCCGTGGCCGGTCTTCGCTGACCACCGTCAACAGCACCACCTGGCTGTGCAATACCTGGTTGTGCAGCATGTTGTGCAACAGCGCATGGGGCACCGCATCGGAGCGCGCCGTGAGAAACACCGCCGTGCCTTCGACCCGGTGCGGTGGCTGAATGCGGATACTGCTGATGAACAGCTGCAGCGGCAGCGCGCCTTCGTCGATACGCTCCATCAGGATCTGCTTGCCACGCTTCCAGGTACTCATCAACAGGAACAGCACAGCGCCGGCCAAGACCGGGAAGGCCCCGCCCTGGATGATCTTCGGTACGTTGGCGGCAAAGAACAGCCCATCCACCAACAGGAAGCCCAGCAGGATCGGCACCGCCAGCACCGGTGGCCACTTCCATAGCAGCAACATCACCGCCGAGACCAGCAGCGTGGTCATCAGCATGGTGCCGGTCACCGCCACGCCGTAGGCTGCCGCCAGGGCGCCGGACGACTCGAAGCCGATCACCAGCAACACCACGCCAACCATAAGCGCCCAGTTCACGGCACCAATGTAGATCTGCCCCTGCTCGTCGCTGGAGGTGTGCTGGATCTGCATGCGTGGGATGTAGCCCAGCTGGATGGCCTGGCGGGTCAGCGAGAACGCCCCCGAGATCACCGCCTGAGAAGCGATCACCGTGGCCATGGTAGCCAAGCCGATCATCGGCAGCAGCGCCCAGCCCGGCGCCAGCAGGTAGAACGGGTTACGTGCCGCCTCAGGGTTTTGCAGCAGTAATGCGCCCTGGCCAAAGTAGTTGAGCACCAGCGCCGGCAGCACCAGGGCGAACCAGGCCCGGGCGATCGGCTTGCGACCAAAGTGGCCCATGTCGGCGTACAGCGCCTCGGCACCGGTCAGCGCCAGCACCACCGCGCCCAGGATGGCCACGCCCATGCCGGGGTGAACCACGAAGAAGTTCACCGCCCAGCCTGGATTGAATGCCTTGAGCACCTCCGGGCTCTGCGAGATGCCATGCACCCCCAGCGCGCCCAGCGCCACGAACCAGGTGACCATGATCGGGCCGAACAGCTTGCCGATCTTCTCGGTGCCATGCTTCTGCACCAGGAACAGCGCCACCAGCACCACCAACGAAATCGGCACCACCCAGTGGTCGATGCCTTCGAAGGCCAACCCCATGCCCTCGACCGCCGACAGTACCGACACCGCCGGGGTGATCATGCTGTCGCCATAGAACAACGAAGCGCCGATCAACCCGCACACCACCATCAACGTGCGCAACCTCGGGTAGGCCGCCGTGGCCCGCCGTGCCAGTGCGGTCAACGCCATGGTGCCGCCCTCGCCCTGGTTGTCGGCGCGCAGGATGAACATCACGTACTTGAACGACACCACCCACAGCAGTGACCACAGGATCAGCGACAGGATCCCTAGCACACCGTCATGGTTGACCGGTACTCCGTACCCGCCGCTGAAGACTTCCTTGAGGGTATACAACGGGCTGGTACCGATATCGCCATAAACTACCCCGACCGCCGCCACGAGCAGGCTCAGCGACCGCGTCGCGCCCTGCTTCCCCTCGTGCCCGCCCTCGGCGTGACTGCTTGCCTGAACCATCGACCACTCCCGCAGACGGCCTTGCAAGGCCAGTAGAATTCCCCATGCGCCAGGTGATACTGATACCCCCGACACAATGGCGCGAAGCATAGCGCAGCGTTCGTCGCATTTCTGCTGGTCAAGCGACCCTGCGCTCGCTAGAATTGCGCACTTTTTGATCAGAGGCGCCAAAAGCGCCCGTCAAGATCGCCCCCGATTCCGGTCGGGCGACCTGCATTCAATACCGAGGTTAGTCATGTCCACCACGCCCGCCACCCCCAAGGTAGGTTTCGTAAGCCTGGGTTGCCCAAAAGCCCTGGTCGATTCCGAGCGCATCCTGACCCAGCTGCGCATGGAAGGCTATGAAGTCGTGCCCACCTACGAGGACGCCGACGTTGTGGTGGTCAACACCTGCGGCTTCATCGACAGCGCCAAGGCCGAGTCGCTGGAAGTGATCGGCGAAGCGATCAAGGAAAATGGCAAGGTCATCGTTACCGGCTGCATGGGTGTCGAGGAAGGCAGCATCCGTGACGTGCACCCGAGCGTGCTGTCGGTCACCGGCCCGCAGCAGTACGAGCAGGTGGTCAACGCCGTGCACGAAGTGGTGCCGCCACGCCAGGACCACAACCCGCTGATCGACCTGGTACCGCCGCAGGGCGTCAAGCTGACCCCGCGCCACTATGCGTACCTGAAGATTTCCGAAGGCTGCAACCACAGCTGCAGCTTCTGCATCATCCCGTCGATGCGCGGCAAGCTGGTCAGCCGCCCGGTCGGCGAAGTGCTGAGCGAGGCCGAGCGCCTGGTCAAGGCCGGGGTCAAGGAGATCCTGGTGATTTCCCAGGACACCAGCGCCTATGGCGTCGACGTCAAGTACAAGACCGACTTCTGGAACGGCCGCCCGGTCAAGACCCGCATGCTCGAACTGTGCGAAGCACTGAGCAGCCTGGGTGCCTGGGTACGCCTGCACTACGTTTACCCGTACCCGAACGTCGACGACGTGATCCCGCTGATGGCCGCCGGCAAGATCCTGCCGTACCTGGACATCCCGTTCCAGCACGCCAGCCCGAAAGTGCTCAAGGCCATGAAGCGCCCGGCGTTCGAAGACCGCACCCTGGCACGTATCAAGAACTGGCGCGAGCAGTGCCCGGAGCTGGTGATTCGCTCCACCTTCATCGTCGGTTTCCCGGGCGAGACCGAAGAAGACTTCCAATACCTGCTGGACTGGCTGACCGAAGCCCAGCTGGACCGCGTAGGCTGCTTCCAGTACTCGCCGGTGGAAGGCGCCCCGGCCAACGACCTGGGCCTGGAAGAAGTGCCAGACGACGTCAAGCAGGACCGCTGGGACCGCTTCATGGCCCACCAGCAGGCCATCAGCGCCGCCCGCCTGCAACTGCGCATCGGCAAGGAAATCGACGTATTGATCGATGAAGTGGAAGAGCAAGGTTCGGTTGGCCGCAGCTTCTTTGATGCCCCGGAGATCGACGGCAGCGTGTTCATCGATGGCGACCACGGTTTCAAGCCGGGTGACAAAGTGCGTTGCCGCGTGGTGGATGCCGACGAATACGACATGTGGGCCGAACCCATCTAATCGCGCTGGAACAGTTATGTAATTTGGGGCCGCTTCGCGGCCCATCGCCGGCAAGCCGGCTCCCACAGGGGATTGCGCAAATCCTGAATTCTGCGCGGTACCTGTGGGAGCCGGCTTGCCGGCGATGGGCTGCGTAGCAGCCCCGTTAACGCTATCTGACAGGCATTACCGGGTCAGGGGCTTTTTCGTCAGAACGCATGAAAAAGCATCAGGCCGCCCTCTGCATCCGGGCTGGCATCCGAGAAGCCTTTGACCGCATAGAGTTGCACTTTCCACTGCTGGTTGAGCTTGTGGGTCAGGAACAGGGTAAGTTCCCTGATCTGCGCGCCCGTCGAGACGACCTTCTGCCGCCAGTCGTAGGAAGCGCCCGCCGAAGTGCCTGCAGCCACGGGCATGGCGAAGCCGAGGCTGGCAAATATCGGGTCGTCGAAATCGCTGTCGGGCGGGTCGCCGAACTTCTTCCAGCCCAGGGTCGCGAAGCCGGTCACCGGGCCAAAAGCCTTGGCGATGTCGACCTGGCCGGTGTAGTCGTATTCACCCGTGCCCAGGCACTGGTCTTCATCGGCAGTGGGGAATTTGACCTTGCCGATCAGGTCCAGCATCAGGCCGCCGCCACTGCCATCGAGCAGGGCATAACCGGCGCTGGCGACCGTGTCCCCCAGCCCGCTTTCCACGTCCCGGCAGCCACCGGGCAAGGGGTCACCGTTCGGGCCCACCTCTGGGTTGGTGATGCGCAGCCAGGGCACGGTGACCTTGTAGGTCATGGGGCCGGTTTCATACTTTCCGACCACCGGGACGTACCAGATTTCCGAGGTTGTATCCGTGCCATAGTCGCCACTTGAATAGTCCATGCCTATGGCAGCGCTGAAGGTGTCGCCCAGGACCGACGCGCTGGCGCATGACAACAAGCAGGCGAAAAGAGGGAAAGTGGGTCTCATCTGCACCTCGGTATCCCGAGTGGGAAGGGTGATGGCACTTACCCAGCCTAGTTGGCTAATGCCCGGATCGCTCTGGATGCTCCACTTTTTCGACTTTCTCTATTGTTTCGGGCCTTTCGACCTTTTCAATCTTCTCGACTTTCTCGACTTTCTCGACTTTCTCGACTTTCTCAGGCTTTTCGATCTTCTCGACCTTTTCGGGCTTCTCGGTTTTCTCGATCTTCTCGACTTTTTCTACTTTCTCTACCTTTTCAACCTTCTCTGCTTTTTCAATCTTTTCCACCTTTTCAAGCTCGACCTTCTGTACCCGGTCAGAGCTTCCACTATTGCTGCTCTCGGGTTGCTCCACGGTCTCGACATGTTCCGTCTTTCCGGACTTGTCCACGCTTTCAGTACTGTCCCGACCACTGGAATCGTCAACACCGTCGTGCCCGCTGTGGTCATCACTGACTTCAATGCGATCACTGGTCTCATCACGCCCGCCATGCCCGCTATTGCTGGAGCCTTCGGTGTCAATGGTCCCTTCAGCCTCACTGGCACCGTGCTCGCTGCCACGCCCCGAATGCCCTCTGTCCGGGTTGTCGACGCGGTCATCATGAAACTCCACGCGGGTTGCCCGCAGCTCATGTTTGCCACTGAACACCCCGCTCACCCGCACACGTTGATCGAGCGCCAATGCCGCGGGCTGCTTGCCGACGATCACTGTGCCCTGCCCCAGCGTCACCTTGATGCCTGCCACCACCAGTTGTTGAGCGTGGCTGCGCTGTACCAGCCCCTCGATCACCGCCGCCTGCACACGGCCAGCAAAAGGCAGGCTCGGGTCTGGACGGGTTTGCGCCACCTCCAGTTGGCGCCCGGTCCACTGCCCACGCACCAGCACTTCCCGCGCGGGTGCCACACGGGTTCCCAGCTTGAGCCCTTGCAGGCTACCAGTACGATCAACCGCACCGATGGCACTGGCCTCCCTGAGCCCAGGCGCCCGTTCGATACGGCTGGCTACCACTTCGCCCTTGGCATCACGCAGGCCACTGACCCTGACCGGCTCGCCCGGGCGCAGCCCTTCAGCCACCCGCGCCCCTGCAGCAAGCCGCACAGGTTGGCCCATGACCCGCAGGGGGGCCGAAGCATTTGGCAGTGCCGTCAGCGGCCCCTCGTAAACGTTGATAATCGAGATGCGCCCTGCTTGCAGGCCGCGCTTGCCGGCAAAGGCCTCCACCGCGACAACCTGGCCGATTGCCAGGTGAGCGCTACTGGCAGGCACACCGTTTTCACTCACCGGCACATCCTTGCCAAAGTGTACTTCCAGCCCATTGACGCAGATCGAGGCGAACCCGGTGATAGTGCCGACGATGCCCGTGCCCCCGGTACCGCCCGGGCGCAGGTTCGGTGCGCCGGTACCGCCTACCCCGCCATTATCGATGAAGGTGCCGTCCACACCGTCGGCCACCGCACCAGTCCCGCCCGTGCCGCCGGGACGCTGCGGCAGCGGCGCACCGGTGCCACCCACTCCGCCGTTTTCGCTGCGCACACCGGTACCGCCGACACCGCCCGTCCTGGCGCCGGTACCACCAATACCACCCGGAAACTGCAAGCCCGCCGCACCCGCCATACCCACTTCGTCACGGCTGACACATACCGGCGCTGCGACCACCTCGCCAGGCGCCATCAGGTTCAGCCCGAAACCCAGGATCAGCGTGACGACACTGAGGCAGCGCGCGAAGGAAGTCATGGGTCTGATGTCTTCGACAAATCGGGGTCGGTAGTCTCAGTGTAGAAATAAAGCCCGACAGTGATGCGCTGACGTTGCTCGGCACTGGGTACATCGACCTCTTCCAGGCCTGATGCGAGCCGGCTGAAGGCAAGCAGCATCTGCATGCCATCCTTTTCCACTGCTGCACGCAAGTGGTCGACGCTGGCCGGGCTCAAGGCGTCGTAGTGCACACTGCGTTCAAAGAACGGCTGGCCGTCCCCACTCAGGTTGTGCACTGCTGCACAGGCATGGTCATGCAGGTTGTGGCCAAAGTACGCGGCCTTTTCGTCGAAGCCTTTCTGCGGCACGAATGCCTGGGCTTCCAGGTGCACACAGTCGTGCTCGTCGAGCCGGACGATACCCAGGCGCAACCACTCATCCAGCACCACCCGCCCGCGAATGTCGGTGCTGACTTTCGCCACCAGGGCATCGAACGAGCGATCGCCGCCGACACTCGCCAGGCGCGGCAACGGCAGCGCCTGGCCAGGCTCCGAGCAGAACGGCTTGCCAGTGGTCCACATATTGACCAACTGCGCACCTAACGTGATGTTTTCCGGCAACGCGGCGAGCGATTCGCCCCCCTCGCTACGCAGACGCCGGACGTCCTTGCGATGCACGCCCGTTAGCAGGCTGATGCGGCTGTCGGTCGGCACTGTACCGTCCAGGCGAAATTCACGATGAGCCACATCGACGAACACTTCCTTGAGCAGGTCGGCGAACATCGGGAAAGTGACCCCTTTGCGCAGCATCAGGCGCACCAGAGGACGCATGACACGCCGCAGTGCGCTTAACATCGAAGGGGGGATGGTAGGCGATTGCATTGAGCGCATTCCTTGACAGATGAACCCAGTATACGACGCGGGAAAAGATCCCACACCAACTGTGACCATATCCCTGACGAGATGAGGGATAGTCGTCGGCGCTCATTGCATTTCGCGTTGAGTGGGACTGCCGTGTATCCGAACCTGGCCTCATGCAGGCCCGCCCCGTAGGCGCTGCATGAGACCGTTCAGAGCCAGTCAGCTCCTGCTGTTGTCATCACCCGGTTCGCCACCCAGATGGTCGCCACGATCATCACCAGGCTCACCACCAACGTGATTGCCGTGGTCATCGCCAGGCTCACCGCCAACATGATTGCCATGATCGTCCCCGGGCTCACCGCCAACGTGATTGCCATGATCGTCACCGGGCTCGCCGCCAACGTGATTACCGTGATCGTCCCCAGGCTCACCGCCAACGTGATTGCCATGATCGTCACCTGCTTCAGCGTGGTTGCCGCTGCGCCCAGAGTTCGAGGAACCGTCATGGCCGCGCCCACTGTTGCCGGCATGGCCATCTCCATCCCCGCCAGCGCCGTGGCCGCCGCCTTCACCGCCATGGCCACCGCCACCACCGTGACCACCGTGACCACCGCCGCTACCGCCATGGCCACCACCGCCGCCACCGTGACCACCGCCGCCACCGCCATGGCCACCACCGCCGCCACCGTGACCGCCGCCTCCACCGCCGCCACCGTGACCGCCGCCGCCATGGCCACCGCCACCACCACCGTGACCACCGCCACCGCCTCCTCCGTGACCGCCGCCTCCACCGCCATCCTTGGCGTAGGCGCTGGAGCCACTGGAAATCGAGTCAGGGATCAGAACGATGGAAGTCGACAGCACGCCAGCAACGGCTACAGCCAATAGAGCCTTTTTGAACAGCACATGGATTTGCATATTTCGTCTCCAGGTTGTCGCCATGAGAAACGCCAGATCAAGCCGGGAATCCTGAGTTCGGTTGTTGCCTTTCGATGCGTGGGAATTTTTCCCACGGAAAAGTAATAGACCGGCAAACGCTGAGGTTCAAGCAGCGCACGGACAAGCCGACCAGTGGTTGGCCTGCTATGTTTGCCTTATCGTCATGGAGGAACACCGGCATGCATTCGGTACTGACGCTGCAAACCCCGCGCTTGGGTGACTACGGCGAACTGACACAGGTGTGGGAGGACTCGGTACGAGCCACCCACGACTTCCTGCCGGATTGCTACATCGTCCTGCTGCGCGACCAGGTACTGCGTCGCTACCTCGACGCAGTGATGCTGATCTGCTGCAAGGACCGCCAGCGCATCTGTGGTTTCGCCGGGGTCGCCAACGGGCGCGTGGACATGCTGTTCGTCGCACCGCACTACCGTGGCAAAGGGGTTGGCAAGCGTCTGCTGCGCTATGCAATAGACGAACTGAATGCCGAGCGGCTGGATGTCAATGAACAGAACCCGCAAGCCTTGGGCTTCTACCTGCATGAGGGCTTCGAGGTGATCGGTCGTTCGGAAACCGACGGCCTGGGGCAACCCTACCCGTTGCTGCACATGCGCCTGCGCAAAACGGCGTAAATGACACAGATTCCCAGCCCCTCGGCCGCGCGGGCAGGTACAATGCAGGTCTTTCCCTGCCTTTGCGAATTGCCGTCATGTCCGAACCCGTCCGCCTGTCCAAACGCCTTATCGAGCAGCTTGGCTGCTCCCGCCGCGAGGCCGAGCAGTATATTGAAGGCGGCTGGGTCACGGTCGATGGCGTGGTGGTCGAGCAACCGCAGTTCAAGGTCGAGCAGCAACGCGTCGAACTGCTGCCGGGTGCCCGTGCCGAAACGCTGGAACCGGTAACCCTGCTGCTGAACCAACCGGCCAGCGTGGACAGCGAAGCCGCCCGCGCCAGCATGAACATGAGCACCCTCAGCGAAGCCCACCGCGAAGGTGTGCGCGCCTTGCACGGGCATTTTGCCCGGCAGGCCTGCGTGGCGCCGCTGGAACGCGGTGCCAGCGGCCTGCAGGTATTCACCCAGGATTGGCGGGTAACCCGCAAGATCGACGCGGACCTGCGCCGCCTCGAACAGGAATCATCGTAGAAGTGCGCGGCGAAACCACGCCCCAGGCGCTGGAACGCCTGGCGCGCGGTGCCACCCGCAATGACCGCGAGCTGCCTAGAGCCAAGGCCAGCTGGCAGAACGAGACCCACCTTCGCAT
>Ga0209370_1002951_pt1 | contig 11420 bp, 10 predicted proteins | sample AgamicAtPrz_FD_187164 | JGI IMG/M metagenome (GOLD analysis project Ga0209370, IMG submission 187164) | Agave microbial communities from Guanajuato, Mexico - At.P.rz (SPAdes) (version 2) | ecosystem: Host-associated > Plants > Phyllosphere > Phylloplane/Leaf | place: Guanajuato, Mexico... | reverse complement strand
CGCAGCTACGAGAAATATGGGGCGAACTGGCATTCATTGCGGCCCAATATAACGCGCCTCAAAGCGCTTGTACAGCCTTTAGCACGTCGTCCACGTGACCCGGTACCTTGATGCCGCGCCATGCCTGGCGGAGCACGCCGTCGGCGTCGAGCAGGAACGTCGAGCGCTCGATTCCGCGCACTTCCTTGCCATACATTTTCTTCATCTTGATGACATCGAACAACGCGCACAGTGTTTCGTCGGCATCGGAGATCAGGGGGAACGGCAGTTCGAGCTTGGCCTTGAAATTGTCGTGCGAGCGCAGGCTGTCGCGCGACACGCCGATGACTTCCGCACCGGCTTTCTTGAACTTCGGATAGAGATCGCGGAACTGCAGCCCTTCGGTCGTGCAGCCCGGCGTGTTGTCCTTCGGATAGAAGTACAGTACGAGCTTCTTGCCCTTCAGGTCGGACAGCGAAATGTCGCCGCCCGTGGCCGGTGCGGTGAAATCGGGAACTTGACGGTCAACTTCGACAGACACGTGTTTCTCCTGTTGTTATGGAAGGGCGCCGCTGCGGCGGCGCGGTTCGGCGGGGCGTCGCGGCAGCGCGCCGCAAGGGCGGAACGGCGACGCCGGCTCGCGCGCGAACTCAGTCGGGCTGGACGACCAGTTCGCCGGAGCGGCCGGGGATTTCGCCCCACGCGACAGGGTACGATGGCAGCGAGTCGCGGTCCAGCGTCGCGTGGTAGTCGCCCATCGTCGCGAACGTGTGGCCTTGCGTACGCCAGCCGGCGAGCAGTTGCTCGAACACGGGCGCGAGCTTCTGGCCTTCCAGCTCCGCATGCAGCGTGAACACCTGGTCGTGCGGATTGGTTTCGGTGAACTTCAGGATGTGCGCGGCGACGTTGTGCGTGTCGATGCCGTCGACGCCGAGCACTTCGTCGAGCGTCGGCAGCGTGGTCGGCATCTGCACGTGCGACAGCGTGCGGCCGCCGACGACGGGCAGGTACGGCGAATGGCCGCGGCCGTCGGACGCGTAGCGCATTCCCCATGCGTCGATCTGCTCGAACGCGGCGTCGTTCATCTGCCAGCCGGCCGCGCCGTGCGTGACGGGCGGCGCGCCGAAGATCTCGATGAAGCGCGCGTGACTCTTCTGCATTTCACGCGCGGTCCAGTCGCGATCGCGGGCACGCACGTTGTCCTGCCAGACCACGTGATCCCACGTGTGGATCCCGCATTCGAAGCCGGCCTCGTGAATCGCGCGCATGTCGGCGAGCGCGCGGCGGCCGATGTCGGGGCCGGGCAGCAGCACGCCGTACATCAGCTGCTTCACGCCGTAGTGTTCGACCACCGACGTGCGCGACACCTTCTTCAGGAAGCCCGGGCGGAACACGCGCCGCAGCGCCCAGCCCGTGTGATCGGGCCCGAGGCTGAAGAGGAAGGTCGCGCGCGCGTTGAAGCGGTCGAAGATGCGCGCGAGGTTCGGCACGCCTTCGCGCGTGCCGCGCAGCGTGTCGACGTCGATCTTGAGGACGATGCGAGCCAAGCGAACGTCCCGGTCAGCCTTGCTGTTCGACGAGCGCGCGCGCGTCGGCGACGTGGCCGCGATACGCTTCGAAGATGTTGCGCAGCGCGTCGTCGAACGTCGCCTGCGGCGCCCAGCCGAGTTCCTGCATCGTGTTGTCGATCTTCGGCACGCGGTTCTGCACGTCCTGGTAGCCGTTGCCGTAGTAGGCGCCGGACGTCGTTTCGACGAGCTTCACCTGCTTGGCCGAATCCGCGTACTCGGGGAATTCCGCGGCCAGTTCGAGCATCTTGTGCGCGAGTTCGCGAACCGAGAAGTTGTTCTTCGGATTCCCGATGTTGTAGATCTTGCCCGACGCGACGCCGTCCTTGTTCTCGATGATCTTCATCAGCGCGCTGATGCCGTCGCCGATATCGGTGAACGCGCGCTTCTGCGAGCCGCCGTCGACGAGGCTGATGTTCTCGCCGCGCACGATGTGGCCGAGGAACTGCGTGACCACGCGCGAGCTGCCTTCCTTCGGCGTGTAGATCGAGTCGAGGCCCGGGCCGATCCAGTTGAACGGACGGAACAGCGTGAAGTTCAGGCCTTCCATCCCATAGCCCCAGATCACGCGGTCCATCAGCTGCTTCGAGCACGCGTAGATCCAGCGCGGCTTGTTGATCGGGCCGTAGGTGAGCGCCGACGCGTCCGGGTCGAACTGCTCGTCCGAGCACATGCCGTAGACCTCGGAGGTCGACGGGAACACGAGGTGCTTGCCGTACTTGACGGCCGAACGCACGATCGGCAGGTTCGCCTCGAAGTCGAGTTCGAACACGCGCAGCGGCTGCTGGACGTAGGTGGCCGGCGTGGCGATCGCGACGAGCGGCAGGATCACGTCGCACTTCTTCACGTGATACTCGACCCACTCCTTGTTGATCGTGATGTCGCCTTCGAAGAAATGCATCCGCTCGTGGTTGACGAGGTCGCCCAGCCGGTCGGTCTGCATGTCCATGCCGAACACTTCCCAATCGGTGGTTTCAAGAATGCGCTTCGACAGGTGATGGCCGATGAAGCCGTTCACACCCAGGATCAGGACTTTTTTTGCTTTCATGAATGACGGGAAGAATGAATGAACTGCGCGAATTCCGCGGGCGTCACGACGGTTTCGCTGCCGTCGCGCTGCTGCCAGAGCTCGAGAATGGATAGGGCGCGGCTGTCGCCGCAGACGCCGAATAGCGCATTATCGCTTACGTGCAGGCCGGGCGGCAAATCTGCCGCCGCGGCGGCGATCGTGCTGCCGGGCGCCGCGAGGCGCGCACGCGCGATCACGAAGCGCGCGCCGTCGATGTCCGTGAATGCGCCCGGATACGGGGGCGCGACCGCGCGCACCAGGTTGTAGACCTGCGCGGCCGGCTTCGACCAGTCGACGCGGCCGTCCTCGGGCTTGCGCCCGCCGTAGTAGCTGCCGGTCGCGAGATCGTTCGGCAGGTGCGGCGCCTCGCCCGCGAGCAGCGCGGGCAGCACGCGCCACAGCGTCTGCTCGGCTGCGACCGTGACCTTGTCGAACACCTGCGCGGCCGTGTCGTCCGGCAGGATCGGCACCGCGGTCTGCGCGATGATCGCGCCCGCGTCGGGCTTGGCGGCCATCTCGTGCAGCGTCGCGCCGGTCTCGGTCTCGCCGTTCAGCACGGCCCAGTTGGTCGGTACCCGACCCCGGTATTTCGGCAGTAGCGAACCGTGCATGTTGTACGCGCCGCGCGGCGCGATCGCGAGCAGGTCCACCGGCAGCATGTGCCGGTAGTAGAACGAGAAGATGAAATCGGGCCGCGCGTCGGACACCGCGCGGCGCAGCGCCGGATCGGCGGGGTCGGCCGGCGCGAGCACCGGAATGCCGTGCTCGGCCGCGACGGACGCGACGCTGCCGAACCAGATGTTCTCGTTCGGATTGTCCTCGTGCGTGACGACCACCGCGACGTCGACGCCGCGCGCGAGCAGCACCTGCAGGCACCGCACGCCGACGTTGTGATACGCGAAGACGACCGCGCGCGGCTTCATCGCGCGGCTCCCGGGCGGTTCGCGGCGGCCGGCACCGGCGGCACGCCGTCGTGCTGTTCGAGCACGGCCTGGATCAGGTAGCGCGGCCGCGCGCGCACCTGCTGGTAGATGCGGCCGACGTATTCGCCGAGCAGGCCAAGCGCGAAGATGATCACGCCGAGCAGGAAGAACGTGATCGCGAACAGCGTGAACACGCCTTGCACTTCCGCGCCGACGATGAAGCGGCGCACGAGCAGCAGCACGAACAGCGCGGCGGAGCCGAGCGACAGGATCACGCCGATGAACGACAGCCACTGCAGCGGCACGACCGAGAAGCCCGTCACGAGGTCGAAGTTCAGCCGGATCAGGCTGTACAGCGAATACTTCGATTCGCCCGCGAAGCGTTCCTCGTGCGCGACCTCGATTTCGGTCGGGTTCTGCGCGAACGTGTACGCGAGCGCGGGGATGAACGTGTTGACTTCGCCGCACACGTTGATCGTGTCGATGATGCGGCGGCTGTACGCACGCAGCATGCAGCCCTGGTCGGTCATCTTGATGCGCGTGATGCGCTCGCGCAGCCGGTTCATCATCTGCGACGCCTTGCGCCGCCACAGGCTGTCCTGGCGCTGTTTGCGGATCGAGCCGACGTAGTCGTAGCCCTCGCGCATCTTCGCGATCAGCTTGCCGATTTCCTCCGGCGGGTTCTGCAGGTCGGCGTCGAGCGTGATGACGATCTCGCCGCGCGACTGCGCGAAGCCCGCGAGGATCGCCATGTGCTGGCCGTAGTTGCCGTTGAGCAGCACGACGCGCGTCGTGTCGGGCCGTACGTGGAACTGGTCCGCGAGGATCGCGGCCGAGCGGTCGCGGCTGCCGTCGTTGATCAGGATCACTTCGTACGACGTGTCGAGTGCGTCGAGCGCCGGATACAGTCGCGCGAACAGCGCGGCGAGGCCGTCTTCCTCGTTGTACACGGGGATGATGATCGATACTTCGGGCCGGCCGGCGTCCAGGTGCGCGGCGCCGGGATGCCCGGCGCCCGGATGCCCGGCGCGTGCTTCAAGGTGACTCATGTACGCTTATTTTCCGTATTGTTCGCAAATCTGATTGACGGCGTCGACCACGCGACGCACGTCGCCTTCCGTCATCTGCGTAAACAGCGGCAGCGTGACGGTCGACGCGCCGTACCGTTCGGCGTGGGGGAACATGCCCTCCTTGAAACCGCGCGCACGGTACAGCGTGAAAAGATGGATCGCCGGGTAGTGGATGCCGGTGCCGATGCCGCGTTCCTTCAGTTGCGCCATGAATTCGGCGCGCGAGATCGTCAGCCGCTCGAGCGGCAGCGTGACGAGGAACATGTGCCAGTTGCCGTTCTCGAATTCGGCGATCGGCAGGCCGAGGCCGAGCTTCACGGCCGCGCCGCCGTCGAACGCGGCGAAATACGCGCGGGCGAGCGCGCGGCGCTGCGCGGTGAAGCGCTCGATGTGCGGCAACTGGCCGAGGCCGACGCGCGCGGCGACGTCGGTCAGGTTGTACTTGCCGCCGAGCACGTCGCAGTCCATCCCGTCGAAGCCCGTACGCGTGATGCCCTGCAGCCGGTACTTCTGCGCGAGCACGGCTTCGTCCTCGTTGTTCAGCACGAGCGCACCGCCTTCGATCGTCGTCAGGTTCTTGTTCGCGTGGAAGCTGAACGACACGATGTCGCCGATCGCGCCGATGCGCTTGCCGTTCCACGTCGAGCCGAACGCCTGCGCGGCATCCTCGATCACGCGCAGATCGTGCGCGCGGGCGATCGCGTACAGGCGGTCCATGTCGACCGGCAGGCCGGACAGGAACACGGGGATGATCGCCTTCGTGCGTGGCGTGATCGCCTGCTCGAGCTTGTCGAGGTCGATGTTGCGCGTGACGGGATCGATGTCCGCGAACACGGGCGTCGCGCCGGTTTCGATGATCACGTTGCTGGTCGAGACCCACGACGCCGGCGTCGTGACGACCTCGTCGCCGGGGCCGACGCCCGCGATGCGCAGGCCGATCTCGAGCGTGCAGGTGCCCGAATTGAATGCGCGGACCGGACGGCCGCCGCAGTACTCGGACAGCGCGGCTTCGAATTTCTGACACTGCGGGCCGGTGGTGATCCAGCCCGAGCGCAGCACGTCGACGACGCCCTGGATGGTTTCCTCATCGATCTCGGGGCGGGTGAACGGCAGAAACGGAGCAGTAGTCTGGCTCATGAACGCGTTTGGCCTGTAATGGCGTGTAATAAAAGGGTCGGGCGATCCGTCCGAAACCGGCATTAAACACCGGTTGGCGAATTCGCACCGTGATTTTTTGTAGGCGGACGCTTAACGCCGCGGCCGCGCTCAGCTGCGCGCGAGCACGAGCACGCCGATCAGGATGATGCCGATGCCGACGAACTTCTGGATCGACAGCACCTCGCCGAACAGGTACCACGCCGCGAACGCGTTGACGACGTAGCCGAGCGACAGCATCGGGTACGCGATCGACACGTCGACCCGCGACAGCCCGACGATCCACACGACGACGCTCAGCACGTAGCAGCCGAGGCCGCCGATGATCGGCAACTGGGTCGCGATCTTGAACCCGACCGGGATGATGTTCGCACGGCTGAATTCGAAGTGTCCAACGGCGTTGACGCCGGCTTTCAGCAGAAGTTGCGCACAGGCGTTGAGCATCACGCCGGTGATGATGCAGACGAGCGAAACGGGATTCATGCGGGGGACGTCCTTACGATTGCGGTTTCTCGACGATCACGCGGCGGTTGTCGCGCGCGATCACGCGCATCGGCACGCCTTCCTTGACCAGCGCGTCGTACTGGCCGGGCGGCATGATCGCGAGCGCATGGGCGTCCTGCTTCCAGCGCGTGATCCATTCGCCAACGGTCGGGATCCATTTGTTCGGCTCGACCGAGATCCCGAACGCGAGCTCGTCCTGGCGCTGGACCATGATCGTCGTGTGGCCCATGTAGAACGGGAACGTGTGATCGAGCATTTCGATCGAGTAGAACGGCGTGTCGGGCGGCAGTTTCGCCAGCTCGGCGCGTACGGTCGGTGCGAGCAGCGCGCCCGAGCTGTAGCGGCCGAACTCGTCGTGCCCGGTGCCGCCAATCGTGCCGAACGCGAGCCATGCGGCGCCGAATGCGGCGAGCGCGGCGGCCACGCCCGCGCGGCGGTTCAGCCACGCGGCCGCGAGCGTCAGCGCGGCCGAGACCGCGAGACCGGCGTACAGCCACATCTGGAACGCGCGGTACAGCGCGTTCGGCGTGCGGGCGTCGCCCTGGTACGCGAGGAAGATGATCCCGAACGCCGCGGCGACGAAGAACACGAGGTAGCCGAGCAGATGGCGGCGGAACCGGTCGGCCGTCATCTGCGGCAGGTACGCGCCGATGATCAGCGCGAGCGCGGGCGCGACCGGTAGCACGTACGAGATCAGCTTCGAGTGCGATACGCTGAAGAACAGGAAGATGAACGCGCTCCAGATCAGCAGCACGAGCATCGGCGAGAAGCCGTTCGGCTGGCGCGGCATGCGCAGCGCATGGCGGATGCTCTGCCACGCGACCGACAGCCACGGCAGGAAGCCGACCAGCAGCACCGGCACGAAGTAGTACAGCGGGCCGGGGCGGTTCTGTTCCGGGGTCAGGTACCGACGGAACTGCTGGACGATGAAGAAGAAGTTGAAGAACTCGGGGTTGCGCTGCTGGACGAGCACGAACCACGGCGTGACGATCGCGAAGAAGATCACGAGGCCGCTGACGAGGTACAGGCGCTTCCACAGCGCCCAGTCGCGCGCGATCAGCGTGTACAGCACGAGCACGGCGCCGGGCAGGATCAGCCCGACGAGGCCCTTGGACAGCACCGCGAACGCCATCGCGGCCCAGCACGCCCACATCCAGCCGCGCACCGCGGCCGGGCGCAGCCCGGGCTGCTGCGCGAGCAGCAGCGCGCACAGCGACAGCGCCATCCAGAACGCGAGCCCCATGTCGAGCGCGTTGAAGTGGCCCATCAGGTTCCAGTACGGCGCGCTGGCGAGCACGACGGCCGCTAGGAAGCCCGACAGCGGATTGAACAGGCGCGCGCCGGTGTAGCCGACGAGCAGCACGCCGGCGAAGCTCGCGACGGCGGTGTAGAGGCGCGCCTGCCATTCGCCGATGCCGAACCACGCGAACGTCAGCGCGTTCAGCCAGGTCTGCAGCGGCGGCTTCTCGAAGTACTTGTAGCCGTTGTAGCGCGGCGTGATCCAGTCGCCGGTGACGAACATCTCGCGCGCCATTTCCGCATAGCGGCCTTCGTCGCTCGGGATCAGGTGGCGCAGCCCGAGCGGCGCGAACCAGACGATCGCGAGCGCGACGAGCAGGAGGACGAGCGTGATGCGATTGAGCGGTAGCCTCGACGGCGTATCGTTCATGGGTTTTCAGCCTGTTTGGTTGTTGTGACGGGCCGCCGGCGGGGTGCGCCGGGGCGGGCGGTCTGGCCGGGGCGATCCGGGGATCGACCCGCCGCGCCGGCCCGAGTTTTACCGCATCGGGGATTAACGTTCAATTAAGAGCGCGGCGGCGACTTTGCGGCCCTCGGCCATCAGGATGTTGTAGGTGCGGCAGGCGGCCTGGAAATCCATCGTCTCGACGCCGATCCGCTTCGCGGTGAGCGCCGCGACGAGCCGCGGGTGCGGGAAGCGCAGCCGCGCGCCGCTGCCGAAGATCACGAGTTCGGGCGTCGGGTCGAGCAGCATCGCGAAATGCTCGGGCGCGAGCGCGTCGAACGACGACACGGGCCAGGCCTGGACCGGCGCGCCGGGCAGCACGATGACGCTGGTTTCATGGCGTTCGAGATTGACGTCGACATAATCGGGGCCGTAGCCGGTGACGGTGTTGAGCGCGCCGCTCGTGTCCTGGTGCAGTTTCAAATCGGTATTCCGCGGTTCCGTAGGGGAATGGATTGGCCGGGCCGTGGGGCCCGGCGGGCCGGTTTCGCGCGCCCCGGCACGCGCGGACGCCCGACGGCGCGGGCCCGGCACGGCTATGGTGCATTGCGAAAGTCGGCCAAAATCCGCTAAATTATAACTTTTTGGTCGCCTGCGGGCGCCACTTGCGTCGTGCGTCGCCACAAGCCGCGTCCGACCGCCGCTTTTTCCCAGTCTAGACAGCGCGCACAGACCGGCCGCTTTCCAGTTTTGATCCCGTCCCCCCGGCCGCAAGGCCAAGCCAGGAACCGTGTCGTCGTGAAACCGATTCAGAAGTCGAACAAGCTGCTCAACGTCTGCTACGACATCCGTGGCCCGGTGCTCGAGCACGCCAAGCGCCTCGAGGAAGAAGGCCATCGCATCATCAAGCTGAACATCGGCAACCTCGCGCCGTTCGGTTTCGACGCGCCGGACGAAATCATCCAGGACATGATCCGCAACCTGCCGGCATCGTCCGGCTATTCGGATTCGAAGGGCGTGTTCTCTGCGCGCAAGGCCGTGATGCATTACACGCAGCAAAAGGGCGTCGTCGGCGTCGGCCTCGACGACATCTACATCGGCAACGGCGCGTCCGAGCTGATCGTGATGGCGACCCAGGCGCTGTTGAACGACGGCGACGAAGTGCTGCTGCCCGCGCCCGACTACCCGCTGTGGACGGCGGCCGTGAGCCTGTCGGGCGGCACGCCCGTGCACTACGTGTGCGACGAGCAGAATGCGTGGATGCCCGATCTCGACGACATCCGCAGCAAGATCACGCCGAACACGAAGGCGATCGTCGTGATCAACCCGAACAACCCGACCGGCGCACTTTATTCCGACGAATTGCTGCTCGAGCTGCTCGCGATCGCGCGCCAGCACGGGCTGATCGTGTTCGCCGACGAGGTCTACGACAAGATCGTCTACGACGGCCTCGAGCACACGGCGCTGGGCGCGCTGTCGGAGGACGTGATCACCGTCACGTTCAACAGCCTGTCGAAGAGCTACCGGTCGTGCGGCTATCGCGCGGGCTGGATGGCCGTATCGGGCCTCGGCGGCGACAACCGCCGGCGCGCGAAGGATTATCTGGAAGGGCTCGGCATCCTGTCGTCGATGCGCCTGTGCGCGAACGTGCCCGGCCAGTTCGCGATCCAGACGGCGCTCGGCGGCTACCAGAGCATCAACGAGCTGATCGTGCCGAACGGGCGACTGTACAAGCAGCGCGAACTCGCGTATGACATGCTGACGTCGATCCCGGGCGTGACCTGCGTGAAGCCGCAGGCCGCGCTGTACATGTTCCCGCGCCTCGACCCGAAGCTCTATCCGATCCAGAACGACCAGCAGTTCATTCTCGACCTGTTGCTCGAGGAACGCGTGCTGCTCGTACAGGGCACGGGTTTCAACTGGGCGACGCCGGACCACTTCCGCGTGGTCTTCCTGCCGAACCTCGACGACCTGACCGATTCGATCAACCGGATCGCACGCTTCCTCGACGGCTACCGCAAGCGCCATTCGGTCTGAGCGGGCAGGGCCACACGCAACTCACTACTTCTTACTCATCGATCACACGCAGCATGGAACCGATCAAAGTTGGCCTGTTGGGCTTCGGCACCGTCGGCAGCGGCACCTTCACGGTGTTGCACCGCAACCAGGAAGAAATCAAACGACGCGCGGGGCGCGGCATCGAGGTCGCGCGCATTGCCGTGCGCAACCCGGCCAAGGCGCAGGCGGCGCTCGGCGCTCACGCCGGCACCGCGCAGATCACCGACGATTTCAACGCGGTCGTCGACGATCCGTCGATCGCGATCATCGCCGAGATGATCGGCGGCACGGGCATCGCGCGCGAGCTCGTGCTGCGCGCGATCGCGAACGGCAAGCACGTCGTGACGGCGAACAAGGCGCTGCTCGCGGTGCACGGCACCGAGATCTTCGAAGCCGCGCGCGAGAAGGGCGTGATGGTCGCCTTCGAGGCGGCCGTCGCCGGCGGCATCCCGATCATCAAGGCGCTGCGCGAAGGCCTGACCGCGAACCGCATCCAGTACATCGCCGGCATCATCAACGGCACGACGAACTACATCCTGTCGGAAATGCGCGACCGCGGACTCGACTTCGCGACCGCGCTGAAGGCCGCGCAGGCGCTCGGCTACGCGGAAGCCGATCCGACCTTCGACATCGAAGGCGTCGACGCCGCGCACAAGGCGACGATCATGAGCGCGATCGCGTTCGGCGTGCCGGTGCAGTTCGACCGCGCGTACGTCGAGGGCATCAGCAAGCTCGACGCGACCGACATCCGCTACGCGGAAGAGCTCGGCTACCGGATCAAGCTGCTCGGCATCGCGCGGCGCGCCGCAAACGGCATCGAGCTGCGCGTGCACCCGACGCTGATCCCGGAAAAGCGCCTGCTCGCGAACGTCGAGGGCGCGATGAACGCGGTCGTCGTGCACGGCGATGCAGTCGGCACGACGCTGTACTACGGCAAGGGCGCGGGCGCGGAGCCCACCGCATCGGCCGTCGTCGCGGATCTCGTCGACGTCACGCGCCTGCATACGGCCGACCCCGAGCATCGCGTGCCGCACCTCGCGTTCCAGCCGGACAGCCTGTCGAACACGCCGATCCTGCCGATCGAGGAAGTGACGAGCGGCTACTACCTGCGCCTGCGCGTCGCCGACCAGACCGGCGTGCTGGCCGCGATCACGCGCATCCTCGCCGAATCGGGAATCTCGATCGACGCGCTGCTGCAGAAGGAATCGGAGCAGATCGACGGCGCGAACGGCGAAACCGACATCATCCTGATCACGCACGAGACGGTCGAGAAGAACGTCAATGCGGCGATCGCGCAAATCGAGAGCCTCGCGACCGTCGTGTCGAAGGTGACGAAGCTGCGCATGGAAGCGCTGAACTGAGGCTGACGACATGAACTACATCTCCACGCGCGGCGCCGGCATCGGCGAG
>Ga0209370_1002947_pt1 | contig 11426 bp, 8 predicted proteins | sample AgamicAtPrz_FD_187164 | JGI IMG/M metagenome (GOLD analysis project Ga0209370, IMG submission 187164) | Agave microbial communities from Guanajuato, Mexico - At.P.rz (SPAdes) (version 2) | ecosystem: Host-associated > Plants > Phyllosphere > Phylloplane/Leaf | place: Guanajuato, Mexico... | reverse complement strand
TCAAGTTCGTTAATGGGGCCGGTCAAAGCCGTGACGAGATGTGGAACCATAAATACCCTCAGGAGACGATGGTGGGGGGCAATTGTAGAGATTGAAGCATGAGATAGGTGTTTTCCCCAGTCTTTGTTTCAACGACGCCAGAACGCCGGTGACAGCAAAGCCATGAAACTCAGTATCTCGAGCCGCCCCAACAGCATGCCCAGAGTACACACCCAGATCTGGAAATCCGTCAACACCGTGTAGTTGGATGATGGGCCAACCGCGCCCAGTCCCGGTCCCATGCAGTGCACGCTGGCCAGCACGGCAGAGAACGCGGTCAGAGGGTCGAGATCGGTCAGCAGCAGCACCATGCTCAGCACAATGACGGTGGCACCGTAAACCAGCATGTAGGCCAGCACCGAAAAAATCATCGGGTTATCTACCACCGCATCGCCCAGCCGCACCGGCTGCACGGCTCGCGGGTGCACCAGACGTGTCATCTCGCGCCTGGCCTGCTTGACCAGAATCAGCATGCGCACCATCTTGATGCCGCCGCCGGTCGAGCCTGCGCTGGTGGCCACCCCCGACAACAGCAACAGCAAAACAGGAATGAACACCGGCCAAGACAGATAGTCCGTGGTGGAAAAGCCGGTGGTCGTGGCGACCGAGACCGTGTGGAACATGCCGTTGCGCAAGGCATCGAGCGGCCCATAGACCCCCTTGACCCAGAGCAGCAGCGCCACCAGCAGGCCCGAGCCCAGCAACACGCCGATCGTGGCGCGCATTTCGGGGTCGCGCATGAAACTATCGATACGCCCCTTGCGCATGGCCACGAAGTACAGCGCAAAGTTGCAACTTGCCAGCAACATGAACAGCAAGGCCGCGGCCTCCAGCAGCGGCGAGTTGAAATAGGCAAAGCTGGCATCGTGCGACGACAGCCCGCCCAGGCTCACCGTGGCGAACATATGCATCAGCGCATCCAGCGGCTGCATGCCGCAGGCCCAGAAGGTCAGAAAACAGCCAATGGAGAACAGCGCGTACACACCCCACAGGCCTTTGGCCGTCTCGGTAATACGCGGCGTGAGCTTGGTGTCCTTGACGGGACCTGCAGCTTCCGCTCTGAAAAGCTGAGCGCCGCCGACACCCAGCAGTGGCAACACAGCCACGGCCAGAATCAGAATCCCCATGCCGCCCATCCACTGCATGAAGGTGCGCCAGACGTTGATGGACACCGGCAACTGATCCAGACCGCTGAGCACCGTGGCCCCGGTCGTCGTCAGGCCCGATACGGCCTCGAAGTAGGCATGGGTGAGACTGATGGAAATGCCCACCCGATTCAGCCCCATCATCAGCGGCACCATGGCACACAGCGGCAGCACTACCCAGACCAGGGTCACCAGAATCACGCCATGGCGCGGTTGCAGATCCTGCTTGTGACGGTGCAGCCCCCCCCACAGCAGCAGGCCCACGCCTACCGTCAGTCCGATCGACCAGGGATAGATGCGCCAGATGCCATCCTGCGTGAACCAGGAGATGCCAAAGGGCAGCAGCATGGCGCCGGCAAACATGATCATCAGCATGCCCAGCACACGCAGGACAGGAAGCAGGTCTTTCATGTGTGCAGCTTAGAAAAAGGTGGCGCTGACGCGGAACAGGTTTTCCACGTTGCGCACCAGTCGCTTGTTGGGCAGAAAGAACACCACATGGTCGCCGGATTCGATTACGGTATGGCTGCGCGGAATGATGACCTCGGTCTCCAATGCCGTGCCCGCCACTTCCTCGCAGGTCTTGCCTTCTGGAATGCCGCGCACGATGAGACCGATATGCACTTCCTCGGGCAGGCGCAGCTCTTCCACCTTGCGCCCCACCACACGCGAACTTTTGCGGTCGCCCCGCGCCACGATCTCCAGTGCCTCGGCAACGCCGCGGCGCAGGCTGTGCACGGCCTGCACATCGCCGCGGCGCACGTAAGCAAGGAACTCGCCCAGCATGGCCTGCGCCGGCGACAGCGCAATATCGATCTGCGTGCCGTGCATCAGGTCAGCATAGGCGCGGCGATTGATCAACGACAGCACGCGGCGCGCGCCCATGCGCTTGGCCAGCAGGCTGGACATGATGTTGTCCTCGTCGTCGTCCGTCAGCGCGAGGAACAGATCCACCTCCTCGATGCCCTCTTCCTCCAGCAGCGCCTCATCGGTGGCATCACCCTCCAGCACCAGCACTTCGGCAGGCAGCGCCGACGACAGGCTCAGACATTGCTGGGCGCTGGACTCGATGATCTTGACGTGAAAGCGCCCGGGCGTCTGCGCCAGCTTCCTGGCCAGCCGCAGGCTGACCTGACCTCCGCCCGCAATCATGATGCGGAACACCGGCCGGCTCGGGCGGCCTTCGGGCAGATTGATGGCCTTGAGAGCCTCGGACACATGCTCGGTCGCTGCCAGCATGAAGACCTCGTCGCCGGGCTCTATGCGCGTGGCCCCGTCGCAGCGCACAAACCGGTCTGGCTCGTCCATGAAACGGCGGTAGATCGCCACGATGCGCATGGCCAGCTCGGGCATGCGCTCGCGCACCTGGGCAATCTGCAGGCCCACAGCTGGCGCGCCGGCGCGCGCGCGCACCGAGGCCAATGCGGCCCGACCGCCCGCAAATGCGCGCACCTGCATGGCTTCCGGGTATTCGATGAGCTTGCGGATGTAATGGGTGACCGATTCCTCGGGACAGATGATGCGATCGACCGCAAAACCCTCCTTGCCCAGCACCGGGTCATCCACCGCAAAGCTGGACGAGCGCACCCGCGCAATGCGGGTGGGAATATCGAACACGGCCTGGGCAATCTTGCAGCAGACCAGGTTGGTCTCGTCCATGGAGGCGCAGGCGATCAGCAGGTCGGTATCCTTGGCGCCCGCCTCGGCCAGCACCTGGGGATCGATGCCGTTGCCGACCACGCCACGCAGGTCGAAGCGCGATTCCAGCTCGCGCAGTGCTCGCGCATCCGTGTCGATGACGGTGATTCCGTTTTGCTCGGACACCAGACTTTCGGCCACACTCTGGCCTACGCGCCCGGCACCCAGAATAATGATTTTCATGGTGTTATGGAAAGGGATCCAAGCTGCGGCATTGAGTCATATCCGGAAAAGACCGCGCCTGCAGCCTCTCCGGAAGACGGATTTCAGGAGCGGACTTCGCCGTCGCCCAAGACCACGTATTTGAGCGAAGTCAGGCCCTCGATGCCCACCGGCCCACGCGCATGGAACTTGTCGGTGCTGATGCCGATCTCGGCGCCGAGTCCGAACTCGAAGCCATCGGCAAAGCGGGTGCTGGTATTGACCATGACGCTGGCCGAATCGACCTCGCGCAGGAATTTCTGCGCATGCAGGTGATTGGTGGTCAGAATCGACTCCGTATGGTGGCTGGAGTACTTGTTGATGTGGGCAATAGCCTCGTCCACACCATCCACCAGCTTCACGCTGATGATGGGCGCCAGGTATTCCTCGTACCAGTCCTGCTCCACCGCCTGGGCCAGCTTGGCATCCTTGACGGTCTGCAAAATGGCCAGCGCCTCGGCATCGCAGCGCATCTCCACGCCCTTGGCGGCATAGACGGCACCGATCCTGGGCAGGAACTCTGCAGCCACGGCGCGTGCCACCAGCAGGCTTTCGCTGGCGTTGCAGGGGCTGTACTTGTTGGTCTTGGCGTTGTCGGCCACCTTCACGGCCATGGCGATGTCGCAGGGATCATCCACATAGGTGTGGCAATTGCCATCCAGATGCTTGATGACGGGCACCTTGGCCTCGCGGCTGATGCGCTCGATCAGGCCCTTGCCGCCACGGGGGATGATGACGTCCACATAGTCGGGCATGGCGATGAGTTGACCCACGGCGTCACGGTCGGTGGTCTCCACCAGCTTGACACCGTCTTCAGGCAGACCGGCCTCGGCCAGCGCCTGGGCCACCAGCCTGGCCAGCGCCTTATTGGAGTCGATCGCTTCCGAGCCGCCACGCAAGATGCAGGCATTGCCGCTCTTGATCGAGAGGCTGGCCGCTTCGATGGTCACATTCGGGCGGCTTTCGTAAATCATGCCGAACACGCCCAGGGGCACACGCATCTGGCCCACGCGGATACCGCTGGGCATTTGCTTGAGGCCGCTGATCTCGCCAATCACATCGGGCATGGAAGCCAGCTGCTCGCAGCCTTCGGCGCAGGTCTCCAGCACCTTGGGCGTCAGACGCAGCCTGTCGACCATGGGGGCCGACAGGCCATTGGCCACGGCACGCTCCAGATCGCGGGCATTGTCGATCTGCAGCGGCTCGACGTTCTCGCGCAGCAGACGGGCCAGCGCCTTGAGTGCTTTGTTTTTAGTAGCTGCAGACGCACGCGCCATAAGTGCAGAGGCGGCTTTTGCCTGTACACCGAGGTTGTGCATGTATTCGACGGTATTGAGCGCGTTCATAGCGTGATTTTCGCCGAGATACGCAAGTTGCGCAGACAAGCCCGAGCATGAGGGGGTTTATGGCCCTGCGGACACCTACACTCGGCCTCTGAATCGCAAGGAGACTTATGAGCCACAACACCACCGCGCTGCAGGAAAGCGCCCGCCAGCTCCAGCAACTGCGCAGCGGATTCGAGCAGCTCGCCCACTCGCAGATCAGCGCCAGCGCCCTCGGCCAGCAGGCACGCGCCGCGACCACCTTGCTTGAGGCACTGCCGCCGCGCTATGGCGAGGTGCTGCTCAACCTGCTGGACCGGCTCGAATCCAGCGCGCTGTTCACCGAGGAAAGCTGCTCCTTCAGCCAGAAGGACCTGCTGGAAAATCTGCGCCTATGGGCCGACAAGGCCCAAGCCCAGCTCACAGCCAATCCCGGCTGAGCCGCAAATCAGCGCCCGGCCTGGGCCAGCTGCATGGCCAGCTGCCGCAGGGCCTGCCAGCTGTCGCGCGGCCAGCCCTCGCTGGGCAGACCTTTGACAATGCCGTCCACCGCATGAGCTGCCTGCAGCAACTCGGCCGCGCGTGCATCGCTGACACGTGGCAGCAGCCGCTCCATCAGCCTCTCCTTGGGGCCCCAGATGCGGTTTTCGCGCAGTGCCATGGGCAAAGGCTTGCCGCCCGCCATGGCGTCCTTGACCCGCTTGATGTTGCGAATGTCCTCGGCCAGTGCCCAATGCACCAGCACCTCGGCCTCGCCTTCGGCCTGCAAGCCGTCCAGCATGCGCATGCTGCGCGCCACCTGGCCCGAGAGCACGGCTTCGGACAGTTTGAACACGTCATAGCGCGCCACATTGAGCACGGCCTGCTCCACCTGCGCCAGACTCAGCTCGCCCTCGGGATGAAGCAGGGCCAGTTTCTGAATTTCCTGATGCGCGGCCAGCAGATTGCCTTCCACGCGGTCGGCAAAGAACTGCAGCGTACGCTGACCTTCTTCCCCTGCCGCCACGCGCTGGTTCTGCAGCGCCAGACGCTGGGCAATCCAGTGCGGCAGCGCACCGCGCTCTACCGGGTCGACCTGGATGGAGACGCCGTTGCCGTCCAGCGCCCCAAACCAGGCACCGGTCTTGGTGGCCTTGTCCAGGCGCGGCAGACTGATCAGCGTCAGCGTGCTGTCGTTGCCCTGGGCACTGCTGGCCAGTTGCTGCAGCGCAGCACTGCCGTCCTTGCCGGGTTTTCCGCTGGGGATGCGAATTTCGAGAATCTGCTTGTCCGCAAACAGGCTCAGGCTGCTGCCGGCCGCCAGCACGCCGCTCCAGTCAAAGTGCGCGCCCATGACGGTATAGCTGCTGCGCTCGGTATAGCCCTGAGCACGCGCCGCTGCACGAATCGCGTCGGCCGCTTCCTGCTGCTGCAAGGGCTCATCGCCATGCAGCACATAGAGCGAGCGCAAGCCCTTGGCCAGATGGGAGGTAAGCTGGTTCAGCGCAAGCTGCATGGAGAAAAGTTTTCTATAAAAAGTATCTGAAACGCCCTGAATTCAAGCGTCAGCAGCTATCAGATTCACCGGCGCATCGCCGGCGACTCGCGGCCTCCGCCCGGGGCCGCCGCGCAGCAACTCAGGCAATGGCTTATGACACCTGCAGGCTCTTGACCGCAGCCAGACGGCGAATGATCTGCTGCACGATGTCGTTGCGCATGTCCTTGTTCAGCATTTCCTCTTCTACTGCCTTGGACAAGGCATTGGTTTCGTTATAGGTCACGTTGCGAATCTGGCGAATCTCGACCGGCTCGATCAGCTCATCGCCGCCGGGCGTGCGCAACGAGAAGCGCACGATCAGGCGCAGTTCGATTTCACGCACCTGGCCAGCCACGTTGGAGCCGATGATCACGCGCTGGGCCTGCTCGCTGATGATCTGGCAGATCACCTCGGCGGTATCGGGCGATGCCGGGTCCTTGACCACGGTCAATTGATCGCTGCTCGATTCCAGACTGCGACGCAGCAAAGTGCCCACGGGCGCACCACGCCCCGCCTGCACATAAATGGAGCGAAACACAAAATTCGGCGCACCGCGCAGGCGAAAGCCGCAGGCCCCCAGCAAAGGCGTCAAGGCCATGGCGGCCAGCAGCGTACGTTTTTGCATCAACTGTCCTCTAATCTTCAAGCCCTGCTGCGAGCATCGCCTCCTGCTCCAGAAATACCGAGCAAGAGCCGCCCCGCAGCGAAGGTATTGTCCCCCTCCCGCGAAGCGAGAGAGGGGGAAGGCGGGGCCGCCTGGGCGCGAAACGCCTCAGGGGGAGACTCCGGTCACACGACAATATTCACCAGACGACCCGGCACCACGATGATCTTCTTGGGTGCACGGCCTTCGGCAAACTTCTGATACTCCTCATTGGCCAGTGCAGCCGCCTCGATGACAGCCTTGTCGGCAGTGGCGGAAACCAGGATCGCACCGCGCAGCTTGCCGTTGACCTGCAGCACCAGCGAGATCTCGTCCTGCACCAGGGCCTTGGGATCGACCTGCGGCCAGGGGGCATCGAGCAGATCGCCCAGGTGGTTGGCATAGCCCAGCTCGCTCCACAGCACATGCGCCAGATGGGGCGTAGCGGGGTAGAGCACGCGCAGCAGAATGCCGAAGCCTTCGATCAGCGCCACCTTGGCACCGGTGTCATCCAGGGCCTTGAAGTCTTCCAGCGCATTGATCATCTTCATCGCGCCGGACACCACGGTGTTGTACTGCATGCGCGAGTAGTCGTACTCGACCTGCTTGAGCACGTTGTGGATTTCCAGACGCAGGGCCTTGGCCGCCTTGCCGAATTCCACATCGTCCAGCGACTTGGCGCCGGCCACGCTCTGCACCGCGGAAGCCATGTCCATGCCTGTCAGCTTGCTGCCGAAGTTGTAGACGCGGCGCAGGAAGCGATAGCTACCTTCCACGGCGGCGTCGTTCCACTCCAGCGTCAGCTCAGGGGGCGAGGTGAACATGGTGTACAGACGTGCGGTGTCGGCGCCGTACTTCTCGATCAGATCCTGCGGGTCCACGCCGTTGTTCTTGGACTTGGACATGGTGCCCACGCCCTCGTAATCGATGGCGGTACCCACGGGCAGCAGGCCGTCGGCGCTGTCCACTTCGACCTTGAGCTTGGCGCCGATGATCTTGCCGGAGTCGTCGAACACATGCTCCACATCCTTGGGCCAGAAGTATTCCTTGGCGCCCTTGGCCGTGCGACGGCTGTAGATGTGGTTGAGCACCATGCCCTGGGTCAGCAGCTTGGTGAAGGGCTCGTCGATCTTGACCAGACCCAGGTCGCGCATGACCTTGGTCCAGAAGCGCGCATACAGCAGGTGCAGGATGGCGTGTTCCACGCCGCCGATGTACTGGTCCATGGGCATCCAGTAATCGGCGCCGTCGGCCACCATCTGCTCGCTGTTCTTGGCGTCGCAATAGCGCATGAAGTACCAGGACGAATCCACGAAGGTGTCCATGGTGTCGGTTTCACGGCGGGCAGGCTTGCCGCAGCAGGGGCAGACCACGCCTGCGTGGAAGGCCTCGGACTTGACCAGCGGATTGCCGGAGCCATCGGGCACCAGATCCTGGGGCAGGACCACGGGCAGATCCTTCTCGGGCACGGGTTGAGGACCGCAATCGGCGCAATGAATGATGGGGATGGGAGTGCCCCAGTAGCGCTGACGGCTGATGCCCCAGTCGCGCAGGCGCCAGGTGGTCTTGAGCTCGCCCAGGCCCTTGTCGCCCACGATCTTGGCCACGGCCTGCACCGCATCCTTGTGGTTCAGACCGTCGAGATCGCCGGAGTTGATCAGTACGCCGCGCTCCTTGTCGCCATACCAGTCGTTCCACTGCTTGTCGTCATAAGCGGCCTGGCCTTCCACGGCCACCACCTGCTTGATGGGCAGGCCGTACTTGTTGGCGAAGGCGAAGTCGCGTTCGTCGTGGGCGGGCACGCCCATCACGGCACCGTCGCCATAGCTCATCAGCACATAGTTGCCGATCCACACCTCGACCTGCGCGCCGGTGATGGGATGGGTGACGAACAGGCCCGTGGGCTTGCCTTCCTTTTCCTTGACGGCCAGTTCGGCCTCTGTCGTGCCACCCTTTTTGCATTCTTCGATGAAGGCAGCCAGTTCGGGCTTGTCGGCAGCGGCATGCTGTGCCAGGGGGTGCTCAGGCGCCACGGCGCAGAAGGTCACGCCCATGATGGTGTCTGCACGCGTGGTGAAGACATACATCTTGCCGTCCTGGATCAGTTGGCCGTCAGCCTCCTTGATGTCATGGGTGAACGCAAAGCGCACGCCAGCGGACTTGCCGATCCAGTTCTCCTGCATCAGGCGCACCTTGTCGGGCCAGCCATTCAATGTGGCCTTCTCGTTGCCGACCTGCACATGGTCCAGCAGCTCCTGTGCGTAGTTGGTGATGCCCAGGTAGTAGCCGGGAATCTCGCGCTTTTCCACCAGCGCGCCGGTACGCCAGCCACGGCCGTCGATGACCTGCTCGTTGGCCAGCACGGTCTGATCCACCGGGTCCCAGTTCACCACCTGGGTCTTGCGATAGGCAATGCCTTTTTCCAGCATCTTGAGGAACAGCCACTGGTTCCACTTGTAGTACTCGGGGTCGCAGGTGGCGACCTCGCGGCTCCAGTCGATGGCCAGGCCCATGGCCTGCATCTGCTTTTTCATGTACGCGATGTTCTCGTACGTCCACTTGGCAGGCGGCACCTTGTTCTTCAGCGCAGCGTTCTCGGCAGGCAGACCGAAGGCGTCCCAGCCCATGGGCATGAGGACGTTGTAACCCTTCATGCGCAGCTGGCGCGTGAGCATGTCGTTGATGGTGTAGTTGCGCACATGGCCCATGTGCAGCTTGCCGCTGGGGTAGGGCAGCATGGAGCAGGCGTAGTACTTGGGCTTGCTGCCGTCTTCGGTGACGCGGTAGGCGTCCTTGGCTTGCCAGTGGTCTTGCGCGGCGCGCTCGACCTCGATGTGGTTGAATTTTTCTTGCATGGTGCAGTGCAGTGGCCGCCAGCCCCACTTGGGACCCGGCAAGGTAGAAATCTGAAATCAGCAGGGATTTTAGGCTGCCCGACCGCTTGCGCCGTTTTAGCCCTGCATGACCGCAGAACCCGCTGCGCCATCCGGGCGGCCTTCCTGCACGCCACGCTGGGAAATACGGCTTTGCGTAAGCTAGTGGCTGTTCACACATTGCTGAACTTTTTGCACGCCAGCCGGTCTGACCGGCCTGTTTCCGTGCCCGACGCCATCGCCTGCCTTCTGCCCGAAGTTGCCAGACTTGCGCTCCTGCCCCGGTCCATTCTTCTGAGGAGCTGCTCTTGCTTTCCCGCTGGTCTTTTGTTTCTGACTGGAATCCCGCCATGCAAATGCTGGCCTCGCTCTGCGTCCTGGCGCTGACCGCTCTTGTGGCCGGCTGGCTGACCCAATGGCTGGGGCTCAAGGTCTTTCGCCGTATGCGCGACACCCTCAGGACCGGCTGGGCCCAGATCCTCATGCACGACAAGGTGCTGCGCCGCCTGGCCAAGGTCGTGCCCTCGCTGATCGTGCAGTTCGGCGTGCAAGGCGTGCCGCATCTGGAGCCGCGCTGGACCACGCTGATCACCAATGTGGCGGTTGCCTTCACGCTCTACCACCTGGCACGCGCGCTGTGCGATCTGCTCAATGCCACGAACGAGGCCCATGAACGCGACGAGGCACGCAAAGCCGCCGTCCAGACCCACTCCATCAAGAGCTATGTGCAACTGGGCAAGCTGCTGGTCTGCAGCTTTGCCGTGGTGCTCATCGTGGCCACGCTGATGGACCGCTCGCCGCTGCTGCTGCTCTCGGGCCTGGGCGCCATGTCGGCCGTGCTGATGCTGGTCTTCAAGGACACCATCCTCTCCTTTGTCGCCGGCGTTCAGCTCGGCAGCAACGACATGCTGCGCGTGGGCGACTGGATAGAGATGCCCCAGGTCGGCGCCGACGGCTTTGTGACCGATATCGCGCTCAACACCGTCAAGGTGCAGAACTGGGACAAGACCATCACCACCATTCCCACCTGGCGGCTGATGACGGACAGCTTCAAGAACTGGCGCGGCATGTTCGACTCGGGCGGACGCCGCATCATGCGCTCGCTGAACCTGGACGCCAACACCGTGCATCTGCTCTCGCCCGAGGAGCGCGCAGGCATGGGCCATATCGCGCTGCTGCAACCCTACTGGAGCGAGCGCGACGGCCTGCAGGCCATGCCCGGCGCGGCCGAGGCCGCCATGCCAACCCAGGCCATCGCCGCCCACCAGGTGACGAATCTGGCCGCCTTCAAGGCCTATGCCTACGCCTATCTGATGGGCCATCCGCGCATTGGCAAAGGCCCGGGCATGTTCCTCATGGTGCGCACCATGGAGACATCGCCCACGGGGCTGCCGCTGCAGCTGTTCTGCTACACCAACACCACCGTCTGGGTGGAGTACGAAGGCATACAGGGCGAAATCTTCGACCATCTGATCGGTGTGCTGCCGCAGTTCGGGCTGACGCTGTACCAGCGCTCGTCGGACTACGGCACCCACTATCCGCCCGCCCGTCCCGATGTAGTAGCCCGTTAATACCTGCCGCGTGCCCTGACTGCCCACAATGGCCTGACCCAACCACAAGGAGACAGACCATGGCAGGCAAGAAAATTTTGATGATTTGCGGCGACTACTGCGAGGACTATGAAACCATGGTCCCGTTCCAGGCCCTGCTGGCCGTAGGCCATACCGTGCACGCGGTCTGCCCCGACAAAAAGGCCGGCGACCAGATCAAGACCGCCATCCACGACTTTGAAGGCGCACAGACCTATAGCGAAAAGCCCGGCCACAATTTCACGCTCAACGCCACGTTTGCCGATGTGAAGCCCGAGCAGTACGACGCCCTGGTCATCCCCGGCGGCCGCGGCCCCGAGTATCTGCGCGGCTATGAAAGCGTGCGCGCCGCCGTACGTCACTTCTTCGACACCAACAAGCCCGTGGCCGCCGTCTGCCA
>Ga0209370_1002946_pt1 | contig 11430 bp, 15 predicted proteins | sample AgamicAtPrz_FD_187164 | JGI IMG/M metagenome (GOLD analysis project Ga0209370, IMG submission 187164) | Agave microbial communities from Guanajuato, Mexico - At.P.rz (SPAdes) (version 2) | ecosystem: Host-associated > Plants > Phyllosphere > Phylloplane/Leaf | place: Guanajuato, Mexico... | reverse complement strand
CATATCCATCACCGTGGTCTGCCGGCGCGACTGGATTGAGTCAAGCCACTTTCTCGCTGCAGGCTGGTCTAAACGCTAAGTGGGGTGTTACACTGGATGTCAACGGATATATCTCCGGTATCGAAAGCACCAACAACGGTGTCCGGTCCGAAGTGAACATCCTCGCAGACAGGTTCCGCATCGTTAGCCCCGCAGGTGGTCAACGTACGGAGTATTCAGATGGCAACTGGCGCATTTACGACAATAACGGCGTAATGCGCGTCCGACTTGGAGTATGGTAATGGGCGTAGGGCTCGAAGTGTATAACGCAAACGGCACTTTACAGTTTGATATCGGTAGTCGCACTTTTCGCGTACTAACGGTCCAAATGGTTGGATCCGCAGATGGAAGCGTAACGGTACCGGAACTAAGTTCCGGTACTCCTATTGTGGGTATTGTGCCTTCAGACGACGCAAAAAAGACCCCGACCGTATCCCGATCGGGGAATACGGTGTCATGGAATTATGGAGGAACCCCTGGAGGTATGAGGGATTCTGCGGCAATGATCAACATCGCGGTGTTCTAATGACAGCAGGAATCGAAGTTATCAACAATTCAGGGACTACCTTGATCAACGATCGTGATCCCGTTCTAGTTCTAAGAGAAAAGCGCACTGTTAGTGGTGCGCCCGGCGCGTCGTACGTGTCCGGCACTGCCACCTTCAGTAACACGCGATTTCCAGTCTTCGCCGTAAAAACCCCTAACTGGGGATTTATTCATTCTGTTACCAAATCAGGAACCGATACTATTGTCAAATATGGTTCGTACACCGAGCCGGGTGGTTCGGCGATCACGGTAGAACTATTCTATTTCGACGTTCCAACCCGGTCGATCGGACAATCTGGTGCCGGGCTGGCGATCTTCAATTCGTCGGGTCTGTGCATGTTCGACTCCAACGAAAAGAATGCCATTGTCACTTCGGTAAATCCTCCAAATGGAACTTGGACAGGTTCCCCCGGTAGAACCTATGTTATGGCATTCTATAGCGCCTGGAGAAGGCGAATCATTCGTCAGACCGATTTGGACTATTATTCTGATAGGACGTATGCCAACGCTGCGAAATCAATCAACAATACGGTTGTGGTTAATTCGGAACTGATGTATGCGGGCGGAGATAATATCCCAGGAAATGTATCCGACAGTGATACCGAGACAGGCGCAAAGGGAGGGGTGATTCTGGACGTCACCGGCTACTGACCACCCTTTCGGTACCCTGACCCTTCTGATGCAACACGGTTCGACCGCGAATTAGATACCCCGAGGTTTGATAGTCACCTTCTCCAAAATAAAGCGCCATATGGATAGGATGAGTGTGAACAGTAATGGCGTCTGTTGAAACGTTGTGCAGACGACATTCGGTGGAAGATCGACTGGTATAAACCTCAATTCGCATTCTTTCAGAGTTGGTTTCGATTACCCCACAGAATTCGTAGCCGGTTATTTTTGTTCGATTCGCCATTCTTGGTGCGATACGAACGACGAAATCGTCCATCAATTCACCAGGCTGCGATTCTTCCGTGTAGATCACGGACGAAGAACCCGCGTAGAGCGGACTTGCGGCTAACAGTGCGATCAGGGCTAAGGCTTTCATGTCGGTCTCTAAGGAGTCTGTAGAGCAATCATCGCACATTGCGTTAATCCCGTGATCGAACCCGTTACAATACCCGTACTAAATATGTGGAGAAAGCCGTGACTGAAAACCTACGTATTAAAGTGATTGACCAAAACCATTACGACGAGCTTATTGCTCACCGTACGGAGTTGATCCTGATCCCGACGCCTGATGGGTCACCGTCTACAAACGGCCGCGTTGTGTTTCATACCGTTTGGAATCATTATCGGTATGGTAAGAAGTTCGCAGAATCCATCGGTCCGCGTATTGAACATGACTTCGATACGGTCATGGGTCGGACGTTCGATGTTATCGTGGACCATGATGACTTAGGGAACCCAATCCCATTTCATATGCCGACCATGTTGATGATTGGGGGTATTAAGGCTGCATTCGACGTACTCGCGTGCGAATATTTGGAAGCTCTTGAGCCGCCAGTTCTGCCGCCACAGCCCCAGCCTGAAACCCAAGAATAATTGCAAACAGACCGGACTAGGAGTATATTGGAGGAAATCCAATAAACGCCCAAAGGGGTATCATGGCAACAGGACGAGAGAAAGCTCCTATTAACAGTGAGAATTTGGCAGCCCTTTTGGGCCTTGTCGATATCCCTCTGAACATCATCCTTGGAAAGCCCAACAAGGCTAACAAGTCCATCAAGATCAAATCCTTTGGTAAAAGGATTCAGAAAAAGAAATGAGGTATCCAATGAAACTGTGGTCGAAGATTAAAGATTGGTTGACTGAAGATCATATGACGCCGCAGACCGTTGGTCCTCGCGCAGTGGCTCGTAGTGAATCTGGCGTTGTTATTGTGGCGAACGACTTTTCGATTGAGCCGGTCCGTCGTCTCAAAAAATGGGCTGCAGCAGGTCTGGCGTCAGCCCCGTGGCTCGCGGTCGCAGTTATCTTGTTTGCGGCAGTGTCACATGGTGCGATTGCAAGCGCTGCACTCGGATACGGTCTATTGAAAGTGTCCATCGCTGTGCTGCTGACCTTTATTGCGGACGAAACCATGTTCCGTGGTTTGAAGGAATCCACAATTAAGTGGCTCCCAATGCTGCGTCGCACTGGTGTTTTCATGGGCATCTGCTGGCTAATGGCGGTGACGTGATGAAGTCCACACGAAATAAAGTCCTCGGACTGGTTTTCGGTGCAGCCCTGGGCCTTAGTGTCCAGGGTTTTGCGTATGCGCAGACTCAATTGCCTAAGAATTCTTACCAATATCGAGCAATGGTTATCCAGAACGCTCGTCAATATTGGGGACCGGACGCCAATGTAGCTCTGTTCGCTGCGCAGTTTCACCAAGAGTCCGCATGGAACAACGACGCAAAGTCCCACGTTGGCGCGCGTGGTCTTGGACAATTCATGCCTGGCACCGCGCAAGAGGTGCACAATCGCTACGCCGACCTAAAAGCACTTCCGATTTATTCGCCTTTGTGGTCAATCAAGGCGCTATTCTTGTATGATCGGCAGTTGTATCAGGCTATCAAGCCTTTGCAGCGAACGACAGACCTGCACCCATGCACACACTATGCCATGATGCTGTCGGCTTATAATGGTGGTTTGGGTTGGTTGAATCGAGACCGTCGATTGACCATCCAACGTGGTGGAAATCCCGATATCTGGTGGGGCCACGTCGAGAAAAATTCCAATCGCGCGGCCTGGGCAATCAAAGAGAACCGCGACTATCCAGTCCGAATCATGTTGCGCCACACCCAGACTTATCTGGCGAATGGCTATCCAGGAGTAGACGTATGCCAAGTATCAAAACCCTAAAGGACGCGTGGAATAAAACCCCAGCAGGCTTGAAAGCCAAGGCTATCAAGATCACTGTAAAGATCGCGCTTGCGTGCGTTCTATTAACTTCCGTGTACATCGCGGGTCGATTTGACGGCGCTGACTCGTACAAAGAGGCTATCGCTCGTCAACGGGAAGCGGTTAACAAAGTCCTGATTCAGAACGCCGTGGATTCAGCCCAGCGGTTTGGCGAGTACAATCGTACGGATGCAGAATTGAAAGCCGCGGTAGCTGCGGCGGAGCAGAAAGTTCGGGACTATTACAAGGCGAATCCAGTCGAACGTAAGGTCCCAATCACTAAATTGGTTCCAGTACAAGGAGAACCCGAGTATGTCTACGTTCCGGATGGTGTGTGCCCTAACGATTTCTTTGGCCCTGACGAGTTGCGCCTTTGGAACCTGGGGAACAAGAGGGACTTTGCCAACGCTGGTAATTAACAAGGAATATCTTGTCAAATGCCCGCGTGATCTACCGGAGCTTACAGCCGGAGATAAAGAGTCGGTACAATTGAATCATAAGGCTACACAACAGGCTTACCATACTTGCTCGAACAAGCATGATGCCCTAGTGGACGAACTAACCAAACAAGGTGTCAAAGGACGATAATATGACCGGAACCACTTACACTGCCGCGGACATTATTGCCGCTTTCAAGCGACTAGAGACTGCCAATCCCGGCAAGTCAATCACCCGCGACAAGTTCCGCAAAGAGTCGGGTATTCCGACTAGCGCGTGGGAACGCGAGTTTGGTACGTTCGCCGAACTGCGTCGTCAAGCTGGTGGCGCGCCAACCCAAGCCACCAACAAGCTCCTGACCAACGTTGCAAAGCACACTGCGGCGAAAAAGTATGAGGAGCTAAACAAGGAGCGAGAAGAATATGGTGAGCAATATCTCCGTAGCGATCCAGGTCGATACAAAACACTTTTGGTCGGAACTGACCTCCACGATAAGGAAATCGATCCATTTGTGCTCCGAGTGTTCCTGGACACTGCCAAGCGAGTTCAGCCTGAAACAGTCGTACTTGGCGGGGATGTGTTCGACCTGCCTGAATTCGGTCGCTACGGCGTTGACCCGCGTGAGTGGGACGTGGTTGGTCGAATCAAGTTCGCCCACGACAATATCCTTGAACCTCTCCGCAACAATGTCCCCGACGCTCAAATCGACCTGATCGAAGGCAACCACGAGTGCGTCACCCCGTCTACGGAGATTTTGACCGATCACGGTTGGGTGCGTGCTGGCGCCATCACTCGTGATAACCGCGTTGCGTCGTGGAACAACGCTGGTGGTCTTTCTTACGACCGTCCGATCGCAGTGGCATCGCAGGATAATCGGGAGTTGTACGAAATTTCCAGCGCGTTCAAGACCGAGCATGTGACGGATAATCATAGGGTCTTTTATGATGGCAAGCTGACTGCGGTTTCTGATCTGCCCAAAAAGATCGACGGCAGTAAGTTCCTGAACGCCTTGCCCGCTAATGGTTGGGGTGAGCGTATGGATGAAAATCTGGTGCGGTTTGCGGTGTGGGTGATCACTCGCGGAACTATTCGTAGGGATGTCGATGATACATTCAGTGTCCAGTTCCAAGGTATTCCTCGCCGTATCGAACGACGCGTTAAGGGTGTGGTGCAAAAGATAAAGGGCATCAAGTGGATCAAAGAGCCGGGTGGTGTATCTGTTGCAGGCCCTGGAATGGGCTTGTTGATCGACGTGATTACCGGTCGTGATGACCACCGCGACAACACGCAGTGGCGCAAAGTCCCCGATTGGTTCGAGGGGCTGCACCGAGACTACGGCAAGATCGTTGCTGGCGAAATGAACTGGCTCGCGAAGATTCCGTTTGCTTCGTCCACGTCTTACCTGAAGACCTCTTCCAAAGAGTTCGCCGATGAGATGCAGTTGTTTTTGTGCCTTCGCGACGTGCCCTGCGCATATAGCACCTTGGGTCACGATGAATACCTGCTGTGCTACAACGAGCGGAACAAGCTGGAGAAGTTTCGTGGAAAGCATGTTCGGCTTCGCAAGTTGGACAACGGTCGCGTGGTGTCGATTCAGACCAAGAACGGCACGCTGATCACGCGGTTGAATGGCAAGGTTAACTTCACCGGTAATTGCCGACTGGTTAAGCACCTTGCGGATTTCAGTCCGGCGACACGAGCCATTCTCGGTGATCTACACGGAATGACCATCGGTGATCTGTTCGGTCTAGGAAAATTCAAGATCAATTATGTTGCCAAGGCAGACTTGCGGTCATACACCTCGAAGGAACACGCGAAGGAGTTGGAGAATAACTATCGTATCTACCACGATACGTTCATGGTTCATCACTTCCCTCATGCGCGACATATGGGCGTCCCCGGAGTCAACGGACATCACCACGCGCATATCTCGTGGCCAATGTTCAACGTACACCAGGGTGCGTATGAGTGGCATCAGTTGGGCGCAATGCATCGTCGTTCGGCGTCGTATTGCGAAGGTGAGCGATGGCATAACGGCTTCTCGCTGGTGCATATCGATACCGTCACTAAGCAGGTAAACATCGAGTACGTTCCAGTAACGGACTTCGCAGTAGTAGGTGGTAAGTTCTACTCGCGCGAGGCTTCGGAAATCGTGCTGATGGAAGGTATGAAGTAAAACGAAGTTTCCATCGTGATACAAAATAGGAGACCCTGATGGTATGATGTTTAAGACCACCAGGGTCTTTTCTTTTTAAGGAACATTAACTATGGCTAAGCCGCGTCGTCGTGACACCGAGTTGGAAGCTATTCAGCGGGATATGAACGCTCGTAACGAATATAGCCCCAAGCAAGATAAGCCTAAAAAGTCCAAGCTGGAAGCCAAGACAGAGGCCCAGGCTCACTACATTATGGCGATCGATAGCAACCAGCTGACCTTCGGTGTGGGTCCTGCTGGTACTGGTAAGACCTTTGTGTGCACCAAGTATGCAGCGCAAGAGCTAGACTCCAAGCGCATCCAAAAGATCATTGTTACACGTCCTGCGGTTGAAGCTGGTGGTGGTTTGGGCTTCCTTCCTGGCACGATTCATGAGAAGTTCGCGCCTTACTTTGCTCCGTTCCGTGCCGTCCTCGATGCGCATTTTGGCCCCTCACACGTGGAGAACATGATTAAGCTCGGCAAGATCGAGATTCAGCCGCTAGAGTATCTGCGCGGTATGACCTTCGAGGATTGTTTTGTGATTCTGGACGAAGCGCAGAACACCACACCGGGCCAGATGAAGCTGTTCCTGTCACGTATCGGTGAAAACTCTAAGGTCGTCATTAACGGCGATATCAGTCAGAAGGACATTCCGGGTCCGTCGGGTCTTGAAGACGCCCTGCAACGTCTAGAAGGTCTAGACTCGGTTCAATCCGTGATCTTTGAGGAAGACGACATCGTTCGCTCCGGTCTGTGTAAGGAAATCATCAAGCGTTACCGGGCTTAATGCGGGTAAAAGAGTCTCTATAATCTTTTGGGTTTCTTTGAGGATTAATTAGTGTCTGTAAACGACTATTACATTGGTATGGAAGCATCGGCTCTCAACGCGGATAAGTTCATGTTGGAGTATATCGATGAAGATATGCGGCGAGAGGAAGAGGGTCTTTACGACACTAAGTGGTTTGATTACCGCCCGATGCACCCATTTCACGCTACCATGTACTTTGTACACCGTTATAACGTGCTCGCCGCAGCCGTGACGGAGCGTGAAGTGGGTGCTAAGGAAGCTGCTCGTCTACGCGCGCGAGCTAATACGTACGATCTGCGCAAGCTCAACGGGAAGCGCCCAGTCGCAACCATTCGTGCTTTTTGGAAAGCGCGTCAGGCAGCAGATGCGATCGGGTGCCCTTATGATGTCTACATCCGCGCGGCTATTCTGAATTTCCGTTCCAATCGCAAGCTATTCTCCACGGTCAAGACGGCCAAGCATCGGCAAGAAATGCCGTACGCCGTACAGCTATGTTCGCCCTTCATTGTCGAAGGCGCAATCACCATGTGGGAGCGTGATCGAACCGCTCGATTCAGATACCCTGAATCCGAAATGGTGGTTAACAAGGTCAACTGGTTCAACGCGGATATGGTTGAACACATCAAGCGCGAGGCGCAAACTTGGCCCAATCCAGAAAAGATCATCGAGTCCGCTAAGCGGGCTGGACTGATACTAGAGCCGTAACATCCCGACGCACACCACGGTATATTGTGTATATCAAATACCGCGGAGTGATCATGATTTCCAATCTAGTTAATTTCCTAAATGACCGAAAAGATGAGGTCGTCCAGATCGATATTGATGATCGCTGGCTAGTAGGCCGCGTGGTTGGTTACGACTCCAATTCGGGATTCATTTTTGTCCGCCCCGAGGATGAAGATGAAGAGATTGCCATTAATCTGCGCCACGTGACGTCCATTTCTATCGCTAAGGAGGCAGAAGGTGACAACTGAGGTTTACGAGTTTGGTGAGGATTTCGAAAAGCTAATCCTTGCCTATATGCTCAAAGATATGTCCTTCTGTGTTCGTACCGAAGGGCTAGTAAAGCCGCAATATTTTGAGTCCGAACTACATGCGGTGTTGGGCGACATCGCTGGCAATTACTTCACCACGTATAAGTCTATTCCGTCTGGAGCCACTCTAGGCATTCTGTTGAAGGATGCGCTGGATAAAAAGCGTGTCCGATCCGAAATGAAGGCCGACTTCATCCAGCTGGTCAAGGACGTATTGAAGACGCCGCTAACCGATTTGGACTTTACGGTCGAATCAGTGGCTAAGTTTGCTCGCCGTCAAGAAATGACCGCAGCGATCCTAAAGTCTGCGGAGCTTATCGAGAAGGGCGATTACGACAAGGTTGAACCAATTATGCAGCGGGCGATTCTCGTTGGATCAAACGATGACGCCATGCAGTATGACTTTTTCGCCGAGCGTGAGAACCGCGCCAAGTATCGAGAAGAGGTAGTCGCGGGTCGAATCAAGAAAGACGGCATTACGACTGGTCATCGGAAGATGGACGAACTGCTGTATCACGGGGGTTGGGGTCGTAAGGAGCTAACGTGCTTCATGGGTCCGGCGAAGGCTGGTAAGTCGATGTCCCTGATCCAGTTCGGGCTCAACGCGGTCGCTGCAGGCTATAACGTCCTGTATGTGTCGCTAGAGGTCGCGACCAAGATCATTGCGGATCGTCTGGACGCAAATATCGGCCAGATCGAAATCAACAATCTGCCTATGCAGATGAAGAAGGCTTCGGACGCCGTAGCCCTGGTCGAGTCTCGCGCAGGTATCCTGAAGATTCACGATTTCCCCACGGGTACAATGTCGCCAAATCAGCTTCGTCGGTTGATTAATCGCTACAAGGCCCAGGGTATCATTTTCGATATGGTCTGCGTTGACTACGCGGACTTGATGGCCCCGAACGTTTACTCCAACGAGCCTCGTGAAAACTCCCGTACGATCTACATTGACCTTCGTGGTATTGCCAGCGAGTTCAATCTGGCGCTGCTGACGGCTACGCAGACCAACCGAGCGGGCTTCAAGGAAGCTGTGGGTAAGATGGAGAACGTTTCGGAAGATATCAATAAGGTTCGAACGGTTGACTTGCTTATCTCCATCAACCGCGATGACGAGGATAAGGCTAACAACACCACGCGTCTGTATTTCGCCGCGTCGCGAAATCAGGGTGAAGCAACAATCACGATCAAGACCAACAACAAGATGGCGCGCTTCATGGAATCAATCGTCGCGATTGACGGAGAGCCGCTCAAATAAGAGGTTAAAATGAACTACTCGCCGAACGAAGCTCTGGATAGTTTGGACCTTGAATGGGTCCTGGGCGACGAAGGCGTAGACTACAAGGAAACTTGGGGCAGCAGCGGACGACAATTGAATCTCCGCTGCTGCCCTTTTTGTGGGAACAACAAAAGTAAGGTCTACGTTAACGCGGAAACTGGGCTTGGCAATTGCTTCGCGGGTTCTTGTACCCAAGGGACATTCAATAAGTGGCAATTGTTGTCGCAAATCTTCGACCTGTCGGGTCGAGACATGATGGTCAAGATCAACGACCTGGCTCGCGCACAAGGCTGGCGCCCGCGCCCAAAAGAGCCTGAGCGATTCGACCCCGGTACGCTAGAACTACCAGCGTGTGATCGAATCGAAGACCTCCAAGCTATGCCCAAGTATCTATTGGATCGCGGTATGGACTACGAACTGGCTCGATATTTCGACCTGCGTTGGTGCGATAAGGGGACTTTCAAGGTCAAAGACCCGACGGGCAAGATGATGATTCAGGATTACTCCAAGCGAGTAATCCTGCCAATCTACGACCTAGACGGGAACATGATCAGCTTTCAGGGTCGAGACGGAACGGGCACTGCAGAAAAGCGGTACCTGTTTCCACCCATGTTCTCGTCTACGGGCTCCCATTTCTACAACATCAATAACTGGCAAGAGGGTATGGACTCGGTTGTAATTAGCGAAGGTCCGTTTGATGTTATTGGCGTTAAGCGAGCGCTCGATGAACTGGGTATCAAAAATACATTGCCAATTGGATCGTTCGGCATGACGCTTTCCTTTAACGAAATGACCAGCGAAGACCAGTTGAACAAACTCCTGTTGTTGAAAGAGCGAGGATTGCGGAACGTCACGATGATGTGGGACAACGAACCCGTCGCAATCGATCGTGCCATTGACGCAGGGATGCGTCTTGCGCGCTATGGCTTCAATGTACGTGTCGCTGTATTGCAAGACGCTAAGGACCCTGGCGAAGCGACTGCCAAGCAGATTGGTGACGCTCTCGCACGCGCACACGAAATAAAGAGTGCGCTGCAGACAATGTTGTTGAAAAGGAAGCTATGCCATTGAGTACCGCTCTATGATCAATGCACATTCCCGAGGAAATAAAGATGGCACTCACTGATCGCCAAATCGAACTGAAGCTGTGTCCGATTGGTTTTGAATTGGTCCAGAAGGAATATCCCGTCGATGCTTCGCGTAGCGGGCAAAATACGGTGTTTCATTACTGTGACCCTATCGGCATCCGCGCATCGTATTGCGGCTGTCTTCACACGATGGAAGCGGTCTCTGATGGTCGAGGTCATCTTCGACCTGAATGTCAGCAGGCGATTGAGAATCGTACCTGTAACGCGCGAGTCTTGCGGATCGAGGAACTTAAAGCGGGTCGAGCGCTGTACTTTGTTCCATACAAGGAGCTAATGGAGCGTAGAGGGTTGAAAGCCGCGATTGATCGGGAAAATTCTCCTGTCCAGTTCCGCAGAAAGAAACCCCAAGGTTCATTTAGACCCACGACCGCGCCAGATACAATCAAGAACGAACTGCGTAATGAAAAGATGCCGTCGAAGGCTAGCCTCGATTGGTACGAAAAGCACAAGGTGGAGAATTTCAAGGCAAGTCAACGTCTTGAAGATGCCGAAATCGAAACAAACATCATGGCGCAGGTCGCCCAAAAACTAATCGAGGAACAACATGACGAGTAATCCGCTAGAAGAACTGGAAAACGAGCTGGCGCGGTCCACTGCGGCCAAGAAGGTGGAGGTGCTGCAAAAGCATGATTCTCCGCTGCTACGTAAAATCCTCGAAACCTCGTACAATCCGTATAAGCGTTTCGGGATCACGCTGACTACCAAGCAGATTCGGGAACTGATCGACCAAAGCGATCTATCTGGTCAAGACATCTCCAACACGGGAGTCTGGAATACTCTGGAAAGATTCTCATCCAGCACCGCATCGTCGGGCGTCAAATACGACTATCTGAAAGTCCTGGCAAGCAGCCTGTCACCAACTGCCGTCAGTCAGCTTTGTCGGATCATCAACAAGGAAGCGTTCCACAACGTCGGTCAGCGCACCGTCGATAAGGCGTTCAAGGGTCTGATCCCGACGTTCGGTGTGCAGCTGGCTGCGAAGTACGCCAAGAAGAAGGTCAAGAAGTTCCCGGTGATGGTCGAGCCGAAGTATGACGGCATGCGGGCTATCGCGATTTGTC
>Ga0209370_1002943_pt1 | contig 11440 bp, 7 predicted proteins | sample AgamicAtPrz_FD_187164 | JGI IMG/M metagenome (GOLD analysis project Ga0209370, IMG submission 187164) | Agave microbial communities from Guanajuato, Mexico - At.P.rz (SPAdes) (version 2) | ecosystem: Host-associated > Plants > Phyllosphere > Phylloplane/Leaf | place: Guanajuato, Mexico... | reverse complement strand
ACGAACACGCTGGACATCTTCCCCGGCAAGGACTTCGGAGACACGCGCGCCGCCGCCATCGAGACCCTGGTCGCCGCCGATGCCCAGGCCCTGGCCGAGCAGCCCTACGTGGACAGCGCCACGCCCAATGTGTCGGTCAGCGTCACGGCGCTGTACCGCGAGAACGCGGCCATGGCCCAGGTGACGGGCGTGGGCTTCGAGCACTTCCGCGTGAAGGGCCTGCGCCTGGCGTCAGGGCGGTTCTTCGACCAGCGCGACGTGGACCTGCACGCCCAGGTCGCGGTCATCGACCAGAAGGCCGCCACCGCGCTCTTTCCCGGCAACCCCAGCCCGCTGGGCGAGGTGGTGATGCTGGGCGAGATGCCCGTGGAGATCGTGGGCGTGCTGCGCCCCGCGCAAAACAGCTTCGGCGGCTCCACGCCCACCTTCTTCGTGCCCTACACGGCAGCCGCCACGCGCCTGGTCGGCAAGTACCACCTGGACAGCATCACGCTGCGCATCAAGGACGAGGTGCCGGCCGAGATCGCACTGAAGGCGGCCACCAGCCTGCTCACGGAACGCCACGGCACCAAGGACTTCTTCGTCTGGAACTCCGACCAGATCCGCCAGGCCATCACGCGCACCAGCACCACGCTGACGCTGCTGGTCTCGGCCATCGCCATGATCGCGCTGCTGGTGGGCGGCATCGGCGTGATGAACATCATGCTGGTGTCGGTGACCGAGCGCACGCGCGAGATCGGCGTGCGCATGGCCATCGGCGCGCGCCAGTCGGACATCCTTCAGCAGTTCCTGATCGAGGCCGTGCTGGTCTGCATCGTGGGCGGCATCCTGGGTGTCTCTCTGGCGCTGAGCCTGGGCCTGGCAGTGAGCCTGTCGGGCTCCAGCTTCCAGCTGTCGTTCTCGGCCGCCTCCATCGTGCTGGCCGTCGCCTGCTCCTCGCTCATAGGCATCACCTTCGGCTTCCTGCCAGCGCGCAGCGCGGCGCGCCTGGACCCCGTCCAGGCCCTCTCCAGAGATTGACATGCATATGCTCAAGACCAGCGCGCTGGCATGCGCCGTGGCCCTTGCGGGCTGCGGCGCCATCACGCGCACCCCCTACGAAGCGCCACAGGTGGCGCTGCCCGCGCAGTTCGAACATGCGCAGGCATCGTCCCCGACAGCCACGCCCACGCCCACGCCCATGCCCGATGCCTGGTGGCGCGGCTTCGGCGATCCACGGCTCGATGCCTGGATTGACCTGGCGCTGGCGCGCAATCCTGACATGGCCACGGCCGGCATCCGCGTGCGGCGTGCCGCGCTGCAGGCGCAACTGGCAGGCCATGCGCTGCTGCCCCAGCCCAGCGGCAGCGTAGGCACGGGCGCCAGCCGCCCGCTGTCGGGCAGCCAGCGCAGCACCCTGGAGAACGCCAGCGCCACACTGGGCGTGGCCTGGGAGCTGGACCTGTTCGACCGGCTGGGCGCGCAACGCGATGCCGCCGTCTTCGAAGCACAGGCCAGCGTGCAGGACAAGGATGCCGTGGCGCTGTCGCTGACCACCACCACGGCCAGCCTGTACTGGCAGCTGGCGCTGGCCAACGAGCGCCTGGACATGTCACGCCAAAGCCTGGAGTACGTGCATCGCACCATCGACCTGGTGCAGGCCCAGTACCGCAGCGGCGCAGTGTCCGGCCTGGAGCTGCGCGAGGCCCGGCAGGCCCTGGCCGAACAGCAGGCCCTGCTGAGCCAATACACCCAGGCCCGCGCCGAACTGCGCCAGGCATTGGCCGAATTGCTGCAGGGCGCCGAGCCGCCCGGTGGCGAGCCCCTGGCGCTGCCCGTGGCCGACCTGCCCGCCGTGCAGCCAGGCCTGCCCGCCGACCTGCTGGGACGCCGCCCCGACCTGCGCGCCGCCGAACTGCGGCTGCGCGGCGCCCTGGCCGGCAGCGATGCCACGGCCGCCAGCTACTACCCCCGGCTATCGCTCACCGGCAGCCTGGGCACCTCCAGCAGCACCCTGCTCGATGTGCTGGCCAATCCCGTGGCGGCCCTGGGCGCCAACCTGGCCCTGCCGTTTCTCAATGTGCGCGAGATGCGGCTGAACACCGCCATTGCACGCAGCCAGTACGAAGAGGCGGTGGTCAACTTCCGCAAAACGCTGTACGCCGCGTTGGCCGAAACGGAAAAATCCCTGTCCGCCCGCACCGAACTGGCCCGTCAGGAAGAGGCCCAGCAGCGCGCCACGCAGGAATCCGTGGAAATCACGCGGCTGTACGAAGCGCGCTACCGCGCCGGCCAGGTGCCGCTGCGCACCTGGCTGGACGCCCAGGAGCGCCGCCGCGCAGCGCAGCTGGCCCTGTCCGCGCTCCACCTGGCACGCCTGCAGAACCAGCTCACGCTGCACAAGGCCCTAGGCGGAGGGTGGCCGGCTTCCTGAAGCCACCACCCACGGTCCGCCAGAGTCAGAACGAATGCGCCATGCCCACGTAGAAGCCGGTCTGGCTGCCGCCCGGCGCCGGGTTGTTGTTGGTGGTCTCCACCGAGAAGTTCGCATTGCCGCCATTGCGCACATTGCCCACGCTGGCGTACAGCAGCGTGCGCTTGGACAGCGCGTAGTCGGCGCCCGCCATGAACAGGTTGGCGCTGCCGCCGCCGTTGTTGACCGTGGTGCGGTAGCCCGCCCCGATCAGCGTCAGCGGGCCTGACACCTTGTAGCGCGCGCCCATCCAGTACTGCCGCGCCTTGTTGGGCACGCCGGCCGCGCTGTCGGGCGCGGACAGCTGCTCATAGCCCGCGAACAGCTTGAGCGCGGACAGCGTAACCGTGCCGCCCAGCGTCAGGTTGCGGGAGGTGGTGTACAGATCGCTGAAGCGGCCATTGGCATCGCGGGCCACATCGTAGATGGCGCGCAACTCGAACGTGGGCGCGGTATAGGACACGGACAGCGCATCCTTGCGCAGCCGCGATGCGCCCTGCGGCTGCTCGCCCAGGCCGGTCAGCGCCAGCACGCGCAGGCCGCCCCAGCTGGGCGTCTCGTAGGAAATCATGTTGTCATGCCCGCCCCAGTTGCGCCCCCGCACCAGCGTGGCCGAGCCGATGAACTGCTGGCCCGTGGGGTCCAGCGCCCAGTGCGCATCCGAGATCGACAGGTCCTTGCCCAGCTTCAGCGTGCCCCAGCCGCTGCGCAGGCCCACGAAGGTGCGGCGGTTGAAGAAACCTGCGCCGTTGAACCTGGCATCGTCGATGCTGAAGCCCGACTCCAGCGTGAACAGCGCATGCAGCCCGCCGCCCAGATCCTCCTCCCCCTTGAAACCCAGCATGCTCGTGCCCCACTGGTTGCCCACGGCCCGCCACAGATTGCCAGAGCCCCCCGTGGCCGGGTCGTACACATTGTTCTGGTAGTCCACCCCCGCGACCACACGCCCATAGAGCGTGACCGAACTCTGGGCCTGGGCCGCCAGGGCCGTGCCAAATGCAAGCGCCGTGCCCAGCCATTGAATGGTTCTTCTAGCCATGTCGTCTCCTCCTCCCGATTGCCAGTTGGCGAAAGCCCTCGCCACGAGGGCCAGGGCGTACTGAAATCCTTGCCGGCCACGCGTGAAAACTGCGGCCGTACAGTCAGCGCGTTCTTGTTCTTGTGCCTGCGAAGCCTGCGGGGCAACCCCGGTAACGGCTGGCCATGGAATTCTCGGTGGGAGAAGGTGGCTGGAGATAAACGATTCGGCGACGGACTGATCCTCAGCCATCACGGACCGCTAGGTGTTTTCCCAAGGAAAGGCCGCCGCGCCATCCACGGCGGCCACCGGGCCGCGCATTGCACGCAGCCCGGATCGGCTCAATGCCGCGCGATCAACGCGCCGTCGTATCGCTGCTGGCCGCCACGATGGGGATATAGAACTCCCCGCCCGCACGGTTGAATTCCTCGGCCTTGGCCTGCATTCCGGCGGCAATGCCTTCCTGCTCCGCCACGCCCTTGGCGGCGGCGAATTCGCGCACTTCCTGGGTGATCTTCATGGAGCAGAACTTGGGGCCGCACATGGAGCAGAAGTGCGCCACCTTGGCGCTGTCCTTGGGCAGGGTTTCGTCGTGGTAGGCCTGGGCGGTGTCGGGGTCCAGGCCCAGGTTGAACTGGTCCTGCCAGCGGAAGTCGAAGCGGGCCTGGCTCAGCGCGTCGTCGCGGGCGCGGGCGCCGGGGTGGCCCTTGGCGACGTCGGCGGCGTGGGCGGCGATCTTGTACGCGATGATGCCCTGCTTGACGTCGTCGCGGTCGGGCAGGCCCAGGTGTTCCTTGGGCGTGACGTAGCACAGCATGGCGGTGCCGAACCAGCCGATCATGGCCGCGCCGATGGCGCTGGCGATGTGGTCGTAGCCGGGGGCGATGTCGATGGTCAGTGGGCCCAGGGTGTAGAACGGCGCCTCGTGGCAGTGCTTGAGCTGCTCGGTCATGTTGGCCTGGATCATGTGCATGGGCACGTGGCCGGGGCCTTCGATCATGGTCTGCACGTCGTGCTTCCAGGCCAGCTGGGTCAGCTCGCCCAGGGTCTGCAGTTCGGCGAACTGGGCTTCGTCATTGGCGTCCGAGGCGCTGCCGGGGCGCAGGCCGTCGCCCAGCGAGAAGCTGACGTCGTACTGCTTCATGATGTCGCAGATGTCCTCGAAGTGCTCGTACAGGAAGCTCTCGCGGTGGTGGGCCATGCACCACTTGGCCATGATGGAGCCGCCGCGCGAGACGATGCCCGTGCGGCGCTGGGCCGTGAGGTGGATGTAGGCCAGGCGCACGCCGGCGTGGATGGTGAAGTAGTCCACGCCCTGCTCGGCCTGCTCGATCAGGGTGTCGCGGAAGATGGGCCAGGTCAGGTCCTCGGCAATGCCGCCCACTTTTTCCAGCGCCTGGTAGATGGGCACGGTGCCGATGGGCACGGGCGAGTTGCGGATGATCCAGTCGCGCGTGGTGTGGATGTTCTTGCCCGTGGACAGGTCCATCACGTTGTCCGCGCCCCAGCGGATGGCCCAGACCAGCTTCTCGACCTCTTCCTCGATGCTGGAGGTGACGGCCGAGTTGCCGATGTTGGCGTTGATCTTGACCTTGAAGTTGCGCCCGATGGCCATGGGCTCGATCTCGGGGTGGTTGATGTTGGCCGGGATGATGGCGCGGCCGCGCGCCACTTCGTCGCGCACGAATTCGGGCGTGATGATCTTGGGGATGGCTGCGCCCAGGCCGTTGCCGGCCAGGCGCGCCTCGCGCGCGGCGTCCTGCTGGTACTCGGCCATCCATTCGCGGCGGCCGTTCTCGCGCAGGGCCACGTATTCCATCTCGGGCGTGATGATGCCCTTGCGCGCGTAGTGCATCTGGGTGACGTTGCCGCCGCTTTTCGCGCGGCGGGGTTGGCGCTGCAGCGAAGCAGCCTCGGCCCGCAGGCGGGCCACGCGCTCGTCTTCCTCGCCGCGCTTGCCGCCGTCGTCCAGCGCCTGGCGCAGGCGGCCGGCGTAGTACTCGCTGTCGCCGCGCGACTCGATCCAGGCATTGCGCACGCCCGGCAGGCCGCTGCGCACGTCGATGGCCACGGCCGGGTCGGTGTAGGGGCCCGAGGTGTCGTAGACGCTGACCTGCTCGCCATTGGTCAGCTGGATATCGCGCACGGGCACGCTCAGGCCGGCATGCAGGCTGCCTTGCAGATAGCTTTTGGTGGAGGCCGGGAACGGCTTGCGCGACTGCGTCAGCAGGTCGGAAAAACGCTGTGCGTCTGGAGCTTCGCCGGCTGCGGGGGTGAAGATGGAATCGGGAGCGTTCATGTCGGGTTCCTTGCGTTCAAAGCGTCGATCAACAACGCTCCGGGAACCGGACACTCCTTGGGCTGTGCCAAAGGCCGCGCACCGGGCTATGCCAGTGTGGGCCTGCCAGGGCCGTATGGCCTTGGCCCCTGGTTGCCACGCACGCCAAGGCGCACGAGCAGCCTTGGTTGACAAGGGTCGATGCGCATCGGATGGTGGCCTGCCTGGCCGTTGCGGCCCTGCGTGTATCCGCCGTGGCGGACTTCCATCCTCTGACTTCGGCCCCGCTTCAGGGTCCCGCTCTTCTTCCGCCGGTATCAACCGGATCAAGTTCGTCGGGTTCGCCGCCTGGCCCATGCAGCGCATGGACCGGTTGGCATCTCAGTGCATCAGCACACCCCGGAGCAGAGCGCAGTATAGGGGATGGCAAGGCGCCCTTGCCCTGCGGGTTTGCCCAGGGGCCTGAAAGCCCTGCTCAGTCGAAGCCGCGCATCTGCGCCCATTCGGCCACCGGTGCGCGCGTGGCGCGCCAGCTGTTGATGGGGGCATCCTTGTCCTCGTAGCCCAGCGCAATGCCGAAGGCCACGTGGTAGCCCTCGGGCAGCGCCAGCGCCTGGGTCACGGCATCGTTGTAGCGGCGCCAGAAGCCCTGGGCGCAGGTGGCCAGGCCATTGGCGCAGGCCAGCAGCATGAAGGACTGCAGGTAAATGCCCAGGTCCACCCATTGCGGCAGGCCCATGCGCTCGTCCACCGCCACGATCAGGCCCACGGGCGCGCCGAAGAACTGGCCGTTGCGCGCCAACTGCTCCAGCCGCGCGGGCTTGTCGTCGCGCGGAATGCCCAGCGACTGGTACAACTCTTCGCCATTGGCAAAGCGCCGGCTGCGGTAGGGCTCCCAGAGATTGGGCGGGTAGGACAGGCCGGGCTGGGCGTCCTGGGGCTCGGCTTCGGCAACGGCCGTCAGCAGCTGCTGCAGCGGCTCGCCCGTCAGCGCCAGCACGCGCCAGGGCTGCAGGTTGCCGCCCGAGGCCGCTTGTGCCGACTGTTCCATCAGGGAGCGCACCAGCGCCGCATCGGGCGACTGGGGCAGGAAGGCGCGCACGGAGCGGCGCGCATGCAAGGCCTGTTCAACGTTCATGCTGGTCGGAGTCTCCGGTCTTCTTGGGGGATCTTGGGGATCTTGGGTGATCTTCTGCAGGCCTACTTGCCCATGATCTGGTCGATCTTGTCCTTCTGGAAGGCCTGCGGGCGCTCGGACTCGCAGGGCACGCAGTCGCCCACCTTGCTGCCGGCCGAGAGCTTGGCAATGGCCTCCCACAGCAGCGCGATCTGCTGCTCATGCGCGGCCGCGCCATCGCTCAGGCCGCGCATGGCCTGGGCCACGGGGTCCATTTCCTGGGTGATGCCGTAGGCCGTGAACGGCTGGGGCGCGGCAGCCGACGGGACCTTGATGGACTCGGCCTTGGCCGATGCCAGGTCGTGCTCGGTCACATCGGCGCTGTGGCCGTTCTTGCTGGCGATGATGCGCGCCGGAATGCCCACGGCCGTGGCGCCTGCGGGCACGGGCTTGATGACCACGGCATTGCTGCCGATCTTGGCGCCGTCGCCCACCTCGAAGCCGCCCAGCACCTTGGCGCCCGCGCTGACCACCACGTCGCGGCCCAGCGTGGGATGGCGCTTGGCGCCCTTGTACAGCGAGGTGCCGCCCAGGGTCACGCCGTGGTAGATGGTGCAGCCGTCGCCGACCACGGCCGTCTCGCCGATGACGACGCCCATGCCGTGGTCGATGAAGACGCGCTCGCCGATGACGGCGCCGGGGTGGATCTCGATGCCGGTGAGCCAGCGGCCGATGTGCGAGATGAAGCGCCCCAGCCACTTGAGGCCATGGTTCCAGCACCAGTGCGCCGGGCGCTGCAGCCAGATCGCATGCAGACCCGGATAACAGGTGATGACCTCCCAGGTGCTGCGTGCCGCAGGGTCGCGGTCGAGGATGCACTGGATATCGGAGCGCAGGCGGTCAAGCATCTAGGGGCTGGTTATTGTTGACAAGACCGCTCAGTCTAGCGTTTCGCTGGGGTGCTCTGCAGCATGGCCTTCGCAACACCGCGCAGGATGTGGATTTCCTCGGCGGTCAGTTGCGAGCGGTTGAAAAGCTGGTTGAGGCGCGGCATCAGCTTCTTGGGCGCAGCCGGATCGAGAAAGCCGATATGCGCCAGCGCCTGCTCCCAATGGCCCAGCATGCCGGCCACCTGGGCCGCGTCGGCGCGCTGCGGCGCGGGCGTGTGCTCCACCACGGGAAAGCCGCCCAGCGCCTGGCGCCATTCGTAGGCCACCACCTGGATGGCCGCCCCCAGGTTCAGCGAGCCGAACTGCGGATTGGACGGAATCGACAGCGCCACATCGCTGCGGTAGACATCGTCGTTGCTCATGCCGAAGCGCTCGCAGCCGAAGAGGAAGGCCACGCCGGACTGGTTGCAGCGCGGCGCGGGAGCCGGTGACGGCACGGATGCATCGGTGGTCGGCGCCGTTTCATCGGGCGCATCGGCCTCATCGGGCGCAGCCAGCACATCCAGCGCCCCGCTGAGCAGCAGCTCGAAATGCTGGCGCGGCGTGCGCGTGGGCGGGCCGAAGTCGCGCGGCGTCATGGCCGTGGCGCACAGGTGGCTGATGCCGTCCAGCGCCTCCTCCAGCGTCTCGACCACGCGCGCATTGCCCAGCACGTCCAGCGCGCCGCTGGCCCGCTGGATGGTCTCTTCCTTGCGCAGCACGTTGGGCCAGCGCGGGCGCACCAGCACCAGGTCGTCAAAGCCCATGGTCTTCAAGGCGCGGGCGGCGGCGCCCACATTGCCGGCGTGGCTGGTTTCTATCAGTACGAATCGGGTTTTCATGGCGTCGCTGGCCTGCCGGCGCCGGCAGAGCCCCCAAGACGGGACAGGTTGCGCAGCACAAAACGGACAAGGCGGGTAAAATTGCGCGCTATTGTCGCCGCCCCGCATCGCCGGACGCGGCTTTTTCCGTTCTTACCCGCGTCAAACAGCCTGCTTTTGCCAGAGAGGACCGTCCTCTCCTTGCACAGCCGCTGCTCCGCCAACGCCTCACAATCTATGTCGACCAACCTGCATCCCATGCTCAACGTGGCCATCAAGGCCGCACGCGCCGCCGGCGCCATCATCAACCGCGCGGCTCTTGACGTGGAATCCGTGCGTGTCGCACAAAAGCAGGTCAACGACTTTGTGACCGAGGTGGACAAGGCGGCCGAGCAGGCCATCATCGAAACCTTGCTGGGCGCCTACCCGGGCCACGGCATCCTGGCCGAGGAATCGGGCAACGAGTTCGGCGCCAAGAACTCCGACTACGTCTGGATCATCGATCCGCTGGACGGCACCACCAACTTCATCCACGGCTTCCCCGTGTACTGCGTGAGCATTGCCCTGTCCTTCAAGGGCAAGGTGGAGCATGCCGTGGTGTACGACCCCTCGCGCAACGACCTGTTCACGGCCACGCGCGGCCGCGGCGCCTACCTGAATGACCGCCGCATCCGCGTGTCCAAGCGCATCCAGCTCAAGGACAGCCTGATCTCCACCGGCTTCCCCTTCCGCCGTGGCGACAACTTCAAGCAGTACATGAACATGCTGGGCGACGTGATGCAGGAAACCGCAGGCGTGCGCCGCCCCGGCGCCGCCGCGCTGGACCTGGCCTACGTGGCAGCCGGCTTTGCCGACGGTTTCTTCGAAAGCGGCCTGCAGATCTGGGACGTGGCCGCCGGCAGCCTGCTGGTGACCGAGGCCGGTGGCCTGGTCGGCAACTTCACGGGCGAGGCGGATTTCCTGGAGCAGAAGGAATGTCTGGCGGGCAATCCGCGCATTTATGGCGCCCTGGTCGGCATCGTTGGCAAGTACAGCAAGTTTGCTTCGGCTGGGGAGAAGGCTGGTGTGCGGCAGGCGCTGTCTGATTCTGGAGAGGCGGCTCCCGTCGCTGATGCTGAAACTGCTGAGTCTGAGCAGCAGCCTGAGGCTTGATTCCGGCTTCTCCTCTCTTATGAAAAACAGCTCCTTCAAGGAGCTGTTTTTCGTTGGGCGTGGGTTCGGTGCGCTTTTTGCCCCTGCCGGGGGGTTGCTTTTCGGGGCCGGGTCTCGGCCCGGCGGCCGACTGCCCTTTCTTGATTCGCCAAGAAAGGTCAGATCAAAGAAGGCGACCCGAATGTCCACGTCCCTTCGCTTCGCTGCGGGCAACCTGCGCCGGGCCGCCTGCGGGGTTCGCCGTGAAACTCACTTCGCGCTACGCGCTACGTTCAGACAAGCACGGCGAGTCAGATGACGAGGCAGTCCTGTCCTTTGGCAGGACTGCAACCCCGCAGGCGGCCCGACGCAGGCGTGGGCATACGGGAAGGGTGAGAGGGGGACACGGTCAGGGGCAGCATGCTGCCCACTGCACGTTTACCGCTTCTTTTACCTCGCGCGCGCGTTGATCACCGCCTCGGCCACGTTGCGCGGTGCTTCGGCGTAGTGCTTGAACTCCATGGAGTAGGTGGCACGGCCTTGCGTTTGCGAGCGCAGGGAGGTGGCGTAGCCGAACATTTCGGACAGGGGCACTTCGGCCTTGATGGACTTGCCGCCGCCGGCCATGTCGTCCATGCCCTGCACCATGCCGCGACGCGAGGACAGGTCGCCCATGACGGTGCCGGCGTAGTCCTCAGGCGTCTCGACTTCCACGGCCATCATGGGCTCCAGGATGACGGGGCTGGCCTTGCGGGCAGCTTCCTTGAAACCGAAGATGGCCGCCATCTTGAACGCCATTTCGTTGGAGTCCACGTCGTGGTACGAGCCGAAGGTCAGCGTGACCTTGACGTCCACCACGGGGTAGCCGGCCAGCACGCCGCTGGTCAGGGCCTCGATCACGCCCTTCTCGACCGCAGGGATGTACTCGCGCGGCACCACGCCGCCCTTGATGGCGTCGACAAACTCGAAGCCCTTGCCGGGCTCCTGCGGCTCGACCGTGAAGACCACGTGGCCATACTGGCCCTTGCCGCCGGACTGGCGCACGAACTTGCCGTCCACATCGGTGACTTTCTTGCGGATGGTCTCGCGGTAGGCCACCTGGGGCTTGCCCACGTTGGCTTCCACGTTGAACTCGCGCTTCATGCGGTCCACGATGATTTCCAGGTGCAGCTCGCCCATGCCGGCAATGATGGTCTGGCCCGATTCCTCATCGGTGCGCACGCGGAACGACGGATCTTCGGCCGCCAGGCGCGACAAGGCGATGCCCATCTTTTCCTGGTCGGCCTTGGACTTGGGCTCCACCGCCTGGGCGATCACGGGCTCGGGGAAGACCATCTTCTCCAGCACGATGGGCGCGGACGGGTCGCACAGGGTCTCGCCCGTGGTCACGTCCTTCAGGCCCACGCAGGCGGCAATGTCGCCGGCGTGGATTTCATCGACCTCCAGGCGTTCATTGGCATGCATCTGCACGATGCGGCCGATGCGCTCCTTCTTGTCCTTGACGGAGTTGAGCACGCTGTCGCCCTTGTTGAGCACGCCCGAGTAGACGCGCACAAAGGTAAGCTGGCCCACAAAGGGGTCGGTCATCAGCTTGAAGGCCAGGGCAGAGAACTTCTCGCTGTCATCGGCATGGCGCACGATGATGGAGCCGTCTTCCGCATGGCCCTCCACGGGCGGCACCTCCAGCGGCGAAG
>Ga0209370_1002940_pt1 | contig 11449 bp, 6 predicted proteins | sample AgamicAtPrz_FD_187164 | JGI IMG/M metagenome (GOLD analysis project Ga0209370, IMG submission 187164) | Agave microbial communities from Guanajuato, Mexico - At.P.rz (SPAdes) (version 2) | ecosystem: Host-associated > Plants > Phyllosphere > Phylloplane/Leaf | place: Guanajuato, Mexico... | reverse complement strand
ACATGCAGCTGATCGATGCCATCGAGGCGCGCGATGCCGAGCAGGCGGTGAGCCTGATGATGCACCACATGGATCACATCGACAGCAAGCTGAACCTGGACGAGGAGAGTGCCTCGGACGATCTGCATGCGGTGTTCTCGCATCTGCTGAAAAAGCCCAAGGTTTCCGCCAAGGGTTGATCGTTTGCCTGGGTGATCGTGGGGCCGCTTTGCGGCCCATCGCCGGCAAGCCAGCTCCCACACCAACCGCGCTGACCTCAAGACCTGCGCAGTACCTGTGGGAGCGGGCAAGCCCGCGAAACAGGCGACGCGGTGGATGGCACGGGCTTCGCCCGTGTTCGCGGGCACGCCCGCTCCCACAGGGATCGCGCCAGCTTTTAGAAATTGAGCAAGACAGTTGCTCCCACACCAACCGCGCTGACCTCGAGCCATGCGCAGTACCTGTGGGAGCTGGCTTGCCGGCGATGGGGCGCCGAGCGGCCCCAGCATTTATGGCCATTGCCCAAAGGTCTGCTAAATTCTTGTGAGCAAACCTTCATCAAGCAGTTGGGCTTGCGCATTCGTTGCGTTCAACTTCTTGAGGAATGGACTCATGAGCATGTCCCTCGGTAAGCGTATGGGGGCCGAGCTGGTCGGCACCTTCTGGCTGGTGCTTGGCGGCTGTGGCAGTGCGGTACTCGCCGCAAGCTCCCCCATCGGCATCGGTGTACTCGGCGTCGCCTTCGCCTTTGGCCTCACCGTGCTGACCATGGCCTTCGCCATCGGCCATATCTCCGGTTGTCACCTCAACCCCGCCGTGTCATTCGGGCTGGTGGTGGGCGGGCGCTTCCCGGTCAAAGAGCTGTTGCCCTACGTGATCGCCCAGGTGATCGGCGCCATCCTGGCGGCAGGTGTGATCTACCTCATCGCCAGCGGCAAGGCAGGTTTCGAGCTGTCTGCGGGGTTGGCTTCGAACGGCTACGCCGATCACTCGCCCGGCGGCTACACCCTCGGGGCGGGCTTTGTCAGTGAGGTGGTGATGACGGCGATGTTCCTGGTGGTGATCATGGGCGCCACCGACGCCCGGGCGCCGGCGGGTTTTGCGCCGATCGCCATCGGCCTGGCCCTGACCCTGATCCACCTGATCTCGATCCCGGTGACCAATACCTCGGTCAACCCCGCGCGTAGCACGGGGCCGGCCTTGTTCGTCGGTGGCTGGGCCCTGCAACAGCTTTGGCTGTTCTGGGTGGCGCCGCTGATCGGTGCGGCGATCGGCGGCGCATTGTACCGGGGCTTGGCGAACGAGCCTTAGCGTTGGTGCACGCAACGCCCGGCGGCGTAGGTTTCGCGCACGGTGCGGTCGTCGCCGAGGGTGGTGAGCACGAACAAGGTTTCCTCGATGCTGTTGGACTGCTGGATGCGGTAGTCCAGCAGTGGCGTGGCCTTGTAGTCCAGTATCACGAAGTCGGCGTCGTTGCCCGGGCGCAGGCTGCCGATGCGGTCGTCCAGGCGCAGTGCGCGCGCGCCGCCGAGGGTGGCCAGGTACAGTGACTTGTACGGGTGCAGACGCGCGCCTTGCAACTGCATCACCTTGTACGCTTCGTTCAGGGTGTTGAGCAGCGAGAAGCTGGTGCCGGCGCCAACGTCGGTGCCCAGGCCCACATTGACCTTGAAGCGCTCCGCCTGGGGCAGGTTGAACAGGCCGCTGCCGAGGAACAGGTTGGAGGTGGGGCAGAAGGCCACGGCCGAGCCGGTTTCGGCCAGGCGCTGGCATTCGTCATCGCACAGGTGCACGCCATGGGCGAATACCGAGCGCTCGCCCAGCAGCTCGAAGTGGTCGTATACGTCCAGGTAACCCTTCTGCTCGGGGAACAGCGACTTGACCCAATCGATTTCCTTGAGGTTTTCCGACAGGTGCGTGTGCATGTACACCCCCGGGTGTTCCTTGAGCAGTTGGCCCGCCAGCGCCAGCTGTTCAGGCGTACTGGTCGGGGCGAAACGCGGGGTGACTGCATAGTGCAGGCGGCCCTTGCCGTGCCAGCGCTCGATCAGTGCCTTGCTTTCGGCATAGCCGGACTCGGCGGTGTCGGTCAGGTAGTCCGGGGCGTTGCGGTCCATCATCACCTTGCCGGCGATCAGGCGCAGGTCCAGGCGCTCGGCCTCTTCGAACAGGGCATTGACCGACTCCGGGTGCACGCTGCCGAACACCAGCGCGGTGGTAGTACCGTTGCGCAGCAGTTCCTTGAGGAAGATCTTCGCCACCTGGTCGGCGTGGCCCTTGTCGGCGAACTGCTTTTCGCAGGGGAAGGTGTAGGTGTTCAGCCAGTCCAGCAGCTGTTCGCCATAGGAGCCGATCATGCCGGTCTGCGGGAAGTGGATGTGGGTGTCGATGAACCCCGGGGTGATCAGCGCGTCCTGGTAGTGCTCGACCGGGATATCGGCGTCCAGGGTTGGCAGCAGTTCGGCGGCGTGGCCAATGGCGCGGATGCGGCCTTCGTCGACCACCAGCAGGCCGTCCTCGAAGTACTCATGGGAAGCCTCCAGGCCCACCTCGGCCGGGTCGGCGATGCTGTGCAGGATGGCGGCACGGTAGGCTTTGCGGGTAACGGTCATAACACACTCGTCAAATGGCTTGGCTGCGCCGGGAAGGCGGCAGCAACTGGGCAATGGGGCCGGCATTGGCGGCAGCGTCGTGCTGGCCGAAGCAGGCGTTGTAGGTGGCGATGATTTCACCGGCGATGGACACGGCGATCTCGATGGGCAGCTTGCCCTTGACCTCGGCCAGGCCCATCGGGCAGCGCATGCGCGCGATCACCGCGTCGTCGTAGCCGCGCTCGCGCAGGCGATGCTCGAACTTGACCCGTTTGGTCTTCGAGCCGATCAGGCCGAACCAGGTGAAGTCGTTGCGCTTGAGAATGGCGGCGGTCAGTTCCAGGTCGAGCTGGTGGTTGTGGGTCATGACGATGCAGTAGCAGCCTGGCGGCAGTTCTGCCACTTCGTCGACCGGCTCCTCGCTGACCACTTTGGTCACCCCGTCGGGGATCAGGGCAGGGAATTCCTGCTCGCGCGAATCGATCCAGCGCACCCGGCAGGGCAGGGCGGCGAGCAAGGGTACCAGAGCCCGGCCGACATGGCCCGCGCCGAACACCGCGATCTGCGCCTGCACCGCGGCCATGGGTTCGAACAGCAGTACATTGACGCCGCCGCAGCACTGGCCAAGGCTTGCGCCGAGGCTGAAGCGCTCCAGGTGCGGAGTGGTGCGGTGCTCTTCGAGCATTTGCCGGGCGATGTGCAGCGCCTTGTATTCCAGGTGGCCGCCGCCGATGGTGTCGAACAGGCCGCTGGCGCTGACGACCATTTTCGAGCCGGCATTGCGCGGGGTCGAGCCGCGCTCCTCGATAATGGTCACCAGCACGCAGGCTTCGCCACGGGACTGGTGGTCGGCGAGGGCGTTGATCCATTGGTGCATGATGCAACCTCTCTATAGGTGCGTCGCGATCCCTGTGGGAGCGGGTTCACCCGCGAATGCGGCGGTGAAACCACTATCGCATTCGCGGGTAAACCCGCTCCCACAGGGCCCTGCATTGTCAGTGAGACACGGTTTCCAGCTCCGGCTCGGCAGGTTGCGCTGCAGCTACCGCCTTGCGCATCTGCTCGCAACCCCACAACACCCGCTCCGGCGTCGCCGGCGCATCCACCTGTGGCTGCACGCGGTAGTCGGCGATGCTGGCCACGGCGTCCTTGATCGCGCACCAGGCAGCGATGCCGAGCATGAACGGCGGCTCGCCCACGGCCTTGGAGTGGAATACGGTGTCTTCCGGGTTCTTGCGGTTCTCCACCAGCTTCACCCGCAAATCCAGCGGCATGTCGGCCACTGCAGGGATCTTGTAGCTGGCCGGGCCGTTGGTCATCAGCTTGCCCTTGGCGTTCCACACCAGCTCTTCGGTGGTCAGCCAGCCCATGCCCTGAATGAAGCCGCCTTCCACCTGGCCGATGTCGATGGCCGGGTTCAGCGAATCACCCACATCGTGCAGGATGTCGGCACGCAGCATCTTGTATTCGCCGGTCAGGGTGTCGACCACCACCTCCACGCAGGCTGCGCCGAAGGCGAAGTAGTAGAACGGCCGGCCACGCGCCTGGCTGCGGTCGTAGTAGATCTTCGGCGTGCGGTAGAAGCCGGTGCTGGACAGCGACACCTGGGCGAAGTAGGCCTGCTGCACCAGCTGCTCGAAGCTGACGATCTGGTCGCGCACGCGCACATGGCCGTTGCGGAACTCGACGTCTTCCTCGGTCACCTGGTAGTGCCGCGCGGCGAACTCGGTCAGGCGCTTCTTGAGGATTTCGGCAGCGTTCTGCGCCGCCTTGCCGTTCAGGTCGGCACCACTGGAGGCTGCGGTCGGCGAGGTGTTGGGCACCTTGTCGGTATTGGTGGCGGTGATCTGGATGCGGCTGAAATCGACCTGGAAGATTTGCGCCACCACCTGTGCCACCTTGGTGTTCAGGCCCTGGCCCATCTCGGTGCCGCCATGGTTCAGGTGGATGCTGCCGTCGGTGTAGATATGGATCAGCGCACCGGCCTGGTTGAGGAAGGTGGCTGTGAACGAAATACCGAACTTGACCGGGGTCAGCGCCAGGCCCTTCTTCAGGACCGGGCTGTTGGCGTTGAAGCGGCGGATCGACTCGCGGCGCTCGGCGTAGTCACTGCTGGCTTCCAGTTCGGCGGTCATCTCTTCGAGCATGTTGTGCTCGACGGTCTGATAGTAGTGGGTGACGTTGCGCTCGGTCTTGCCGTAGTAGTTGGCCTTGCGCACCGCCAGCGGGTCGCGGCCCAGGTGGCGGGCGATGTGGTCCATCACCTGCTCGATGGCGACCATCCCCTGCGGGCCGCCGAAACCACGGTAGGCGGTGTTGGAGGCGGTATTGGTCTTGCAGCGGTGGCCGTGCACGGTGGCATCGCCCAGGTAGTAGGCGTTGTCGGAGTGGAACATGGCGCGGTCGACGATCGAGCCGGACAAGTCCGGCGAATAGCCGCAGTTGCCCGCCAGGTCGAAATTGATGCCGTGCAGGCGCCCGTCGTCGTCGAAGCCCACATCGTATTCGACGTAGAACGGGTGGCGCTTGCCGGTCATGGTCATGTCTTCGACCCGTGGCAGGCGCATCTTGGTCGGCTGGCCGGTCAGGCGCGCCACCACGGCACACAGGCACGCCGGGCTGGCGGCCTGGGTTTCCTTGCCGCCAAAGCCGCCGCCCATGCGGCGCATGTCCAGCACCACCTTGTTCATTGGCACATCGAGTACTTCGGCGACCAGTTTCTGCACTTCGGTGGGGTTTTGCGTGGAGCAGTAGACGATCATGCCGCCGTCTTCGGTGGGCATCACCGAGGAAATCTGCGTTTCCAGGTAGAAGTGTTCCTGGCCACCAATGTGAAGGGTGCCCTGGATGCGGTGCGGGGCACTGGCCAGGGCAGCAGCGGAATCGCCACGCTGGTGGGTGTGGCTGTCGAGCACGAAGTGTTTCTTGCGCAATGCCTCGACCACATCCAGCACCGGCTCCAGGTCTTCATACTCGACGATGGCGGCCATGGCCGCACGGCGTGCGGTATCGAGGTCACGGGCGGCCACGGCGAGCACCGGCTGGCCGAAGAACTCGACCTTGTCGATGGCCAGCAGCGGGTCGCCGGCCACCACCGGGCCGATGTCCTTGAGGCCAGGGATGTCTTCATGGGTGATGGCGATGCGCACGCCCTCGAAGGCATAGCACGGCGTGGTGTCGATGCGCAGGATGCGCGCGTGGGCGCGGTCGGCGGTGCGCGCATAGACGTGCAGCTGGTTGGGGAATTCCAGGCGGTCGTCGATGTACACCGCGTCGCCGGACACATGTTTGTCGGCGCTGTCGTGCTTGACGCTGCGGCCGACCCCGGTAGTCAGGTCCTGGCTGAACAGTTCGGCCATCTCGGCCTGGCTCTTGGCTACGTGATGGTTAGACATAAGCGGTCACCCGGGTTTCGATGTACGGCGTTTGCTGTTCGATGAAGTACTTGCGCAGCAGGTTCTGCGCGGTCAGCAGGCGGTATTCCTTGCTGGCGCGGAAATCGCTGAGCGGGGTGAAGTCTTCGGCCAGGGCCTGGCAGGCGCGCTCGATGGCGGCCTGGTTCCAAGGCTTGCCGCGCAGCGCTGCTTCGCAGGCACGGGCCCGTTTGGGGATCGCCGCCATGCCGCCGAAGGCGATGCGCACACCGCTGACCACGCCGTTTTCGATGCTCAGGTTGAAGGCACCGCACACCGCAGAAATGTCATCGTCCAGGCGTTTGGACACTTTATAGGCGCGGAACCCCCAGTCGCTGGTAGCGCGCGGCACGATGATCTTCTCGATGAACTCGCTGTCCTGGCGGGCAGTGATGCGGTAGTCGATGAAATAGTCTTCCAGCGGCATCACCCGCTGACGCTCGCCCTGGCGCAGGACGATCTGCGCGTCCAGGGCAATCAGCAGGGGTGGCGAGTCGCCGATTGGCGAAGCGTTGCCGATATTGCCGCCCAGGGTGCCCTGGTTGCGGATCTGCAGCGAGGCGAAGCGGTGCAGCAGGGCGCCGAAGTCCGGGTATTCCTCGTTCAGCGCGCCGTAGCAGTCGGTGAGCGGGGTGGCGGCGCCGATTTCCAGGTGGCTGGCGGTCTTCTCGATGCGCTTGAGCTCGGCCACATGGCCGACGTAGATCATCACCGGCAAGGTCTTGTGGAACTGGGTGACTTCCAGGGCCAGGTCGGTACCGCCGGCCAGCAACCGCGCTTCGGGGTGCGAGCTGTACAGGTCGGCCAGATCGGCCACGGTCAGCGGTACCAGGCAGCGCTTGTCGCCGCTGTTCAGTTCGCCGGTCTGGGTTGGCGCAATGGCCTTGAGGCGGCTGATGGTCTGTGCCTGCTGGGCATCGAACTGGTCGCGGCAGGGCTGGCGGCAGCTCTGCTCGGCGGCGTCGAGGATCGGCCGGTAGCCGGTGCAGCGGCACAGGTTGCCGGCCAGGGCTTCCTGGGCCTGGTGCAGGTCGGGGCCGCTGCTGTTCTTCTGCAGGGCGAACAGCGACATGACGAAGCCGGGGGTGCAGAAGCCGCATTGCGAGCCATGGCAATCGGCCATGGCCTGTTGCACGCTGTGCAGCTGGCCCTGGTGCTTGAGGCCTTCGACGGTGATCAGTTGCTTGCCGTGCAGCGACGAAACGAAGGTCAGGCACGAGTTGAGGCTGCGGTAGCGCAGGCTGTCGTTGCCCTGGTCGTCCTGGGTCAGTTCGCCGACCACCACGGTGCAGGCGCCGCAGTCACCACTGGCGCAGCCCTCCTTGGTGCCAGGTTTGCCCAGGTGCTCACGCAGGTACTGCAGCACCGTCATGTTCGGGTCCAGGGCATGCTCACTACGCAGCTCCTGGTTGACGAGAAACTGGATCACGGGGATGGCCTCGCAATGGTTTTATTGTTGTTGGGCGGACTCTAAGCAAGAGCTGTCCTGCTGGTCAATAAATTTCTGACTCAAAGGTCAGGAAATTGCTCATGTCGCTGCCCAACGGCTCACATTGCCCATATGCCAAGCATAGATTGCGCCGCGCTCGGGGTTGCCTGTCGGGTCAAATAAACCCCCTGGCCCCTCTGCGCGATCAACGGTCAAGTACGCTACAATTCGCTGCTTGTGCCCAGTTCAATGATTTTGAAGGAAAACCATGACGTTCAAGGCCCCGGACAGCCTCTCCGAGCAGATTGCCGATTACCTGGCCGAACGCATCATTCGCGGCGAGCTGGCGCCAGGCGAGCGTATCCAGGAGCAGAAGGTCACCCAGGCGCTGAATGTCAGCCGCGGCTCGGTGCGCGAGGCGCTGCTGATTCTCGAACGCCGGCACCTGGTAGCGATCCTGCCGCGCCGGGGTGCCCATGTGACCGAACTCGACGAGCGCAGCGTGCGTAGCCTGTGCGCACTGATGGGCGAGTTCTACATCCTGCTGGGTAACGCGGTTGCGCAAAAATGGCGCACCGATGCAGACCTGCGCCCGTTCCTGGAGATCCAGCAGCGCTTGCAGCGGGCCCATGACCAGCTGGACATCAAGGCCTTCGTCGCCGACAGCTTCGCGGTCATGCGGGCGGCCTATCCGTTCGCCGACAACCCGTTCCTGCAGGAAACCGTGGAAAACCTGCAGCCGGCGATGAGCCGTGCCTACTACCTGTCGCTGGACCAGCGCCAGGCCAACATGATCGATTACCTGGACCTGTTCGCCCGCCTGCTCGACGCCGTGATCGCCCGTGACCTGCCGCGCATTCGCGAGGTGCTCACCGCCTATGGCCAGCGCAGCTGCGAACTGGTGCTGGCGGCGTTGGCCCGAGGCTGACCGATGCGCCTGAAGTGCATTCGCCTCGCCGGGTTCAAGTCGTTCGTCGACCCGACCACGGTCAACTTCCCCAGCAACATGGCGGCCGTGGTCGGCCCCAACGGCTGTGGCAAGTCCAACATCATCGATGCCGTGCGCTGGGTGATGGGCGAGAGCTCGGCGAAGAACCTGCGCGGCGAGTCGATGACCGATGTCATCTTCAATGGCTCCAGTGGCCGCAAGCCGGTCAGCCAGGCCAGCATCGAGCTGGTGTTCGACAACAGCGAAACCACCCTGGTCGGCGAATATGCCGCCTACGCCGAGATCTCGATCCGCCGCAAGGTCACCCGCGACGGGCAGAACAGCTACTACCTCAACGGCACCAAGTGCCGTCGGCGCGATATCACCGATATCTTCCTCGGCACCGGCCTGGGGCCGCGCAGCTACTCGATCATCGAGCAGGGCATGATCTCCAAGCTGATCGAGGCCAAGCCTGAGGAGCTGCGCAACTTCATCGAGGAAGCTGCCGGCATCTCCAAGTACAAGGAGCGCCGCCGTGAAACCGAGAGCCGCATCCGCCGCACCCAGGAAAACCTGGCGCGCCTGACCGACCTGCGCGAAGAACTGGAGCGCCAGCTGGAACGCCTGCACCGCCAGGCCCAGGCGGCTGAGAAGTACCGCGAATACAAGGCCCAGGAACGCCAGCTGAAGGCTCGCCTGTCGGCCTTGCGCTGGCGTGACCTGGACGATCGGGTGCGCCAGCGCGAGGCGGTGATCGGTGACCAGGATGTAGCCCATGAGGCGCTGGTGGCCGAGCAGCGCAATGCCGATGCCAGCATCGAGCGCCTGCGCGATGGCCATCACGAACTGTCCGAGCGCTTCAATCAGGTGCAGGGCCGCTTCTACTCGGTGGCCGGTGACATCGCCCGGGTCGAGCAGAGCATCCAGCACGGCCAGCAACGGCTGCGCCAGTTGCAGGATGACTTCAAGGAAGCCGAGCGCACGCGCCTGGAGACCGAGTCGCACCTGGGCCATGACCGTACCCTGCTGGCTACCTTGGGCGAAGAGCTGGCCATGCTCGAACCCGAGCAGGAAATGACCCTGGCCGCTGCCGAAGAAGCCGCCGCTGCCCTTGAAGAAGCCGAGCTGGGCATGCACGGCTGGCAAGAGCAGTGGGACAGCTTCAACAGCCGTTCCGCCGAGCCCCGGCGCCAGGCCGAAGTGCAGCAGGCGCGCCTGCTACAGCTGGAAACCAGCCTGGAGCGCCAGGCCGAGCGCCAGCGCAAGCTGGGCGAAGAGCGTGAGCTGCTGGGCAGCGAACCGCAGGATGCGGCCATGCTCGAACTGGCCGAGCAGCTGGCCAGCAGCGAAATGTTGCTGGAAGAGTTGCAGTTGTCGGAAGAGCAGGTGGTCGAGCGCCTGGAGGGCGCACGTGAGCAACTGCAACAGGCCACCCAGGCCCAGCAACAGGCACAGGGCGACCTGCAGCGCCTGGGCGGCCGCCTGGCCTCGCTCGAAGCCTTGCAGCAGGCCGCCCTGGAGCCGGGTGCAGGTGCTGCGCACTGGCTGCAGGACCAAGGCCTGGAGCAACAGCCGCGGCTGGCTGAAGGGTTGCGGGTAGAGCCGGGCTGGGAGCTTGCGGTAGAAACCGTGCTCGGCGCCGACCTGCAGGCCGTGCTGGTGGACGACCTCGGTAACCTCGATTTTACCGGCCTGGAGCAGGGCGAGTTGCGCCTGCTGCTGGCCAGCGGTACCGGCTCGTCGCTGCCCGGCAGCCTGCTGGAAAAGGTCGAAGGCCGGGTCGACCTGGCGCCCTGGCTGGGCCTGGTCAAGCCCGTGGAGGACCTTGCCCAGGCACTGGCGCAGCGCGCCTCGCTCGGCGAAGGCCAGAGCCTGGTCAGCCGCGATGGCTATTGGGTTGGCCGGCACTTCCTGCGGGTGCGCCGTGGCGGCGAAGCCGAAGGCGGCGTGCTGGCACGCGGCCAGGAGATCGAGCGCCTGGGCCAGGAGCAACTGGAGCAGGAAGCGGCGCTGGAGCATTTGGAGCAGCAACTGCAGGCCCTGCGCGAGCAGCAGTTGGACCTGGAAGAACAGCGTGAGCAGCTGCGTCGCCGAACCCAGGAAGAAAACCGCCTACATGGCGAACTGAAGGCCAACCTGTCGGCTGGTCGCGCACGTGCCGAGCAGGTCGAGCTGCGCCGCAGGCGCCTGCAGGAAGAGCTGGCCGAACTGGAAGAACAGCGCGCCCTGGAGCACGAGCAACTGGGCGAGGCCCGCCTGCTGCTGCAGGAGGCACTGGAGCTGATGGCCCAGGACACCGAGCAGCGCGAGCAGTTGATGGCCCGCCGCGACACCCTGCGCGAAAGCCTCGATCGGGTGCGTCAGGAGGCCCGTCAGCACAAGGATCACGCCCACCAGCTGGCTGTTCGCCTGGGCTCGTTGCGTGCCCAGCACGACTCCACCCGGCAGGCCCTGGAGCGCCTGGAACAGCAGGCCGCGCGCCTGACCGAGCGCCAGGAGCAACTGAGCCTGAACCTGGAGGAGGGCGAAGCCCCGCAGGAGGAGCTGCGCCTGAAGCTGGAAGAGCTGCTGGAGCGGCGCATGAGCGTCGACGAGGAAATGCGCCAGGCCCGCCTGCACATGGACGAAGCCGACCGCGAACTGCGTGACGCCGAAAAGCGCCGTACCCAGGCCGAGCAACAGGCCCAGCTGCTGCGTGGCCAGCTGGAGCAGCTGCGCCTGGAATGCCAGGGCCTGGATGTGCGGCGCAAGACCTTGCAGGAGCAGTTGCTGGCCGATGGCTACGACCTGCAAGGCGTGCTCGCCACTCTGGAAGCAGAGGCCAGCGAGCAAGGCACCGAACAGGAACTGGAACAGCTCGAGGCGCGTATCCAGCGCCTGGGGGCGATCAACCTGGCGGCCATCGAGGAGTACGAGCAGCAGTCCGAGCGCAAGCGCTACCTGGACGCCCAGGACGCCGACCTGGTCGAAGCCCTGGAAACCCTGGAAAACGTCATTCGCAAGATCGACAAGGAAACCCGCAACCGCTTCAAGGATACCTTTGATCAGATAAATGCCGGATTACAGGCACTTTTCCCAAAAGTTTTCGGTGGTGGCAGCGCTTATCTGG
>Ga0209370_1002939_pt1 | contig 11451 bp, 10 predicted proteins | sample AgamicAtPrz_FD_187164 | JGI IMG/M metagenome (GOLD analysis project Ga0209370, IMG submission 187164) | Agave microbial communities from Guanajuato, Mexico - At.P.rz (SPAdes) (version 2) | ecosystem: Host-associated > Plants > Phyllosphere > Phylloplane/Leaf | place: Guanajuato, Mexico... | reverse complement strand
ATCGTGGCCAGATCGCCCTGCCCGCCCTTGACCGCCCCCTCGCGCAGCACGGCCAGCACCACCTTGTGCTGCTGGCTGTGGCAGTTGCCCGTGGCAAAGCCCGTGGTCTGCATCCAGCGGTCTTCCTGATCGAAGTGCTGCTGGGTATGGGCAATCAGCTCGTCCCAGAGCGCGCACAGCTGCTCGTCGCCCGCAGCTTCCACCTGGGCCAGCAGGGTGACGAACTCTTCATGCACCGCGTCCATGACGGGAAAATCCAGGATGAGAGCGGCATTCCATTCGAGGCTGGCCATGGCAGTTCCTTGTGCGAGGTTGAGGAACTGGCAGCTTAAGAACAAGGCCCGGCCCGGCCATTGACCCACATCAGCAAAGCAGCTGCCCGCGAGTAAGCAGGACTTGCCCAGAATCAACAAAGCCCTGCATGGCAGGGCTTCGGGAGCGGAAATGCCTGGGACTGGTCAGGCCCTAGCGCCCGTAACCCTGCAACCAGCGGCTGAGCTGGACAGCCGCCTCATCCACCGCGCGTGCCATGGCCTGGGCACCGCCGGCTGCGTCGGCCGAGGCAGCCGGAACCTCGACCGTGAACACCTTCTGGCCCAGCAACTGGTTGCCTGCACTCTCGCCGACACCGATCAGGCTGGCGCTCAGGCGCAGCAGCGCACGGCTGTTGCTGGCGTTGTCGAAGACCTGGTTGAACTCGTCCACCGTCACGCGCAGCTGCGCAATCGAGCGCTTGTCGGCCAACAGGGGGCGGACATTGTCCTTGCCCGAAAGCACGGGGCGCTCCAGCCCCAGACGCATGCGCAGACGCTGCTCCACCATCTGGGCGGGAGGCAGGCTCCAGCGCGCGTTCTGGTAGGCACGCAGTTGCTGGCTGTCGCTGTAGTTCAGACGGTAGAACATGGCCGTCAGGCCCTCGGGCAGGCCCGGCGCCTGGACTTCGGCCAGCACCAGCGGCACCGGCGCCACGGAGGGTGCGGCCGCATTCGCGGCCGGCACTGCCAGGTCGGCCATGCCCAGGTCATATCGCACCGGTTGCGTGGGTGCCGTGGGCAGGCCCGAGCAGGCGGCGAGCGCCAGTACCAGGGAAGAAGCGCCCAGCAATCGCCATGCTCCGCGGCCGGTGAGTGAAATCTTTGTGTCTGCCATATTGATTCCTTTGGGACTTAGGCCAGCCAGAATGAGTAGCAGGCATTTCCATCGAAAAACAGCCTGCCTGATCCGAATTGGCGCAAGTCGTGTCCTTGTTGCGGGTTCATTTGGCCGGAGCCACGAACCCTGGCTCGCCGGGGCCTGGCAAGCCCATTCCCTGGCCGTAGATGACGGATTGCGGGTTGTCATTGAAGCGGCCCGCGGCCGCGCCCATGGTGCGCGCGGCGCGCGAGACATCGTCAGCCGCGCCGTTCATGCGCGGCAAGGTGCTGCGCCCCAGCGACTCGGCCGCCTGCGACAGGGCCTGCGTGCCCTCGGCAATCTGCTGCAGCGGGCCGTCGGGGGCATTGACCTTGCGCACGGTCTGTTGCAGATCGGTCGCCACGCCCGTGGCGGCATTGCCGGCCTTGGTAAGGGACTGCAGGGTCTGGTGCGCATCTGCCGTGATCTGCGGAAAGTCCTTGGCCGTCTTGTTCATGGTCTCGGCCAGATCCTTGATCCCGCCGGATGCGGCAGCGATATTGTCGAGCGCCACGCTCACCCGCTTCTGGTTGTCCTCACCCAGCATGGAATTGAGGCGGCGTGAAATTTCGTCAACCCGCTCCAGCAGCACCGGCCCCTGGTCGGCCAGCATGTTCAGCGGCGATGACTTCATGGGCAGGCGCGGCAGGCCGCTGGGCCCGGGCTTGAGCGGTTGCGAAGACTTGCTGTCATCGTCGAGCTGGATATGTGCCAGACCTGTCACTCCCTGATAGCCGAGCTGGGCGTAGGTGGCCGGCGTGACCGGCGTGTCCTCGCCCACGGCAATGCGAATCAGCACATTGCCAGGAATCTGCGGGTCAAAGCCGATGCGCACCACCTTGCCCACGGGCACGCCCTTGTAGCGCACCGTGGCCTGGGGCTGCAAGCCGCTGACTCCGTCCTTGGTGGACATTTCATAGAGCTGGTATTCGCGGTTGTCGCGCGTCAGCCAGACAGCCAGCCCTGCCAGCAGGGTCGCCACCACCAGCACGAAGATGCCGGCAGCCATGGCATGGGACTTGTTTTCCATCAGCTTTCCTCTGCGGCCACGCCGCCTTGCACCGGGGCCATGGCACGGCGGCCACGCTCTCCCTGGAAGAAATGTTCAATAAACGGGTGCTTGATCCGGGCCACGTCGCGCGGAGCTCCGGTGAACAGCACTTTTTTCTCGGCCAGCACGGCCACGCGCGTGGACAGCGCGAACAGCGTATCCAGATCGTGGGTGACCATGATCACGGTCAGGCCCAGCTCGGCATGGATATCGCGCAACAGCTCGCAGAACTCGTCCGAGCCCTTGGGGTCCAGCCCCGCTGTGGGTTCGTCGAGCAGCAGCAGCGGCGGATCCATCATCAGCGCGCGCGCCAGCGCCACACGCTTGATCATGCCGCCCGACAGGTCTGCAGGCATGCGCGAGGCATGCTCGGGCTTGAGGCCCACCATCTGCAGCTTGACCATGGCCGCATCGCGCACCACGGCATCGGGCAGGGTGCCCTGCTCACGCAGCGCAAATGCGATGTTGTCGAGCACGTTGAAGGCCGAGTACAGCGCCCCTTGCTGGAACAGCATGCCCACCTGACTCGCCGCCAGCTCGCCGCTGATGACCTCGCGCGAGGGCCGGCCATCCACGGTCACCGTGCCACGCGATGGCGAGAGCAGCCCCAGTATCTGGCGCAGCAGCACCGTCTTGCCCGTGCCGGAGCCGCCCACCAAGGCAAGAATCTCGCCCGGGTAGACATCGAAGTTCAAGTCCTGGTGCACGGCAAAGCGCGACTCGCCCTCGCCAAATTCGGTCCACAGGTCCACTGCCTGCACCAGCGGCTTCACATCCTGCGGCGGCGCGTAATCGCCCACGGCACCCTCGATACGGCGGTTGTGCATCACCTCTGTCATTTGCGTGCTCCCCGCTCCACGAGGCTGGCGCGACCCAAGCCAGAGACGCCTATCAAGGGCCGCCCCGCAGCGAAGGTGTCGTCCCCTTGGGGGGAAGCGGCGAAGCCGCACAGGGGGTAGTTCATCCTAAAAGCCCACGTTTCTGAAGAGGATGGCGAAAATGGCATCCACGATGATGACCATGGTGATGGATGACACCACCGCCGCCGTGGTGCCACGCCCCAGGCTCTGGGTATTGGGCTCTACCTTCAGGCCCCAGTGGCAGCCGATCAGGGCGATCAGCACGCCAAACACCACGGACTTGCCCATGGCCAGTACCAGATTGCCGATCTTCACGGCCGCAGGCAGGCTTTGCACGAAATAGGAGGGCGTGATGTCCATGGTCAGGTCCGCCGCGACCATGCCGCCAGCCAGTGCCGCAAGAATGGTCCACAACGCCACCAGCGGCATGGACACGGCCAGAGCCAGCGCACGCGGCAGCACCAGCCGGTACCCCTGGGAAATGCCCATGACCTGCATGGCGTCGAGCTCCTCGGTCACGCGCATCACGCCGATCTGCGCCGTGATGGCCGAGCCGCTGCGCCCAGCCACCAGAATCGCCGCCAGCAGCGGCCCGAGTTCGCGGATCAGCGAAATGCCAAGAATGTTGACGATAAAGGATTCGGCCCCGAACTGGCGCAACTGCAGCGCCATCAGATAGGCCAGCACCACGCCGATCAGAAAGCCGACCAGCGCCGTGATCGGCAAGGCTGTCGCCCCCGTCGCATAGAGGAGGCCCGAAATATCGCGCCAGGGGCCACGAAACGGATTGCGCAGCAAGCGCAGGCAGTCCAGCAGCAACTGACCGACCAGCTGGATCAAGTTGAAAAAGTGCCCGCAGGCATCGATCACCATCTGGCCCAGTCGATTGACCTCGCACATCCATCCCGAGGGCTCGGGCTTGGACTCGGGCACTTCACTGAACCTGGCCACACGCTCCAGCATGGAGCGCTGGGTCTTGGTCGTCAGCAAGTGGGCCGGCCAGGCCTTGCCCCATTGCTCCCACAGCAGCTGCGCACCGATATGGTCGAACCAGACCATTTGCTGCAAATCCCAGGCCGCGCCCTTGGGCACCGCCCTGATCTGCGGCGCCAGCCGGCGCCAGATATGGCGGTCGCCCAGCTCTGCTGCACTCCAGCGGCCCACAGGCACGGCCCATTGCTGACCCTCGCGGGACTGCAGCGGACATTGAGGTAGTTGGTCTGAGCTGGACAAAGAAAAGCTTCCTAGAACTTGAGGGAGGCGGGCTGGCCGCAGGGGCCAGCATAACGCGCCACGCGGGGAACATGCCAAGCGCAGCACGTAGGCCGCTGCCGCATGCCACGTAATGATAGCGTTGCAATTTTTATCAAAAATCCGCGAAAGTCAAAACCAGCACTGCGCCGACAGCTTCCAAAACAGGAGTATGCGAGCGCTTTCCCTATCGACACCCGCAAGCTCATCACACCTAATGAACCAGCCTTTTTGCCCATGACTGCCTGATGCTCTGGCCTCTGCGCCTAGCTGTACCGGCCTTTTGATCTGCCCATGAGTGATACCCAGTTCGACTACATCGTCATCGGCGGAGGCACAGCAGGTTCGCTGCTGTGCAACCGTCTCACCCGCAACAAGAATCACCGGATTCTGCTGATCGAAGCCGGCGGCAAGGATGACTACCACTGGATCCATATCCCCGTCGGCTATCTCTATTGCATAGGCAACCCGCGCACCGACTGGCTCTATCAGACCGAGCCCGACCCCGGCCTCAACGGTCGCCGCCTGCGCTACCCGCGCGGCAAGACACTGGGCGGCTGCTCCAGCATCAACGGCATGATCTATATGCGCGGCCAGGCCCGCGACTACGAGCAATGGGCCGAGCTGACCGGCGACGACACCTGGCGCTGGGAGCAGGTCCTGCCGGCCTTCAAACAGCATGAAGACCATTGGCGTCTCGACGCCGTCGGCAGCGCCAGCGAAGAATTCATGCGCCTGCACGGCAGCAAGAGCACCGGCGGCAGCGGCGAGTGGCGCGTGGAGAAGCAGCGTCTGCGCTGGGACATACTCGACGCCTTTGCCCAGGCCGCGCAGCAGGCAGGCATTCCTGCCACCGACGACTTCAACCGCGGCTGCAACGAGGGCGTGGGCTACTTTGAAGTCAATCAGAAGTCAGGTCTGCGCTGGAACACTGCCAAGGCATTTCTGCGCCCCACCTGCTACGGCCGTCCCAACTTCGAGATGTGGACCCGCGCTCAGGTGCGCCGGCTGATTCTGGAAGATCTGCCGGACGGCAGCCAGCGCTGCACCGGCGCCGAAGTCTGGACCGGAGAGGAGATGGTGACTGTGCAGGCCGGGCGCGAGGTGCTGCTCTGCGCAGGTGCGGTCAACTCGCCGCATATTCTGCAGCTGTCGGGCATAGGCCCCGGCGAATTGCTGCAGCGCCATGGGATGGCTGTGCGCCGCGATCTGCCCGGCGTGGGCGCCAATCTGCAGGACCATTTACAAATCCGCTCGGTCTACAAGGTGCAGAACGCCAAGACGCTCAACACCATGGCCGGCAGTCTCTGGGGCAAGGCGGCCATCGCCCTGGAATACGCACTCAAGCGCAGCGGCCCCATGAGCATGGCGCCTTCGCAACTCGGTGCCTTTACACGCAGCAATCCGGCATTGGCCCACCCCAATCTGGAATATCACGTGCAACCGCTGTCGCTGGATGCCTTTGGCGAGCCGCTGCACGACTTTGCCGCCTTCACCGCCAGCGTCTGCAACCTCAACCCCAGCAGCCGCGGCACGGTGCAACTGCAAAGCGCGGATTTCCGCCAGGCTCCGGCCATCGCACCCCATTACCTCTCCACGCAAGAAGACCGGCAGGTGGCGGCAGACAGCCTGCGCGTCACGCGGCGCATCGTCAGCCAGCCGGCGCTTGCGCGCTTCCAACCCGAAGAGTTCAAACCCGGTGCTCAATACCAGAGCGACGAAGAGCTGGCGCGTCTGGCCGGTGATATCGCCACCACCATCTTCCACCCCGTAGGCACGACCAAGATGGGACGCGCCGACGACCCGATGGCAGTCCTGGACAGCCGTTTCAAGGTGCGAGGCGTGCAGGGTCTGCGCGTGGTCGATGCCGGCGCCATGCCCACCATCACCAGCGGCAATACCAACAGCCCGACGCTGATGATGGCCGAGAAGGCGGCGCAGTGGATTCGTGACGCGATCTGAAAAACGGCCGCTCGAAAAGCCGAGCGATTCACTGCGACAAGCCCGTCAGCGCCCGAAATTCGCTCTGGAGCGCAAAGTCTGTCCGAGCGGAAGAATCCCGCGCGGCGTCATGCTCCATGAAGCAAAGTCCTCAGAGATCTTTTGCTTATAAGCATATGACGCTATTGTTTTTGAAATATCTCAAAACTCATAAGGATGTCACGAAACTTTCTGATTCATTTGTCAGACGTTTTTGATATAACCCAAGGGAATTCCCCAATGCACCACACAGGTGCAGCCCTTACATTCTCGTCACTCTCGCTGCTCCACGAAGCAGCATGGAGGGCCGAGGAGACAACTCGACACAACCAGACCAATACATATAAAAGCATCAAAGATGCGTTCAAAAGCGCCCCACAGTGGGCGCTTTTTTTATGCCTTCGCACAGGCTTGAGGCAGCGGTGCGACAATGCCGGCGCCATCCTCGGGCATTCAAGCCCGCTCTCTCCCTGGCTTCTTCATCCCGCCTCCGGCAGCGCCGCCCAGCGGCAACGCGCGTTGCTCACGGCATGCACCAATTGCAGGCATTTGCTCCATGGAATGGATTCTTGTTTCCCTCGCCTCGGCCCTGGCCGGGTTTGTTGACGCCATCGTGGGAGGCGGCGGACTGATTCTGGTGCCGGCCATGTTTGCAGCCTTCCCCACCACCACGCCCGCCACGCTGTTTGGCACTAACAAAAGTGCCGCCGTCTGGGGCACGGCCATTTCCGCCTGGCAGTACAGCAAGCGTGTGCATATCACCTGGGCCACGCTGCTGCCCGCCATCGGCACGACGCTGGTGGGGGCTTTTCTCGGAGCCTGGGCCGTCACATTGATTTCGCCCGATTTTCTGCGCAAGCTGCTGCCCTTCATCCTGCTGGGCGTGCTGGGCTACACCCTGGCCAAAAAAGAGCTGGGCCGCGACCACGAGCCGCGCCTGGCAGGCCGCACCGAGATGCTGACCGCCAGCGCCATCGGCCTGCTGATCGGTTTCTACGACGGCTTCTTCGGCCCGGGCACAGGCAGCTTCTTCGTGTTCCTGTTCGTGCGCCTGCTGGGCTATGACTTCCTCAACGCCTCGGCCAGCGCCAAGCTGCTGAACCTGGCCTCCAACGCCGCGGCACTGCTGCTGTTCACTCTCAAGGGCCATGTCTGGTGGCACTTTGCGATTCCGCTGGCCGTGGCCAATGTGCTGGGCAGCATGCTTGGCACCTGGATGGCCTTGCGCCACGGCACGGGCTTTGTGCGCACGATTTTCATCGGCGTGGTCAGCCTGCTGATTCTGAAGACAGGTTACGACGCTTTTCTGCGTTAAACCATTACACAGCAAGCGTTAACAGCTATCAATTTATCAAGGTGCTGTTTCGTCGTCGGACAGCACCGAGATATCTTCCACACGACGCGGCGTGCCGATCGGTGCGCCTGCCTTGCCCTGGCGCACGGCAGCGATATCAGCCTCGCTGGGATAGTTGCCCACCAGCCAGTAGTCCAGTATGCGGCGTGCGATAGGCGCGGCAGCCGCTGCACCGAAGCCGGCATTCTCCACAATCACGGCCACGGCAATCCTGGGCGCTTCGGCCGGGCCGTAAGCGATATAGAGCGAGTGGTCGCGCTGGTACTCGGCCAGACGCGCAGCGTTGTACTTTTCCTTCTGGCCCACGCTCACTGCCTGGGCCGTGCCGGTCTTGCCGCCCGACAGATAGCTGGCACTGCCGAAGACGCCACGGCCCGTGCCGCCGGTCACCACTCCGACCATGCCGCGCTTGACGGCATCGACATTGCTCTGCTTGTAGCCCAGATTGACGGGGGCCGGCTGAACAATGGCCGTGCGCGTACCGGTGACGGAGTCGATCAGCTCCTTGCCCACATGGGGCGTGAAGCTCATGCCGTTGTTGACCAGCGTGGCCAGCGCATGCGAGAGCTGGAGGATGGTGAAGTTGTTGTAGCCCTGGCCGATACCCAGAGAAATCGTCTCGCCTGCAAACCATTGCTGCTGGGCTGCGCGCTTGTAGGTCTTGCGCTTCCACTCCTTGCTGGGCAGCACGCCGCGCACCTCGCCGGGCAGGTCGATGCCGGTGATCTGGCCAAAGCCCAGCGGCTTCATGAAGTCGTGGATCGCATCCACGCCCATCTCGTTGGCCAGCGTGTAGAAATAGACGTTGCTGGAATGCTGGATGGCGCGCGCCAGATCCACCGGGCCCAGCGCATGGCCGGAGCGGAAGGTGTGGCCGCCGAAAGTCCAGGAGCCGCCGTCCTGGATCACCGTGCCCGGCGTGCGCTTGCCGGTCTCTATGCCCGCCAGGCCCATGAAGGGCTTGTAGGTCGAGCCCACGGGATAGGTTCCGCGCATGGAGCGATTGAGCAAGGGGCGATCCAGCGATTCGTTGAGCGCCTTCCAGCTTTCCTGGTCGATGCCGTCGACAAAGAGATTGGGGTCGTAGGTCGGCTTGCTGACCATGGCCAGCACCTCGCCATTGCGCGGGTCCATGGCGATGGCCACGCCGCGGCGATTGCCGTAGAGGTCTTCCACCATCTTCTGCAGCTTGATGTCCACCGACAGCTGCAGGCTGTGTCCCGGCGTGGCGGGGCGACTGCCCAGACGACGCACGGCATGGCCGCCAGCCGAGGTTTCCATTTCCTCCCAGCCGGTCTGGCCGTGCAGTTGCAGCTCATAGCTCTTTTCGGCACCCAGCTTGCCCATGACCTCGGTGCCGCGGTAGTTGGCCGCATCGTCGGAGTCGTCGATCTCTTCCTTTTCCCTTTGATTGATACGACCGATGTATCCGATCAAATGGCTGCCGGTTTCCTTGAGCGGGTAGGTGCGAAACAGGCGGGCCTTGATGTCCACACCCGGAAAGCGATAGCGCTGGGCCGCAAACTTGGCGACTTCCTCATCCGTCAGGCGCGAGCGGATAGGAATCGACTCAAAGCTCTTGGAGTCATCCATGAGCCGCTTGAACTTGCGGCGGTCGCGCGGCGTGATCTCAATGACCCCGGACAGCCCTTCGATGGTCTCGTCCAGATCCTCGACCTTGGAGCGTGTGATCTCCAGCGTATAGGCCGAGTAATTGGTCGCCAGCACCACGCCGTTGCGGTCCAGGATCTGGCCCCGGTTGGGCACGATGGGGACCACCGCCGTGCGATTGCTCTCGGCCCGCTCGGCAAACTCCTCATGGCGCTCGACCTGCAGCACCAGCAGACGCCAGACCAGCAGACAGAACGCCAGAAATACCACGCAGCCCATGACGACTGCACGCATCCGGAAGCGCTGCAGCTCGACTTCGGTGTTGCGAATCTCCATCATGCACAGGCTCCCCGCACGCCAAGCCAGTGACTGCAAGCAAGGGCCGCCCCGCAGCGAGGCAGTCGTTCCCCCCCGCGAAGCGAGAGGGGGAAAGGCGCGCAGCGACTCAAGGGGACTTTCATCTACAGAGGCCGGTTTTCATCGCTGTCCGGCGCACGGCGCTGCGGCGCCAGCAGCAAAGCGCTGACCACGGGCCACAGCAAGGTCTCGATCACTGGAGCTATCAGAAACTCCAGCCCAGGGAAGATACCTCCCGTCGCGACACGCAGCAGTACCTGAATGCCGTGCGCCGCAGCAAACACCGGCAGCAGATGCAGGGCCTGCACGGGGCTCGAGAACCAGAGCAGGCGGCGACTCATCCAGCCTGTCACGAAAACCAGCAAGGTATAGGCCAGTGCATGCTGACCCAGCAGCGAGGCTCGGTCCACATCCATGACCAGCCCCAGTGCAAAGGCAATACCCAGGCCCACGCGCTGCGGTTGGTTCAGACTCCAGAAGGCCAGCAGCAACAGCAACATGTCCGGCAGCCAGACTATGCGACCCAGCGGAAGCATGTTGACGGCCAGGCCTATCACCAGGGTGACGACGATGAACAGAGGATTGACCGGCAGCAACAACTGCTGGCCGCGCGGCATGATCATGCGGGATCCTTTGCAGGCTTGGCGGCCTTGGTCCCCGCCTTCTCAGCGGCGGCCTTCTCCTTTTCGGCAGCGGCCGCCTCCTTTTTGCCACGTGCCTTGGCAGCCCGGTCGGCCTTCTCGGCATCGGCCTGGGCCTGCATATTGGCGGCCTCGGGATGCTCGGTACGGCCCTGGGGCTTGAGCACCATCACATGGCGCACACCCTGCACGCGGCCCACGGGCTCGCAGTAGATGCGGGTGAAGGCAGAGTCGGCACGGCGGTCCACGGTCACCACCTTGGCCACGGGCAGGCCCGTGGGATAAAGCCCGTCAATACCGCTGGTGGTGAGCAGATCGCCCACCTGTACATCGGCGTTGCTGGGCATGAAGCGCAGCTCCAATCCGCCGGCGCGGGTCGAGGATGCATCGCCATAGGCGACACTGCGCGCGCCAGTGCGCGGGTTGAAAACGGGAATAGCCTGATCGCGATCGATCAGCAGCGTGACCTCGGCACGCGTCGGATAGACGCGCGTGACCTGGCCTATCACGCCTTTTTCATCGAGCACGGGCGAGCCCGGCGCAATATTGTCCGCCTGCCCCTTGTCGATCACCACGCGGCGCGTATAGGGGTCAGGACTGTCATAGACCACCTCGGCCACCTGCCCCGGCGTCAACGAGCGCTCACGCAACTCCAGCATGGAACGCAGATGCTCGTTCTCCTTGATCAACTCGTCGGCCAGCTCGGCGCGCTGAGCCATGACGACCAGCTCCTTGCGCGCAGCATCCTCGCGGGCCACGGCCTGCTGCTGCACCTCGGCATAGCGGCTGGCGTTCTGGTAGGCCAGCACGGGCTGGGCTACCAGCCATTGCACGGGCGACAGCGCCACCGACAAGGCCGCGCGCACCGGCGTGGTGATCTTGAAACGCGCGTCGGCCACCATCAAAAACAGCGCCAAAGCGCTGTAGAGGGCAAGCTGGGAAGTGCGCGAGGCCTGTTGCTTGAACAGTGATGGAGCGCGGTGGTCCAGGGTGTCCAGGCTCATGCGTGCTCCCGCAGCATGGCCGCATGCGCACGGCCACCTGGATCAGAAGGAATGCAAAAAGAGAGCGCGGTATGCAGGCGTATCACGGACTCAGGCCCTGTTCATGGAAGTGGCTGCGGTACGCGCACTATGCCGCGTGCCGCAAAACACCACATTGCACAGCGATTAA
>Ga0209370_1002938_pt1 | contig 11451 bp, 12 predicted proteins | sample AgamicAtPrz_FD_187164 | JGI IMG/M metagenome (GOLD analysis project Ga0209370, IMG submission 187164) | Agave microbial communities from Guanajuato, Mexico - At.P.rz (SPAdes) (version 2) | ecosystem: Host-associated > Plants > Phyllosphere > Phylloplane/Leaf | place: Guanajuato, Mexico... | reverse complement strand
AGCCCGTGCTGGAACTGCTGCAGGCCTTCAGCCAGGCCACAGGCATTCGCGCCGAGGCCAGCTTTGGCAATATGAAGCAGATCGAGACCCAGGCCCGCCAGAACCCCGAGATCGCCGTGCTGATCGGCGACCGCGCCTTTGTCGAGCCCATGCAACTGGCCGAGCGCTACATCACGCTGGGCCAGGGCCAACTGGTGCTGGTGGCAGCGCGCGGCCAGCGCCTGGAAAGCGTGCAGGACCTGGCCAGGCCCGAATTCAAGCGCATTGCCATCGCCGACCGCAGCAAGGCCGTGTACGGCAACGCGGCGCGCATCTGCCTGGAGCGCCTGGGCCTGGCGCAGACGCTGGGCGAACGCCTGGTCGAAGTGGCCACGGTGCCCCAGGTCAGCGCCTATGTGACCACCGGCGAGGTGGACGCAGGCTTTGTCAACAAGACCGAGGCCCTGGTCCTGAAAGACCGCGTGGGCGCCAGCGTGCCGGTGGCGGCGAGCTGCCATCCGCCCATCGAACTGAGCCTGGCCGTGCTCAAGGGCCGCGCCTCATCGCCGCAACTGCAGGCGCTGCTGGACTTCATCGCCACGCCGCAGGCCCGCCAGGTGCTGGAGCGGCACGGCCTTTGATGGGCCACCCATTGCCTGCTGGCAGCTGACAGTCCATGACCGCCTCCGTTTGCGCCCAGGCGCCGCTGGCCCTGACCGCGCATGTGATTGCCTGGAGCCTGATGCTGCAATTGCTGGTGGGCGCAGGCCTGGGCTGGCTGCTGGCACGGCGCCGGTTCGCGGGGCGCCAGCTGGTCGATGCACTGGTCAGCCTGCCGCTGGTGTTTCCGCCCATCGTGCTGGGCTATGGCCTGCTGGTGCTGCTGGGCCGGCAAGGGCTGCTCACCCAACTGCTGCCCGATGTGCTGCGGCCCGACATCGTGTTTTCGCAAACGGGCCTGGTCATTGCGGCCTTCATTGCCGGGTTGCCGCTCATGGTCAAGCCCACGCAGGCCGCCTTTGCAGGCACTTCGCCACGCCTGCTGGAGGCGGCGGCCATGCTGGGGCACCGTCCCTGGTCGGTGTTCTGGCGCATCGAGCTGCCGCTGGCCCGGCGCGGCATTGCGGCCGGCCTGATCCTGTCGGGGGGCCGTGCGTTGGGCGAGGTCGGACTGTCGCTCATGCTGGGCGGCAACATCATCGGCCGGACTGAGACCCTGTCACTGGCCATCTACAACAACGTGCTGGATGGCAATCTGGCCTGCGCCAATCAACTCTCTGTGATGCTGGGCGTGCTGGCCATGGCAGCCTTCATGGTGCTCAGGCGGTTTGGCGCGCTGTGAGCAGCGGGCAGGGACGGGCAGGGCGCAAGCTGGAAAGGACTCAGGGCAGAAACGGCGAAGACAGCAGCCGCAAGCCGATGGAAAACCACCGCTCCTGCGTGCTGCTGCCTGCGCGATTGCCGTAGGTGGCATCGATCTGCATATGTCCAGGCACCAGCCAGTAGCGCAGGCCCATCTGGTAGAAGGGCTTGCCCTGGTTCTGGCCGAATGTCTCGGCAATCAGCCAGGTGCTCTGGCTCAATTGGGCCTCGGTGGCCAGGCCCCACGTCATGAGGTTGCGATGCGCCTGCGCCGTGCGCAGCCAGCCCACGTTGGTGTGGAAGAACAGCCGGTCATCGCGCAGCGAGAACGTGACGGGCACATAGGCGTACAGATCTCCCCGGCCCTGGCCCTCGTCATTCGGATGCCGGGCATTGCCCACGGCCAGGCCCCAGCCCCAGCCATTGGGCTGCAGTTCCTTGAACAGGGTCTTGCCCTGGATCACCACGTCCGTGGTCCGGCTGCTGCCGTCCTCGCGCGTGCGTGCCGCGCCCAGCGTCAGCTCCAGATTGCCCGTGAAATTGCAGGCCGGCTGCGCCCAGAATTCCGTGCTGTCCTTTTTGGACTTGGCCCAGCTTTCCAGCTGGCAGGACTTGGCATCGACGATGCGGGCATCGTCCGTGATCATGGGCCGGGCTGCATGGGCCGGGCTGGTGCCGAGACAGGCTGCCAGGCCCAGGGCTGCTGCCGTCCAAAGGGAGTGGGGATTGCGCATGGCCCGCCATCCTAAAGCCGAAAAATGACGCCACCAGAACATTGCTGTGCCAGGAGCGCCACAACAACGGCTGTGCACGGATTTACCCCATATGGCCCCATATGACCCTATATGCCCTTATATGGCTGGCACATCGAGGCACAGACGCAGACCCGCCATCTGCCCGGGCATGTTGGCCAGCGGCAGCTGAAGCTCCGTCAGCAGCATGGCCTGCTGCATGGGATGCTGAAACGGATAGAACGCCGCCGCACCGCCACGGATGCGCCACTCGTGCGGACTGGCCTGCAGCCGGGTGAACGTGGCCACCGCCAACGCCGCCATTCCCCTGGGATTGGAGGCCGCGCGGTTGAGCCGACAATCGCCAAACTGCGTCAGGCACACATCACCGGACAGATCGCGCTGGGGAACCGCGTCCCCGCACACATACAGCCGCTCCGCGCCTGCCTTCGCAACGTACTCCCACTCATGGTCCCAAGGCAGGCGATAGCCCGTGGCGGCCAAAAAGCGCTGCGCTTCCTCTTGCGTGACATAGGCGGGAAACGGCCCGTCCTCGCTGGAGAAATCAGGCCGCTCCAGCCCATCGCACAACTCCACATGCTCTTCAATCACCCACTCGAACGTGGGAAAGCGGCCCATCAGAAATGCGGGCACATGCACGGGACCGGCCTCCTGCGCTGCATGGACCACCGGCGCAATCAAGGACCAGTCCTCCGCAGGAATCGAACCGCGCAACTTATCCATCCGCTGCGCCTTTGCCCCGTAGGTGAAATCGCCGCCCAGGACCAGGGTCAGCGTTGTCTCATGCTGCGCGTCGTAAAAGCAGGGAACCTCCCATGCCGCGCCCTCAGCAGGTTCTGTAGAGAGGAACGGTTTGGCGAACTCGAAGCCGCGCGGCAGCCCCTCCAGAATGGCTTGGGCAATCTCTGCGCGGCGGGACGGTCGTGTGGATTGCCATGATTGCGGGCTGGCGAGCTCGGGTATGGTGTGCATGGTCGGGACAAAAATCACATGACTTCAAACAGATGAAATTTGATGCCGTGCGGATTTTTGCCGAAATCTCCAGGCAGTTCGCCACGCATGGTCAAATCGCACCTCTTGTCTTGCATGAAAACATCCATCTCGTAGCCCCAGCCTCCGTAATTCAATCGATAGAGCCTGATTGAGGAATTTTCATCATCGGCACAAATTTCATCTTCTTCCAGAACGATATGGCTACCTATTGGAGGAGGTGCAAGCGAGGTGAAATCGTCTTTGCCTAGATAATTTTCCAATGCTTCAAAAGCCTCATCCACTTGCAGTGGGCTGATACTGAAGTGGGCTTCAAGGGTTTTCAGATCTTGGTGAAAGAATGCGGTCGCCAGCAAGCGGATGGATTTCTCTGCGGTCTCCAGATTTAGTGGATGAAGATTTTGGGTTGTATTCATATGAATGGGCGGCTGCCATGTCTGCATCTTAAATAAAGATTGTAGAGCCATTGGTGTATATTATTTCAATATATGGCCCGTGGCTACCAATATTTGTTTTATTTTTCTAAGCTTCCTGTTACTACTTCTCGCCAGTACTTCAGATATTTCAGTGAAGTCATTTTCAACAGTCTTGGTGGAGATTTTTCTGTTTTTCATATCATCGATTATTGCGGCATTGGTTTCAAATGTAAGGGCTAGAGGGTTTTCATTGTGATATGAAAATCTACAAACGCATAGATCATTAATGATGAGTGCGCCATCGGAGTTTTTGTTGTCAAGGAATAATCTCGTGTTAGCTGGCTTATTAATCATCTTAAGGATGGTGGATAACCTGAATCCATAGAAATCAAGGCCGCTGCTCCATATTTTCCCTTTGAACGTGTATATCTTGAAGTTGATTCCCTGGTTTTTATTAACTATGGAATAATATTTCTCGAATAATTCATGGTCATTCGGATCTCCCTCTCTGGAAAACCCCGTGGATGCCAGGTCTTCTATGCTTTCTGTCACCGTTGCTGATGTTTCAACATTCAGACATATTTCTCCAAATAAATATTTGTTTAAAATAATGCTTATATTTGGGTAATCGATTGTCATAATGGAGGGGCTATGTATCCAACTGTATTGGCTTCAATAATGCATTTGCCTTTTGCAAAGGGAATCGTGTTGCAGAAAAGAAAGTCAGGCAATCGGCTTTGATTCTTAAGATATTCAGTCCCACAGTGAGATGCCACGACCAGTAGTTCAAGAGTAGGCCGTGGTGCGGCCCAGGCCCCTTGGCCCTGTTCGTCGGTGATCCAGTGGCGCACCGATCTGGTCGCACTGGTACCAGTAGGTGCTGTGCTCTTCGCCCGCTCCCTGAATGGTGGCCAGCGGCACAAAGCTCCCCGGCTCGTAAATATAGAGCGCCTGTCTTGTACCCCGCTGGCTGTGCATCATGAGGTCGCCATCCCAAAGGTAGTGGGTACTGCAGAAGGCATCGCTTTTGGCGACACATCGGCCCGTGGGGTCGTAGGCGTAGCGGGTGGCCGACGCCGTGGCGCGTGGTGTTCGTAGCGGCCGCACAGGTAGTCGCCACGGGCCACAAGCTGGCCTGCCGCTGCCGGTCCGAGTTTGTAAGGATTAATTTGATTATTGGGGCAGGCCTAACGAATTTACACATTCACCAAAGTCTAAGAAAATATCCTTCATCGAAAAGATCCCGATTAAAATTATTTCTTGCATCTTCAATATTTATTGAAATCCATTTCGCATTTAAATTAACGGTAGATTGGTTGTTAAATATGAATTTCGCAATGTTTGGAATAATGCAATCATTGGTTAATCTATTTTCAATAAAATTGAATAATATTTTTATATTATCTGCGCGTTCACTGTTTTCCTGAAAAAATCCGTTGCAACTTTGATGCGTCTTATCTGAAATAATTGCCGCATTAAAATTGCGGCCGTTAATGGTTGCGCGGATACTGCCGGAAAATATAGTTTCAGGTGGCTGAAATAATCCAACTTCAGCAAATCCTTTGTAATTTTTAGATTCTTGATTTATTTCTTCGAAATACAATAAGAAGGATGACATAATATTATTTATCGGTCGATCATGGATGTTGTATTCTTCAAGAAAATCTTCCAAACGCTGATCTTTTGAAGAACAACCGAGGAAATTAATTAGCGCTGAAGAAAATATGGAAGATGGGGGTTTCGTGATCTGAAGCGGTTTATCTGATTTTTAGCGAGCCAGATGACTGGATATGGATGCATAAATATTCTGCTTAATTAGAGGCAAAGTCCATGTTTTCTTTTGCCATTTGTAGGAACGCCAAGCTGAAAGAACTCCAATTTATCCTCTTCGAAAGCGACTGTCCATACAACTCCGTCAAGAAAATAATTATCAATCTCCGGCATTCTGCGCTTAAGTTGTCCAAGTTTTTTTACCGCATCCCTGCTGTCATTTGCAATTAAACCATAAGGTAAATGTCCGGTGTAAATTCCATTCCTTCCGTCATCTCCAGATATTCGAATTTCAAGTTGACTAAATATGAATGCACCTTCGCTTTTGGGTGCTATCCCATTTCCTTTTGCATCGATTTCAAATGACATTGAAAGACCTTGTCCTTTTATAAGGATGAGCGTTTCCAATGACCGGCCTGTTTTCGGTCGACTCTTAATGCCATTTTTTCGTTAAAAACTCGTCGAACGGTTCATGCGTGCTACTATGGCCTAAAAAAATCATCAGTTCTATTGCATTCATTTCTTTGCCTTTGTTTCGTTGGTGATGGCGTCCTGAATATATTGATCCCAATCCATGTTTCTCAACTCTTGCGCAATTTTGTCATAGGCATCCTTGCATTCAAGATCTTTTTTTTCATAGCCTTGGAGATGGCATCTGTATTTCTTTTTACAGCTTCATTGAGGTTTCCCGCGTCCTGAGATATTATTTCAGTAGTGTTTTATATCGCCAAGTTTGTCCTTCAGCATGAATATCTGGAGGAACAGCAATTGTGGGTGCATTGCTTCAGACAGATTTTCTGATTTTTGAAGCTTGAGCATCGCTAATTTTTACACCAGAAACCTTTAGTTCATTGATCTTGTCCGATAGCTGAGGGTGAGCGATGTTGATCTGGTGCAGGTGGCCCGAGCCATAGAACAGCCAGTGCAGGGTGCGGCCGTCAGGCATGCGGGTGTGGGTGCGGTTGCCCAGTTCGTCGTAGCCGTGCAAGAGACTGCGTTGCAGCTTGTGGCGGGCCGGGCCTGTGGCATTGCCCAAAGTCTGGAGAGTTTGGGTTTCGCTGAGCAACTGGCCCACGGGGTCATAGGCAAAGGCCAGGTGGGAGGCGGCGTTGCCGGCCTGGGTCAGGCGGCCCAGGGCGTCGTAGCGGTAGGTGGCTTCTTCCATGGGGCCGGTGTGGCCCAGGGCGCGCTTGGCCAGCAGACGGCCCAGGGCATCGCGCTCGAAGCAGGTGACCTTGCCGGGCCCGGCGTTGCTGCCACCGGCCTCGATGACGTGGGTCAGTTCACCGGCGGCGTTGTAGATGTAGCGCTGCCAGCGGTCGTCGAAGCCGACTTCGTCGGTGAGCAGGTCGTAGCGGAAGTGGGTGCGGGCGTAGTTCTCGTTGTCCAGGGCAATGAGGCAGCCGGCGCGATCGTAGTGGTAGGCGAGGCTGCGGCCTGCGGTGTCAATCCGGGTGAGCGGGCGGCCCATGCCGTCGTAGGTGTAGCGCGTGGTCTGGCCCGAGCAGTCGGTGTAGGCCATAAGGCGGTCGGCTTCATCCCAGGCCAGGCGCTTGGAGCCGCCCTTGGCGTTAATGATTTCCACGGTGCGGCCCCGGGCGTCATGTCGGTAGCGCGTGGTGCGGCCCAGCGGGTCGGTGGCCTGCACAAGGTGGCTGTGGGCATCGCATTACTGCTGCCATTCGTGGCCCAGGGCTTCGCGAAGTGTGGCGACCAGGTCTCGCGGGCCGATGCGGCCTGTGGTGGCACCTGTGTCGTTTGCTCAATGAGTTGTTTTTGGTTTTATGAAAACTAGTGAACACCAATTATTTTAAATCGGGATGCTTTAATTCACGATGACCGTTGTTATTGAAAATAGTTATCTTTTTGGGACCTATGCATAGCAAGGTTTCTTTGTGAACCGAAATATCCTCGCATTCCTTTATTTCTTTGATTTTATACAATTTGGACTTTTCTTTTTTATAGTCCAAGGAAAAAAGTCCTTCATTGGAAGAGAAATATATTTTGTTCTGAAAAAAAACCATCTTGGTCAGAATCATGTTGTCATCATAATGACTTATGTCTTTGAAGCCATTCTTGAAATCACCTCGAAGTATGGCTCCGTTGAATCCGCATGCCCAGATAACTCCATCTGGGGCACAGAAAATACTCATAATTATTTCGTCAGTTGAAATATCAACTTCACTCCACAATCTTCCATCAAAATGATATATTCCATCTCTTCCAGCAGCGTAAAGATTATCTTCTGAATAACCATCTATATCAGAAATATCATCACCTATTTCAAGAGTATTTAGTGCTAAATTGGCCTTTGGGATAGGGCTTTGTTTTCTGAGCTTTCCTGCAATATCGCGCCATCCATTTTTGCCGCGTTTATATATTTGGCCTCCACCTCCACATGCGTATAATGCACCATTTATTTCTTTTAAAGAATTCAAATATCCATATATTGGAAGTTCTTTGTCGACTCCTGCTTCTGCGATATTCTCGGTGCTCGCGCCACCAGGCCAATAAACTGATATCTCCCCATTCTTTGATAGAATTACATATTTTCTCCTATCTCCCATTGCCTTGATTGAAGAGCAGATGCTAACTGTTGTGAAATTCGGCAAATCTATGTGTCTCCAAGGGTCTCCTGAAGATTGAGCATCATAAAAGAAAATCCTACTGAACTCTGCAGAATCATCGATGCCATCCGGCCTTGATGAAAACATATAGTAATCATCCTCGATCGCCAGACATTTATCAAAGGTTATGGGTGTGGATTTCATATGTGCTCCGCTATCTCTGCGGACCTCCTTGAGTGGTTTTTCCTGGTCCAATTTTTGAGAAGTCTATTGGTATTTTACCGCTGGGGTCTGCTCGTACAATGGTGGTTGCATCCAGTCCTTTCGATTGATGAAAAATACGAAGCTGAGCTTCTATTAAAATAGGATTGCATCCAGTTATTCTTCCAACCGATATTGCGCCAGCGGCTTCAAGTACACCAAGTGGTGCTGTGCCTGGAGGATTTCCAGCAAGCCCTGCCGACCGTTCCAATGGATCGTATATCGCATGAATCTTTCCGTGTTCTTTCGATCTAGAGATATTTGCACCATCCACACAGATAACAAGACCTTCTTCTTCTGTTATTCCATACGGATGGGAGCTTCCTCTGCTGCCGGTTCGAAATACCCGATCAGGAACTACGTGATGTCCTGTTCGGCCTTCCGCTTTGCAGGTTTCAGGTTTGTAGGGGCGCAATATGCATCTTGGATTACCTTTGTCTTTGCCACCGCCATTACTGTCAGCCTTTTTGGCTGCAGTTTCTTCAGCCTCTTTGGCTGCTTTCTGTGATCCAGCTTCTGCCGCTTCGCGGCCGGCTTTCTTGCCTACAGCCTCTGTTGCCGCTGCTGCTGCCTTCTTCCCATACTTGGCCCCGGTGGCCGCCATCCCCGCGCCCGGGATCATGGCTGCCGCGCTCAAGGCAGCGTTGACTTTATCGCCCTCGGCAAGATAGATCAAAGCGTTGGCGCCGTCGGCAATTTCGCCTACGCCGGGGATGAGGCCCACGACATCCAGACCTGTGTGCACAACGTCGCTGCCCCAGCGCTGCCACCAGCTTTTTTCCTGGGCGACGGGCTTGATGGCGGGAGCCGTGGCTCCGTGGAGGTTGGGGGCCGTGTCGGGGATGACCAGTCCCGAGGTGTTGCCTATCGGCCCTGGAGAAGGGTAGGCGTTGGGCTTGACCTGTGCAGTTTGTGACTGCGCTGCAGGCAGTTGTTTTTTTCTGGTGGCCATGGCGCTTCAGGGCTTCTTCCAGTTCATCCACATCTTGTCGCCGGTGCGCACGATGGCCCGGCCATTGACATAGACGGTCTTGCTGTGGTCAATGTCGTGGCTGATGCGCATATTGGTCTGGCTGACCACGCCCTTGCCTTGTCCGGGTTCATCGCCCATGACGTTGTCGACATAGCTCTGGTTGTGAAGGTAGACAGGCTTGCCTTGCAGGAAGACGTTGGGAGAGCACTGCCTGCTCTGGTTCATCTGGTGCGTGATGGGGTAGGGCACCGGGACGCCGTTCTTGCTCGGTGTCAGGCATACATCTGGGGTGAGCGAAACGATGCGAAACCGCCCGTCCTTGGATGCGATGTTTTCGTCAGCCACGGCGTGCCTCCTGAGGTTTCGCGCGTTCGCTGGCTGCGCGCTGCATTTCGGCATCCAGTTCCATGCCTGTGCCTTTGGGCCAGGTGCCCAACTCCAGCTGCCTGACATCTGTCTTGGCGCTGATGATTGCCCGCCTGACGGTAGTCACAGTGCCGGTTGCTAAATCCAGGATCACCGTGTCTATGTTCATGGGCGCAAACATCACCACGCCCACATTCAGGCGTACCAGCAGTTGCAGCTCCTGCGTGGGTAGCTTGAAGCGGAAAATGCCCTGGTATTTGTCGGCTGGAATGAGGTTCAGGAGCATGACCTCTTCGCCACCCTGCGGGTAGTCGATCTGCTGGTCTTCCGGCGCACAGTTCCAGTAGCGGTAGTCATGATCCAAAGGACTTTTGGGCCACTGGGATTGCTTCCATGCGTCGTCATGCGTCCCGGCTAGGGAGACCCGAGGACTCCACCAGCGTCCGATGGCGCCCACGCCTACGACCGGATAGTCCTGCTGTCCGTCATAAGGCTGGTTCAAGGCCTCAATCTGCGGCGCTGCGTAGTGCTGCGCGGACTGGGGCTGCTGCTGTGTGTGGGTTTCCAGTTTCGCAATGGCTTTGTCGGCGTCGTGGACCGCCTCGGGAAGCCTGCCGCAACCAATCGGATTGGGCGTGTAGAAGGCGGGGAGCGCGTCATGCGCCTGTTGGGCGATCTCGCGTTGGGACTTTGTGATCCTGACGTCGTCCCTGTCATCCAGAAACTCCTGCAGAAGTTGCTCCTGGCGAATGACATTGGGGCCCCCGAAGGCCAGCTCATAGCACAGCGGCACCTGAGTGACCGGTTTCGGGGCGCCGGGACGCAGCGCTCCGAGGCTGGTCAGAGAGCGCTCGAATTGCCGCGGTCCGGTGACCTGAAGCGTTTTGATGATGCTGTCTGCAAACCTGAAGCCGGCCGGCCACCGCTCATGAGGCTTGCCGTCTGGCGTATATGCAAAGGCATTGGTGAGGATGACATCGCACTTTGGCTTGTAAGGAGCAAGATCGCTTTCCTGCAGCACGCTGCTGATGTTCACGTTTGCGTAGAACTCGTCTGCGGTGCAAAGCGGTGTCTGTTGCTCGGGCGGCAGGACAGTGGGCTCTATGAGATCGCCATTTTTCTGTACCGCGCGCAGCGTGTAGGAGATGCGGCTGACCATGACGTGAAAGATCTCGCCATGTGGGTCCACATGCTGGAAGTACTGGCTGGGCCAGGGCGTGTGGTTGACCACCTCCGGCAAGGGGGCGGACTCCACCGGACTGGGCATTGCGTGGGAAGGGCGCTCCATTCGGGACTCCTCAGTTCAGGTCAATACGCTTGGAGTCGAGGCCGATGTGCTTGCTGCCGACCACGTCGATGTTCTTGCCATTGATGGTGATCGTGCCGTCGCTTTTCATTACCAAGCTGGCAGCGCCCACGGTGATTGAGAGCTCGTCGCCGGCCTGAATGGCGTAGCGCTTTCCTACCGTGGTCTGCTGGTTGCCCTGGACCCTGACGGAACGGTCCACCAGCACCGTCGTGCTCTGGCTCAGCCCCACATTCACCACCATGGCCGCGCCCACATTGACGTTGTAGGCGGCGCCGATGTTCACCATCTTGGCCAGGCCCACGTTCTGCATGTAGGCCAGTCCGATGGTCTCTGTCTTGAAGCTGCCCACCTTGATCGACCAGTTGTTCCCGATCTTGTCCTTCTCGTTGCGGCCTATGGTCTTGCTGCGGTTCTTGCCGATGGAGATGTTCTCGTCGATGCCGACGTCTTCGTTGCGGTTGTCGCCGATGCTGATCTTCTCGTTGTGGTCCACCCGCTCCGTGCGGTTGTTGTGCACGGTGATGGTTTCGTCGCGGTCCACGGTCTCGGTGCGGTCGCGGTGGATCACGTTGGTTTCATCCCGGTCGATGGTCTTGCGCCGGTCGTTGCCCACCCATTTGTCTTCGTCGTTCTCGACTTCGGTGAGCTGGTCCTTCTGAGCATGCAGCCACAGCTGTTCGGCGCCAGCCTTGTCCTCGAAGCGGAT
>Ga0209370_1002934_pt1 | contig 11482 bp, 10 predicted proteins | sample AgamicAtPrz_FD_187164 | JGI IMG/M metagenome (GOLD analysis project Ga0209370, IMG submission 187164) | Agave microbial communities from Guanajuato, Mexico - At.P.rz (SPAdes) (version 2) | ecosystem: Host-associated > Plants > Phyllosphere > Phylloplane/Leaf | place: Guanajuato, Mexico... | reverse complement strand
AACAAGAACTGTCTGCATTCCTCAAAGACGTTGAAAAGCGCGCCTTCAAACGCAGCGTTTTCCATGTCCGCGACGAGGAGGCCGCCCTGGATATCGTGCAGGACAGCATGCTCAAACTGGCCCAGCATTACGGGGACAAGCCCGCCAACGAGCTGCCCATGCTGTTCCAGCGCATCCTGTCGAACAGCACGCTGGACTGGTTTCGCCGCCAGAAGACCCAGAAAGCCGTCTTCACGCACTTCAGCGACCTGGAGTCCTCCGTAGACGCAGACAGCGACTTCGACTGGCTGGAAACCTATGCCACCAACAGCGACGAATCGGCCTCCAGCAACGCCGAAAGCCTGACCGAACGCAAGCAGACCTTGCAAAGCATAGAAAAAGAGATACAGGAGCTGCCGGCGCGTCAACGCGAGGCCTTTCTCATGCGTTACTGGGAAGAGATGGATGTCGCGGAGACGGCTGCCGCCATGGGTTGTTCAGAAGGCAGCGTCAAAACCCATTGCTTCCGCGCCATCCAAACACTGAGCAAGGCACTCAAGGCCAAAGGAATCGAGTTATGAAAACCGTGCCCACCCTCCGGCAAGAACAGGCCGTCGACCGCATCGCCCGTCAGATCACTGCCCGACTGAGTGAGGGCGAAGCCTTGCTCCCCTATGAAGTCACCGAGCGTCTGCGCGCCTCGCGTGAGCAAGCCGTGTCCATTCGCCGCCGCGAAGCGTCCGTGCTGCGCGTTCAGACCAGCAGCGCTGCATCGGCCCAGGGCAGCACGCTGACACTGGGCAGCCCCGACGAGGGTAATGGCTGGTGGCGCACCCTGGTCTCGGCGATTCCGGTTTTTGCACTCATTGCGGGCCTGGTGATCTACAACTCCGACACCGAACAAAGTATGCTGAGCGAAGTCACCGAGGTCGATACCGCCTTGCTGACCGACGATCTGCCCCCTGCCGCCTACTCTGACCCTGGCTTCATCCAGTACCTCAAGACCTCGGCCGCCACCCCATCAGAACACTAAACAGCCTGCCGCCCTGCATTGATGCCCACTGAGAAGCGCTCCCTCCTGAAACCCGAGAACACCGCCGCCGTCATGGCGGCGCTGTTGTTGGTGGCCTTGGGCTGGACGGGGTGGAATGTCGTGCAGCAGGTCAGGCTGGCACCCAGCTCCGTGCCGCCGGCCACGGTCGCGTCCTCCAGGTCCATGCATGCCGACCCCTCGACACGCCAGAGAGCCTCAGCCCAGGCCTCGGGTCCCCGCTGGGGCGAGCTCAGCAGCCACCAGCGCGAAATCCTGCAGCCCCTGGAAGAGCGCTGGGCCATGATAGGTTCGGTGCAGAAGCGCCGCTGGATTGCCCTGGCCGATGGCTTTGACAAACTGAGCGAGCGCGAACAGCAAAAGCTTCACGACCGCATGGAAGACTGGTCCGGCCTGAGCGCTGCCCAGCGCAATCAGGCACGCCTGAACTTCGCCATCACCAACAAGCTCGCGACAGACAAGCAGGCCCAGTGGGAGGCCTATCAGGCCCTGAGCGATGAGGAAAAGCGACTGCTGGCAGCCCGCGCCACCCCCAAGGTGGTGACCGCCGCACCCGCCATCAAGCCCGTGCCCACCAAGAAGCTGGCCCGCATTCCCGCGGCCACGGCCTCCCCCAATACGGTGCCCAATCTGCCCAAGATTCCGCCCGCGACCATTCACCACCCACCGCCCCCCGTGCCTTCCACGCCGGCCATGGTGGAGACCCACCCGGTCCGCACGCCTTCGGTGATTGTGGAGACGGCACCCGTGGACATTCCACGTGCCACTCCCATCACCCTGCCGCCGCTGGATGCTCCAGGTCAAGACACGCACCAATGACAGTGTCGGTGCGGCAACCGAGCACCAAGCCCGCTGACCTGAGCCCTACAATGCCCTCATGCAGCAAGACACCCCGGCAGCACCCTCATCCACTCCTGATTTCATAGCTCCCAGCCTGCGCCGCCGCATGGCTTGCTGGCTTTATGAAGGCATGCTTTTGTTTGGCGTGGTGTTCATCGCCGGCTATCTGTTCGGCACGCTGTCGCAGACGCGCAACGCACTCGACAACCGTCATCTGCTGCAGGCCTTCATGCTGGTGGTGCTGGGCATTTACTTTGTCTGGTTCTGGAGCAAGGGGCAGACGCTGGCCATGAAGACCTGGCATATCCGCGTGGTCGACACCCAGGGTCGCCCCCTGACGCAAACCCGCGCCCTGCTGCGCTACGCTGCCAGCTGGATGTGGTGGCTGCCGCCACTGGCCCTGCTCTACCCGCTGGGCCTGCCGCCACTGGAGGTGCTGGTGCTACTCACGGGCTGGATTCTGAGCTGGGCGCTGCTGAGCCGTTTTCACCCCCGAAAGCAGTTCTGGCACGACGCCTGGGCCGGCACCCAACTGATACATCAGGCCCCCGCACCCAAACGCATCCGCTGACCAGATCTTTTCATGAGCACCTCATCACCCGACCCCGTCAATCCGCAGAAAAGCCGTACCGGACTGTCCCGGGTGCTGCATGCCGGCGGCTATTCGCTGGCCGGCCTCAGAGCCGGCTGGCATGAAAAAGCCTTCCAGCAAGAGGCCGTCTGCGCATTTGTCATGATCCCGCTGGCACTCTGGCTGGGGCAAAGCTGGGAGCAGACAGCGCTGCTGGCCGGCAGCGTCATCCTGGTTCTCATTGTGGAACTGCTCAATACCGGCATAGAGGCTGCCATAGACCGTATCGGCCCCGAATGGCATGAACTGTCCAAGAAAGCCAAGGACATGGGCAGCGCCGCAGTATTCCTGGCCCTGTGCCTGTGCGGCGCCGTCTGGGCTGCCGCTCTTTATCACCGTTTTATCGTATGACTCAACCCGCTTTTTCCATCTGCGTGTACTGCGGCTCACGCCCCGGCACCAACCCTCAATTCACCGAAATCGCCAAGGCCGTTGGCCAGTGGATAGGCTCGCGCGGCGGCCAGCTGGTCTATGGCGGCGGACGCAGCGGCCTGATGGGTGTGGTGGCCGAAGCCACGCGCGAAGCTGGCGGCCGTGTCGTCGGCATCATCCCTCAGGCACTGGTCGACAAGGAACTGGCCAACCAGGCCTGCGACGAGCTGCACATCGTCAAGAACATGCACGAACGCAAGGCCATGATGGCCGAGCGCAGCGATGCCTTCGTGGCCCTGCCCGGTGGCATCGGCACGTTTGAGGAGCTGTTCGAAGTCTGGACCTGGCGCCAGCTGGGCTACCACGACAAGCCCATCGGCATTCTCAATGTGGATGGCTATTACGACGCCATGCTGCAGTTCCTGCAGTCCTGCGTGGGCAACGGCTTCATGGGCGAGTGGCAGATGGGGCTGGTCGAAAGCAGCAGCGACACCCCGGCCCTGCTGCAAAATCTCGTCCAGAATGCCGGCAGCCAGCTGGATACGCCACCTCTGCGCTCCGTGATCTGAGCCCTGGACGGCATCCACCGGACTGCCGTCCTTCAGGCAAGCCACAGGCCCGGCTCCGGGCCATGAAAAAAGCCAGACTCAAGGTCTGGCTTTTTGACTGGGGCACATGCCTGGGGCACATGACCGGAGCGCGGCAGCCCGCTCAGACAGCGGTATCGTCCAGCTCGCCCGTGCGGATGCGCACCACGCGCTCCACGGGAGTGATGAAGATCTTGCCATCGCCAATCTTGCCGGTGCGCGCGACATTGACGACGGCGTCCACGCAGCGATCCACGTCTTCGTCGCGCACCACCACTTCGATCTTCACCTTGGGCAGGAAATCGACCACATATTCAGCGCCACGGTAGAGCTCGGTATGGCCTTTCTGACGGCCGAAACCCTTGACTTCGGTCACGGTCAGACCGTTCACCCCACACTCGGCCAGGGCCTCGCGCACTTCCTCGAGCTTGAAGGGCTTGATGACGGCGGTAATCATTTTCATGGGGCTAGTTCCTCAATGGATTGAAATCGGCAAAACACCGGAGGCAAAGACTCAGGCGCGAAATTTGTTGGTGATGGGATAGCGCCAGTCCTTGCCGAAGCTGCGCATCGTCAGGCGCGGACCGACCGGAGCCTGGCGGCGCTTGTACTCGTTGATTTGTATCAGACGCGTGACCCGTTCCACGTCCGCCGGCGCAAAACCCTCGGCGACGATGGAACTTATGCTCTCGTTGTTCTCCATGTAGCGGTACACGATGGCATCCAGCACCTCATAGTCCGGCAGGCTGTCCTGATCCTTCTGATCGGGGCGTAGCTCGGCACTGGGCGGGCGCGTGATGATGCGCTCGGGGATGGGGTCAAGCCCGGTGCCGAAGGGGTCGTTGGCATTGCGCCAGCGCGCCAGCGCGAACACCTCGGTCTTGAACACATCCTTGATGACCGCAAAGCCGCCGGCCATGTCGCCGTACAGCGTGCAATAGCCGGTGGACATCTCGCTCTTGTTGCCCGTGGTCAGCACGATGGAGCCAAACTTGTTGCTCATGGCCATCAGCAGGGTGCCGCGAATACGGGCCTGCAGATTTTCCTCGGTCGTGTCCTCGGCTCGCCCGGCAAAAGTGCCGGCCAGCGCCGCCTTGAAGGCCTCGAACTGCGGCGCGATATCGATCTCTTCGTGCTGCACGCCCACGCGCTCGGACATTTCGCGCGCGTCCAGCCAGCTGATATCGGCCGTATAGGGCGAAGGCATCATGACTGTGCGCACCTTGTCCGCGCCGAGCGCATCCACGGCAATGGCCAACACCAGGGCCGAGTCCATGCCGCCCGACAGACCGATGAGCGCGCCCGGAAAGCGGTTCTTGCCCACATAGTCGCGCACGGACAGCACCAGCGCAGACCAGAGCGCCTGATGGTGGCCCGGCAGGGGCCTGACTTCGCCCATCAGCGTCACGCCGCCATTGCCCGGATGCGCAGCCACCATGGGCAGATCTTCCTCGAAGGCCGCCGCACGCGCCGCCACCTGGCCGTCGGCCTGCACCGCGAACGAGCAGCCGTCGAACACCACTTCATCCTGGCCACCCACCAGATGGGCATAGACCAGGGGAACCGCGTTTTCCACGGCGCGCTGTGCGATCACCGCCTCGCGCTCCAGGGGTTTGCCGCTATGGAAAGGCGAGGCATTGATGACGAGCAGCAACTGGGCGCCTGCGGCCACGGCGGCACGGGCCGGGCCGGCATGCCAGGCATCCTCGCAAATCAGCAGACCGATACGGATGCCGTCAAGCTCGAAGACGCAGCTTTCCTTACCGGCCGCAAAGTAGCGCTGTTCGTCAAACACGCCAAAATTGGGCAACAACTGCTTGTAATAGTGCGCCACCAGCTGGCCGTCGCGCAGCACGCTGGCAGCGTTGAACAATGTCCCGGCCTGCGCATCGCGCTGCGGGTGACCGATGACCAAGGCCAGCCCCGGCCATTGGCTGCTGGCCTGCTGCAGCTGCTTCAAGGCCTCGTCGCAGGCATCCAGAAAAGCCGGACGCAGATAAAGGTCTTCGGCCGCATAGCCACACAGGGCCAGCTCGGGCGTGAGCAGCAGGCGGGCACCGTTGGCATAAGCTTGTTCGGCAGCGGCAATGATTTTCTGGACATTGCCAGAGAGGTCTCCCACAACAAAATTGCGTTGGGCACAGCAGATGGAAAGCGTCATGAAATGCAAGCTAGGCGGTGAGGCCACCAGCCCCCGCGACAATCAGGGCATGGCCGAAAACAAGATTATCACTCGCGTGCTTGCCAGCGTGCAGCAGCTGGACGCACAAACCTGGAATGTGCTGCTGGCCTCTCAATCCACGCCCACGCCCTTCATGCGCCACGAATACCTGGCTGCCATGGAGCAAAGCGGCAGCGCCACGCCCGATACAGGCTGGATCGCCCGGGTCATCACCGTCTGGGACGGCGAGGAGCTGCTGGCGGCCTGCCCCCTCTATATCAAGACCCACTCCTACGGCGAATATGTCTTCGACTGGGCCTGGGCGCGTGCCTATCAGCAGCATGGCCTGCCTTACTACCCCAAGGGTTTGCTGGCCGTCCCCTTCACGCCCGTGCCCGGCTCCCGCCTGCTGGCGCGCAGCCCGGCACTGCGCGTGGCGCTGGTGCAGGCCGTCCAGGCCTGGGCCGCCGAGCAGCAGCTGTCATCGCTGCACCTGCTTTTCGGTGATGCCGACGATCTTGCCGCCTGCGCTTCGGCCGGCTGGATGCAGCGCAGCACGGTGCAGTTTCACTGGACGAACACGCCGCCCGCGCTACCTGCTGCGGGCGCCACTCTGCCTGCAGAGGCAGAGCCTGCCAGCCTGCAGGCCTGCGCGGGCACTGCAGCGACACCGTCCCGCTGGAAGGACTTCGACGACTTTCTGGGCTCGCTGAACCAGGAAAAGCGCAAGAAGATCCGCCAGGAGCGACGCAAGGTTCGCGAAGCCGGCGTGAGCTTCAGGACCATCAAGGGCTGCGACATCGGTCAGGCGGACTGGTCCTTCTTCTACCGCTGCTATGAGCGCACCTACCTGGAGCATGGCAACCCGCCTTATCTGACACCAGAGTTCTTTGCCGCCATGGCCTCGGCCATGCCCGAGAACTGGGTGATGTTCATTGCCGAGCGCAACGGACAACCGATCGCCTCAAGTTTGATAGCTATTACCGCTTTTCAGTCAACGATTTCAGCATTAAATATATTGTTTTTTGATGACAGGCAAGCGCAAGCTGCTATCAATAACAAGGTCGCCTATGGCCGCTACTGGGGCGCTCTGGAGCGGGTCGACAGCTTGCATTTCGAGGCCTGCTACTACCAGCCCATCGAATGGTGCATTGCCAACGGCTTTGACCGTTTCGAAGGCGGCGCCCAGGGAGAGCACAAGATGGCCCGCGCCCTGCTGCCCGTGGAGACCCCCAGCGCCCACTGGGTGGCCCACCCGGCTTTTGCCGATGCCATCGAGCGCTTTTTGCAGCGCGAAGGCGAAGGCATGGCCCAGTATGTGGAAGAGCTTCAGTCCCATAGCCCGATGCGCAAGGTCTGAAGGCGGAAACAAAAAAGGCCGCTTTGCAGCGGCCTTGAATCTCGGGTCCTTGGAGACATTCAGAAGGTTTCCCAGTCATCCTCGTTCAGCGAGGACTTGGGCGCATTGCGGGCAGGCGCGGATTCGCCCGCCATGGACCCACCCATCAAGGAGCGCGGGGCCGCCTGCCTGGGCGCCGGCTGGGCGGCCACACGGCGGGCAGGTGCCTGGCGCGCTGGTGCGGCCTTGACTGGCGCCGCGGCACGGGAGACAGTCTTTGGCGACTGCTCGTAAGCCGCTGCGCCCGGCAGCTGAAACACTGCCACGGCCTGGACCAGATCCTGTGCCTGTTTGCGCAGCGCACCGGCGGCGGCAGCGCTTTCTTCGACCAGCGCCGCATTCTGCTGCGTCGTCTGATCCATCTGCGTCACCGCCTCGCCCACCTGGGCCACACCCTGGCTCTGCTCCTGGCTGGCGGCACTGATTTCGGTCATCAGGTTCGTCACCCGGCTGATCGCCGACACGATATCGGCCATGGTGGCGCCGGCCTTGTCCACCAGTTGCGTGCCCTGCTCCACGCGTTGCACGCTGGTGTTGATCAAGGCCTTGATTTCCTTGGCGGCTTCGGCGCTGCGCTGCGCCAGGGTACGCACCTCGCCCGCCACCACGGCAAAGCCACGGCCCTGCTCGCCGGCACGCGCCGCTTCTACGGCCGCATTCAGCGCCAGGATATTGGTCTGGAAGGCGATAGAGTCGATGACGGTGATGATGTCGGCAATCTGCTGGCTGCTGTTGTTGATGCCTTTCATGGTCTCCACCACTTCGGCCACCACGGCTCCGCCCTGCGCTGCCACCTGGGAAGCGTTCACGGCCATCTGATTGGCGGCACGGGCGTTGTCGGCGTTCTGGCGCACGGTGGAGCCCAGCTGCTCCATGGAAGCCGCCGTCTCCTCCAGCGCACTGGCCTGCTCCTCGGTGCGGCTGGAGAGATCGGCATTGCCAGAGGCAATCTGCGAACTGGCCGAGGCCACGCCTTCCGCGTTCTGGCGTACCGTGCGCACGGTCTGCACCAGACTGCTTTGCATGCGCTCCAGGGCGCCCAGCAGGCGACCGGTTTCATCCTCTCGCTCCACGCGAATGACGCCGCTCAGATCGCCATTGGCCACGCGGTCCGCAGCCTGTACCGCCTGCTCCAGCGGCGCACGGATGGAGCGCACCAGCCAGATGCCGGCGCCCAGGGCCACCAGCACCGCAATTGCTGCAGCCACGACCAGCAAGCTCACGGCGCGGTCGTAAACCTGCTCCGAAGCCAGCGTCTCGCTTCTGGCCACATCACTGTTGAACTTGATCAGCTTTTGCAGGGTCGCCGAAGACGCGTCGTAGAGCTTGAGAGACTCGCCCCCCAGTAACTGCTTGGCCTGCTCCTTGTCGCCGCTGCGCGAAACTTCAAACAACCGCTTGTTCAGCTCAACATAACGCTCCCGCTCGTGCAGGAACTGCGTGTAGAGCTCGCGCTCCTCGGCCGTGAGAATCAAAGGCTCGTAGAGTTTTTTGGCCTCGGCCAGATGTTTTTGCAGCTGATCGAACTGGGTTTCCACCTGAGCCATATAACCGGGCTCGTCATTATTGACATGCCGCAATTCGAGCAGGCGGGTGCGCGCCAGGTCAGTATTGAGGGTATTGATCACTTCCACACTGGGCAGGGCGTTGCCGGTGATGGTCTCGGCACTGGAGCGCATGGAGCTCAGCTGCAGCAAAGCCATGGCGACCACCACGACCAGCAACACGACCAGAATCCCGAATGTGCCGAGAATCCGCGTGGAGATTTTGATGCTTTTCATTGATTGCACCTCCCTCTATTACCAATTAGTTTTTTATAAATACTTCTGTTGAATCCAGGCCTGCGAAGCGCACGAATTCAGTTTTTTCTGCTCGATCGAAAAATATCTCTCTGAATGGCACACAAGAGATGGAATGAACCGGATACCGGCTTATATGTTTTCAATTGTTTCCAGTTTCATAATCCTTGCCTATCTTCAAGAGCCTACAAATACGTAGGCAACCACTTACATCACACCATTAGTTACTAGTAGTTACCAATGGCCGTGGCTAGGGATTCTCGATGCCGCCACAAGTTACATAGCTTTGAAAAAGCACCAAGCCACCCTTCTTCTTGATCAATATCAAGACAGTTTGGAGAAAGCTTGTAAAAAAACCCCGACAGCTTTCGCTATCGGGGTTTTAAGACAAAGGTCATTGAAACCGGAAATTCCTCAGAACTGCTCCCAGTCCTGGTCACTTCCCAGAGCAGGCTGAGCCGCGGGAGCCGCCTTGACCTGCCCCTGGCCGGCCAACGCAGCGACTTGCGGGCCTGCGCTCTTTGCGGCCTTGGCAACTGTGGGTTCTGTCCGGTTGCGCAGAGCTGCCGTGGCAAAGCTCTGTGCCTGATTGCCGAGCTGAAAAATCGCCACCGAATCGACCAAGGCCTTGGCCTGGCGCTGCAGGGAGTCGGCCGCCGCGGCACTTTCCTCCACCAGGGCCGCGTTCTGCTGCGTGGCCTGATCCATCTGGGTGATGGCTTCGCCGACCTGGGCCACACCCTGGCTCTGCTCGCTGCTGGCGGCGCTGATCTCACCCATGATGTCCGTCACGCGGCCGATGGCCGTCACGATTTCGGCCATGGTGGCCCCGGCCTTGTCCACCAGTTGCGAGCCCTGTTCCACGCGCTCCACGCTGGCATGGATGAGCTGCTTGATTTCCTTGGCGGCTTCGGCACTGCGCTGGGCCAGCGTGCGCACCTCACCCGCCACCACTGCAAAGCCACGGCCCTGCTCACCGGCACGCGCGGCCTCCACGGCTGCGTTCAGGGCCAGGATATTGGTCTGGAAGGCGATGGAGTCGATCACGCCGATGATGTCGGCAATCTGGCGGCTGCTGTCGTTGATGCCCTTCATGGTGTCCACCACCTGGGCCACCACGGCACCGCCGCGGCCTGCGACATCGGAAGCGTTCCTGGCCATCTGGTTGGCGCTCTGGGCGTTGTCGGCGTTTTGACGCACGGTCGAGCCCAGCTGCTCCATGGATGCGGCCGTTTCCTCCAGAGCGCTGGCCTGGCTTTCGGTGCGCGATGAAAGATCGGCATTGCCCTGCGCGATTTCGCTGGACGCCTGGGCCACGCCGTGGGCATTGCCGCGCACATCCTGGACCACGGAGGACAGCTGGCGACGCATGTCCTCCAGTGCGTTGAGCAGCAAGCCCATCTCGTCGCGGCGCTGGTTCTTCACCACCATGCCCAGCCTGCCGGCCGCCACGGCCTGCGCCAGCTCGACGGCCTTGGCCACGGGCGCCGTGATGGCGCGTGTCATCGCAATACCGACCACGGCGGCAAACAGCACCACCAGCGCCAGCGTGCCGAGCAGCCAGTAGCGGGCCAGCTCGAAGCTGGATTTTTCGGCCTGCTGGGCCTGGGCCGCGTTCTCGAGCTGCAGCGTCATCAGCTTGCCCGTGCTCTCCGCCAGCTGGCTGAAGGCCTGCTCGGACAGCCCGGCAAAGAACAGGCCCAGTTCATCGGCCATACCGGCCTGGCTGTCCACGGTGTTGTAGTCGCCATCGCGCGCCCGCGCCAGCAATTGCTCGTGCAGTTTCAGGAAATTCGCCTTGTTGGCCTGATAGCCCTCATAGGCCTCGCGCAGCGGCTGGCTGGCAATCAGCTCATGGACCACTTTCTCCTGCTCGGCAATGGTCTTCAGGCGCTGCTGGATCTGCTGCTCGTAGCCTTCGATCTCGACCAGAGTGCGTGCGGTGGCGATGCCTGCCTCATGGCGGCGCAGCCGGTTGTACTCGGAGCGCATGGAAGCCGCGTTGTAGACGCTGGGCAGCGCCACCTCGGATACCTCGCGGCCCGCCGCATGAATGCTGGACAGCTGCAGCCAGGCCACCAACCCGAGCAATGCAGACAACAGCACCAGCGCCGTGAAGCTGACGCCCAACTTGGTCCCCACGCGCCAGTCCGAAATCTTCCAACTCATGCGCATCCCCTCGTATATATCGATGCAGGCAATAAAAAACGCACCAAGCGAGGTCCGCCGGGTGCGTTTCAAATTGTATAGATGCAGATGGCGAGGCTTCTCTGCAAGTAAAGGTTAGAGACCCTTTACTAGTTTGGATCAGCCCTTGTAGTTGGCGATACCGTCCACGATTTCCTTGTGTGCCGCGTCCACACCCTTCCAGCCCAGAACCTTGACCCACTTGCCCTTTTCCAGATCCTTGTAGTGCTCGAAGAAGTGGGCGATCTGCTGCAGGGTCAGCTCATGGATGTCGCTGAGGTGGTTGATCTTGTCGTAGGAGGGCAGCAGCTTCTGTGTGGGAACGGCCAGAACCTTGCCGTCGACGCCGGACTCGTCTTCCATCTCCAGGATGCCGATGGCACGGCAGGGCACCACCACGCCGCTGGGCAGGGGGAAGGGAGTCATCACCAGCACGTCCACGGGGTCGCCGTCGCCAGACAGGGTCTGGGGCACAT
>Ga0209370_1002933_pt1 | contig 11482 bp, 6 predicted proteins | sample AgamicAtPrz_FD_187164 | JGI IMG/M metagenome (GOLD analysis project Ga0209370, IMG submission 187164) | Agave microbial communities from Guanajuato, Mexico - At.P.rz (SPAdes) (version 2) | ecosystem: Host-associated > Plants > Phyllosphere > Phylloplane/Leaf | place: Guanajuato, Mexico... | reverse complement strand
ACAGCAGGAACAGCGGAATGCCCAGATAGGTCGAGACCACGCCGCCCCAATCGATGCGATCTTCCAGGAAGGCCTGGTAGTTCTGGCCCAGCGTCACCACCAGACACAGCACAAAGGCAAAGATGGGACCGAAGGGGAAGGCGCCAGCCTTGTAGGGCAGCAAGCCCACATCGTGGCCGTGCATGACATAGCCGCGACGGAAGCGGTAGTGGCTGACGGCAATGCCCAGCCAGACGATGAACTCCGTCATGCCGGCCAGATTCAGCAGCCAGATATAGACGGCCTGCGGGCTGTAGAGCGAGGAAAACAGACACAGGCTGGCGACCAGCGTGCTGCCGATCAAGGCCACCAGCGGCACGCCGTTCTGGGTCAGCCGGGAGAAGATGCGCGGCGCATTGCCCTCGGTCGCCATGTTGTAGAGCATGCGCGTGGCCGCATACATGCCGGAGTTGCCGGCCGACAGCACCGAGGTCAGGATCACCGCATTCATCACCGTGGCCGCCGACAGCAGGCCTGCGTGCTGGAACACCAGCGTGAACGGGCTCACGGCGATATCCGCCACATCGGTGCGCAGCAGCTGCGGATCGGTATAGGGAATCAGAAAGCCGATGACGACAATGGCCAGCACATAGAACAGCAGGATGCGCCAGAACACCTGACGAATCGCACGCGGTACGTTCTCGCGCGGATTCTCGGATTCGCCTGCCGCAACGCCCACCAGCTCCGTGCCCTGGAAGGAATAGGCCACGATCATGGCCACGCCCACAAAGGTCGCGAAATTGCCGACGAATGGCGCATCGCCCGTGGTCCAGTTCTCGAAGCCGGGTACATGGCCGTTGCTGATGATGCCGAACAGAATCAGCACGCCGGTGATCAGGAAGGCCACCACGGCCAGCACCTTGATCAGCGCGAACCAGTACTCGGCCTCGGCAAAGCCGCGCGCGGAAAACGCGTTCAGCCCCACCATCAGCAGCAGGAACAGGCCGCTCCAGATGATGCCTGGCACATCGGGAAACCAGTAGGCCATGACCAGTTGCGAGGCCACCAGGTCCACCGCCACCACCACAGCCCAGCTGAACCAGAAGTTCCAGCCCAGCGCAAAGCCGAAGCCTCGATCCACATAGCGCGAGGCATAGGTAGAGAAAGAGCCGGCCACAGGCATGAAGGCGGCCAGCTCGCCCAGGCTGGTCATGATGTAGTACACCATGATGCCGATGAGCAGATAGGTGAGCACGGCACCACCAGGGCCGATCTGGGCGATGGCCGAGCCGGAGGCCACGAACAGGCCCGTTCCGATGGCGCCGCCAATGGCAATCATGCTCAGGTGGCGCTGCTTGAGCACCCGGTGCAAGCGGGGCTGGTTATCGTCACCATCACCAGTCGGCGCGAGCTGCTGGCTTGAGTTGGGTTGGGACATAAATGTCTTGTTGTAATGGTTTGCGCCCATCCGGACAAAACACCCAACCATCCCGCAGGCGCTGCGACAGGCAACGCAAAAAGGCGACCATGACGGTCGCGGGCAACAAGGACAAAGGAACGAAGCCATGACAGCAGAACGCCATGGCGGATAGGCCAGTTGCATCCTGAATCGGCAGCCACCCCAGTCGGGCGCTTCAATGGCAAAGCGGTGATATCGCCGGGCCAATTGACAGGCAAAGACGATATTTTGCCCAAATCCACCGCCGACCATGACCCGCCATGCCAATGCAGGGGCTGACTCTGGGGCTGCTCGGTGGCACTTGACAGCGTCTATCGCTATGAATTTAGAAGCACACTGCGCTTTAATAAATTCATTTTCATAGAAAAACAATCAATATTTCATTGAAGGATAAGCGGCAAGCGCTATCAAATAGCGTGAACCCGACATGAGCAGCCATGGCTGGGCCCTGGCGCAGAAGTCTAGAAAACCCGTATATCCAGGCGCCGCCATTCTTCCTACATTCGCCACAGGCTCTCAGCCCGGTGATGCCGAGAGAGACTGCAGCGCAAACTTGGCGCATGCAGCGCCGAAGGAGCAACCGCCCCGGAAACTCTCAGGCCAAAGGATCGGCATCGCTTTCACACACTCTGAAGAATGTCCGGACGTCATCGTCCGCCGGGCATACCGAAGGAGCAAGCGAGCAGCGCCCCAGGGTACTGCCTCGTGAATCTCTCAGGTCCAGAACAGAGGGGGCGTCCGCTGCGCATGTTGCGCACGGGCTCCACCCTTGACGTGTCTGGAATCTGAATCATGAAGACAATCGCCGTCATCGGCGGTGGCATCACGGGCGTGACCACCGCCTACGCCCTCGCACGCCGCGGATTTTCCGTCACCCTGTTCGAGAAGCAGCGCTATGCCGCCATGGAGACCTCGTTCGCCAATGGCGGCCAGCTCTCGGCCTCGAATGCCGAGGTCTGGACCCACTGGTCCACCATCGTCAAAGGCATCAAGTGGATGCTCAAGAGCGATGCTCCGCTGCTGCTCAACCCCAAGCCCGGCTGGCACAAGATTTCCTGGTTCTGCCAGTTTCTCGCTGCCATTCCCCATTACGAGAAAAACACCGTGGAGACCGCCAGGCTGGCGGTTGCGGCACGCGAGCACCTGTTCGAATGGGCGGCAGCCGAAGGCATTGACTTCGATCTGAAGCAAAAAGGCATCTTGCATATCTACCGCGACCGCGCCGGCTTCGAACATGCGGGAAAGGTCTCGCAGCTGCTCGCCCTGGGAGGGCTGGAGCGCCGCGCCGTCACGCCCGATGAAATGAAGGCCATCGAGCCGACCCTGTCCGGAACCTTCTATGGCGGCTACTTCACCGAGAGCGACTCCACCGGCGACATCCACAAATTCACCAGCGGCCTTGCCGCCGCCTGCGAGCGACTGGGCGTGCAATGCCGCTACGGCCAGGAAATCGTGTCGGTGAACAGCAACGGCAAACAGGCCAGCGTGACCGTGCGCCAGGGTCTGGAAACCGAGACCTCGACTTTCGACGCCATGGTGGTCTGCGCGGGCACGGCCAGCCGCGCGCTGGCCGCCCAGCTGGGCGACAGCGTCAACATCTATCCGGTCAAGGGCTATTCCATTACGGTCAATCTGACGGACGAAGCCAGCCGCGCCGCAGCTCCCGTCGTGAGCCTGCTGGACGACGAGACCAAGCTGGTCACCAGCCGCCTGGGCGAAGATCGCTTCCGCGTGGCCGGCACGGCGGAGTTCAACGGCTACAACAAGGACATCCGCGCCGACCGCATCCGCCCGCTCATCGAATGGGTTCAGCAGTGCTTCCCGGGCGTCAGCACGCGCAGCGTCGTGCCCTGGGCGGGCCTGCGCCCCATGATGCCGGACATGCTGCCGCGCGTGGGCCCTGGCAACAAGCCCTGCGTGTTCTACAACACCGGCCACGGCCATCTGGGCTGGACCTTGTCGGCCGTCACCGCCGACATGGTCGGCGACCTCGTACTGCAGTCCATGGGCAGCGCCAGCAGGCAGCCCCGACCGGCCACGCTGACCACCGCCAGCGCCTGACCACGACCTGAAAACCTCATCAACAAGCCAGACACGGCAGCCGCAGCGCCCCGTGAGGGACAACTGTTGCCGTGTGAATGGCAAAACGGAGACATACAACATGAGTCGAAATCATCCAAGCGCAGCCGGGGAGTCGCTGCAGCAGACAGGGGAGCTGGAGCGCGGCCTCAAGGACCGGCATATCCAGCTGATCGCCCTGGGCGGCGCCATTGGCGTGGGCCTGTTCCTGGGCTCGGCCAAGGCGATCCACAAGGCCGGGCCGCTGCTGCTGGTCAGCTACGCCATCGCGGGGCTGGCCATCTTCTTCATCATGCGGGCGCTGGGCGAGTTGCTGGTGCACCGCCCGGTGGCCGGCTCTTTTGCCACCTATGCCGAAACCTATGTCAGCCCCTGGGCCGGATTCGTCACCGGCTGGACCTACTGGTTCACCTGGGTGGTGACGGGCATGGCCGAGCTCACGGCCATAGGTATCTACACCCATTACTGGTTTCCCGCCATTCCGCAATGGGTTCCGGCGCTCGCCACCCTGGCCGTGCTGCTGGGCGTGAATCTGATTGCGGTCAAGGTCTTCGGCGAGCTGGAATTCTGGTTCGCGCTGATCAAGGTCGTGACCATTGTTGCCACGCTGGTGCTGGGCGTGGCCATCATCACCACGGGCTGGGGACCGCTGGGCCAGACGGCAAGCTTCACCAACCTATGGTCGCATGGAGGCTTTGCACCCGTGGGCATGGTGGGCGTGGTCTTCACCTTGCAGATAGCCTGCTTTGCCTATACCGGCGTGGAATTGATAGGCGTGACAGCCGGTGAAGCCGAGTCGCCCGAGAAAGTGCTGCCCCGTGCCACCAACAGCATCGTCTACCGCATTCTGATCTTCTATATCGGCGCCCTGATCGTCATCATGTCGCTGGTGCCCTGGAACGAGCTCAGCCCCGACATGAGCCCCTTCGTCCATGTCTTCGACAAGCTGGGCATTCCCGCCGCTGCCGGCATCATCAACTTCGTGGTCATCACCGCGGCAGCCTCTTCGTGCAACAGCGGCATCTTCAGCACGGGCCGCATGCTCTATACGCTGGCGCAATTCAAACAGGCGCCCGCCCGCCTGGGCAAGGTCAATTCACGCCATGTGCCGGCCGCCGGCATTTTGATCTCTGCAGCCTTCATGCTGGTCGGCGTGGTGCTGAACTATCTGGTGCCCGAGGAAGCCTTCATCTACGTGACCAGCATTGCCACCATCGGCGCCGTCTGGACCTGGGGGATCATCGTCTTCTCCCATCTGCGCTATCGCCGCGCCGTCAGGCTGGGTCATGCCGCAGCCGTGGCCTACCGCATGCCCGGCGCGCCGTTCACCAACTGGTTTGTGCTGGCTTTTCTGGCCGTGGTGCTGGTCTGCCTGTCGCTGGATGCCAGCACCCGCGTGGCGCTATATATCGCGCCCCTGTGGTTTGCGCTGCTGACGATCGGCTACCGGCTCTACGCGGTCAAGCCCGAGCAGCGCCAAAGCCTGGCGCAAGCGCAGCAGCAAGCCGCCTAAGACGCAGCACAGCCGCGCTGTCGATGCCCTGGCTGTAGCCAGCTGAGACCGCGACAGCCGCGGCGGCACGCTATTGATTCAGAAGCTTCTTGCGCTTTTTCATAGTTCATTTCAAAGACTTTTAGTTTTGAAAACGAACACTGGCAAGCGTGGGAAGCTCTTGAAATCAGAGCTGCAGACAGATCAGCACCAGGCCCAGCATCATCAGCGCCATGCCCAGCTTTTCTGTCAATGAGAGCTTCTCGCTGAACACCTTGCGCGAGACGATATAGCTGAACACCACCTCCACCATGCCCAGGGTGCGCACGGCGGCTGCCCCCTGCATGGCATAGGCGGTGAACCAGGCCAGCGAGGCCGCAGCGCCCATGCTGCCGGCCAGCAGCGAGATGCGCCAGGCCCTGAAGATGGGGCGCAGACCCTGTTCATGGGTTCTGGCAATCCAGGCGCTCATGACGACGGACTGCATGGTCTGCGCGATCAGCACGCCCCAGGCCCCCGACAACCAGGGCGAGCTCACGCCCAGTGTTGCGATCTCGACCGCGCCACCGCGAAAGCCCACCGTGGCCAGCGCAAAACAGGCGCCGCAGATCAGCCCATAGACCGAGGATTTGCTGGTCCAGGCCGAGAGCGTGAACAGTTGCCCGCGCGGCGGCAGCGACAGCATCAGCACGCCCACGGTGGCAAGCACCATGGCCAGCAGCGCCAGCCGGCTCGGCAGCTCATGCAGGAACATGGCGGCAAACAAGGCCACTTGCAGTACCTCGGTCTTGGACAGCGTGACCGCCACGGCAAAGTTGCGTTCCTTCATGGCCATGAGCAAGGCAGCCGTGGCCGCAACCTGAAAGAAGGCACCAAGTGCGATCCAGCCCAGATACGCGACACTGAACTTCGGCAGCACCTGGGACGGATCGCCCAGACCATACAGCGCCAGCAGATAGATGGCAGCAAACGGCAAGCCATAGAGAAAGCGCACCAGCGTGGCTGGCAAGGTGCCGACCTGCGCCGTCAGCGAGCGCTGGGCCGTGTTGCGCACCGTCTGCGCCGCCGCCGCAAACAGCACCACTCCCACCCACAAATATTCCATTCCTATGCCCGGCATGAGACGCTTTCTTTTCTGTTAGCGCGCCAGCATAGCGCCGGCTGCCGGACGGTGCTGACGCGATTCGTGCAGTCCACCCGCTCAAGCCAAGGTGACGTGAAGCACGAACGGCTTGCGTCCTGATGGCGAAGTCTCCACCCCGGCAAAATAACCTCAAATCCAGACCATTGCTGCGTCTTTAGCTACAATTTCAGCTGGGTGCCCGCCGCACGAGGTGGCGATGGCAGGTGAATGTTCATGCGCAGGTCGGGCCGCCAGCGCACCAGTCGTTTGCAGTGCAGACGGCACCAGCAGGCATTGCCTCAGGTGCCGCACGCCTTCAGCGTACGACTTCAGACACCTACCGACACATGGACCCACAAACACTTGTGCAGGCCCCTGCGCCTTTTGCATCCCAAAATTCACCCCGTGTTTCCGCACTGCAATCCGCGACCGAGCGCGTGCAGGCACAAATCTCGCACCTGCTGCATATCGAATCCTTTGCCGGCATGGTGCTCATGCTGGCCGCTGCGGCAGCCCTGATCTGGGCCAACTCCGGCGCGGCGCAAAGCTACTTTGCACTGTGGCATGCCCCCGTCGCGCTGACGCTTGGTCCATGGAGCTTCAGCACCGATCTGCATTTCATCGTCAACGATGTGCTGATGACAGTGTTCTTTCTGGTCGTGGGCATGGAGATCCGGCGCGAGCTGCACAACGGCGCGCTGGCCAGCCTGCGCCAGGCCAGTCTGCCGCTGATCGCTGCCATCGGCGGCGTGGCCGTGCCCGCGCTCATCTACGTGGCCCTGGCGGGCAACGACAGGACGCTGCTCAACGGCTGGGCAATTCCGACGGCGACCGACATCGCGTTTGCCGTGGGCGTGCTGGCCTTGCTGGGCCGTAATATCCCGGGTGCACTGCGTATCTTCCTGCTGGCCCTGGCCATCATCGACGACATCGTGGCCGTGCTCATCATCGCCTTCTTCTACTCGGGCGGCCTGCAGGCCATGGGCTTTGTGGTTGCCGCAGCCGGCGTGCTGCTGGTGCTGCTGTTCAACCGCATGGGCATTGCCGCCGCGCCCCTGTATGTGCTGCCCGGAGCCATTCTCTGGTTCGGCCTGCTCAAGACCGGCGCTCATCCCACTCTGGCAGGTGTGGTGCTGGGTCTGATGACGCCTGTATTTGTACGCCCCGCTTCCATGCCGCTGCTGATCACGGCACAGACGGCCATGCGCAAGGCCGGCGAGCAGATGCTGAGCGGCCGGCCCGATCCGCAGCACCTGCTGCAGGAGTTGCGCACTGCCCAGCTCGCACAGCGCGACCTGCTGCCGCCTGCTCTGCGCCTGCCCATGATTCTTCATCCCTGGGTGGCTTTTTGCATCATGCCCATCTTTGCGCTGGCCAATGCCGGCGTGCAGTTCTCGGGCATAGACCTGAGCGCAGCCGCACCGCAGACCACGGCCATGGCCGTGCTGGTGGCCCTGGTGCTGGGCAAGCCCCTGGGGGTCTTCATCTGCACCTGGCTGGCCGTCAAGAGCGGGCTGTGCAGCCTGCCCGAGGGCCTGAACTGGCGCGGTGTGCTGCTGGTGGGCCTGCTGGCCGGCATAGGCTTTACCATGTCCATCTTTGTCGGCGGTCTGGCCTTTGCGGATGCGAGCCTGCTGGGCGCGGCCAAGCTGGGCATTCTGGCCGGCTCGGCCATGGCAGCCTTGCTGGGACTGGGCTATGGCTTTGCCATGCGCAAGCGTTTCGAGCAGCCCTGAACGCCACGACACACCGCCGGAAATCAAAAAGGTCAGCCCTGCAAAGGACTGACCTTTTTTCATGCCGCAGAACAATCAGCTCTGCTCGATAGGTTTCGGGTAAGTGCCGGGCAACAGAATTTCTTTGCCGACCTGGTTGATATTGGTGTGCCCGCAGAAGGCCATGGTGGTGTCCAGTTCCTTGTGGATGATCTGCAGCGCCTTGCTCACGCCGGCCTGGCCATAAGCGCCCAGACCGTAGAGGAAGCTGCGACCTATCATCGTGCCTTGCGCACCCAGTGCGCGGGCCTTGAGCACGTCCTGACCGCTGCGAATGCCGCCATCCATCCAGACTTCGATGTCCTTGCCCGCAGCCTCTGCAATCGATGGCAAGGCTGCAATCGAAGAAGGCGCACCGTCGAGCTGACGGCCGCCATGGTTGCTGACCACCAGCGCGTCAGCACCGCTTTGCGCGGCCAGACGCGCATCTTCGGCATCCATCACGCCCTTGAGAATGATCTTGCCGCCCCAGAGCTTCTTGATCCACTCCACATCGCTCCAGTTCAGTGACGGATCGAACTGATCTGCCGTCCAGGACGACAGCGAGGACACATCGCCCACACCATCCACATGGCCGACGATATTGCCGAAGCTGCGGCGCTTGGTACCCAGCATTCCCAGGCACCAGTGCGGCTTGGTCGCCAGATTGATGAGGTTTGCCAGCGTAGGCTTGGGCGGGGTGGACAGGCCGTTCTTGATGTCCTTGTGGCGCTGCCCAAGGATCTGCAGGTCCAGCGTCACCACCAGCGCCGAGCAGTTGGCCGCCTTGGCGCGATTGATCAGGCGCTCCATGAAAGCCTTGTCGCGCATCACATAGAGCTGGAACCAGAACGGATGGCGATCGGTGTGCTCGGCTATGTCCTCCAGCGAGCAGATGCTCATGGTGGACAGCGTGAACGGCACGCCAAAGGCCTTGGCGGCCTTGGCTCCAAGAATCTCGCCATCGGCATGCTGCATGCCGGTCAGGCCCGTGGGCGCAATCGCCACCGGCATGGCGACCTCCTCGCCGATCATGGTGGTGCGCGTGCTGCGCCCTTCCATGTTCACGGCCACACGCTGACGCAACTTGATTGACTGGAACTCGTCTTCGTTGGCCCGATACGTGCCCTGGGTGTAAGAGCCCGAATCGGCGTAGTCATAGAACATGCGCGGCACACGACGCTTGGCCACCACACGCAGGTCTTCGATACAGGTGATTTTGGAAAGATCGCTCACGACTTCTAGCCTTGTAATTGGAGTTGAACCCGATGGTAGCCCTCATCGCCGTCATCGGCAGTTCACTATGGTTTGAAGTGATTTATGCCGGTTTTGAAATTTTCTTCAGCGAGGGGAAATCAAGGGCTAATGCTAGGTATGCAAGCCTATTCGCACAGCCACCATCCTTGTCACCACAACAAACAGGAGACAACAGAGATGGTTTGGCAACAGGTCTATGACCCTCTATCGAATATGTGGCTATCCACATTGCTGGCGGCCATTCCGGTCGTGGTGATGCTGGTGGGCCTTGGTTTTCTGCACATGAAGGCCCACCTGGCCGCAGGAGCAGGCCTGATTGCAGCGCTGCTGATTGCAGTCTTTGTCTACAACATGCCCGGCGAAATGGCAGGGCGCGCAGCCTTGTTCGGCGGCTTCACCGGCCTGCTTCCCATTGGTTGGATTGTGCTGAACATCATCTTCCTGCATCAGCTGACCGAGCAGAACGGCAGCTTCAAGGTGCTGCAGGATTCACTTTCCGGGATCACCGAAGACCGCCGCATCCAGCTGCTGCTGATTGCCTTTTCCTTCGGTGCCTTTTTCGAGGGCGCTGCCGGCTTCGGGACACCCGTGGCCGTGACGGCAGCCATCCTGATCGGCCTGGGCTTTTCTCCACTGGCGGCATCCGGTCTGTCGCTGATCGCCAATACCGCACCCGTGGCCTTTGGCGCCCTGGGCACGCCCGTCATCACGCTGGCCAAGGTCCATAGCTACGATCTGATGGAAGTGACCGCCATGATCGGCCGCCAGCTGCCTTTCTTCTCGGTGCTGGTGCCGTTCTGGCTGATCTGGGCCTTTGCCGGTCGCAAGGGCATGATGGAGATCTGGCCCGCGATTCTGGTCACCGGCCTGTCGTTTGCCATTCCCCAGTATCTGGTCTCCAACTTCATCGGCCCCGAACTCGTGGACATCATCGCGGCCATTGTTTCCATGGCCAGCCTGATCCTGTTCCTGCGCGTCTGGCAGCCCAAGAAGATCTGGACCTCGGCCTCGCTGCGCGGCAAGGATATCAGCGCCTCCGAAGTCAAGCCGCCACAGCCCGTGGCCAAGCACAGCAAGAGCGCGCTGATCGCCGCCTGGACACCCTGGATCATTCTCTCGGTGTTTGTGTTCATCTGGGGCCTGCCGCCGGTCAAGGCCTGGCTCAACAGCCTGTTTGCCCCCGCCTTCCCCATGACGGGCCTGCACAATCTGATCGAGAAAATGCCGCCCGTGGTGCCCCAGCCGACCAAGGAGGGTGCGGTCTACACGCTGAACCTGCTGTCTGCCACCGGAACCGCCATTCTGTTCTCGGCCATCGTCAGCGCCTTCGTCATGAAGTACAACCCGGTGACCATAGTGCGCACCTTCTTCAAGACCACCTGGCTGGTGCGCTACTCGCTGCTGACCATCGTGCTGATGCTGGCCCTGGGCACGCTGACACGCTACTCGGGCACAGACACCACCCTGGGTCTGGCCTTTGCCAACACAGGTGTGCTCTACCCCTTCTTCGGCACGCTGATGGGCTGGCTGGGCGTGGCGCTCACAGGCTCGGACACGGCGTCCAACGTGCTGTTCGGCGGCATGCAGAAGGTCGCCGCCGACCAACTGGGCCTGTCCCCCAACCTCATGGGCGCCGCCAACAGCTCGGGCGGCGTGATGGGCAAGATGATCGATGCGCAATCCATCGTCGTGGCTTCGACCGCCACACGCTGGTTCAACCGCGAAGGCGACATCCTGCGCTACGTATTCTTCCACTCCATCGCCCTGGCCTGCCTGATGGGTCTGTTCGTCACCATGCAGGCCTATGTCTGGCCGTTCAAGCTGATGGTGAACTGAGCCCCCGAGCCGCTTTGCGGCTTGCCCTGACGGGACACCTCAAAGAGCCACACTGGCCCTTGCTCGGTATCTCTGGCCTGGGCCGCGGCGGCTTTCCGCCGCGCATGTCCCTTTTCTCAACCCACCAGATGGGCATTCCAGCAGCCGCAGCGCCTTCGGGCCTGCGGCTTTTTTGCGCCGTTTGCATGGGCTCAATGGAATGCCAATTCTAAAATTGGTATTACCAATCAATTATTCAAAACAAGGGAAAACCACTAATTCATGAGCAAAACCTCATTTCTATAATCCGCTTCACCCGAAATCGCCACATATTGGTCATACCAATTTAACAAACGAAGGCGAACAAGACTGCGTGACAGCGTCCGGCACAGGGTGACACGGTTGTTTAAAGAATTGACGGGGAAGCTTCTGGACGCTCAGGAGGGTTGCCCTCCCCGCATAAATCCAGGAGATCAAGGCAATGCAAGAAATCTGGTCGCAGAACTACGACCCCGCAGGCAATG
>Ga0209370_1002930_pt1 | contig 11494 bp, 15 predicted proteins | sample AgamicAtPrz_FD_187164 | JGI IMG/M metagenome (GOLD analysis project Ga0209370, IMG submission 187164) | Agave microbial communities from Guanajuato, Mexico - At.P.rz (SPAdes) (version 2) | ecosystem: Host-associated > Plants > Phyllosphere > Phylloplane/Leaf | place: Guanajuato, Mexico... | reverse complement strand
TGCCTCCCGTAGGAGTCTGGACCGTGTCTCAGTTCCAGTGTGGCTGGTCATCCTCTCAGACCAGCTAGGGATCGTCGCCTAGGTGAGCCGTTACCCCACCTACTAGCTAATCCCATCTGGGCACATCTGATGGCAAGAGGCCCGAAGGTCCCCCTCTTTGGTCTTGCGACGTTATGCGGTATTAGCTACCGTTTCCAGTAGTTATCCCCCTCCATCAGGCAGTTTCCCAGACATTACTCACCCGTCCGCCACTCGTCACCCGAGAGCAAGCTCTCTGTGCTACCGTTCGACTTGCATGTGTTAGGCCTGCCGCCAGCGTTCAATCTGAGCCATGATCAAACTCTTCAATTTAAGTTTGATGCTCGTGAATTAAACTTCGTAATGAATTACGTGTTCACTCAGAGACTTGGTATTCATTTATTGTCCGGAGACATTAAGAATCCATGTCACTTTGAGTGCCCACACAGATTGTCTGATAAATTGTTAAAGAGCAGTGCAACGCGGCGTTAAGCTCACCGTTGCGAGGTGGCGTATATTACGCTTTCCTCTTTCAGAGTCAACCCTGAATTTCAGGATTTTTTCTCTTCAACCGACCCGGCTGTTTGTGTGAAGTGATTCACATCCGCCGTGTCGATGGAGGCGCATTATAGGGATCCCAATTTTTAGCACAAGCGTTTTTTAGATCTTTTTTACTGACTGCTTTTTTTTCATTCTATTCGCTGAAATCCCGCCCAATTTGCTCAATTAATAACGCATTTAAACCTTGATCGCGTCTGATAATCCGCCCAAAGTCTTTATATAACCCCAGTTAACCGAGGTAAGTATGTCTACCGCATTACGTCCTTATAAAGATCTCTTTCCGAAAACCGCTAACCGCGTGATGATCGATCCCAGCAGCGTGGTGATCGGCGATGTCAGGCTGGCGGACGATGTCAGTATCTGGCCGCTGGTTGCGATCCGGGGGGATGTCAATTACGTCTCAATTGGCGCGCGCACTAATATTCAGGACGGTAGCGTGCTGCACGTAACTCACAAATCGTCCTATAACCCGGACGGCAATCCCCTGATCGTTGGTGAAGAGGTAACGGTAGGCCATAAAGTCATGTTACACGGCTGCACCATCGGTAACCGGGTACTGGTCGGCATGGGCTCGATATTGCTGGATGGCGTCGTCGTAGAAGACGACGTAATGATTGGTGCCGGCAGCCTGGTACCGCAAAATAAACGGCTTGAAAGCGGTTATCTCTATTTAGGCAGCCCGGTAAAGCAGATCCGCCCGCTGAAAGAGGCGGAGATCGAAGGCCTGAAGTACTCGGCGGATAACTACGTTAAGTGGAAAGATGACTATCTGGTTCAGGATAACCAGACCCAGCCGTAATCGTCTTCCTGCTGGTCGCGGAGCAGATCGCTGGCTTCTTCTTCAAGATCCCAGCGATTCGCTTTGAACACCACCAGCGGATCCTCTCCCCCAAACCGGCGCAATAGCGTCTCACCGCTAATGGCACAGTTCAGCTGCATGCCGTAAACCAGCGCCGGGAAACAGACCGCCTGTTTTTCTTCATCCCACGCTTCGCGATCCGGAAACTGGATAGCCTGATTCACGCCTGTAATTCCCTGGCCAGCGTTTCGATAACGGGTTCGACGGCGGGCAGCACACCATGCCAAAGCAGTACCGCATGAGCGGCCTGGCCCACCAGCATTCCCAGTCCATCAGCAAGGTTTTTCGCGCCCTGCTCCTCACACCAGTTCACAAAAGGCGTTTTGCCCTTCTGATAGAACATGTCGTAGCAGCAGACATGGCTGTTCACCACGGATGACGGGATCGCCGGTACTTCACCGCCAATACCGCTGGAGGTCGCATTAATAATAAGATCGAACTCGTGCCCGGTGAGGTTTTCCATTGCTACCGCGCTCACGCTGCCCGTATGCGCGAATAGTTTCGCCAGCGCTTTAGCCCGGGTAAAGGTGCGGTTAGTGATGGTAATGGCACAATCCAGCGACAAGAGTGGCAACAACACCCCACGGGACGCTCCCCCTGCCCCAATCAGCAAAATACGAAAGCCGGGCTTAATGAACGACAGACGTTCAAGGTCGCTTAGCAGGCCAATACCATCCGTGTTATCTCCCAGCAGACGGCCATCTTCCAGCCGTTTGAGCGTGTTCACGGCGCCCGCGAGAGCAGCCCGCTCGGTTAATTCATCCGCACGAGCAAAAGCTTCTTCTTTGAAGGGAACCGTGACGTTTGCCCCTTTGCCACCCGACTCGAAAAAATCATTTAGCGTAGCAATGAAATCATCGACGGGTGCCAGTACGCGGCCGTAGGGATGTTCAATCCCGAGCTGCTGTGCAAACTGCCGGTGAATAAAGGGAGATTTGCTGTGCGCTATCGGATTACCAAAAACGGCATAGGTTTCCATCTTATTACCCCTGGCGAAAGCGTTCGCCGGTCAGAGCATCACGGATTTCAGAAGGATTGGTACGTCCACCGGTATCGCCAATGAGCACCGGGAAATCATCACCGAACTGTGCCAGAACTTCCTGCGAGGTACGACAAGGCGGCAACCCCGTCAGGTTGGCGCTGGTTGAAACCAGCGGTTTGCCAAAGGCTTCACAGAGTTCCACCACCAGCGGATGGTTAGTTACGCGAACGGCCAGTGAATCAAAGCGCCCCGTTAACCAGCGCGGCGTGGACGGTTTCGCCGGGAAGACAAAAGTCACCGGACCGGGCCAGGCGGCAAAGACGGTATCGCGCTGAGCCTGCGTCAGCCCGGTGTCATCAATGTAAGGCTTAAGCTGTTCGTAGCTGGCGGCGATTAAAATCAGCCCTTTTTCTACCGGTCTTTGCTTTAGCGTCAACAGGCGCGTAACCGCGATTTCGCTATCGGGGTCGCACCCAACGCCAAAGACGGCTTCTGTTGGATAGGCGATGACTTCTTCTTTATTTAGCACATCCACTGCATGAGCGATGGACGTTGATGGCAGGCTATTCTTCACTGTTTTGATCCGCCGGAACCGGCTTTCCACATTGTTTACTGGCACAGAAGCGCTTAACGCCCTGCGCCGTTTTCTTTTCGATGAGTAACGGATAATGGCATTCAGGGCAGGTCCCTGCTACCGGTTTGAAATTAATAACAAACTGACACTCAGGATAGCGATCGCAGGAATGAAAGGTTTTACCGTAACGTGAACGGCGCTGGACCAGGTGCCCCACCCCGCACTGCGGGCAGGCGACCGTTGTTTCATCTGGCTTATCAATTTGCTCGGTATGACTGCACTCCGGATAGCGACTGCAGCCGATAAACATCCCGAAGCGACCCTGACGTAGCGCCAGCTCGCTGTTACACTCCGGGCATAACTGCCCCTCCAGAATTTTGACGATATGCCCATCTGCCTGACTTTTCAGGGGACGGACATAATCACATTCTGGATAGTGCGAACAACCGAGAAACGGGCCGTGTTTCCCGGATCGAATGACTAGTTGAGCCCCGCATTGTGGGCAGGGCTCATTATTACGCACTGTAAAAAGTGCTGATTTGGCCATAACAACTCTTGGTGCTGCATAATGAATTAATGCAGCATACCTTCATTCACTTCAAAGAGTAATTCTTCCATTTGCTGATAGGCATTTTCGCAGCCTGGAATATTAAACAGAACCATCAGGATCACCCATTTCAGGTCTTCCAGTTCAAATTCTGCGGTATCCAGCGCCATCACACGCTCTATCACCATCTCTCGCGTTTCGAGGTTTAGCACCTGAATCTGTTCCAGGAATAAGATGAATCCCCGGCAACTGGCATCCAGCCTTTCACACTCTTCAGCTGTATAAATGCGAACCGATAACGGATCGGCCGCGAGCTGCATAGGCTCGGCGAGGCCTTCCTGATAATCAGCCAGTTTTTCAAGCCACAGCAACGCGTTGTAAATATCTTCCCGTTCAAAACCTGCATCGGTCAGATCCCGCGTCAGTCGATCCTGATCCACGCGCGTTTCAGCTTCGTTATGGATGTAAGTCTCAAACAAATACATCAGTACGTCGAACATGGCTTGCCCTCCTTAATCGGACATAGCCGCCGGGTACAGCTGCGATCCATCCTGCTAACTCCAGTTCGAGTAGCTGTGCTACCGTAACTGGCACAGGTTGGCCGGCACGTTCAGCGACAACGTCAACAGGTGTTACCTCATCTCCTACGTTAGCCAGGAGCTCAGGAAATGGCAATGCCACCTCCTCCTGATCTACGGAATAAAGTCTATTTTGCGTCTCGTCCGGCAGCCAGCTTAGCCCATACTGCAAATTTTCCAGGATCTCTTCCGCAGCGGTAACCGGCGTGGCTCCCTGCTTGATCAGCCAGTGCGGCCCTTCGCAGCCTGGATTACCTACCGCCCCCGGTAGCGCAAAGACTTCACGTCCTTGCTCAATGGCATATTTTGCGGTCACCAGCGAGCCGCTGCGCAGCTGAGCCTCAACAACAAACACGCCTTTGCTTAACCCGCTGATAATACGATTACGGCGGGGAAAATTTCCCGGCCAGGGGGGCGTGGCCAGAGAGAATTCAGAGATGACGGCGCCGCCGCTGCTGATAATATCTTTAGCAAGCGAAGCATGCCGGCGGGGATAAACATCTGCCAGACCGTTTCCTAAGACCGCCACGCTTTTACCCCTGGCCGTTAGCGCCGCGCGATGGGCGATGCCGTCAATTCCACAGGCCAGGCCACTGGTGATCGTCAGCCCCGCCTGCGCAAGCGTTTCGCAGAAGATCTTCCCCCACCGCTGCCCATACCAGCTGTTGGCACGACTGCCAACGACCGCAAGCTGCACGGAGGCGAGAACTTCAACATCGCCTTTAACGAACAGGGCGCCGGGAAAATCGCTAATGGCACGCAGCTGTGCGGGATACAGCGCGCTGTCGGCACAGAGAAGCTGGTTCCCAGGCTCATCAAGCCAGGCAAGAGTACGATCCAGCACCTGCTGTGAGCAGGTCATGAACTTGTTACATTGCTTTTGGGTTAACCCTATACTGCACAGTAGAGCATCGTCTATATGCGCTTCCCGCTGCAGCTGCCGCGCGATGGAAACCATTTTTTCGCCGTAGAGTTCACCGATATCTATCAGGCGTAACCATATCTCTGTGGATGTCATCCTTTTCCCTGCCATAAGCAGCCATTGCAATCTTTGCGATTGGTCAGTGATGCTGTCAATCGGAGGGGGATTTGTCTAGAATAGAGCTAATAATCTTATCAACTCCTGAACACCACTCTGGAAATATATGGCAGTCTTGCAAGTGTTACATATTCCGGACGAGCGCCTTCGCAAAGTCGCCGATCCGGTAAAAGAAGTTAATGCAGAAACCCAGCGTATTATCGATGATATGTTCGATACCATGTACGCCGAAGAGGGTATTGGCCTTGCGGCAACGCAGGTGGACATCCACCAGCGCATTATCGTAATCGACGTGTCCGAAAGTCGTGAAGAACGTCTGGTGCTGATTAACCCGGAATTACTGGAAAAAAGCGGCGAGACGGGAATCGAAGAGGGTTGCCTCTCTATTCCTGAGCAGCGTGCGCTGGTACCGCGTGCTGAAAAAGTGAAAATTCGCGCGCTCGATCGCGACGGTAAGACCTTTGAACTGGAAGCTGACGGCCTGCTGGCCATCTGCATCCAGCATGAGATGGATCATCTGGTCGGTAAACTGTTTATTGATTATCTGTCGCCTCTGAAGCAGCAACGCATTCGTCAGAAAGTAGAGAAACTGGATCGCCTGCGCGCCCGCGCTTAATGTGTTCCCGGCTACAAGGAATATCGTGTCTACATCACTACGTATCATATTCGCTGGCACACCTGACTTTGCAGCGCGTCATCTGGACGCGCTGTTGTCTTCTGGACATCAGGTCGTTGGCGTCTTCACCCAGCCCGACCGCCCGGCGGGCAGGGGTAAAAAACTGATGCCCAGCCCGGTTAAAGTCCTGGCTGAAGCCCATAATTTACCGGTCTTTCAACCTGCCTCATTACGCCCGTCTGAAAACCAACAGCTGGTTGCTGAGTTAAATGCGGACGTGATGGTTGTGGTGGCGTACGGGCTGATATTGCCAAAGGCCGTACTCGATATGCCGCGTCTTGGCTGCATAAATGTTCACGGCTCGCTGCTTCCGCGCTGGCGCGGCGCGGCGCCTATACAGCGTGCATTATGGGCTGGCGATGCCGATACGGGTGTCACCATCATGCAGATGGATGTGGGTCTCGATACGGGCGATATGCTGTATAAGCTCTCCTGCCCTATCACCAGCCAGGATACCAGCGCGACGCTGTATGACAAACTGGCAGAGCTGGGGCCGCAAGGTCTGATTGATACGCTGAAGCAGCTTGCCGGAAACAGCGTCAAGCCGGAAGTTCAGGACGAAGCCCTGGTGACCTACGCCGAGAAGCTGAGCAAAGAAGAGGCGCGTATCGACTGGTCGTTGTCCGCTGCGCAGCTGGAACGCTGTATTCGGGCATTCAATCCGTGGCCGATGAGCTGGCTGGAGATCGACGGGCAGCCCGTTAAAGTCTGGCAAGCCTCGGTTATTGCAAAGAATGCCGCGGCCGAGCCCGGAACTATCATAACTGCCAGTAAGCATGGTATTCAGGTCGCGACGGCTGAAGGGATCCTCAATCTGGAATCACTACAGCCAGCCGGTAAAAAAGCCATGAGCGCGCAGGATATTCTTAATTCCCGCCGTGAATGGTTTATCCCGGGCAACCGTCTCGCCTGATCGCATCCCCATTTCAGCCCGGTGTCGCCGGGCATTTTTATTTTTGTACTTATGAAAAAACAAAATTTACGCAGCCTGGCGGCCCAGGCCATTGAACAGGTGGTGGAGCAAGGGCAGTCGCTGAGCAGCGTTCTGCCTCCTCTTCAACAAAAAGTTTCCGACAAAGATAAAGCCCTGCTTCAGGAGCTCTGTTTTGGCGTCATGCGCACGTTATCGCAGCTGGAATGGCTGACCGGTAAACTGATGGCGCGGCCAATGACCGGCAAACAACGCACTATCCATTACCTGATTATGGTGGGCTTTTATCAGCTTCTTTATACCCGCATTCCGCCTCACGCCGCGCTGGCAGAGACGGTTGAAGGCGCCGTCACGGTCAAACGTCCGCAACTGAAAGGGCTGATTAACGGTGTGTTACGCCAGTTCCAGCGTCAGCAGGATGAGTTACTGGCTGAATTTGCCGGCACGGAAAAACGATTCTTACATCCTGAATGGCTCCTGAAGCGCCTGCAAAAAGCTTACCCACAGCAGTGGGAGGCGATCGTTGCAGCCAATAATATGCGTCCTCCAATGTGGCTGCGGGTTAATCGCGCTTATCATTCTCGTGATGAATGGCTGGGCCTGTTAAAAGAGGCTGAAATGGACGGCTTCCCGCATCCTGATTATCCGGATGCGGTTCGTCTGGCAGCGCCGGCACCGGTGCATATACTCCCGGGTTTCACTGAGGGATGGGTAACAGTGCAGGATGCCTCGGCGCAGGGTTGCATGGCCTGGCTGGAACCCCAGAACGGCGAGCGTATACTCGATCTTTGTGCCGCGCCGGGCGGCAAAACGACGCACATACTGGAAGTTGCGCCGCAGGCCAGCGTCATGGCAGTGGACATTGACGAACAGCGCCTGTCGCGCGTTTACGATAACCTTAAGCGCCTGAAGATGAAGGCCGAGGTCAAACAGGGCGATGGTCGTACGCCGGCGGCATGGTGTGGTGACGAGCAGTTCGACCGTATCTTGCTGGATGCACCCTGCTCAGCAACCGGCGTTATTCGCCGCCATCCGGATATTAAATGGTTGCGCCGCGACCGTGATATTCAGGAGCTGGCAAAGCTGCAGTCCGAAATTCTTGATGCTATCTGGCCGCATCTGAAAACCGGCGGTACGCTGGTATATGCGACATGCTCCGTGCTGCCTGAGGAAAACTGTCAGCAGATTGCCGCCTTCCTGAAGCGCACCCCGGATGCCCGTCTGGATTTAACCGGGACACCGGAACGCCCGGGCAAACAGAATTTGCCAGGGGCAGAGGAAGGCGACGGCTTCTATTACGCTAAGCTAATCAAAGAGTGATGTTGAAAACGGGTCACAAGATATGAAGATAATCATTCTGGGCGCGGGACAGGTGGGCGGCACGCTGGCTGAAAACCTGGTTGGCGAGAACAATGACATCACTATCGTAGATACCAATGGAGACCGCCTGCGCGGGCTTCAGGATAAGTTCGATCTGCGCGTGGTTCAGGGTCATGGCTCACATCCCCGCGTACTGCGTGAAGCAGGTGCGGATGATGCAGACATGCTGGTGGCGGTAACCAGCTCTGATGAAACCAATATGGTGGCCTGCCAGGTCGCCTATTCGCTATTCAACACGCCGAACCGTATCGCCCGTATCCGCTCTCCGGATTACGTCCGCGATGCGGATAAGCTTTTCAATTCCGATGCCGTTCCTATTGACCATCTTATTGCTCCCGAGCAGCTTGTTATCGATAGCATCTACCGCCTGATTGAATATCCGGGGGCGCTGCAGGTGGTGAACTTTGCCGAGGGTAAGGTCAGCCTTGCGGTGGTGAAAGCCTACTATGGTGGCCCGCTGATTGGGAATGCGTTATCAACGATGCGCGAGCATATGCCACACATTGATACCCGCGTCGCCGCAATTTTCCGTCACGATCGCCCTATTCGCCCGCAGGGCTCGACTATTGTTGAAGCCGGAGATGAAGTCTTCTTTATCGCTGCCTCTCAGCATATCCGCGCGGTTATGAGTGAACTTCAGCGTCTCGAAAAGCCTTACAAGCGCATCATGCTGGTTGGCGGCGGCAACATCGGTGCCGGCCTGGCCCGCCAGCTTGAGAAAGATTACAGCGTAAAACTGATCGAACGCGATCAGCAGCGTGCCGCCGAGCTGGCGGAAAAACTGCAAAATACGATCGTATTTTATGGTGATGCCTCGGATCAGGAGCTCCTTGCTGAAGAGCACATCGATCAGGTCGATCTCTTCATTGCCGTGACCAACGACGACGAGGCCAATATCATGTCGGCGATGCTGGCCAAGCGTATGGGCGCCAAAAAAGTAATGGTGCTTATCCAGCGTAAGGCTTACGTAGACCTGGTGCAGGGAAGCGTCATTGATATTGCGATTTCACCGCAACAGGCCACTATTTCAGCCCTGCTCAGCCATGTGCGTAAAGCGGATATCGTAGGCGTTTCATCTTTGCGCCGCGGTGTTGCAGAAGCCATCGAGGCAGTCGCGCACGGCGACGAGACAACCTCCCGTGTGGTGGGCCGTACTATTGATGAAATTAAGCTGCCGCCGGGCACCATTATCGGTGCGGTCGTTCGGGGTAATGACGTGATGATTGCCAACGATAACTTACGTATCGAGCAAGGCGACCACGTCATTATGTTCCTGACCGATAAAAAGTATATCACCGACGTAGAACGCTTATTCCAGCCAAGCCCATTCTTCCTTTAAACGCAGGGGCCTTTGTGGCCCCTTCTCTTTAACCCAATAATATGTATGGATTATATTTATGTGATCCATGTCGCTGCTAAATGGCAATCCGCTAATGATTTGTTAAACTTAAATCCTTCAGCTGGGACAAGGAGAATAAAATGAGCTTCGTTAAAGAGTTTCGCGAATTCGCGATGCGCGGGAATGTAGTAGATTTGGCAGTGGGTGTAATTATCGGTGCAGCGTTCGGGAAAATCGTTTCATCTCTGGTCGCAGATATCATCATGCCGCCCCTGGGCCTGTTGATTGGCGGGATAGATTTCAAACAGTTCGCTTTCACGCTACGAGAAGCACAGGGTGATATTCCAGCAGTGGTGATGCACTACGGCGTGTTTATCCAGAACGTATTTGATTTTATCATTGTCGCTTTTGCCATCTTCATGGCCATTAAGCTAATCAACAAACTCAACCGTAAGAAGAAAGAAGAGCCGGCCGCACCGCCAGCGCCGTCAAAAGAAGAAGTGCTGCTTACTGAAATTCGTGACTTACTGAAACAACAAAATACTCGTCTCTGAATACTTAATTAAGCCAGAAGGCCAGTGGTAAACACATTCAAAATATGTTTGCCGCTGGCCTCCCAGTTACCTTTTTTAGCGTGTTTACCTTTACGCATAAAGCTACCTTTCCCCTTTTTATTCTTCTCAATACGCTGGCTAAACAGCGGATCGTGAAGCAACGCCTGAATCGCGTTATCCTTGATTTGCCCTTTTGTATGTTGATAGCGGCTCATAAGTACTCCGGTTTGTTTAAATGACGGCAGGAGTGTAGACCCCACCGCTTGTAAGATCAACAATCGCGCGTGTTATCCCCGGTTCCCTGCTCAAGCGTTTCGAGAATGGAACAATAGAGGCTGCTGTGGGCCGTGCCGCAGCACGCATCGTTCAGACGCTGAAGCGACAGTCGCATCGTTTGTAATTCCTCAATGCGGGCTTCGACTTCATCCAGCCTGGCTTTAACAATGCTTTTAGATTCCTGACAGGTATGATGCTGCGGATCGATGCGGATCGATAACAGCTCGCGGATCGCCTCTAACGGAAAACCCAGCTGTCTTGCATGACGAATAAACTTCAGGCGCTGAAGATCGTTATCTGTATAGAGACGAAAGCCGCCTTCAGTACGCTGTTTATGATCCATCATCTGCTGCTTTTCATAGTAGCGAATAGTATCCGGTGTCACATCTGCCAGCTTTGCAATTTCTCCGATGCGATACATGTTTATTCGTCCTTTAGCTTGTGAATTAGCTTGTCAGCATAATCGCCCTGTAAAAAATCAGTGCTCACGCCCGCCTGGCGTAGCTTGAGCTCCAGCAGTGCGAGGCGCCGGCTGAGGCGTGGGTAATTTGGATCGCTATGGCCAATCTCATTCAGCAGCTTCGATAGCTCAATAGCCTCTTTTCTCCGCTCGATTTCTGGTGGCAGGCAGCCTGCGTTTTTTAACAGTCGATAGCCTGCCCGCAGCTCCGCCGGGACATGAGAATCATCGTCGAGAATCAATGGTTCTCCCTGGCCGGGAAGATTATCAAAGTCGCCGTTGCGCTGGGCAGTCTGAATATGTCGTTCTGCCCACTGGTCGAGTAACCACATAGCAAAACTCCGGAAGAGTAAAAGACAGGGATATTGTAGATAAGACAGGGGACGTGAGATATAAAAAAACCCGCCGAAGCGGGTTTTTCTATGTTACTACAGATTACTCTGCAGCAGCTTCTGCTTTCGACTCAGAGCGATCAACCAGCTCGATGTAAGCCATCGGAGCGTTGTCGCCTGCACGGAAGCCACACTTCAGAATGCGAGTGTAACCACCTGCGCGGCTCGCGAAACGCGGGCCCAGCTCGTTAAACAGTTTTGCCACGATCTCGTTATCACGAGTGCGGGCGAATGCCAGACGACGATTAGCAACGCTGTCAGTCTTGGCAAGAGTAATCAGCGGCTCAACTACGCGACGCAGCTCTTTCGCTTTAGGCAGGGTCGTCTT
>Ga0209370_1002928_pt1 | contig 11506 bp, 10 predicted proteins | sample AgamicAtPrz_FD_187164 | JGI IMG/M metagenome (GOLD analysis project Ga0209370, IMG submission 187164) | Agave microbial communities from Guanajuato, Mexico - At.P.rz (SPAdes) (version 2) | ecosystem: Host-associated > Plants > Phyllosphere > Phylloplane/Leaf | place: Guanajuato, Mexico... | reverse complement strand
TGCAAAGTTTAAAAAATTCGATTCCAGAAAGCGTGACTTTTCTTGAAATGTACGGTGTAGAGAAAGTGGAGGAGCTCGGTATTGAGTGGCGGTGGCCTCGAAATGAAACCTATAAAAGCCTTGCTGTTCCACTGGGATTGCGGGGGAAAGAGGATCTTGTCAATTTAAACCTCCATGAAAAAGCACATGGACCACATGGATTAATCGCTGGGACAACTGGTTCTGGTAAATCAGAAATTATACAATCGTATATTCTTTCGCTTGCGGTAAACTTTCATCCGCATGAAGCTGCTTTTTTGCTCATTGATTATAAAGGCGGAGGAATGGCAAATTTATTTAAAGATCTCCCGCATTTATTAGGAACGATTACAAATTTAGACGGTACGCAATCGATGCGTGCGCTTGCCTCGATTAAAGCAGAATTACAAAAGCGCCAGCGTGTTTTTGGCGAGTATGATGTCAACCACATCAATCAATATCAAAAACTCTATAAATTAGGTGAGGCTCGTGAACCGATGCCCCATTTATTCCTAATTTCAGATGAATTTGCTGAACTCAAATCCGAACAGCCTGAATTTATGAAGGAACTGGTTTCGACAGCCCGTATTGGACGGTCTCTGGGGATTCATCTGATTCTAGCTACCCAGAAGCCCAGTGGTGTTGTCGATGACCAAATATGGTCCAACTCTAAATTTAAGCTTGCATTAAAAGTTCAAAACGCCAGTGATTCGACGGAGATCTTGAAAACGCAGGATGCTGCGAATATCACGCTGCCAGGTCGTGCTTACTTACAAGTCGGCAACAATGAAATCTATGAACTTTTTCAAAGTGCATGGAGCGGTGCCGATTATATCCCAGATAAAAATGAACAAGACTTACTGGACACAACTATTTATGCCATTAATGATCTTGGACAATACGACATCATATCGGATGATTTAAGTGGTCTATCAACTAAGAAGGAAATAACCAAGGTTCCAACCCAACTGGATGCAGTCGTGGATTATATACATGCCTATGCAGCCGAACAACGTATCGCGGATCTGCCTAGACCATGGCTGCCGCCGTTAGAAGAGCGGATTTTCCTTCCAGATCTAGATGACTTGAATTATCAAGAGGACTGGTACGGAAGGAAAAAACCGTTGGAAGTGACCTTCGGCTTTCTAGATCTTCCAGAAATGCAAGTCCAAAAACCACTAACATTGAATCTTACCAAGGATGGTCATATTGCTGTCTTTTCTAGTCCAGGGTATGGGAAGTCCACCTTTTTACAAACTGTTGCGATGAATATCGCTAGACAACATAGCCCTAAACGAGTCCATTTCTATTTGATAGACCTTGGCACAAACGGGTTACTGCCATTGAGGGAACTTCCTCATACAGCAGATATAATTATGGGGGATGAAGAAATAAAACTAGGAAAGCTTTTCCGCCGCCTGCAGCATGAATTGAAAGAGCGTAAGCAACGATTAAGTAAATATGGTGTCGCCAATATTCAGATGTATGAACAAGTAAGTGGGGATGAAGTCCCTGTTATTCTTTTAATCATCGATACGTTCGATTCCATTAGTGATGCTTTCTACCGAGACGATTTTGAAAAAATGGCTGCGCAAATTGCCAGGGAGGGTGTTAGTGTCGGCATCCATATGGTTATTAGTGCAGGACGCCAAAGTGTGTTGAGAGCTCCGATTCTCGCCAATATTAAACATCAAATCTCCTTATTTATGATTGATGGAATGGAGCCAAGAAATATTGTCGGTAGAACGGATTTACTCATTGAAGAAGTTCCTGGCAGAGGCTTGGTTAAATTAGAGCAGCCAACATTATTTCAAACAGCTTTACCTGTCGAAGGAGACGACACGCTCTCGATTATCAATCGAATCCAAGAAGAGAGTAAAGAGATGCGCAATGCCTGGCATGGGGAGCTGCCATCACCCATTCCAATGGTTCCAGATGTCATTGAGTTTGCTCCTTTTATTGAAAAACAAGAGACTATGGCGATCGTAAGGAATGGCGGTATCCCGTTTGCCGTCGATTTTGAAAATGTAGAGCCAATGGAGTTAACTGTCATGAAAGATCAAACCACATTAATCTTAAGTGATCTTATGGATGCGGTTGAACAAACGTATCTAACACTGATTGCCAGTATTTCTGTTAATCATCACATTGATGTGGGTTTAATCGATAATGTTTCTTCCAGATTTAGAGTTTATAAGGAAAATGTGAATCTTTATGCGGACCATGCTGAAACAATGGATGTGTTTGTAGAACAGCTCCAGCAGCTATTTGAAACAAGGCAAGATGCCTTCCGTCAAGTACAATCAGCTACGGGCGGGAGAGCGACTAGGAATGATTTTCTGAAGGAAGTCCGCCCAATGGTTGTCTTCATCACAGATGTATCTTTCATTATTGAATCGATGTCGTTTACTAGTCAATCGACGCTGGCTAATCTGATCGAAACGGGTGCGAGAACAGGAATTTATTTTGTAATTGGAGCACTCCATGGTGCATTAGAAAGACAATACGATGATATTGCCACAACAGTGAAGAAGCAAAAGGCGGGAGTCTTAATTGGAAGAATTACGGATCAGAGCATACTTGAGGTCTTAAATCGACCTTATAAAGAGCAAAACTTACATCCCTATGAAGCCTACTACATTAGACAGGGCAAAGCAGAAAAAATCAAAATTGCTGCTCCTTACGTAAATAGAGAGGAAGTGAATGTCCATGTTTGATTGGTTTAAAAGTGACTCGGAGAAAAAAAGAGATGAGTATTATGAGCTGTATGAAAAGCTCAAGAGTGCCATCTCGGAACATGACCATAAGGTATCAGAAGCAAATGCAGCGTACAGTTCCTATCTAGGTACGATTCCGAATCTATCAAATTCAAAAATACCTTCAAATGATTTTGAAACGAGCAGGGAAGAAATAACGGAGAAATTAAAACAATATTTTCAAGCAGATCAAGAAAACCGGGGTTCTCTGGTTTCAGCGAAAAATAAGGCATATGAACGATATGTCCATTATAAGGATTTGGCCATTAAAGAGGCGGAAGCGGAAAGAGTAAGAAGAGAAAAGGAATTGAAAGACCTACAAGAGAGATTGGAGCGATTGATCAGTGGGGAGCGTTAGAATAGACGTGGATAAAGTAAATGAAGCGAAAGCCGCGGCGAAGGCATTAGAGCAATCGATTGAACAAACTTATGAATCTTGTGAACAACTAATTTCTTATCTTCATTCGGCAAAATGGAGCGGCAAGTCTCGAGATTCCTTTTTAAGTTATCTGGAAATCATTCAGAAGTATCACTATGATATGAAGTCCGCTGTGGCAAAACAAACAAAGGCGTTAAATAATCTAGATGGTTATATAGATGACTTCCTTCAAGACGGTTCCGTGAGGGAAGTGAAGAATTTATGATGGAACGTTCAACAGATACGTTTTCAGCGGCTGAATTATACCTTTTAGCGGCAGCCTTTGGTGGGAATGTTCTTTTTGGCTTACCTGAGAAAGAAGTTTACCAATTAAAAGGCGAAGAAGTCTTTAAAGAGGCGCATAACCGGCTGATTGAGAAGAAAATCATTACACCAGAGGGAAAGATAACAAGCTCAGGGGCACTAATCATCCAGACCATTGAATTTTATCATCAAAGCCAGAAATACGTTCGTATCAATAATCTTCTCTTTGCCTTCCGTGAACGTGAAAGAGATGAGGTCATTGTGCTGGTAGAGTTGGAGAGACAAGGGTCTTATCAGTTACGTATCACCTCTAAAGCAACACTTCTAAAAATGTTAAGTGAACAATTTCCAGTGATGGTAAGAGAACCGGTTGAAATGGAAAAAGCGTTCCTAAAAAAGGAATTATCCAATCAAGAAAGACGCGAAACAGAGAGCTTTGAGCCGGAAGAGATGTTGATGAATTTAGAATTCTTCCATCTAAATGAGGAACATAAAGACGGATTTAATTGGCACTATTATCAGCAGTGGCTCATCTTTACGAAAGACGAAAAGTTAATCATGGTCGATACTGTAAATAAAAAATATTACCATGCGAGTCAATATTGGTTTTTGAAGGTCCTATTTGACGAAATGGATTTCCCTTATAAGGAGGTTAAGTCTTATGCTTAAAGCTGATGGGGGCGGTTCTAGCCTACTCATCAATGTTAATCCTGATGAGATGACAACAATTTTTACCTTTTTACAGGCAATTATTACGGAACTGGAAACCAATGCCACCCCGAATATTGAAAAGCTGGGAAGTATTGATTATTACACAGAAGGAAAAGCAAAAAAGGCCATGGAAGTTTATGCAGAGGCGAATCAGAAGGTAATGGATTTATATGACAATTACTCCCGAGCGGCAACTTTGGTAATTGATATCCTAAATACGATGATGCAGGCAGACGAAGCAATCGCCGAGCAAATCATTGCGAAACTGGGGGTATAGCGTGATGGATGTAAAATATATCCCGTCAGACTGGGAAAAGATGAAAGACGGCATTGGCGATTTAATTGGCCTTGGCCGCTGGGGCAAAGGCATGATTGATACCCTAAAGGATCTAAGTGATAATTTAGAGGATGCTGAGTCTGATATAGCGAACTATGATAGTGACGGGGTCATAACCTTTCATCACACCAGTCAAAAAGGCAAGTACCAGGGATTATTTGAAGACTTCGAGATTTTACACAACTTTACCGGGAAGGTCGGAGAGATTGTTGACCGCACAATTGATCAGCCATTCTATGAAGATATGGATGCGTTTGTCGAGGCAATGCGGGATTTAACGATTTCCAGCTATACAACGACGAATCGAGTCGGGGCGACAGAGACTCAGTATGTTTACGCGGGTTACGGTCCTGCGCAATCATTTGAAGTGCCTAAAACAGAAGTGGGTTTGGATGACTTGTTTAGCGGAGATAATTACTATGCAAGTCAAATGAAGCTTGAATACGATGCCTGGAAAGAACTTAATCCAGACCAGGATTTCTCACAAGAAGAATATCAACAAGGCGTTTTAAATACTCGTGCCTTTGAGTACGAATCGATTCGTAACCAACAAGAAGACAAGGAATTTTGGATTCAGATCGGGGCGTTGGTTGTTATTGTGGGGGCGACGCTCATCTGCCCGCCGGCAGGGTTGGCCTTAGGGGCTGCGTATGGTGCGATGGAGTTAAGCTCGGCTGTTTCTGGCAAGGATTGGGTATCTGGCCGGGAGCTTGGGACTGGGGAACGCTGGTTTCGCGGCCTATTAGCTCCATTGGATATTGTTCCTGGGGTGAGTGGGTTAACGAAATTCTCAAGCACGGTACGTCTCGCACATCTTGGCGAGAATATCGGGGGCATGGGGCTGCGGACAGGAGTGAAAGGAAGTATCCAACAAGGAATTAATCACATTGATCATATGGTGAAAATCGCAGGCCAGCAATCGGTCACACGTTTGAAGAATGCCTCATCGGCAATAATAGATACAACCAATGCGATGAAAAATAAAATCGCGCAAGATACACTGGAAGCAGGAAGATTAGTAGACTCTGCAGTGACACAAATGAAAAATATTACCCCGTCTCGGCGGATGGGCTTAGCTGCAGTTGATTTGGGTGAAACTGGGAAGGTTCGAATGCCTGTTGAGAATACCCATACGGTGGAAAATAAGCTGAAAGATGTGTTGAGCAGGATTGATGGAGTTAACCTTGGAAGTGGAAGCGTTAAGGGTGCAGACCAGACCGATGGAAGAATCTCAGAAAACATCTTAAAGGTATTACAGGAAAATAATATCAGTGTTGAGGAATTTCAACGAATTAAGCTGACCCCAGTATCAGAATTATCAGACCGCGAAATGAATTTAATCTTTTACCTTAGGGAATCTGTAGAAAAACCAACAGAAGACACATTAATGAGTAAGGTGGTACCTATTGACTCTATTGATGGCTACCTAAGAGCAGAAAATCCATATACAACCGTTGCGGGTTATGTGGCTAAGTATGAAGATGTCGCAAATGTAACAAGTGATTACAAGGAAACCCTTGAGACGTTACGTTTAGATTATACGTACGAAAAAGACGGGGTTGTCATTAGAACGTATCCGGATGATGGTGATTCTTATGCGGTTATTCGCTTTAAATACAGTGATGTGTCGGACGATTTGATTCAAATACCATATGGAACAGAATTTTATGGTTCCACTACTGATGCATATCCTTGTACCCATAATGGCTTTTTAGGGGGTCGAAATGAAACCATCGTTCCAGAGTGGCAAGTAAAGGATTATGTAAGAGCAAACATTCAAGAAGGAGCGGAAATGTTTAGGGTTGTAGATGGTAAGGAAGAAAGAATTGCTATCTTTAAGAACGGCCGTTTTGAACCAATAGACTTTTCGGTAAATACTAATTAGAAATGTGGGAGTATTATGGATAGATGCGTTGCTTTATACAACAATAAAAGATATAAGGCCTTTGCAGCAAGAGTTAAAGGCCAAATAACGACCATTAAATTATTTCTGCACCGAAACGAACCTGGTTTCACATCTGCTATGTCTGCATACGATAAAGATTTACATGAAAGAGAAGTAAAAAAGGAAGAGGTTTCGGAGTTATATCGGGAATATTTTATGGCCCGATACAAAAATCATGAATTTTTTGTTACCCGTATTTTCCAGGATGATAAAGAGATAGAAATTGTGACGGCGGATCCCAATTTAGGCAAAGAGTGTTATCTCAATTATCAAGATAGAGATCTGTATATGAAAAGACTAGGATCTGTTGATGACTTTCAACTTTTTTATGTAAAGGAAGATTATCTGAGCAAGAACACGATTCGAAGAGAAGTTACTATAGAGGAGTGTTTTAAAATAGAAACTGAGCATTTTGAATAAGGGGGGCTGGATCGATGACAGAAAGTCTTGTACAGGAAAAGATTGCTTTATTAAATAGATACGAAGAATCATCAGAACAATTTCAGTCCTGTTATGAACAAATTATCTTCGATATCGTCAAAACAAAAGACTTGTTTACGGTGGTAAGGAAGGAATCATCAGTAGAAAGCATTAAGGATAGGACGGCTCCCATTTTCTGCGGTATAGGCTATAACGATATTCCGAGCGTTTGGTTATTTACGGAGGAATCGATTGCCAAGGAATATACGAACCGTTACAACTTAAAAAATGATGAGATTGGTTTATATAAGAAAGTAGCCATTGAGGAATTAACGGTTTTTTTATTTAATGCGATGTTTTCTGGGGTCAGTGGATTAATTGTGGATGAAGGGAAAAATACGCTGACCACCAATGTATATGATTTAGTCAATACCTCATTACTAGCAATGCAGCGCCAGCCTGTTTTAGAAAAACAAGAATACAAGATTATGACTCTGTTTAATCAAATGAAATTTGGGTCAAAAAAATTATGGATCATACCTGCAAAAGAGACAACAGGGGAAGAGCTAATCTTTAATCAGTTTTCTCCCCTGCAATTTGAAAAAACTATTAAAATTTATACAAACCAGGATGAAAGTAAAAAAGAGTCTTTGAAGCATGGTTACAAAAGTGAATTTTCAGCATCCGTCGATATAAAAAGTCTGTATCAAGTATTAAACCATTCTATCAACAAGGGGATAGAGGAAGTACTTTTCGTTGGCAATGATTATGAAGTGAGAATGAGTTTTATAAAAGTATTAAATATATTGGCACGAATGAACGGTCAATAGATCATCCCATGTAACTAAATAGAGAAGGAACTAATGGTAAGTCTACTCTTTATAGAGTAGGCTTTTTTTATGATAGATTTCCAATATTCAAGAGGTTTTAAAGGGAAATATAGGGGGAATGTGGAATTATTAAATCTAAGCCTATCTTGGAGGGACGGAGTGATACTCTAGACCCTCTCACTTTGAGGAGCAGGGGAAACGATGAAAAAAATACCTAAAAAAATATGGATATCCGTTATACTTGCGTGTGTTTTGATAGGGGGTTATTTATATTTTGATAAGGAAAATGTCTCTGTTAGCGTAGGAACTGCACCAAAGGGTGTAAAAGTAGTTCAAGTTCATGAACAAACTAAAAAGGTTAATCGTGAGTTTCCGTTTAGTATGAGTGAAAACAATGTCCAGCAAGCCATACATAATATGTCACACCAAAAGGTTTTAGCAGACAAAAAGTGGGGTGCGCTGCCTTTAACGCCTGAGCGGGTGAATAGATTACTACAAGTGGTCGAAGCCAATAAAAAAGAATATGAGAATGCTGATATTTATTTAACTATATTAAAATCTTGGGAAAAGAGCGATTTCGATTCCGTGGTTATGAACCACAATGCCATTTGGGAGCTGCAGGGCGGGACGGTTGGAAAAGCCTACAGCCAAGCCTCACCTGAAGAAGAAATTGAATTTATTCAGGAGAATTATGATGTAAAGCAATGAAATTCCTGATATTGCACATGCCCAATCCCAAAATTGTTTAGTCTGCTTCTTTTGCTGAAGTAGGCTTTTTTGTTTGGAGAAACTTTTTTCATAGTATCTCCGTCTAATTTTTACCTAGTCTTGAATTTTGTGTGTCTATATATAAAGGAATATTTTAGGAGTATATAGAATACTTAAATGGAATGCCCGAAAATAGGTATAATCCGCCCGAGGAGGAATCACCTTGTCTTTTGATCAAAAGAATCCCACAATAGAGAAAATCCTTGTAAACATTGAAAAGGTTATGATTGGAAAAAGGGACGTTGCTGAACTTAGCCTGGTTGCCCTTTTAGCTGGCGGCCACGTCCTCTTAGAAGACGTACCAGGTGTTGGGAAGACGATGATGGTCCGTGCGTTGGCCAAGTCTGTGAATGCCAATTTCCGTAGAATTCAATTCACTCCGGATCTTCTGCCATCCGATGTAACCGGAGTCTCCATATATAATCCAAAAGAGATGGAGTTTCAATTTCGTCCCGGTCCGTTAATGGGGAATATTATTCTCGCCGATGAGATTAATCGGACTTCCCCGAAAACGCAGTCTGCATTATTAGAAGGGATGGAGGAAGCAAGTGTTACCATTGATGGAGTAACCCATCAATTGAACAAGCCATTTTTCGTTATGGCGACCCAAAATCCGATAGAATACGAAGGGACCTATCCGCTTCCTGAGGCACAATTGGACCGCTTTTTATTAAAAATGAGAATGGGTTATCCTGACTTACAAGAGGAAATGGAAGTGTTGAACAGAGCACAAAAGATCCCGCCGATTGAGGAGTTGACACCAGTCGTTGACCTTGAAGGCCTTCTTGATTTACAAAAAGAAATCAAAGATGTGTTTGTCGATGATACGATGAAGCGCTACATCGTCGATATCGTTAACCGCACTAGAGGCCACGGCAGTGTCTACCTTGGGGCTAGTCCAAGGGGATCGATTGCCTTGATGAAAGCAGCACAGGCCTATGCGTATATGTATGGCCGCGATTATGTTCTCCCGGATGATATTCAATATTTAGCCCGATTTGTCTTATCCCACCGGATTATTTTAAAGTCGGAGGCAAAATTCGAAGGAATTTCGGCTGAAGATTTAGTGAACCAAGTGGTTGCCAGAGTCCCGGTGCCGGTTCAAAGGTTAGTGAAATAAAATGAAAAAAACTTGGATGATCTTGAAAAAAGTATGGAAGTTTATTCTGCTGCTTTTTTTGATTTTATTAGCTTTCTCCTATGCCATGTTTCAAGGGGGATTTGTAAGTTGGTTTTTATTTTACAGCTTTCTTCCCTTTGCCATTTATTGTGTCGCGATCTCTTTTTACTCCTTAAATGAACTTGAAGTAACAAGATTTTTGCCAAAAACAGATTTTAATGCCGGAGAACCTTTAAAGGTGACCGTTACAGTGAAAAGAGCAAAACCATTTCCACTCTTTTATTTACTGATTGAGGATCAGTTAAATGAATCCTTGAAATTTGCTCCCCAGCAAAAGAAACCGAAAGCCCTGCTTCTGCCGGGCTTAAAAAAGGAATTTTCCTATGAATACATCATTGATGCGCTGCCACGCGGTGAACATTTTTTCGAATCCTTTACCTTGAGAATTGGTGACCCGCTCGGCTTATTTGAAAAAGAAAAAAAGGCTGCCTTGGAGGGCAAAATCATTGTCTATCCGGCGTATACAGAATTATTATACCGCTCATTTGAAAATCAATATGATTCTGGTCTGACGGCTTCCAGGGAACGAGTCCAGCGCGATACATCCATGGCGACTGGGGTGAGGGATTACCAGCCAGGTGACCGCTTCTCGTGGATTAACTGGAAAGCATCAGCCAAACGAAATATCCTTATGACAAAGGAATTTGAACAGCGGCAATCACATGATGTCTTTGTGGTCATGGATTGTGTCCCAACGAAGCAGTTTGAGCCTGTTGTCTCCTTTACAGCATCATTATTGCGGGCTATTTTGAAAAAAGGAGCCCAGACGGGTCTATTAACGATTAGCAACGAACGTGCCTCTTTCCCCATACGCGGCGGAGAACAGCATCTTCAGCAGCTTTTTTATCATCTGGCAAAAATAGAGGCGAAATATATTTCACCATTTGAAAAGGTGTTAGATACCGATGGTCTTCTCATCCAGCAGACGGTTTCGTTTATGTTAGTCACCGGGCAAATTACGAAACCTCTGATTGAAAAAGCAAGCTTCCTCGGTCAGCGAAAAGGTGGAACGATGACGCTTTTTCTGATTAAAGGGGAGAAAGAAGCGCCGACAAATGAGGAACGCTCGCTTATGGCAATCGCCAATGCCCGTGGAGTCCGGGTTGTCTTGGTTCAGGAAGGCGAATTCACAGCGGCCTTTTCGGAGGTGAACTTCCGTTGATCAAAAGAGATTTTTCATCATTTCTGTTATATACCTTTAGCTTTTTATTATTAAGTGAATGGCTGCGTCCCATTGAACAATTAACAGAAACCGATCATATTGAGATGTTTTTTATCTTTATTGTGATTTCGTTTGCATCATCTTACTTTCATTTGAAATGGATTTGGAACTATAGTATCAAAACGCTCTTTATTTTATATGCCATTAACCAGCTTCACTATGATGAAGGGCTCTTTGATTCTACATGGATGACAGCCTTCTTTAGAGATATTATGGATAACTTTGGTCTGATTACAGCAAGGAATTGGAATGGCTTATCCAACGAATTTAGGACATTATTATTTTTTGTCTTGCTATGGCTAATGGTGTACTTAATTAATTACTGGATTTTAAACCGTAAGCGGATCTTCATATTTTTCTTTATGACCTTAGTCTATATTACAGTTTTAGATACATTTACGCCGTATATTGCCAAATTCGCCATTGTCAGAACGGTGGTGGCTGGTTTTGCAGTGATGGGTATGCTGACATTTTACCGAATCGTTCAAAAAGAAAATGTCAGCACCGAACCGACCTATCTGCGAAAGTGGATGGTGCCGCTGGCTGTTATGATTTCATTAAGTGTTGTAGCTGGCATTGCTGCGCCGAAAGCCGCACCGATTTGGCCAGATCCAGTTCCATATTTTACCGCTAATAA
>Ga0209370_1002926_pt1 | contig 11508 bp, 10 predicted proteins | sample AgamicAtPrz_FD_187164 | JGI IMG/M metagenome (GOLD analysis project Ga0209370, IMG submission 187164) | Agave microbial communities from Guanajuato, Mexico - At.P.rz (SPAdes) (version 2) | ecosystem: Host-associated > Plants > Phyllosphere > Phylloplane/Leaf | place: Guanajuato, Mexico... | reverse complement strand
CTGGCCAGGGTGACCTGGCGGGGGGTGAAGGTCATACAGCCTCAACGGCAGACAACGGGAAAGACCCGCAGTCTGCCAGCGTTACGCTTGCAGGCATAGGCGCAGGTCATTTCTTCTTCAGACAGTCGCTCATGGACGCCTTGCGCTCATCCCCCTTGAGGGCCTTGCTGGTGGCGTCGGCGTTGCAGGTCTTCATCTTCTCCTGCTGGGTTTGTGGCACCTCCTTTTTCAGGCAGGTGCTCATGAAGGCTTTGCGCTCATCGCCCTTCAGGGCCTTGGCGGTGGCGTCGGCGTTGCAGGTTTTCATCTTTTCCTGCTGCGCGGTCGTGGCAGCGAAGCCTTGGGCGCTGAACAACACCGCCAATACCAGTAAAGGGATTTGCAGCACTTTCATGGAGTGGTCTCCTTGGCTCCGCGCCCGATGCGCGGGGGTCGAGCTGAGTGTAGCCAAGAATTCTCAAGGCTTTGTTCGTACCTGGCGACGGTACTGCTCGGGTGTACAGCCGGCCTGGCGCTGGAACATGGCGATGAACGCCGACGCGCTGCTGTAGCCCAGGTCGAAGGCGATGGCCTGGATCGGCAGGCCGGCTTCCAGCGCATCGATGGCGTGCAGGAAACGCAGGCGCAGGCGCCATTCGCCGAAACTGATACCCAGTTCACGCAGGAACTGGCGGGCCAGGGTGCGTTCGCTGACATGCGCCCGGGCAGCCCAGTCAGCCAGTGGGCGGTTGTCGCCGGGCGCGGCGGCAAGGGCATCGAGCACCTGGCGCAAACCTTCGCTATGGGCAAACGGCAGGTAGCAGGCCTGGGTCGGTGCCAGCATCAGCTGGTCGAGCAGCACCTGCACCAGGCGCTGGTCGCGCTCGCCCTCGGCTACCCGCAGGTCGCGCCGGGCGAAGTCGGCCAGGATCGCCTTGAGGATGTCGCTGATCATCAGGCTGCACGGTTGCTGCGGCAAGGCGGCACACAGGCTGCGGTCCAGGTAGATCGAACGGTACACGATGGCGTGCGGGTTGTAGCAGCCGTGCTCGGTATCGGGCGGCACCCACACCGCATACTGCGGCGGCGACAGGAAGCGTTGGCCGGCGACGTCCAGTTGCATCACGCCGTGCGCGGTGTAGTTGAGCTGGCCCCAGGTGTGGCGATGCAAGGCACTGTGGGTATCGGCACCGAATTCGTCGTGGCGGAAGTACACCGGCGCCGGGAGCTGGCTGAACTGGGGGATTTCGAGGTATTTGCGCGGCATGCTGACTGTTTCGCGGGGCGGGTTGTCTGGCTGGAAGTATAGGCTTGCAGACAGACAGTCGATAATGGCTGGCATCCGGGCCTGCTGCGCAGGCGATCGCGACACAAGGCCGCGCCTGCACGGCGAGCTCGTATCGTAGCGGCCTTGTTTGGCGGCGGCCGCAAAGCCGCCCAATCTGCCCGCAACGAGTATCGCGCGCCATGAATTACCTCTTCCCGCTCACCGCCATCCTGATCTGGGCCGGCAACACTGTGGTCACCAAGATGTCCGCCGGTGCCATCCACCCCGCCGAGATCGGCTTCTACCGCTGGCTGCTGGCCGCCCTGCTGTTCACCCCGGTCCTGCTGCCCGCCGTATGGCGCAACCGCGCGGCCATCCGCCCGCACCTGGCCAAGGTGTGCGTGCTCGGCGTGCTGGGCATGGCGCTGTACCAGAGCCTGGCGTACTTCGCCGCCGGCATCACCAGTGCCACCAACATGGGCATCATCCTTTCGCTGATGCCGTTGATGGCGCTGGCGCTGTCCATCGCCTGGTTGGGCCAGCGCCTCAGCTACGGCGCCTTGCTGGGGGCCGTGGTGTCGTTCTTCGGCGTGCTTGAAGTGGTCAGCGCCGGAGACCCCGCCAGCCTGCTGAAGCAGGGCCTGAACAGTGGCGACCTGTTGATGCTGGTGGCCACCCTGGCCTACGCGCTGTACAGCTTCCTGTTGAAGAAGTGGCAACTGCGCCTGCCACCGATGCAGTTGCTGTACTTGCAGGTGCTGGTAGCCATCGTCGTGCTGCTGCCGTTGTTCCTGCTGTCGGAAAAAACAGGCCTGAACAACCGCAACATCGGTCTGGTGTTGTACGCCTGCGTGCTGGCCTCGATGATTGCGCCATTGCTGTGGATGCAGGCGGTGCATCGCCTGGGGCCAAGCCGCACCACCTTGTTCTTCAATCTGCTGCCCCTGGTCACTGCAGTCATCGCCGCCGTGGCACTCGGAGAGCAACTGGCCCGCTATCACCTGGTCGGTGGTCTGCTGACCCTGGCCGGCGTGCTGCTGGCCGAGCGCTGGACCACGCCGATTCGCCGCTAGAGCCCGGCCGCCTTGAGCCGGGCGGCATGCTCGGTGAATAGCCGCACCGGCTCGGCCCCCTTGCCAATGGCCCCCAGGGACTGGTTGACGATGTCCAGGTGGTCGAGCGGGTAAGCGTCGCCGATCACCTGACCGAGGTGCGAGCTGCAGCGCCCGACCATGCCGTCGCTCTGGCCCTTCTCCTTGACGAAACTACGCGCGAACAGGCGGCAGAAGTAGTTGCTGCCATCGAAACGGTTGCGCCCCCGGTCGGTCAGGCCAGGCTGCAAGGTGCCGGACCAGGAGTAATAGCGGACGCCATCGACCTGATAGGCCCCTTCCCCGCCCCAGGTATCTGGCAAGCCCTGTGGATAAGCCTGGTTGAAGCGCGCCACCCCGCTGCTGGTCAGCGCCTGGTGCGAGGCGTGCACATCCACCGGCAGCGGGTCGCGGCGCCAGCCGGTTTCCAGCCACACCAGCAGCACCGCGATACCGTGCAGCAAGGCCTTGAGCAAGCGCCCCTGGGGCGAGTCGCCAGGTGCGTTGCGTTCCAGGTAGTCGGCCAGTTCCGAACCCTGGTTGGGCCCGGCCACCGAGGTGACCGACGCCACCCGCTCGGGCCGCCTGGCAGCAGCGTAGCGTGCGTCCAGGGCCCCTTGGCTGTGGCCGATGAGGTTGACCTTTTCGACATTGTTGCGCTGGCAGATATCTTCAATGATCGCCAGCAGCTGCTCGCCGCGCACCTCGCTGCAATGCAGCGGCGAAACCTGCACCGGGAACACCTGCGCCCCGCCCTTGCGCAGTGCCGGCACAATGCCGAACCAGTAGGGATAGAACAGTACCCGTACAAACCCCAGCATGCCCGGCACCAGCACCAACGGGTATCGCGTGGCCAATTCCTGCTGCATCGCCAGCCCCTTTCCGTGGACGACCGGCCAACACTACAGCGGCCCTGATGAACAGCGCAATCGAACTCTGGGCGCCCGCTGCGGTTCCAAAGCCAACAGACCCTTTGCAAGGAGCGGGAACATGTACAAGCAGACCCTGGCAATCCTCCTGGCCAGCGCCACCCTCGCCGCCTGTGGCAGCCGCCCGGAAAACCCCGTGGATTACGTCACCTACCGCGACGAACCGCTGGTCAAGCAAGTAGAACACGGCATGACCATGCAGAAGGTCATCGCTATCGGCGGTAGCCCATCCAACGTGACCGACCTGCCGCACGGTGGCACCTGCAACGACTACATCCTCAACCGCGACGGCCACCAGCAGCCTTACTACGTGCGCTTCGACGCCACTGGCCATGTCGATGCCAAAGGCTTCAAGACCTGCAAACAACGCCAGGAAGACAGCGACGCCGCCCACGGCGCATGACACCCACAGGACACGCCATGACCACCCTGATGCTTTCGGAGATGAACATGACCGGAACTGAACTGACCGATGTGCAAACCCTGCGCCAGCGTGCCCGCCAGCACGTCGAGAACGGCGCCGTGACCGAGGGCTACCACGCCGACCGTGAGCGCATTATCCGCCTGCTCAACGAAGCCCTGGCGACCGAGCTGGTATGCACCCTGCGCTACAAGCGCCACTACTTCATGGCTTCGGGGGTGAAAGCCAGCATCGCGGCCGAGGAGTTTCTCGAGCACGCCAACCAGGAAGCCGAACACGCCGACAGGCTTGCCGAGCGTATCGTGCAGCTGGGCGGCGAACCAGACTTCAACCCGGACAACCTCAGCAAGAACTCGCATGCCCAGTACGTGGCGGGTGCCACGTTGAAGGAGATGGTGCTGGAGGACCTGGTGGCGGAGCGCATCGCCATCGACAGCTACCGCGAGATTATCCAGTACATTGGTGACAAGGACCCGACCACGCGGCGGATCTTCGAGGACATCCTGGCCCAGGAAGAAGAACACGCGGACGACATGTCCGATCTGCTGCAAGGGTTGTAATTGCAAGGGGCTGCTCGGCAGCCCAACGCCCTCCTACCGGTGCCGCGTCAACTGTAGAAGCGGATTTATCCGCGAAGCAGGCGGGCGCGGTGGCCGGCACCGGCTGTGCCGGTAATCGCGGCTGAAGCCGCTGCTACAGGTGCCGCGTCAATTCGAAGCCGGCGGGGTACCTGTAGGCACTGGCTTGCCGGCGATGGGCCGCCATGCAGGCCCCTCATTGCTTGCCTTTCACCGCAGCTGGCGCCTTGCCTGCCTTCATCTGCTGCAACAACGGTGTGCACTGGTTCGGATCATCCCCGCTGCTGGGAGCAACCAACGCCAGCAAGCCCGCTGCCGGCCCGGCCACCACCCCCAGCGCCACCATCCCTGCCCCGCGCAATGCCAGCGGCACCGCCTGCACACCGGCACTCGGCTTGGCGAACGGCCCGCGCACGTACAGCGGCGAGCGCAGCGAGAACAGCCGCAGCCCTTTCGATTCCGGGGTGATCTTCAGGTCCAGCTGCTCGCTGGCGAAATTGGCCGTGCCGTTGATGTAGATGATCGCGTTCTCGGTGTCGAAGATGAACAGGCGCGTGGTCGCCAAGCCATCCTTGATCCCCACGTCGGCCGCTGCGCAGTTGATCTTCACGTCTTCATCGCCGAACAGCTTGCCGACCACGTAGTTGCCCACGTTCAACCCGGCAATCTCCATCAGGCTGCGGCTGATGGCACCATCGTTGATCAGCATGCGCAGGTCGCCATTGGCCGTACCGAGCAATGCGGCCACCGAGTTGCCCCGGCCAGTGATGTCGGCATCGCCGTTCAACTCGCCAAAGCTGGTCTGCATCGGCGCGAAGCCAGGGAACAGCTGCTTGAGCTTGAAGCCCCGCGCGGTCAACCGGGCACGCCCCTGCAGCGGCACATTGCGGCCATCCAGGCGGATCTGCGACGCCAGGTTGCCGCCCGCCACGCCAAACCGCAGGGGCTCCAGGCGCAGCAGGCCATCTTCCAGGATCACGTGGGCCGACAGGTCGTTGAAGGGCAACTGCGCACTGTGCACGATGCGCTTGCCGGCGAAGGTAACGTCGGCATCCATGGCACGCCAGCGCTCGGTACGGAACGCTTCCACCGGCAGTACCTTGCCTTGCGGCTGCTTGCTGGCGCCGCCACGCGCCTTCTGCTCGGCATTGGAGTCGGCGCCGATCAGTGGCGCCAGGTCCTTGAACAGCAACTGGTTGGACACCAGGTTGCCCGACAGCCTGGGCCGTGGCTGGCTGGCAACGAAGGCCAGGTCACCATGGATGTCGCTGTCGCCGATCTGGCCGTTGAAGCCCTGGTAGTTGAAGGTCGCCCCTTGCGCCGCGTGCAGGTTGGCGCTGAGGTGGCCATCGGTGGAGTAGGCCGGGGTGTCCGGCAGGGTCACGCCGGTCAACGGGTAGAGGTTGCCCAGGCTGGCCCCGGACAAGCGCAGGCGCAGGTCGAGGGCGCCCAGGTTGCGCGGGTCGGTCAGGGTACCGGCGAGTACCACATGAGTGTCGGCGATACGCACATCGGCCTGCAGCGGGAACGGCTGGCGGGCATCCTGCAGTGCCAGCAGGCCGCCGATCTTGCCCGAACCGGCCACCGGCTGGCCTTTGTAGCGGCCCTGTACCTTGAGGCCGAAGGCATAGTCCTGCGCGGCCCCCACCTTCTCGGCCCTGGCCTTGCCGACGATGTCACTGAACGGGATCGGCTTGCCCAGCGGGTCGATCTGCACCTTCATGCTGGTTTTCAGGGTTTGGTCGTCGAAACTGACATTGCCCTGGTCGAAACCGATGGCGCCGATGTCCAGCTGCCATTTCGAAGGCTCGGCGTTGTCATCCTTGGGGCCGAAGTCGAAGGTCCAGTTGGCGCGGCCATCGGCCAGACGGGTCAGGCTGGCAGTGGGCTTGGTCAGGTCGATGCGCGGGATGCTGATCTGCCGAAACAACAGCGGTAGCGGCGCCAGACGGAACGTCACGCGTTCCAGGCCGACCATCTTCTGCTCGTCGAGCCACGCCGGGTTGCCCAGGCTGAGGTCCTCGGCAATCAAATGCGGCCAAGGTACCCAGGCACGCCAGCCGCCCTCTTCCGCTTCGGTGCGCCACTCGACGGCAAGGTTGCCATTGATTGCGAAGGGCCGCTGCAGGGCTTCTGAAACCTTCTCGTTGAGCAGGGGTTTGACGCGGTTCCAGTCGAAGGTGGCGATGATCACCACCAGGATCGCCAGTAAGGTCAGCAGGCTGGTGAAGGTCCAGACGAGGATTCTGGCGGGACGCGTCATTGCGTGATTCTCCTTGCGGTATGACACAGAAACAGGCGTAGCGGGACATTCACTATCTGGGACTGACGAAAACCCGCGGGGTTTTATGGTTGGCCCATGATAGCGAAGTTTTTCCTGCCCATTTGTTCAGCAATTCAACGCGTCAGGCTGTATGTGTAACTGGCCGAGAGCAATCTAAAGAAGCCATCGCTCAAGCCAGAAGCCTTGAGCTAGAGCTGTTCATGGTCTCTATCAATACGGTCGATTGTTACCATTACCCGTATGAACTTCTCTCTGGCGTTACCCGGCGTAGCATTGGCTCCGTACCCACTTTCCAGCCCCCGAGAGGAGCACCGAATCATGAAACGCCACCTGCTGACCCTGACCCTGTCCATTCTGGCTGCCAACGCTTTTGCCTTGCCAGCCGACGAGCAACACCTGACCGCCGAATCGCGCTCCAGCGCTGCCGAGATCGCCCAGCCGCTGAAGACGGTTGCCGAGGGTGGTTCTGATCGCCTGATCGAACGTACTGGCCGCGTTGCCGAAGGTGGCTCTGATCGCCTGATCGAACGCACTGGCCGCGTTGCCGAAGGTGGCGCCGATCGCCTGATCGAGCGCACTGGCCGCGTCGCCGAAGGTGGCGCCGATCGCCTGATCGAACGCTCTGGCCGTGTTGCCGAAGGTGGCGCCGATCGCCTGATCGAACGCTCTGGCCGTGTTGCCGAAGGTGGCGCCGATCGCCTGAGCGAACGCTCTGGCCGTGTCGCTGAAGGTGGCTCCGATCGCCTGATCGAACGCTCTGGCCGTGTTGCTGAAGGTGGCTCCGATCGCCTGATCGAACGTGCCGGCCGTGTCGCCGAAGGCGGTTCGGATCGCCTGGTCGAAATCAGCCGTGTGAGCTGAACCTATGACCGAAAAGAACAATCTCTGTCGCAACACCGCCTCCCCTCCAGGCCCGGTCCATTGACCGGGCTTTGTTTTTTTCACTAGAGTGCCCAGCCTCACCGCCACAGAAGCTCGCACCATGCTGCCGCGCGCCGAACAGAAGCTACAGACCCGCCAGGCCCTGCTTGATGCCGCCTGCCAGCTCATGGAAAGTGGCCGTGGTTTCGGCAGTATCAGCCTGCGCGAAGTAGCGAAGACCGCTGGCATCGTACCGACCGGCTTCTACCGGCATTTCTCCGACATGGACGCCCTGGGCCTGGCCCTGGTGGCCGAGGTCGATGCCACGTTCCGTCAGACCATCCGCTTGGTGCGCCACAACGAATTCGAACTGGGCGGCATTACCGACGCCTCGGTGCGCATCTTCCTCGACGTGGTCGCCGCCCACCGCGCACAGTTTCTGTTCCTCGCCCGCGAGCAGTACGGCGGTTCGCAGGCAGTCCGCCAGGCCATTGCCCGCCTGCGCCAGGACATCAGCGACGACCTGGCCACCGACCTTGCGCGGATGAAGCGCTGGCAGCACCTGGACAGCGCAGCGCTGGCGGTGATGGCCGACCTGGTGGTGAAGACCGTGTTTGCCACCCTGCCGGAACTGATCGACAGCCCGGAGCGGGGTTATCCACAGGCGCTGACACCGCAGGAAAAAATCACCCAGCAGTTGCGCTTCATCTTCGTCGGTGCGCGGCACTGGCAGGGGTTGGGTAACCCCGGCTGATCGTTGCCTGTAGCGGCCTCTTCGCTGGCACAGGCTACCGAAAACCCCAGTTCTGCTACCATGGCGCCCTGCCCGACAGCGACGAGCGTCTAAATGCCCAACCCCCGCCACACCCTGCCCGAACTGGCCCGCTTCAACCAGCATTTTGCCGAACGCATCGTGCCGTTGTGGCAAGGCCCGGGCTGGAACGCCGACATGGCCCTGCCCTACGAAGCCCTGGACGCCGAGCAGCGGCCCTTGCCGGTGCAGCGCTACCGGGCCATGGCCTGCGCGCGCCAGCTGTACCTGTTCAGCAGCCGCATCGGGCAGCCCGGTGCCGCCGAACGCGCGGCAGCCCTGTTCCGCTCGTTGCAGAAGCACTTCCACGACGCCGAACACGGCGGCTGGTTCTACAGTATCGACGCCCAGGGCAAGCCGCTGGACCGACGCAAGGATCTGTATACCCACGCCTTCATCGTGTTCGCCTGTGCACACTACTGGGGCAAGGTGCGCGAAAGCCTGGTGGAGTCCACCTTGAATGCAGCGCTGGACATCATCGACCAGCAGTTCGCCCGTGACGATGGCCTGTACGAAGCCAGCCTGGGCGAGGACTGGGCCGACCTGGGCAGCGGCCCGCTGCAGAACCCGCAGATGCATCTGGCCGAAGCGTTCCTGCAAGTGCTGGCAATACGTGAAGACGAACATACCCGGCAGTCGCTACTGCAGCTGTGCGAAGCCCTGCAGGCGTACTTCATCGAACCGGCCCATGGCCTGATGCTGGAAAAACCACGTGGCGCTGTGGATAACTGGTTCGAGCCAGGCCACCAGTTCGAGTGGTTCTACTTGCTGCATACCTCGCCACTGCTGCGTGACACGCCGCTGCATGCTTCCATCGACCGGGCTTTCGGCTTTGCCGAGCAGTACGGAGTAAAGAATGCTGCGGTGCTGGCGATGCTGGATGTGGATGGCCAGGTGCTTGATGCCACCCAGCGCATCTGGGCGCAGGCTGAATATCTGCGGGCGTTGGTATTGCGCGTAGGCGGCGAGGCGAAGCTGGCGGGGCAGTTGCAGGCGCTGGAAGCGCAATTCCTGCGGCAAGCGGGCTGGTATGAATGCCGGGACGGCGAGGGAGCGGTCAGCCGGCATGACATGCCTTCAACCACCCCCTACCACCTGGCGACGTGCCTGGAAGGCTTGCAACGCCTGGGCTGACGCTTCAGCGGCCCTGCATGACGCCAGACATGCGCATTGCCCCTGGAGCGGCCTTGTGCAGCCCTGTCGTGGTACAAGGCCGCTCCTGCAAAGGGCGCACTAGTCGGCCAGGTGGCAACTCAACCCTTGGCTGAGCGATCGATCGAGAACCCTGCCCAGTCCTGGCTAACCGGCATCAGCTCCAGGCTGTTGATGTTGATGTGCGCCGGCTGGTTGAGGATCCAGAAAATGGTCTCGGCAATGTCCTGCGGCTGGATTGGCTCGGCGCCGGCGTAGGTCGCGTCGTACTTGGCCTGGTCACCGCCGAAGCGCACCAGCGAGAACTCGCTCTCGCACAGGCCCGGCTCGATATTGCTCACACGCACGCCGGTGCCGCGCAGATCGCAGCGCAGGCTGAGCGAGAACTGGCCGACGAACGCCTTGGTACCGCCATACACGTTGCTGCCCGGGTATGGGTAGTTGCCTGCCACCGAACCCACGTTGAGGATCGAGGCGCCGCGGCCATGGGCGATAAGCCGTGGCAGCAGCAGGCGGGTGGTGTACATCAGCCCCTTGATATTGGTGTCGACCATGGTTTCCCAGTCGTCCAGGCTGCAGTTCTGCGCCGCATCCACGCCCAGCGCGAGGCCGGCGTTGTTGACCAGGCCTCGCAACTTGTCGAAGCCTGCCGGAAGGTTGGCGATGGCCTGCTCCATGGCCTTGCGGTCCCGCACATCGAGCACCAGCCCATGTACTTCGGTCTTGGCCGACAGTTCGGCACACAGGGCATCGAGGCGCTCCTTGCGACGGCCGGTGAGCACCAGTTTCCAGCCGGCTTCGGCGAAGCGGCGGGCCGTGGCCTCGCCGAAACCGGAAGTCGCGCCAGTGATGAATACGGTGGACGTCATGCTCTGTTCCTCACGGTAGGTTATCATCAGCAGCCTTGCAGCATGCCCGCGCCAGACGCTGGCAGCAAGTCGTCGAGGCCGCTGGTCATTTTTTGCTCATGCGCGGCAAACCCTTGTTGCAGAGAGCCCGGCGCCATCTATGCGCACGTTATCCACAAGGCTTTCCCCATGGATTGGGGGCAACTCGTCTGTTGGGCAGAACCCTTTCAGCGCTGGATGGTCGGTGGATATCTTCAGGTGATGGCGCAAGGCTTTCAAACATGCCGCGTGCAGCGGTCTGTCCAAGGGTTTTTCACATAGTTATCCACAGGCATTTCGCGGCGTTGAGCCTGCATGCAGGCTTCGTCAAAACAGCGGAAATCTGCAATTGGAGGCAACTGATCAAAAAATGACCAGGACGCTGCACCCCTTGTAGATCAAGGGATAGCGCCAGGTGCCACCATGTTTTCCACAGGCGGTTCCACACTAACCGTGGAAAACATCAGCGTGTGGAAACAATGATTTGCGACAGGTTTGTGGAGTAAATCGGGAAGGATGTGAAACAGGTTGTCCACAACAGAGACGGGGCTGCCTTCGCAGCCCCAAATACCCTTCAATGACCGCCCAGATAAGCGTTGCGCACTTCCTCGTTGACCAGCAGCTCTTGCCCTGTACCGGTCATGCGAATCTGCCCGTTGACCATCACGTAGGCCCGATCAGACAGTTTCAGCGCATGGTTGGCGTTCTGCTCGACCAGGAAGATGGTCATCCCGGTCTTGGCCAGCTCGCGCAGGGTCGCGAAGATCTGCTTGACCACGATCGGCGCCAGCCCCAGCGATGGCTCGTCCAGCAACAGCAACTTCGGACGGCTCATCAGCGCCCGGGCAATCGCCAGCATCTGCTGCTCGCCACCGGACATGGTCATGGCCCGCTGGTTGCGCCGCTCCTTCAGCCGCGGGAACAGCTCGTACATGCGCTGCATGTCCGCATCGGCATGCTTGTCGCCGATGGGGATGGTGCCCATCATCAGGTTTTCCTCGACGGTCATGTCGGGGAACACCCGGCGCCCTTCCGGCGACTGGGCGATGCCGTTGGAAGCGATGTAGTGCGATGATTTGCGGGTAATGTCGGTGCCGCGATAGACGATATGCCCTGACGCTGCCCGCGGCTGGCCGAAAATCGACATCAGCAAGGTCGACTTGCCGGCACCGTTGGCGCCGATCAGGCTGACCGTCTCGCCCTCGTTGATGTGCATCGACACCTTTTTCAGCGCCTGGATCGGCCCGT
>Ga0209370_1002924_pt1 | contig 11515 bp, 9 predicted proteins | sample AgamicAtPrz_FD_187164 | JGI IMG/M metagenome (GOLD analysis project Ga0209370, IMG submission 187164) | Agave microbial communities from Guanajuato, Mexico - At.P.rz (SPAdes) (version 2) | ecosystem: Host-associated > Plants > Phyllosphere > Phylloplane/Leaf | place: Guanajuato, Mexico... | reverse complement strand
CCATACCGTCGGGCAGAACTTCCCCTACTAAAGCGGCAACCTTCGCGGTGCCAATCTCCAGTCCAACTACCAGTTTTCTGTCCGTCGCCTTGATCATTGTTGTTCTGCCTGTACCTGTGCCTGATTTTGTTGCTGATTGGTTTCCTCGACCGGCAGTGGGGTCCACCCCACCGACGCACCTGAGTCATAGCGCAAATCAACGTAGCTTATCCGTTTGCCATCGGCCTGCGCCTGTTGCTGCAGAACGGGATAAAGTTCTACAAAACGATCCAGTCGCTTCATGGTGTCGCCGCGGCCAAGGTTAAGCTTGATATCGTTCGTCAGCGTCAGCTGCCATGAACGTCGCGCTGTCATCGCCGCTTCTTTTAGCGTGAACCGATCCTTAGCTAACACCTGCCCCATATTACGGAAGCCTTCCAGCACCTCATTTTCGCTGCCTTCCGGGCCATATAACATGGGTAAATTCTGCTTGCTGACGCGATCGGCCGGGACGCTGAAGGAGATCCCTTCTGCATCAACCATATGCTGATCATTCCACCGTGCAATGGGCACATATTCAACCAGATGAATCTTCAATTCATCCGGCCACTGCTTTCTTACGCTCGCCTGTTTAATCCACGGCAGGCGTTCAATCTGGCTCTGGATGATATTCACATCCTGGGTCATAAAGGTCCCAGGCGGCCCCAGCGCCAGAATCGACTGGCGGATATCATCGTTACGCGTGTAATGACGATCGCCGGTGACAACCAGCTTCGACAGCGGTAGCCGCTGCGCATCTTCCATCCAGCCCAGCACCATCCAGCCGCTGACAAACACGGTACACAGCACCGCAAGCAGGAAGATTATCCCTGCAAGACGTGTTCCATTACTACGACGAGAAGAATACTCTTCTTCTTCGTCGCGGTTTCGCGTGTTTAGCGCAGCTTGTGACATATCAGCCCGCCTGTTCCAGAATACGTACTACTAACCGGGAGAAACTCATCCCTGCCTGGCGTGCCGCCATCGGCACCAGACTATGGCTGGTCATACCCGGAGAGGTGTTCGCCTCCAGCAGGTAAAACTCGCCATCGCTATCCTGCATCACGTCAATTCGCCCCCAGCCCTCGCAGCCTAAAACATGCCAGGCTTTAAGCACCAGAGCCTGTAACTGGGCTTCTTTCCCGTCTTCCAGACCACTTGGACAGAAATATTGCGTCTCATCAGAGAGATACTTCGCCTCATAATCATAGAAGGTTCCGGCTGGTTGAATACGAATCGACGGTAAAATTTCTTCGCCAAGCATGGCGACGGTAAATTCTGGCCCGCTGAGCCATTTTTCAATCAGAACCTCTTCATCATGTTGAAATGCCAGAGCAAGTGCGGAAGATATATCCGCCGCTTCTTCAACCTTAGACATTCCCACGCTTGAGCCTTCACGGCTGGGCTTTACGATAACCGGCAGGCCCAGCTCGGCAATGCGTGAATTAACGCTCTCATCAAGGCCTTTTTCAAAGGCGCGGCGCGTCACGGCAACCCACGGCGCTACCGGCAGGCCGGCGCCCTGCCACAGCAGTTTGCTGCGCAGCTTATCCATAGAGATGGCAGACGCCATCACACCGCTTCCCGTATACGGCAAGCCGATTAACTCCAGCAGTCCCTGCAGGGTGCCATCTTCACCGCCGCGACCATGCAGGGCGATAAATACTTTGGTAAATCCCATCTCTTTGAGGCGCGTGATGTCGGTCTCTTTCGGATCGATCGGGTGCGCATCCACGCCGCCTTCGCGTAGCCCGGCCAGCACCGCTGCTCCTGAATTGAGGGAGACGTCGCGCTCTGCGGAGGTGCCGCCAAACAGGACGGCGATCTTATCAGCCATGGCGCTCCTCCTCCGAATTTTGCGGCTGCAGTTTGATTTCAGCTAAGTTACGCGCGATTTTGCCGATATTTCCCGCGCCCTGCACCAGAATCAAATCATTTCCCGTCAGCACCGGGGCAAGCATTGCCGCCGCCTGGGCATGGTCGGGCACCAGAATCGGATCGATTTTGCCGCGTCCGCGAATGGTGCGGCAGAGCGAACGGCTGTCCGCCCCCGGGATCGCCGCTTCGCCGGCGGCATACACGTCCAGCATCAGCAGGACGTCCACCTGCGAAAGCACGTTGGCGAAGTCGTCATACAGATCGCGGGTACGGGTATAGCGGTGAGGCTGGAACAGCATCACCAGCTTTTTATCCGGCCAGCCCGCCCGCGCGGCTTTGATAGTGGCATCCACCTCGGTAGGGTGATGACCGTAATCATCAACCAGCATCGCGGTACCGGTTTTGCCATTCACCTCCTGCAGCGGGAACTCGCCAAGGAAGTCGAAACGACGACCGGTCCCCTGGAAGCTCTCCAGCGCACGCAGAATATCCGCGTCTTCAATCCCCTCCTCCGTTGCCACCGCAACGGCCGCCGCGGCGTTAAGGGCATTATGGCGGCCAGGCGCATTCAGCGTAACCTGCAACAGCTCTTTATCCTGACGCGCCAGGGTAAAGTGGCCCTGCGCGCCAATCTGCTGATAGCTCTCGATGCGTACATCGGCATCTTCGCTAAAACCGTAGGTAGTGATCTGACGCCCGACGCGCGGCAGCAGCTCGCGGATAACGGGATCGTCCACGCACATTACCGCCCGTCCATAAAACGGCAAATTATGTAAAAAGTTTATGAATGTTTGCTTTAAATTTTCGAAGTCGCCCTGGTAGGTATCCATATGGTCGGCTTCGATGTTGGTTACGATGGCGACCATCGGCTGCAAATGCAGAAACGAGGCGTCGCTTTCGTCTGCTTCCGCGATCAGATAGCGGCTGTGGCCCAGACGCGCATGGACGCCCGCCGCCTTCACCAGCCCACCGTTCACAAAGGTGGGATCCAGGCCAGCTTCGGCATAGATGCTGGAGACCATCGCCGTCGTCGTGGTTTTGCCGTGCGTACCGGCAACTGCGATTCCGTGACGAAAACGCATCAGCTCGGCCAGCATCTCGGCACGGCGAATAACCGGGATACGCGCTTCGTGCGCGGCCACAATCTCCGGGTTATCGGCAGAGATGGCGCTGGAAACCACCACCACGCTGGCGTCAAGGACGTTTTCCGGGCGGTGGTTGAAATAGATGGTCGCTCCAAGCGACGCCAACTGTTGCGTAACAGGGTTCGGCGCCAGATCGGAACCGCTGATCTGGTAGCCTTCATTCGCCAGCACTTCGGCAATACCGCCCATACCGGCGCCGCCGATGCCAACGAAGTGAATGTGCCGGACGCGACGCATCTCGGGCACGATTGAACGCAGTTTCGCCAGTTGTTGTGTATTCATTCTCTAAACGCCATCGACTACTTAAAAAATTCGTGCAGCGCAACACGCGCTGCGAGGGTTAAGCCTGGGCTGCCAGGCCTACTTCTTTTGCTACCCGCTCGGTGGCATCCGGGATCGCGGCCGCGCGAGCGTGCTGCGCCATCTCCAGTAATGTCTGCCGATCCCAGCCCGCCAGGGTGGTGGCGACCGCATCTGCGGTAAACTGCGGCTGTTCAAAAATCTTTGCCGCGCCGGCTTTCTCGAGCGGCAGGGCGTTCCAGTACTGCTGTCTGTCTTTATGCTGGAAGGGCACGAACAGCGCAGGCAGACCCGCGGCGGCGATTTCGCTCACCGTCAGGGCGCCGGAACGGCACACCACCACATCGGCCCAGGCATAGGCTGCGGCCATATCGTCAATAAACTCGGTGACTTTATGCTGCGGCTGGCCGGCGTCGGCGTATGCCTGCTCAACGGTCTGCTGAGCGCCTTTACCGCTCTGATGCCAGATAGTCACGCTGCCGTTAAGCTTTGCTGCCACCTGCGGCATGGTCTGATTCAGGACGCGCGCGCCCTGAGAGCCACCCACCACCAGTACCCGTACCGGACCTTCACGGCCCGCCAGGCGCTCCTGCGGCAGCGGTAACGCCAGCACGTCTACGCGCACCGGGTTCCCCACCACGTCGGCTTTCGGGAAGGCGCCGGGAAAAGCCTGCATAACCTTGCTGGCGATCTTCGCCAGCCATTTATTGGTAAGCCCGGCGATCCCGTTTTGCTCATGCAGCACAACCGGGATACCCAGCGACCATGCCGCCAGCCCGCCAGGACCGGAGACATAGCCGCCCATGCCCAGCACCACGTCCGGCCTGAAGCGTTTCATAATCGCCCGCGCCTGACGCCAGGCATTGAAAATACGCACCGGTGCCAGCAGCAGGGCTTTGACCCCTTTACCGCGCAGGCCGGAGATACGAATAAAGTCGATCTCGATACCGTGCTTCGGCACCAGCTCGGCCTCCATGCGGTCTGCGGTTCCCAGCCAGCGCACCTGCCAGCCCTGATCCATTAAATGGTGCGCAACGGCCAGCCCGGGGAAAACATGCCCGCCGGTACCGCCCGCCATCACCATTAACCGCTTCGGTTGATTCATCGTGAACCTCGTGTAAACGCCTGGGCATTCTCCAGACGCGTCTCATAATCTATGCGTAACAAAAACATAATGGCGGTCGACATGATCAACAGACTCGAACCACCATAGCTGATTAACGGCAACGTCAGGCCTTTGGTCGGCAGCATACCGGCCGCTGCGCCTACGTTAACCAGCGCCTGGAAGCTGAACCAGATCCCGATTGAACAGGCTAAAAAGCCCGAGAAACGGTGGTCGATCACCAGCGCTTTACGGCCAATCGACATGGCGCGGAAAGCGACGAAGAATACCATTAATAGCGCCAATACCACACCGATATAACCCAGCTCCTCGCCAATAATAGAGAAGATGAAGTCGGTGTGTGCCTCCGGCAGATACTCCAGTTTTTGCACCGAATTGCCTAAGCCCTGCCCCCATACTTCGCCGCGGCCAAATGCCATCAGCGACTGGGTCAGCTGGTAGCCGCTGCCAAAGGGATCTTCCCACGGGTTCCAGAAGGAGGTAACGCGGCGGATACGGTAGGGTTCGGCGAGGATCAGCAGCACTACGGCGGAGATCCCCATCCCGATGATGGCGATGAACTGCCACAGCTTGGCGCCCGCCAGGAACAGCATGGCCAGGGTGGTAACAAAGAGTACTACCACGGTGCCGAGGTCCGGCTGGGCCAGCAGCAGAATAGCCAGCACCAGGATCACGCCCATCGGTTTTAAGAAGCCGCGCAGGTTATTACGCACCTCATCCACTTTACGCACCAGGTAGTTGGCGAGATAGCAGAACAGCGACAGCTTGGTGAACTCCGCTGGCTGAATACGCAGCGGGCCAAAGGCGATCCAGCGCGATGCCCCGTTAACGGAGCTACCAACGACCAGAACAATCAGCAGCATGACGATAGACGCAATAAGCATCGCGGTGCTGTGGCGCTGCCAGAAAGCCATCGGCAGACGCAACGTCACCATCGCCAGGCAGAACGCCAGAATGATGTACAGGCCATCGCGCTTGGCAAAGAGGAAAGGATCGTTCGCCAGACGCTGCCCCACGGGCATCGAGGCCGAGGTCACCATAATAAAGCCAATCGCCGCCAGCCCAAGCGTCAGCCAGAGCAGCATGCGGTCGTACATAATCAGGCTGTCGGAATCTTTTTCCCGGGAGCCCATCACCCAGCCTTTCAGCGCTGCGAAAATCCACCCCAGGATGCCAAATCCCGGCAGGCGCGGCATGCGAAGACGAGGGAAAGATAAACGCATCAGCCTAACTCCTGCGCCAGGCGGATGAAGAGATCGCCACGCTGTTCAAAGTTTTTAAACTGATCGAGGCTGGCGCAGGCCGGCGACAACAGCACCATATCACCCGGCTTCAGCGTCGGCGCCAGCTGGCGCATCGCCTGTTCCATGGTCTCGGTTTGCGTGGCGATATCCGGGCGCAGCGCCGCAAGCTCGGCGCCGTCGCGGCCGAAGCAGTAGAGGCGAACGTTATCGCCTGTCAGGTACTGTTTAAGGGAGGAGAAATCAGCCGATTTGCCATCGCCCCCCAGCAGCAGGTGCAGCGTGCCCTCGATCTGCAGGCCGTTCAGCGCCGCTTCGGTGCTGCCAACGTTGGTGGCTTTAGAGTCGTTGATCCAGCGCACGCCGTTATGCTCCAGCGCCAGCTGGAAACGGTGCGCCAGGCCGGTAAAGGTGGTAAGCGCCTTCAGGCTGGTGGCGCGCGGTAACCCGGCGGCGTCCGCCAGCGCCAGCGCGGCCAGCGCGTTGGTGTAGTTGTGCTGACCGGTAAGCTTCATCTCTTTAACGTTCAACACTTTTTCACCCTGCACGCGCAGCCAGGTTTCGCCCTGCTGACGATTCAGGTGGTAGTCACCCATGTTAATGCCAAAGCTGATGCAGCGCTCATCGGCACCGCGCACCGGCATGGTCAGGGCGTCGTCGGCGTTTACCACGCATACTTTCGCGTTTTCATAGATACGCAGTTTGGCCGCACGGTACTGCTGCAGGCCAAAGGGATAGCGGTCCATGTGATCTTCGGTCACGTTCAGAATGGTGGCGGCAACCGCCCGCAGGCTGGAGGTGGTCTCAAGCTGGAAGCTGGAAAGCTCCAGCACGTACAGCTCACGCGCCGGATCCAGCAGCATCAGGGCAGGCAGACCAATATTGCCGCCGACGCCGACGTTAACGCCCGCGGCTTTTGCCATCTCGCCCACCAGGGTGGTGACGGTACTTTTGCCGTTGGAGCCGGTAATAGCGACGATCGGCGCCTGGGCTTCACGGCAGAAGAGCTCGATATCACCCACGATCTCAACGCCGGCCTCCGCCGCCGCGCTCAGCGAGGGGTGCGCCAGAGCGATGCCCGGGCTTGCCACAATCAGATCGGCGGCCAGCAGCCACTCATCATTCAGACCACCAAGGTGGCGTTCAACCTGTGCCGGCAGCTTGTCCAGCCCAGGCGGAGAAACACGCGTATCCATCACCCGCGGCGTGACGCCGCGCGCAAGGAAAAAGTCCACGCAGGAGAGGCCAGTCAGGCCCAGCCCGATGATAACGACTTTTTTACCCTGGTAATCTGCCATGATTAACGTACCTTCAGCGTTGCCAGGCCAATCAGCACCAGCATCAGCGAAATAATCCAGAAGCGCACGATAACGCGCGGTTCCGGCCAGCCCTTCAGTTCATAGTGGTGGTGAATCGGCGCCATACGGAAGATGCGCTGACCGCGCAGCTTGAAGGAGCCGACCTGCAGGATCACCGACAGGGTTTCAACCACAAACACGCCGCCCATGATCACCAGCAGGAACTCCTGACGCAGCAGCACGGCGATAATGCCCAGCGCGCCGCCCAGCGCCAGCGATCCGACGTCGCCCATAAAGACCTGCGCCGGATAGGTGTTGAACCATAAGAAGCCCAGCCCCGCGCCGACGATAGCCGTACAGACAATCACCAGCTCACCGGCATGGCGCAGATACGGAATGTGCAGATAGTTGGCGAAATTCATGTTACCGGTCGCCCAGGCGACCAGCGCAAAACCGCCCGCCACGAGCACGGTAGGCATAATCGCCAGGCCATCCAGACCATCGGTCAGGTTGACGGCGTTACCGGTGCCGACAATAACGAAGTAGGCCAGCAGGATGTAGAAGATCCCCAGCTGCGGCATCACGTCCTTAAAGAACGGCACCACCAGCTCGGTGGCCGGCGTGTCTTTACCCGCCAGGTAGAGCGCAAAAGCCACGCCCAGCGCAATCACCGACATCCAGAAGTACTTCCAGCGGGCGATCAGGCCTTTAGTGTCTTTACGCACCACTTTGCGGTAATCATCGACAAAACCAATAATGCCGTATCCCACCAGCACCGCCAGCACGCACCAGACGTACGGGTTGGACGGATAGGCCCACAGCAGGACAGAGATCACGATCGCGGTAAGGATCATAATGCCGCCCATGGTCGGCGTACCGCGTTTACTGAAGTGTGATTCCGGACCGTCGTTGCGAACAACCTGGCCAAAGGAGAGTTTTTGCAGACGGGCGATCATGCGCGGGCCCATCCACAACGAGATGAACAGCGCGGTCAGCAGGCTGACGATGGCGCGAAACGTCAGATATGAAAAGACGTTAAAGCCGGAATAATACTTGACCAAATGTTCGGCCAGCCAAACTAACATGTCCCATTCTCCTGTAAAGCGTGCACAACATCTTCCATGGCGGCACTACGTGAACCTTTCACCAACACGGTGATGATTTGTTTTTCCTGAATCAGCGTCTGTAAACGCGCGATCAGGGCGGCTTTGTCAGCAAAATGCTCACCTGCGCCGCTCGCCTCGCTAATGGCGTGGCTTAACTTACCGGTACTTAATACGCTGTCGATGCCCGATGCTTTTGCCGCTTCGCCCACCTGCTGATGGCAGGCTTCGCTTTCATCACCCAGCTCGGCCATATCGCCAACAACCAGCACGCGGTAGCCGGGCATCTCGGACAACACCTGCACCGCGGCGGTCATAGAGCCGACGTTGGCGTTGTAAGAGTCGTCCAGCAGCAGCTTGTTCTCTGCCAGCGGCACCGGGAACAGGCGGCCAGGTACGGCAGTCAGATTCGCCAGGCCGGTTTTAATGGCGCTTAAAGGCGCGCCTACCGCCATGGCCAGCGCCGCAGCGGCCAGCGCATTGGCAATGTTATGACGCCCCGGCAGCGGCAGCAGCACATCAACGTTGCCCGTCGGGGTTTGCAGAGTGAACTCGGTGCCGTGGGAAGTCACATGAACGTTGGTGGCGGTAAAGTCGCTGTTGGCGGCATTGGGCGAGAAACGCCAGGTTTTACGCGCGCCAATCACGCTTTGCCAGTTCAGCCAGTCGTTGTTATCGGCATTCATGATCGCAATGCCGTTGGCCGGCAGCCCGGTATAGATCTCGCCTTTAGCTTTCGCCACCCCTTCCAGCGAGCCGAAGCCCTCAAGGTGCGCCGCCGCCAGGTTGTTAACGAGGGCCGCTTCCGGCTTCGTCAGGCTGACGGTCCAGGCGATTTCACCCTGGTGGTTAGCCCCAAGCTCAATCACCGCATACTCATGCTCTGGCGCAAGGCGCAGCAGGGTCATAGGCACGCCGATGTCGTTATTGAGATTGCCCGCGGTGTAAAGGGTGTTGCCGCACTGGCTAAGAATGGCGGCGGTCATCTCTTTAACGGAGGTTTTCCCGGAGGAGCCGGTCAGCGCCACGACGCGCGTCGGCACCTGCTGACGGACCCATGCCGCCAGCTCGCCGAAGGCGAGGCGGGTATCTTTCACCACAATCTGCGGCAGGTCGATATCGAGCCTGCGGCTGACCATCAGCGCGCCGGCACCGGCCTTTTTGGCCTCGTCGGCAAAATCGTGGGCGTCAAAACGCTCGCCCTTGAGCGCCACAAACAGGCAGCCCGGAGTGATTTTTCGGGTATCGGTGGTGACGGCATCAAAGGTCAGATCCTGACCCAGCTGTTCGCCGTGCAGAACGGCGGCAATCTTGCTTAGCGCTACGCGAATCATGCCACTACTCCCAGCAGGCGAGCCGCGGTTACGCGGTCGGAGTAGTCCAGACGGTTGGTGCCCACAATCTGATAATCTTCGTGGCCTTTACCTGCCAGCAGCACAACGTCGTTCTCGCCGGCCTGCATAATAGCGTTGGTAACGGCCTCCGCCCGGCCTTCAACCACGCGGGCGCGCCCGGCGTCCAGCATACCGGCCAGGATGTCGTTGATAATGGCGCGCGGCTCTTCGGTGCGCGGGTTGTCGTCGGTTACCACCGGAATGTCCGCGAACTCTTCGGCAATGGCGCCCATCAGCGGACGTTTGCCCTTATCGCGATCGCCGCCGCAGCCAAACACGCACCACAGCTTACCGGCGCAGTGCAGACGCGCCGCCTGCAGCGCTTTTTCCAGCGCATCGGGCGTATGGGCATAATCGACGACTACCGTAGGTTTACCCGGCGCGCTAAAGACCTCCATGCGCCCGCAAACCGGCTGCAGACGCGCTGCGGTTTTCAGCAGCTCCGCCAGCGGATATCCCAGCGCCAGCAGGGTTGCCAGCGCCAGCAGCAGGTTACTGACGTTGAAAGCCCCCATCAGGCGGCTTTCGATCTCGCCTTCGCCCCAGCTTGAGGCAAAGCGGATGGTGGCCCCGCTGTCGTGGTAGTTCACGTCGGTTGCTTTCAGCCAGCGGCCATGGCAGTTCGGGTTGATATGGTTCTCCATCGACACCGCAACCGCGTCCGGCAGTAACGATAGCCAGCGGCGACCCACTTCATCGTCGGCGTTAATAATCGCCTGACCGCAGTGGTGGGTGGAGTAGAGCAGCCATTTCGCCGCTTCGTAACTTTCCATATCGCCGTGATAATCAAGATGGTCGCGGCTGAGGTTGGTAAACACCGAGGCCGCGAACTTCAGCGCGGCGACGCGGTGCTGCACCAGACCGTGAGAGGAGACTTCCATTGCGGCGAAGGTTGCGCCCTGCCCTGCCAGACCGGCAAGCACATGCTGCACATCCACCGCAGAACCCGTGGTGTTCTCCGTGGGGATCACTTTCCCGAGCAGGCCGTTGCCGACGGTGCCCATCACCGCCCCGGTCTCACCCAGCAGTTCGGCCCACTGGGCCATCAGCTGGGTAGTGGTGGTTTTACCGTTGGTGCCGGTAACGCCGACCAGCCGCAGTCGTTCGGACGGCTCGTGGTAAAAACGTCCTGCCAGTGCAGAGAGACGCTCATTTAACTGACTGAGATAGATGACCGGTACGCCGTGCATTTCACGGACTTCACCATCGGTTGCCTCATCTTTTGCCTCAGCAATAATGGCAGCCACACCTTGCGCAATTGCCTGCGGGATATACCGACGCCCGTCCGCCTGATGACCAACCACCGCCACAAAGAGATCGCCCGATGCAGCCAGTCGGCTGTCGAGTACCATCTCCCGTAGGGCTCGCGCAGGTAGCATTGGCACCCACGGAGCAAGAAGGTCGCGCAAATTACGATCTGCCACCTGTTCCCTCGCCTTGATTAATTACAAATTCACTTTTCTCGCCCGTCGCCAGCGCATCCGGTTCAATGTTCATGGTGCGCAGTACGCCGCCCATGATGGCACCGAACACCGGCGCGGAGACGGCGCCACCGTAGTATTTACCCGCCTGTGGATCGTTAATGACCACCACCAGCGCAAAACGCGGATTGCTTGCAGGCGCCACGCCTGCGGTATACGCAATGTATTTATTGATGTAGCGACCGTCCGGCCCGACCTTTTTCGCCGTACCTGTTTTGATCGCAATACGATAGCCTTTGATCGCCGCTTTCACGCCGCCGCCGCCCGGCAGCGCCACGCTCTCCATCATATGCACGACGGTGCGAACGATTGATTCCGGGAAGACGCGCTCACCCGGTACCGGCGGATCCACTTTGGTTATCGACAGCGGGCGATAAACCCCATAGCTGCCAATCGTTGCATAGACACGCGCTAACTGTAACGGGGTTACCATTAGCCCGTAGCCGAAAGAGAAGGTGGCCCTCTCTATGTCAGACCACCGTTGTTTTTGAGGATATAAGCCACTGCGTTCTCCGACCAACCCCAAATTGGTCG
>Ga0209370_1002923_pt1 | contig 11515 bp, 13 predicted proteins | sample AgamicAtPrz_FD_187164 | JGI IMG/M metagenome (GOLD analysis project Ga0209370, IMG submission 187164) | Agave microbial communities from Guanajuato, Mexico - At.P.rz (SPAdes) (version 2) | ecosystem: Host-associated > Plants > Phyllosphere > Phylloplane/Leaf | place: Guanajuato, Mexico... | reverse complement strand
GTGGCCGTGATGCGGGCGGGGGAGATCGTCGAGCAGGCCGATTGCGCGAGCCTGTTCAGCGCCCCGCGCCATCCCTACAGCCGCCAGCTGCTCGATGCCGAACCCGAAGGGCATGCGCCGGTGGTGGTGGTGGGGGAGCCGCTGCTGGAGGTTGACGACCTGCGCGTGCACTTCACACGTGGCGGCTGGCTGCGCGGACCGCGCCAGGTGACCAGGGCGGTGGATGGCATCGACCTACGGGTGCGGCGTGGGCAGACCCTGGGCATCGTCGGAGAGTCCGGCTCGGGCAAGTCGACCCTCGGCCAGGCGATCCTGCGCCTGATCGACTCTGAGGGTGGCATCCGTTTCCAGGGCACATCCCTGGACTGCCTGAAAGGGCGGCAGTTGCGGCCCTGGCGCAAGGCGATGCAGGTGGTGTTCCAGGATCCGTTCGGCAGTCTGAGCCCGCGCATGAGCGTGGCGCAGATCATCGCCGAGGGGCTGCAGGTGCATACGGGGCTGAACGCGGCGCAGCGCGAGGCGCAGGTGATCCGGGTGCTGGAGCAGGTCGGGCTGGACCCAGCCGTGCGCCACCGCTACCCGCACGAGTTCTCCGGTGGCCAGCGCCAGCGCATCGCCATTGCCCGGGCACTGGTGCTCGAGCCCGAGCTGATCCTGTTTGACGAGCCGACCTCGGCGCTGGACCGCACCGTGCAGAAGCAGGTGGTGGCGTTGCTGCGGCGGCTGCAGGTCGAGCTGGGCTATACATACCTGTTCATCAGCCATGACCTGGCGGTGGTACGGGCGCTGGCCCACGAACTGATCGTGGTCAAGGAGGGCGTGGTGGTCGAGCGCGGCGAGAGCGCACGGTTGTTTGCCAGTGCGCAGCATGCCTACACCCGGGAGTTGCTGGAGGCGTCAATTGGTAGAGGTGATTCGGCAGGCAGCAGCCTGGCTGCCAATTGCGCAATCTTGCCTTGTCCAGAGGTCGAAGAGATCAGTTGACGACGCAGGAGCCGGTCTGCCTGAGTGCCTGTGGGCAGGGTGATCGGCACAGTGGTTGATTCGTGCAAAAGCCTTCATCATTGCCCGGAGCATGACGGCAGTGCTGATGGAGAAACGCATGTCCCGCCTAGAGCCCCCCCGCGACCCTGTCGAGTCAGGCCTGCCAGGCCTGAGCGCCTTGATCGCCCGACACGTCCCCAGCGCAGGGGACCTGATCACCCGGCTACCGGCCCTGAGCCTCCACCGCCGCGCCTCGCCCACCGAGCCGATGCCCTGCATCTACGGCCTGGGGCTGGGCGTGGTGGCGCAGGGCAGCAAGCAGGTCATGCAACAGGACGCCGTGCTGTATTACCAGGCGGGGCAGGGCATGTTGACCAGCATCGACCAACCCGTGGTGTCCCATGTCGCGCTGGCCTCACCCGCCAGGCCCTTCCTGGGGTTGATGCTGACCCTCGACCCCAGCCAGGTCATGCGCACGGTCGAAGATCTGCAGCTACCGCCGCCACCGAAAGCCAGCACCCACCAGGCCATCGTCATCGCCGAACTGGACAGTGGCGTGGTGCGTGCGCTGGAGCGCCTGCTCGGGCTGCTGGACGAGCCAGCGTTGTTCGATCATCTCGCCCCGCTGATACAACAGGAAATCATCGTCAGGCTGCTGGTTAGCCAGCACGGTGTCGCCCTGCGTCACCTGGTCGCCGCCGGCTCGCCGATGCAGCAGATCGCCAAGGTGGTCGCCTGGCTGAAACAGCACCTGGCCGAGCCGATGCGCATCGACGACCTGGCCGAGCGGGTGCACATGAGCCCATCGACCTTTCGCCAGCATTTTCGCGAGCTGACCGGCGTCAGCCCGTTGCAGTTCCACAAGCAACTGCGCTTGCAGGAGGCCCGGCAATTGATGCTCAACCAGCACATGGACGCAGGCCAGGCCGCAGGAAGGGTGGGCTACGAAAGCGCCTCGCAGTTCAGCCGCGAGTACAGCCGGGCCTTTGGCGCACCGCCGCAGCGGGATGTGCGGCGCATGCGCCAGCAAGGCTGAGCGCTATGTAATAGGCAATCCGACCATGGGGCATCTTGGGGCTCCATGGTGGCCTTCCTGCGCTTAAGCTCTAGATATTGCCGAGGTCCGGTCTGGCTCTGACAATGCTCGATGACTGCGCACTTTCCTTGAAACGTGCAAGCAAGGCGTCGAATCAGGCAAAAACGCAGTACCCCTGCTTCCTATACTTGTCTCCAACGAAGGGTGGTTGCATCAGCCACCCCGCGCAAGCACCTCGCGCTGCCCAACCGGAGGCAACACCATGCAAGAAGTCCAGTTCAACAACCGCAACATCGTGATGGCCGGTAACCTTTACCTGCCTGCTGCATTCGATGACAGCCAGCAGTACCCTGCGATCGTTACCGTCCACCCAGGCGGCGGCGTCAAGGAGCAGACCGCCGGCACCTACGCCCGGCTGCTGGCCGAGCAGGGCTTTGTCACCCTGGCCTTCGATGCCTCCTACCAGGGCGCCAGCCGCGGCGAGCCGCACTTTCTCGATGAGCCGATGAACCGCGTGGCCGATGTGTACAGCGCCGTCGACTACCTGACCACCCTTGGTTTCGTCGACGCCCAGCGCATCGGCGTGCTGGGGATCTGCGCCGGCGGCGGCTTCGCGGCCAAGGCAGCTTCGGTGGACCGCCGCATCAAGGCACTGGCCACTGCCAGCGCGGTCAACGTCGGCACGGCCACCCGCAAAGGTTGGGAGGGCAAGGGCTCGATCAACGACCTGCTGCCGTTGCTCGACGCGTTGGCCGGCCAGCGCACGGCCGAAGCGGCCGGTGCCGCGCCTGTCTACGCGCCCTATGTGCCGCAACTGGGCGACACCAGCGCGCCGCGTGACCTGCAGGAAGCCGCCGACTACTACCTGACGCCCCGTGCCCAGCATCCCAACGCGCAGAACAAGATGCTGATGAACGGCCTGGGCGCCTGGGTCGCCTTCGATGCCTTCGACCTGGTCGAGCAGTTGCTGACCCAGCCCACGCTGGTCATTGCCGGCAGCGAGGCCGGTTCGCTGTGGCACAGCCAGGAGCTGCACGCCAAGGCGCTGGGCATGAAAGAGCTGGTGGTACTGGATGGCCTGGCGCACATGGACCTGTACGACGGTCCTGGGGTTACTACGGCCATGGAACACCTTACCCCGTTCTTCCAGGCCAACCTCTGATCACTCGCGACTCCCTGTGCCTACGATCTATCTGGAGAAACCCATGAGCGATATCACCATCAAGCACGTCCGTTACCAGAACCTGGGCTGGGAGACCGCCGCAGACCTGTACCTGCCACCAGGCTTCGACCCTGCCAAACAGTATCCGGCCATCGTCAGCACCCATCCGATCGGCAGCTGCAAGGAGCAGACCTCAGGCAACGTCTATGGCGCGGGCCTGGCCAGGGAGGGCTTTGTGGTGATCGCCTTCGACGCCAGCTTCCAGGGCGCCAGCGGTGGTGAACCGCGCTTCATGGAAGACCCGTCGATCCGCGTGTCCGACATCCGCTACGCCATCGACTACCTGGTGACACTGCCCTACGTCGACCCGGCGCGCATCGGCGCCATCGGCATCTGCGGCGGTGGTGCCTACACCGTGCATGCGGCCATCACCGACCACCGCATCAAGGCATTGGTGTCGATCACCGGGGTCAATTTCGGCCGCCTGATCCGCGAAGGCTTCAGCAACTTCCAGCCGGTCGCGGCGTTGCAGGCCATGGCCGCCCAGCGCACCGCCGAGGCCCAGGGCGGTGCGCGCAACGTGATCAACTACCTGCCGAACTCGGTCGAGGAGGGGCGCCAGGCGGGCATCACCGATATCGACGTGCTCGAAGCGACCGACTACTACAAGACCCCGCGTGGGCAACAGCCCAACGGTGCCACCAGCGGCCTGTTCTCGTTCAACAGCGCGGCGTTCGGCTGGGATGCCTTTCTCAATGCCGAATCGTTGTTGACCCAGCCTTTGCTGGTGGTCATCGGCGACAAGCCGGGCGCTTTCGGCGCCTACCGCGATGGCTGGGAAATCCATGGCCGGGCGGCCTCCACCGACAAGCAGATCTACGTGGCTGAAGGCTGGTCGCATTACGACCTGTACGACAAGCCTGAGCCCGTCGCACTGGCCATGGCGCAGGCCGTGCCTTTCCTGCGCAAGCATCTGCAGTGATGCCATCGGCTGGCCAGCCTGATCATGTTGCCCATGCGGCCCCAGCAAACGTCCACCGAGGTAACCCATGAACGCGGCTTTCGAACCATCGCGGCCGTCTTTCGCCGACAGTCGCGCCCTGGCCCAGGCCATCGCCCGAGTCGCGCCCTCGGACGGCGACTACGAGACGGCCATTCCCGGCCTGACCTTGCACCGCCGCCGGGCCGTCACCCAACCCATGCACTGCATCTACGGCCTGGGACTGGGGATCACTGCCCAGGGCGAGAAGCAGGTCGTGCTCGGCGAGCAAGTCCTGCGTTTCGGGCCGGGCCAGTCATTGCTGACCGCCGTCGATCTGCCCGTGGTATCCACGGTGGTCGAGGGCAGCCACACCGAGCCGTTTCTTGGCCTGATGCTGCACCTGGCGCCACAGGACATCCTGCAACTGGCCACCGAACTGCGCCTGCCGTCGCCCAGCCGCGACGGTGGCTTCCGCTCGATGGCCGTGGAGCCCCTGACCGAGGGGCTACTCGATGCCTTGCTGCGCCTGGTGCAGTTGCTGTCGGAACCGGTGCTGCTGCCTTACCTGGCCCCGCTGGTCCAGCGCGAGATCGCCTACCGCCTGCTGACCGGGCCCCATGGCGCGCAACTGCGCCACCTGATCAACCAGGGGGCGCCCAGCCAGCAGATCGCCGGCGCCATCAACTGGCTCAAGCGCCACTTCGCCGAACCACTGAAGATCGCGCAGCTGGCCGCCAGCTGCCATATGAGCCCTTCGACGTTGCGCCAGCACTTTCGCACGATCACCGGCTTGAGTCCGCTGCAGTACCAGAAGCAACTACGCCTGCAGGAGGCTCGTCAGTTGATGCTTACGCAGAACCTCGATGCCAGCGTGACCGCCGCGCGGGTCGGCTATGAAAGCGCCTCGCAGTTCAGCCGTGAATATGCCCGGCTGTTTGGCGAACCTCCCCAACGCGACATTCGCCGCTTGCGCCTGAACTGAACCCCCATTGTCATTGGCTGGCATTGACTGCTACGCGGCGGTGGATTGTCCAGGCCGTGTCGGGCGTGCACAGGCGCAGAATCGGGCATGGACCTCGTTGGATTGGGCAAGGCCGTCACGGTGACGGTTCTTATACTGGCGGTTCCAGCCCTGCGTTCGTATGAGGTCAGCACCTTGAAACGTCATGCACCGGTCTTCCAGTACCGCGACTCTGCGCAGTCCCGCGAGGGGCGCTTTCACAATCTGTCACCGCGCCCAGCGGACATGCCTGAGCCCGACGCCAGGACCATCTGGAACGCGTTGTTCAACAAACCGAAGTTCACGGTGCCGCGCGCGCCGGTGCCGGTGCTGCAACTGACCCACGCGCAGCTCGACGCCGCGCCGGACGCCAGCCTGTTCCGCCTGGGCCACTCCACGGTGCTGTTCAAGCTCGAAGGCGGCTGGTGGCTGACGGATCCGGTGTTCTCCAAGCGCGCCTCGCCTTTCTCTTTCGCCGGCCCCAAGCGCTTCCATGCGCCACCCCTGACCTTGGACGAGCTGCCGCCGATTCGCGGAGTCATCCTCTCCCACGACCATTACGACCACCTGGACCGGGCGACGATCAAGGCCCTGGCGCCTAAGGTGGAGCGCTTCCTCACCCCGCTGGGCGTGGGCGACCGCCTGCTGGCCTGGGGCGTGCCGGCCGCGAAGGTCCACCAGCTGGACTGGTGGCAAGGGCTCGAAGCGAGCGGTTTGCGCCTGACGGCGACTCCGGCCCAGCATTTCTCCGGCCGGGGGCTGCGTGACGGCAACCGGACGCTGTGGTGTTCATGGGTGATCGAGGCGCCGCAACTGCGGATGTTCTTCAGTGGCGACACCGGCTATTTCGATGGTTTCGCCGAAATCGGCCGGCGCTTCGGGCCGTTCGACCTGACGCTGATGGAAACCGGTGCTTACGACGAGCACTGGCCGTATGTGCACATGCACCCTCGGCAGACGGTGCAGGCTCACATGGACCTGGGCGGGGGCTGGCTGCTGCCGATCCACAACGGCACCTTCGACCTGGCGTTGCATGCCTGGTACGCGCCTTTCGAGCAAGTGCTGGAGTGGGCGGAGCATGAGGGTGTGCCGGTGGCCACTCCAAAGATGGGAGAGCGGGTTGACCTACATTTACCACGTACCGGCGAGCGCTGGTGGCGTGAGGTGGTGAACCAGGAAGAAACGACCAAGGGCCGTGGTTGCCGGCTGCGCTGGGCGAACCAGTGAATGAATGGTTCAGCGTGGGCGCTCATGGGTGCGGCATCAACCTGATGCCGTTCCCTCGCTCAAAGGCTGTCCGGGTCGCCAAAGAATATTTGGATCTGGCTCTAGCACGGCGTTTCTGATCTTAAAATGCAGAAATATACCCCTCATCAGGCCGGTACCTGTCTATGGATATGATCTGGCAGACAGTCCAGGCCGAATTCGCCGATATCGGTGATGAGCGCGAGATCGTGCGAATCCTCGTACGCTTGCTTATGGCTGCCGTACTAGGCGCTGTTCTGGGCTTCGAGCGCGAGCACAAGGGCAAGTCCGCCGGGGTGCGCACGCACATGCTGGTTTCGTTGGGCGCGGCGCTGTTCGTGCTGGCACCGAGCATGGCAGGTGCCGATGCGCAGGCACTCAGCCGGGTGATTCAGGGCATCGTTGCCGGTATCGGTTTTCTGGGTGCGGGCACTATCCTCAAAGGCAATGGCCAGGACATCAATCATGTCAAAGGCCTCACCACAGCCGCTGGGCTATGGATGACGGCGGCCATCGGCACGGCAGCGGGGATGGGACGCGAAGCCACTGCGTTGGTCAGTACGGTGCTGGCGCTATTGGTGCTGGGCACGATGCCCTTGTTGGTGGACAAGGTCGAAGGGCAGGATGAAGAGAAACAGAAGGAGGAAGGCAGGAAGCACTGAGGGGGTGAGTTTGCCCGGCAAAGCCTGCCTACCCTTATTCAGACCGACACTTAGCCTTTCAGGCGCTTGATCGCTTCAATCAGGTTGAAATACCCCACTGACTTGTTCACATGGCGGTCAAACCGGACTGGTCGGCCGCCACGTACGCTAATTCCGAACTGCCCAGGAACCGGCAACCCCCTTTGCGCAGAGCGAAGTGGAACAGCCGCAATATTTCCCGCTGCATTTCCCGGTCCAGATAGATGAGCAGGTTACGGCATACCACCAAGTCCAACTGGGAGAATGGTAGATCGGACAATAGGATGTGCCGGGCAAACAGCACCTGTTCGCGAATGTCCTTGTGCACGCGGTAATGCTGGTCCTCGTTGACGAAGAAGTGCCGCAGCCTGGCCGTAGGTACATCGGTCGGGGTAAACGCCCAGCCGGCCAACATGGGGCAAAGTGCGACGCGCCGTCACAGTGCCTGAGACTGAACGAGGGGTTGCGGCAGTGCCGTAACTTTGATGGCACGCACTGGAACGGCAAATTTGGCGCCGATTCGGGTGAAGCGTTCAAGCAGGTGAAAGTTGATGGCCTGTTGAATATCCATGTAGAGGTTGTAGCCAGGGTCTCTCACGATATAGACGCATTCGAACTCCAGCGCCTCTTTGCCAAAACCGCGCAGGTGAGCGCGGTCGAAACGCACCTGCTGCTGGGCCTTGATCGCTTCTTCGACGATGGCGGGCGCCTGTTTCACCGCCTCGGTGGGCGTGTCGTAGGACAAGCCGAACTCGAACACGATGCGTCGCTCCTGCAAACGCTTGTAGTTCTGGATGGTGCTGCTGATCATGCTGGCATTGGCCATGACGATCTGCTCGCCACCCAGGCTGCGGATGCGTGTAGTCTTCAGCCCTACATGTTCCACGGTGCCGGCCAGTGGGCCGATGACGATGAAATCGCCGACTTCGAAGGGTTTGTCGACGGCAATCGACAATGAGGCGAACAGGTCGCCCAGGATGTTCTGCACGGCCAGGGCGACGGCAATGCCGCCCACACCCAGGCTGGCCACGAAGGCGGTGATATTGACGCCAAGATTGGACAGCATGGCCAGCAACACTACCGACCACAGCAGCACCCGTGCGCCCCAGGCCGAAAGCGTGGCCAATGCACTGCCTTGATACAGGCCGTCGGCGCTGTGCCGGCTGAAGTAGCGGGTCAGGCCCAGCGCAATGGCGCGATTGACCCATAGGCCGATCTGCAAGGCGGCGACCACGAACCACAAGCTACTGACCCGGCCCAACCAGCGCTCGGGCAGGTTCAGCATGCTCAACCCCACCAGCAGTGAAGCGAGCAGCAGCAGGCTGTTGCTGGTGCCGGCCAGTACCTTGGCCAGCACCTGACTCATTGCCCCGTCATGTTCGGACCAGCGCTGCACCCGGCGCATCAACAGGCCGATGACAGCTCTGGCAATCAAGAACGTCAGCGCGGCAACGCACAGCGCTACCAGCAAGTTGAGGATGGAAATGCCGACGAATGTGGTGTCGGTGAACAGTTCTATGATTCGATCATTCATGGGGAGCCCACCTCCAGATGGCTCAAGGCAGGGCCGCAAGGCGGCCCCTGGTATTGCGCGGTGGCGTGTGGGTTACTTGCCGTGGGTGGCTTGCAGCGCCTTGGCCTGTTCCAGATGGTGTTGCAGCGTTGGCAGCTTGTCGCTGGCAAAGGCCTTCAGCTCAGGCTTGTCGGAGGAGGCGGCCTCTTTCTTGAAGAGTTCCACGGCCTTTTCGTGCGCCTCGACCTGGTTATTGACGTAGGACCGGTCGAACGACCCCTCGCGCCATTCGAGGATCATTTTCTTGACCTTGTCGGTCAGCGCCGCCTCGTCGGGCACGCTGATGTCCAGCTTGCGGGCGATATCACCGAGCTCTTGGTTGGCTTTGGTATGGTCTGTGACCATTTTCTGGGCAAATTGCTTGATGTCTGCGCTTTGGCTCTTTTCCTGCGCCAGGTTGCCGGTGACCACTTCGGCGATACCGGCTTCAGTGGCCGCATCGACGAAATCGTCCGAAGACGCTGCCTGTACCTGCAGCGAAGCCAGGCCCATCAACAGGGTTACCCCGGCGATTTTCAAGAATGGTTTGTTCATCTGTCACTCCTTCGCTTGGTGGCTGCGACCTCTATGCCGCAATCGGTTGAGCCGTAGGAGCAGGTGAAGGTTTAGTTTTTCTCGAATAACCGGCCACCGTGAGGGCGCAACCGGCGTTTTGGGCACCGCTCATCCACTATGTCGCAATCAGAACGAACTCACGGGTACCGTTCAGACTTGTCCAGCAGATGGCATGTAAAAGGAACTTTACCGATCTTGCGATCCTCCACCGGCTGCCAGTGCTTCACCGAAATATTTCATGAACAGCCCGTTCAGGAAGGGGCAAGACCCTGACGGTGAATACATCAAACTCCGGAGACCGCAAAATGAACAAATCCGACGATCAGCAGCAGAAAGGCCCCCATTCTTCCGATCATGCAACGACTGATCAGGACCTGGGATTCGATCCGGACTCTCCAGACCTGGACGACCCTCAAGTGGACCCCCAAGGCCCAGCGAAAGCGCCCAGGGATGTGGAAAAGAAACCGTGAGCTTGCCTACCCTGAATGTTTGCCTGAGCAGAACAGTAGGTTGAAGTGTTTGCTAGCCCACGGTTAGCAAGTGAACAAGCAAGGGCTCGGATCAACCGATCATTGAAGGTGGGTATATCATCCGGCATGCGGCGGGTGATCAGATTCCCGTCCACCACCACCTCTTCATCTACTTTCGCCAGGTGTGGACGTGGGACGTCTCGGACGGAGTGAGAAGTTCCATTGCACTACTTCAGCGGTAGGGTTGCTAACCGTCTGACCGTTGCGGTTGAACATTGCGCGGCGCTTGGGCTCTCACTTGCAGGATAGAACGAGGCGGCCGTCATGAGCATCGAACGCAGCATTCCTGAACTTGAAGCCTGGTACGCGCAGTACGACGACATCAGCTACCGGCGCGAATCGCCGGACGCCTACCACCATGAACTGGTTCGCACCGCCGAGGCGCTAAGGGACGATGGTGCCATTGACTGGGATGACTGGTTGGCGCTGAAGGCACTGGCCGACGAGGCACATATCCGGGCACTGGAAGATGCCGTACAGGCTCACGTGAGCGACCCTGACGCATGAAAGCGCTTAAGATCGCCACCTTCAATATCAATGGCATCCGCAGCCGCCTGCCCGCGCTGTTGGCCTGGCTGGAGCGGGAGCAGCCGGACATTGCCTGCTTGCAGGAGCTAAAGGCGGCCGACCAGCAGTTTCCTCGCCAGGCCATCGAAGCGGCAGGTTATGGCTGCCTTTACCAGGGGCAACCCTCCTGGAACGGCGTGGCGATCCTGGCGCGCGATAGCGAGCCGCTGGAGGTACGTCGCGGGCTGCCCGACATGCAGGACGATCAGCAGAGCCGCTATCTCGAAGCTGCGGCGCACGGTGTACTGGTGGGCTGCCTTTACCTGCCCAACGGCAACCCGCAACCCGGCCCGAAGTTCGATTACAAACTGCGCTAATTCGAGTGCTTGATCAAGCATGCCCAAACACTGCACGTCAGCAGCCATCCTGCGGTATTAGCGGGGGACTTCAACGTTGTGCCCACCGATCTGGACATCTATAGCCCGCGCTCATGGCTCAAGGACGCGCTGCTGCAACCTGAATCGCGGGCGTTTTTCCAAGAGTTGTTGGCCCAGGGCTGGGTCGATGCTGTTCGTCACCTTTATCCCGAGCAGCGCATTTACACGTTCTGGGACTATTTTCGCAATCACTGGGCGCGTAATGCCGGGCTTCGTATCGATCACCTGCTGCTCAACTCGGGTCTGAGCCCTTATTTGAAGCGGGCGGGCGTGGATGCCTGGGTGCGCAACGAAGCCAAGGCCAGTGATCATGCGCCGGTCTGGATCCAGTTGGGCGGGCGCCGCCAGCAACGCTAGGCTGTTCCCTGCAACGTGTGGGCAGCTTGCAGTTGTGTGTTTTTTCGCCACCCTCGCAGATTCATGGCACAGAGGCACAATTGCAGGATGATCAATGCCCAGGCTTCTGCTTGCCAGCCCCAGACGGCCCACAGAACGTTGCTTGCAAGAAAACAACAGAAACCTGCCTTCCTGCGCCCCGGACGGCGTGAACCGATGCACCAGGCTGCCAGCACGGTCATTACCATGGCGGGCCATTCAAGTAACCCAATCCAATATTCCATGAAACCTTCCGACTGATGATGGGTAGCTGAAACTGATCACCTGCCAGCGTTCTGAGCGCTGGCAGGTGATCGCTTGACTAAGCTGCTCGCTGCTCGCCCTTGAGCATCTTTTTCTGCATTTCCATGGTTTGCCCAAGCTCCTCGAGGGTGTCCTTGCTGAGCAGCTTCTTCGCGGTGGGGAAGAGCTCGCCTTCCTCTTCCTCG